>Ga0209023_10003676_pt1 | contig 18086 bp, 15 predicted proteins | sample LakOneMetagenome_FD_187468 | JGI IMG/M metagenome (GOLD analysis project Ga0209023, IMG submission 187468) | Freshwater and sediment microbial communities from Lake Erie, Canada (SPAdes) (version 2) | ecosystem: Environmental > Aquatic > Freshwater > Lentic | place: Lake Erie, Canada... | reverse complement strand
GCGGACACGCCGTGCAATGCCGGATACGGCTCGGTGATCAGGTAGGTCGGAATGCGCGCGAGGTAGGGGCCGAGGCGCCCCTTGTCCTCGAAGCGCGCGCGGAAACTGGACTCGGTGAACAGCCTGCCCAGGCGCGGCACGATGCCGCCGCCGATGTACATGCCGCCGGTGGCGCCCAGGGTCAGCGCGACGTTGCCGGCTACGCTGCCCAGGATGGCGCAGAAGGTGTCCACCGTATGCGCGCAGGCGGCATCGGAACCGTCGAGCGCCGCGCCGGTGATGGCTGGCGCTTCCATGCGCACGCCGGTCAGCGCCCAGTGGATCAGCTCCAGTCCCATCCCCGACAGCAGGCGTTCGGCCGACACGTGGCCGTATTCGCTCCACAGCGCTTCCAGGATCGCGACTTCGTCCCTGTTCGCCGGCGCGAAGCTCACGTGCCCGCCTTCGCTGGCCAGCGCGATCCAGCGCCCGTCCGCCGGAATCACGCCGGAGACGCCCAGTCCGGTGCCGGGGCCGATCAGGCCGATCGGACGGTTCGGCAATTCGAGGCCGCCGCCGATGCGCTCGCGGCCATCGGCCGTCAGGTGCGGCAGCGACATGGCGAGGGCCGCGAAGTCGTTCACCACCAGCAGCGTCTCCAGCCCCTGCTCGTCGCGCAGGGCTTCGATCGAGAAGCTCCAGTGGTGGTTGGTCATGCTGACCCGGTCTTCCTCGACCGGGTTGGCGATCGCCAGCGCCGCCTGGCGCAGGCCGTCGACGGCCAGGCCGCGCGAACCGGCCTGGCCGAGGTAGGCGCGCATCGCCTCGCCCAGGGTGGCGTAGTCGGCGCAGGCCAGCACCTCGATGTCGGCAAAGGTGTTCCGCCCCGGCTCCTGCAGGGCGAAGCGGGCGTTGGTCCCGCCGATGTCGGCGAGCAGGCGCAGGCTCATTGCAGCTCCCCGCACTTCACGGCGCCGGCTGCGTTTGCGCCGCCGCCGGCGATCTCGATGTTGGCGAAGGCGGCGGCGAAGCCCGCATTGCTGGTCACGCTGAACGGCGCCTGCACCTTGGCCAGATCCGTGCCCTTGGCCTGGAAGCAGGACAGCGGGATGGACACGGTCTGCTTGCCCTTGCCGGCCAGGCGCTTGAACAAGGCGGTCGCATCGACCGTGCCGGCGCCCATGCTCATCGTGACCTTGCCGGCGGGTGCGCTCGAGACGATGGTGTCGAAACGCAGCGCGGCATTGCTGCTCGCCGCTGCCGGCAGCACCATGGCGCGCGCGCCGCGCGCCTCGATGGTCGCCGGGCCGGTCCAGGTCACCAGCTTTGCGTCCTGCTGGGTGTTCACCTGCGAGGTCTGCACCGTCACCCCCGGCAGGGTGAACGTCGCGTTCAGGTCGGCGCCGGGCACCAACTGCTGCTGGCCGCTCTTGATGGTGAGCGGGAAGCTGGCGCGGTCGGCCTGGCTGAACACCGGGAAGGTGTCGCTCACGCCGCAGCCGCCGGCCGGGTAGGCGGCGTCCAGCTTGCCGACCTTCGAGGCGGTCGCGCTCTTCAAGCCGTAGCCGTAGGCGAACAGCGGCGCATAGTTCTTGTCGCCCACGTTGAGACTGGTCTGGCAGGCCGACTTCGGCCACGAGAACGGCAGCTTGCCGGTGAATTCATGGCGCTTCGGGCCGGCGACCAGCAGGTCGGACACGCCCTTGCCCTCGGTGCCCGGCAGCCAGGCGGCCACGAACACGTCCGACAGGTTCAGCAGATCGTTCACGTAGAGCGGACGGCCCGAGACGAAGACGGTGACCACGGGTTTGCCCTTGCCGGCGACCGCCTGCAGCACGGCCAGGTCTTCCGGATGGCGGCCTGAGTGGCGCAGCGTGCCATTGGGGCCGATGTCGCCGTCGCCTTCCGCATAGGGGCGCTCGCCGATCACGGCCACCACCGCGTCGAACTTCGACACGTCCACGCCTTTCGCGTCGGCGCTGAAGGTGACGTTGCTGCTGCCGGCCGCCTCGCGGATACCCGCCAGGATGGTGTCGCCGTTCGGGAAGTCGCTGTTCACGTTGGCGGTGCCCTGCCAGGTGATCGACCAGCCGCCGGTCTGGTTCGACAGGTCGTCCGCGGTCTTGCCGACCACGAGGATCTTCTTGCCACGCGCGATCGGCAGGATTGGCTGGTCATTCTTGATCAGCACCAGCGACTCGCGCACGGCGCGGCGCGCCAGTTCGCGCGGCACCATGGCCTCGTCCTTGCCTGCGTAGGCGTTCTGCGCCGGGCTCTTGTCGAACAGGCCGGCGCGCAGCTTGACGCGGAGGATGCGGGTGACGGCGTCGTCGATGCGCGCCATCGGGATCTCGCCGCTTTCGACCTGCTTGATGGTATTGGCAATGAAGGCCTTCCAGTCGTCGGGCACCATGATCATGTCGTTGCCGGCATTGATGGCGGCGGCGCAGCTGTCGTTGCGGCAGCCCGGCACTTCGCCATGGCCGTTCCAGTCGGTGACGACGAAGCCGTCGAAGCCCATCTTCGTCTTGAGCACGTCGGTCAGCATGGCGCGGCTGCCGTGCATCTTGCCGTAGTCGGTGCCGGTGGCGACGTCGTTCCACGAGTTGAACGAGGACATCACGGTCTGCACGCCGGCAGCCAGGGCCGGATAGTAGCCGGCGCCGTGGATGTTGATCATCTGCGCTTTTGTCGACTTGTTGACGCCGCGGTCCTTGCCGTGTTCGGTGCCGCCGTCGCCGACGAAGTGCTTGGCGGTGGCGATCGTGTTGGCGTCGTCCTTCAAGACGCCCTGCATGCCGCGCACATAGGCGCCGGCATAGCTTTTCACGACGTCCGGGTTCTCCGAATAGCTTTCGTAGGTGCGTCCCCAGCGGTCGTCGCGCACCACGGCCAGGGTCGGGCCGAACACCCAGGCGATGCCGCTGGCGCGCGTGGCCTTCGCGGTGGCCGCGCCGATCTCCTCGAGCAGCTTGGGATTGCGCGCCGCGCCCAGGCCGATGTTGTGGGGGAAGAGGGTGGCGCCGAACACATTGTTGTGGCCGTGGACGGCGTCGGTGCCCCAGACCACGGGCACCTTGACCGCCATGTCGGTCGCCATCGAGGCTTCGTGGTAGCGCTGGGCCAGGGCCAGCCACTCGGCCGCCTTCGCATGCTTGTTCCCGTTCGGCCAGCTGCCGCCGCCATTGAGCACCGAGCCGAGGTAGTAGCGCTTGACGTCTTCCGGCGTCGCGGCCTTGATCTCGGGCTGGGTCATCTGGCCGACCTTCTGGGCCAGGGTCATCTTGCTGACGATTTCGCGAATGCGCTTCTCGAGCGCCTCGTCCTTCGCAATCGGGCTGGCGATGCGCGGCCAGTCGGCCAGCTGGCTGCCGGTTTGCGCGAAGGCGCCGGCGGCGGGGAAGGCGAGTGCGACGGCGAGCGCCAGCACGGGATTGCGAAGGAGTGGGGTCATGGGGTGTCTCGCTATGCGTTTTATCGTAGGTGTCGGTTTACTGCCCGCGCAGGAAGCTGCGGTACCACTTGCCGCTGCTCTTCAGGCGTCGCTGCTGGGTGGCGTAATCGATGTGGGTGAGGCCGAAGCGCTTCAGGTAGCCTTCCGCCCATTCGAAGTTGTCGAGCAGGCTCCAGGCGAAATAGCCCTTCACCGGCACGCCGTCCCTGATCGCGGCGCGCAGCGCAGCCAGGTGGGTCTGCAGGTAGCGGCGGCGCTCGACGTCGTCGATCTCGCCATCCGGCCCTACCTCGTCGGTATAGCAGGAGCCGTTCTCGGTGATGTACATCGGCCCCGGGTGGTAGTCGTTCTCGATGCGGTGCAGGAGTTCGGCCAGTCCCTGCGGCGCGACTTCCCAGCCCATGGCCGTGGTCTCCATGCCTTCGGCGGGCGGCAGCACGCGCGCAGACAAGGGCGCGTGGCCCGGGTCGTTCTGGATGGTCTCGGGGAAGTAGTAGTTCACGCCGAGGAAATCGGTCGGCACCGCGATGGCTTCCAGGTCGCCCGGTTCCATGGTTGGTGCGGCGTCGCCGATGATGTCCAGGGTCGCCTGGGGGTAGCCGCGGCCGTAGAGCGGGTCGAGGAACCAGCGGTAGCGCAGGCCGTCGTGGCGCGCCATGGCGGCCAGGTCTTCGGGCGAATCGCTGGCCGGGCGCACCGGGTGCAGGCTCAGGGCGATGCCGGCCTTGGCGTTGCGCACGTTCGCGCGGATCAGCGGCACCGCCTTGCCGTGCGAGAGCAGCACGTGGTGGGCCACCTGCAGCGCGGTCTTGAAGTCGGTATTGCCCGGCGCATGCCAGCCTTCGAAGTTGCCGATGATCGAGGTGCACCAGGGTTCGTTGTGGGTGATCCAGTGCTGGACGCGGTCGCCCAGGCGGCGCGTCATCGCGTCCACAAAAGCCAGGTAGGCATCCACCGTGGCGCGGTTGTTCCAGCCGCCGCGGTCTTCCAGGAACTGCGGCAGGTCCCAGTGATACAGCGTGGCCCAGGGCTGCAGGCCGCGCTCCAGCATGCCGTCCACCAGGCGGGAATAAAAGTCCAGGCCCTTTTCGTTCGGCTTGCCGCCCACTTCGGAAAAGATGCGGGGCCAGGCGATCGAGAAGCGGTAGGCGTTCAGGCCCATGTCGCGACCGATGTCGAAGTCTTCCGGCCAGCGGTGGTAGTGGTCGCAGGCGACCAGGCCGCTGGAGCCGTCCTTCACCTTGCCCGGGGTGGCGGCGAAACGGTCCCAGATCGATTCGACCCGGCCGTCCTCCTGGCCCGCGCCTTCGATCTGGTAGGAAGAGGTAGCACAGCCCCACAAGAAGTCGGGGGCAAAATCGCCGCGCTGGGGTGCGGTCGGCTCGGTGGGCTTTGTAGTAATCATGATGTGTGGTTGTGAAGACCTGATGCAAGAATATTTGGAAAGCTTTCCAACTGCAAGCTAAAAAAAAGGCCGGGCTACGGCCAAGGTGCTTGCAGCCTCATTTTTTACGGCTCCGCGATGCGGTCGACGGCAGCTTCGCCAGCGAGGCGCGCAGGGTGACGCTGACCGGGAAGGTGCGCGACACCGGGCGATGCAGGTCGTAGCAGCGGTTCAGGAGCGCGTTGATGCCGTTGAGCGTCATCTCGCGCCAGGGCATGTGCACCGAGGTCAGGCGCGGGGCCGAGAAGGCGGCGCTGGGCGTGTCGTCGTAGCCGATCACCGACAGGTCGCGCGGCACACTGATGCCGGCTTCCTGGAAGTAGGACAGGGCGCCCACGGCCATCTCGTCGTTGGCGCAGAACAGGGCGGTGCATTTGTGGCCGGATTCGATCAGCTCCTTGGCAGCGGCCCAGCCACCGGCAGGAGAAAAGTCGCTTTCCGCCACCCACAGCTTGCTCGTGTCGATGCCGCCTTCTTCCAGTTCGCGCATGAAGCCGTCGACGCGGGCCACGTTGTCGATGAGCGCCGCCGGGCCGGAAATGACGCCGATGTCGCGGTGCCGGTAGTCGAGCAGGGTGCGCGCGGCCAGGCGTCCGCCCAGCGCGTGGTCGACCGTGAAGCACTGCTCGGGCATCGCGCGGAATTCGTGGTTCAGCGCCACGATCTGCTGCTGCTTGGCGCCGAGGCTGGCCAGGTCTTCGTCGGCGAGGGCGCTGGTCATCATGATGATGCCGTCGCAGCCGCGCTCGATCAGGAATTCGATGCCTTCCATCGCCTGGCGGCGCGCGTCGCCGAGACCCACGCCGAAGGCCACCACCATGTGCAGGCCGGCGGCGCGCAGCTCGGTATCGATGATCTGCAGGATCGGGGTGTAGAAAGTGCCGCTCAGGACCGGGATGTAGACGCCCACCATGCGGCTGGTGCCGGACAGCAGAGCGCGCGCCGCGTGCGAAGGGCGGAAGCCCAGCTCGTCGATCGCCTTGCGCACCTTTTCCAGCGTGGCCGGCGACACCGAGCCCTTGCCGCTGACAACGCGCGAGGCGGTACCCAGGCCGACGCCGGCGAGACGTGCTACATCCTTGATGGTTGCCACTAATGGTCCCTAATCGATCAACGGTTTATTCGAAAAAACACTGAAGCATACTGCATTCATCCGACACTGGCACTTGTCTTTACAAGCGCCGGCCGCTGCCCGGCTCGAACAGCGAAACGCGCGCCGCGTCGATGCCGAAGCGCACCGCCTGGCCCGGGACCAGGGTGCGCGCATCGTGCACGATGGCCGACAAGGCATGGCCGCCGCAGTCCAGCCACACGACCTGGTGGTTGCCCATCGGCTCGACCAGGGTCACGCTCGCCTCGAGCTGCCCGCCGTCGTGCAGGTGGATGTCTTCCGGCCGCACCGCCAGCGTGACCGCGCCCGAGGGCGCGATGCAATCCGGCGCCAGGGTGAGCTGCAAGGCCCCGGCGGCGAAGCGGCGCTGCACGTCGAGGGTGCCGTCGAGTACACCCTCGACGAAGTTCATCGAGGGCGAACCGAGGAAGCCCGCCACGAAGCGGTTGGCCGGGCGCTCGTACACCTCGGCCGGGGTGCCGATCTGCTGGATGCGCCCGCCCTGCATCACGACGATGCGGGTGGCCAGGGTCATCGCTTCGGCCTGGTCGTGGGTCACGTAGATCATGGTCGAGCCGAGCGCCGCGTGCAGCAGCTTGAGTTCGCGGCGCAGCTCGGCGCGCAGCTTGGCGTCCAGGTTCGAGAGCGGCTCGTCGAAGAGGTAGACGCCGGCCTCGCGCACCAGGGCGCGGCCGATCGCGACCCTCTGGCGCTGGCCACCCGAGAGCTGGGCGGGCTTGCGGTCCAGGAGCGATTCGAGCTGCAGCATTTCGGCCGCGCGCTGCACGCGGCGCGCGATCTCCGCCTTGGGCGCACCCGAGATGCGCAGGCCGAAGGACATGTTCTTCTCGACCGTCATGGTCGGGTACAGGGCATAGGACTGGAACACCATGCCGATCCCGCGCTCGCTCGGGTCGGCATGACTCATGTCGCGCCCGCCGATCTCGATGGCGCCGTCGGCCAGGTCGATCAGGCCGGCGATGCTGTGCAGCAGGGTCGATTTGCCGCAGCCGGAAGGCCCGAGCAGCACCAGGAACTCGCCCGGGTCGACCTGCAGGTCGAGGTCGCGGATGATCTGGTTGCTGCCGCGGGTGATGCACAGCTTGCGCAGGTGGACATTCGACATGGTCTTAACCTTTTACTGCGCCGGCGGCGATACCGCGCACGAACCAGCGTCCCGAGATGAAGTAGATCGCCAGCGGCACCGCGGCCGTCAGGATGGTCGCGGCCATGTTGACGTTGTACAGGCGGGTGCCGGTGGTGGTGTTGATCACGTTATTGAGCTGCACCGTCATCGGTGCATTGTCGCGGCCCGCGAACACCAGGCCGAGGATGTAGTCGTTCCACACGCCGGTCACCTGCATGATGGCGGCGACCACGACGATGGGCAGCGACATCGGCAGCATCACCTGCAGGAAGATGCGCCAGAAGCCGCCGCCGTCGATGCGCGCGGCCTGGAACAGTTCGTGCGGCACCGAGGCGTAGTAGTTGCGGAACAGGAGGGTCATGATCGGCATGCCGAAGATGACGTGCACCAGCACGATGGCGGGCAGGGAACCGAAGACGCCGGCGCGCGCCATCATCCACACCAGCGGGTAGATCATGACCTGCACGGGGATGAAGGCGCCGGCCAGCAGCACGCCGAACAGCAGGTTGGCGCCACGCGGCTTCCAGAACGAGAGGGCGTAGCCGTTGACCGCGCCCAGCAGGATCGGGATGATGGTGCTGGGCACGGTGATCGCCACCGAATTCCAGAAGCCGCCGCTGACCTGGTTCCAGGCGCTCTGCCAGGGTTCGCTGGTCGCGAAGAGCGGTAGGGCGAACACATTGCCGCTCCTGATCTCGTCCATCGACTTGAAGGAGGTGATGATCATGACGTACAGCGGCAGCAGGAAGTACAGCGCGGCGCTGAACAGGAATGCGTAGACGCCGATGCGCGCGGCGCTCAGGCGGCGCTTGCGGCGCGCGGCGGGAAGAAGCGGAGCGTCGAAACTCATCGCGGGAGCGGGCGCTTCCAGGGTGGTCTGGCTCATGCGCGTTTCCTCCGGCTGCGTGCGTAGGCGTAGGGCGCCAGCAGGGCCAGCACCGGGATGAGCAGGGTCACCGCGCCGGCCGAGGCCAGGCCGATGTTCGAGCGCAGGAACAGATGGTCCATGATGAACTTGGCCGGCACTTCGCTGGCCGTGCCGGGACCGCCGCCGGTCATCGCCACCACGGCGTCGTAGAGTTTCACCACGGCGGTGCACAGCAGCAGGAAAACGGTGGCCACCGTCGGCCCCAGCATCGGCAGCACGATCTGCAGGTAGACCCGCCAGGCGGGAATGCCATCCAGGCGCGCGGCCTTGTAGATCTCCGGGTCGACCCCGCGCAGGCCGGCAAGCATCATGGCCATCACCAGGCCCGAAGCCTGCCAGACCGCGGCGATGACGATCGCGTAGATGACCATGTCCTGGTCGATCAGCCAGTCGAAGGTAAAACCCGTGAAGCCGAGCGAGCGCACCGCGCCTTCGATGCCGGCGCCGGGCGCCAGCATCCATTGCCACACCAGGCCGGTGGCGATGAAGGACATCGCGTAGGGGTAGAGGAAGACGGTGCGCAGGAATCCTTCGCCGCTGACGTTCTGGTCGATGAAGGCGGCCAGCAGGAAGCCCAGCACCATGCAGGCGATGATGAAGCAGATGCCGTAGACGGCCAGGTTGTTCAGCGAGAGCAGCCAGCGCTCGTTGTCGAACAGGCGCAGGTACTGGGCGGCGCCGATGAAGTTGCTTGAGGCGAAGGTGCGCGAGGCGGTGAACGAGGTCTTGAAAGTCCACAGCGCCGCGCCGATGTAGGCGACCAGCACGGTCAGCGCCATCGGCAGCAAGGCGATGTGGGGAGTGATCCTGTTGGCACGGAAGGCGAGCATGGCGGGTCAGTATTTGAGTGCGTTGGCGATGCTCTTCTGGGCCTTCTCGACCGGCATATTCGTGTTCCAGTAGGCGGTCAGGACGTCCTGCATGGCGCCGTTCTGGTCCGGGGTCAGGTAGACCTCGGTGACGCCGGCCTGGCGGCTGCGGTCCTTCATGATCTCGATGCCCTTCCGCGCGCACAGGTCGAGTCCCGCGGCATCGACGTCGGTGCGCACCGGGATCGATCCTTTCAGCTTGCTGAAGCCCACCTGCAGCTCGGGTTGCGAGACCACCTTGGCCAGCAGCTGCTGGGCGCGCACGGTCTTGCCGTCATCGGTACGCGGGAAGACGAACACGTCGCCCTGGATCAGGTAGGGCGACGATGGGCCGAGGCCCGCCATGCAGCCATAGTGCTTGCCCGCGCTTTGCCCTGCATTCGTGAATTCGCCCTTGGCCCAGTCGCCCATCACCTGGAAGCCTGCCTTGCCGCTGATGACGAGGGCGGTGGCGTCGTTCCAGTTGCGGCCCGGCGAGCCGGGGTCCACATAGGATTTCAGGCGCTTGAAGTTGAGCAGGACGTTGCGGAAGGCCGGCCCGAGCAGGGTCGCCTGGTCGCGGTCGCGGAAGGCCTTCAGGTACAGCTCCTTGCCGCCCATATTGGCAACAATGGCCGAGAACAGCACGTTCTCCTGCCAGGACTGGCCGCCGTGCGCCAGCGGGATGATGCCGGCGGCCTTCAGCTTGTCGAGGGCGCTGAAGAATTCGGCCATGCTGGCCGGTTCCTTCGTGATCCCGGCCTTCTGGAAGGCGGGCTTCGAATACCAGAACCAGGTCTGCATGTGGATGTTCAGCGGCACCGCGTAGTAGTGGCCGCCCACCTTGATCACGTCGACGATCGGCTCGGGCAGCATCTGGTCCCAGTTCTGCGCGCGGGCGACCGTATCGACGTTGTTGAGCATCCCCGCTTCGATCACGTCGAGGAACTGCTTGGAGGTGTTGAACTGGGCTGCGGTGGGCGGGTTGCCGCCGACGATGCGGTTGATGGTGACGGCGCGGGACTGGTCGCCCCCGGCGATCGCGGTATCGACCCAGACGCCGCCGGCATTGCGATAAGCCTGGGCCACCTGCTTGACCGCGGCCGACTCGCCGCCCGAGGTCCACCAGTGGATCACCTCGGCCGTGGGCGTGGCGGCAGCAGCGGCGAGCGCCGGCGCAGAGACGCACAGCCATGCGCAGGCTGCCGCCAGGGTGCGTACTGTGAACATTGTGTCTCCGTGTGTGCCATTATTTTTGGTAAGTTGGAAACGTTACCATTGGCTTTGCCCGACTATAGCACCGGGTGAAATCTCGGTCAAACAAATATTGCAATCAGGATTCTGGCACAGTTTTCGTGTTCAGCCGACAAGTTTTGGACGGCTGAGTTGCTGTGACAATTTATTTTTAACCATGGGCTATACGAATTAAATGACCAATGGTATCGTTTCCAATCAGTGATCGGCGAGCACATGCGCTGCGTCCCTGGCTTACAAGAACAGATCCTGGAGACATGATGAACACCACAGAAATCTTCCTGCTCGCGATGCTGCTGATCTTCGTCGCGCCCTATCTGCTCTGGCGGCTCGGCAAGACGGACTACTTCGCCCCGCTGGTGGTCGTCCAGATCATCATGGGCATCCTGCTGGGCCCGGGCGTGCTGGGCGCGGCCTTCCCCGAATACCATGCCTTCGTCTTCAAACCGGACGTCGTGAAGAGCCTGAACGGCATCGCCTAGTGGGGCGTCATGCTGTTCGTCATGCTGGCCGGGATCGAGCTCGACTTGAAAAAGGTGTGGCAGTACCGTCGCGAGAGCGTCACCACGGCCGGCCTCTCGCTCGGCATGCCGCTGCTGTTCGGCTGCGGCGCCGCCGCGCTCCTGATGGGCTACCAGGGCTGGATGGGCGCCAAGGCGGCCGACTGGCAATTCATGCTCGGCATCGGCATGGCCTGCGCAGTGACTGCGCTGCCGGTGCTGGTGCTGCTGCTGGAAAAACTCGACATCCTGCGCCAGCCCATGGGCCAGCGCATCCTGCGCTACGCCAGCCTGGACGACGTCGCGATCTGGGGCGTGCTGGCGCTGATCATGCTGGACTGGGAGCGTGTCGGGCGCCAGCTCGGTTTCCTGCTGGCTTTCGGGGTGCTGACCGTCCTGTTCCGCCGCTTCATGGTGCGCATCCCGGCCAAGGACCGCTGGTACGTCGCCCTGATCTGGCTGATCGCCTGCAGCTTCGGTTCCGACTGGGCCGGCCTGCACTACATGGTCGGCGCCTTCCTGGCCGGCGTGGTGATGGATGCGGACTGGTTCGAGCAGGACAAGCTCGATGCGCTGTTCAAGAACGTGCTGCTGGTGATGATGCCGGTGTTCTTCCTCAGCACCGGCCTGCGCACCCAGTGGGATGTGGGCAGCTATCCGGTGTTCTTCGTTGCGGGCCTGCTGCTGCTGGCCTCGGTCGGCGGCAAGCTGGCCGGCGCCCACATCGCCGGCCGCGCCCTGGGCTGGAAGAAGGGCGAGGCCTCGATCATCGGCTGGCTGCTGCAGTCGAAGGGGCTGATCGAGATCATCTTCGCCAACATCTTGCTGGACAAGCAGATCATCACCAGCGAAACCTTCACCGCGCTGCTGCTGATGGCGGTGGGCAGCACCATGCTGACGATTCCGATCGTGCATCCGAAGCTGAACAAGGCGCAGAACCGCGGCTTGGTGGAGCAGGCGAGTTCCTGATCCTTGGTTGCTTGATAAGGAGAGGCCGCCCGCAAGGCGGCCTTTTGTTTGGGGGACAGTTTTTCCTGCCAGATTCTTGTACTTGTCCGCAACACGACTGCGCAAGGAAGCGGGCGCGGCCATGCTTCTGCCTGCGATGCCTCAACTGCCGGGAGCGTGCGCTTCCTATGATGGGTCCAGGAGGCCGGCGACGGCGCCGGCACTCCCCAGCTTTCGTTGGGAGGAATCATGTCCGACGCAAAACGCAGGGCTTTGCTGGAAACGAACGCCGCGCACCTGGCCCATCCGAATGTCGCGGCCTTCCTCAAGGCGATCGCCGAAGCCGAAGGCGGCGGCTACGACTTCAAGTACGGTGCGCTGCAGGCGCGGCGCAACGATCCCTGGCGCTTCACCGACACCTCGACCCATCCGGGCCCCGGCATCGACGGCAGGACCACCGCCGCCGGAATGTACCAGATCACGCGGCCGACCTGGGAGCACCATGGCGGCAAGCTGGGGCTGGACGATTTCTCGCCGCGCACGCAGGACCTGATCGCGGTCGAGATCCTGCGCAGCCTGGGCGTGATCGACCTGGTGAGGGCCGGCGAGATCGCCGCCGCCATGCCGAAAGTGGCGCGCACCTGGGCGGCCTTGCCCAGGGGGCCGGGGCAGGGCAACCACTATCCGCACCAGCGCCACGTCAGCTTCGAGCGCTTCCTGTCGAGCTACCTGCGGGCGGGCGGCACGATGGCGTAGCGGCCGAAACGGCGCGTCCCCTGCGCTCAGGAGGCGCTGCGGACGGCCTGGCCGAGCAGGGGCCGCAGCAGTTCGAAGTCGATCGGCTTGGTCAGGTGGTGGTCGAAGCCGGCGTCGAAGGCGCGCTCGCGGTCCTTTTGCTGGCCCCAGCCCGTTGCCGCGATCAGCACCATGCGGCCCGTCCCGGGCAGGGCGCGGATACGCCGCGCCAGTTCGTAGCCATTGATGTCCGGCAAGCCAATGTCGAGCAGGGCGGCATCGGGAACGAAGGCGGCCAGCTGCGCCATGGCCTGGCTGGCCGAATGCGCGACGCGGACCTCGCAGCCGGACCATTCGAGCGCCATCGCCACGGTCTCGGCCGCATCCTCGTTGTCGTCCACGACCAGCACCCGTATGCTGTCCGGTAAGGCGGCAGCGACAGGTGCCACGGCAGGACCGGCAACCGGGTCGGCCACGGGCAGGCGCACGGTGAAGGTGCTCCCCAGGCCGCAGCCCGCGCTGTCAGCCCGAATCGTCCCGCCATGCAATTCGACCACGCCCCGCACCAGCGCCAGACCGATGCCGAGCCCGCCCCGCGAGCGTTCCAGGGCGGGTTCGAGCTGCGAGAACATGTCGAAGACGGTGGCCAGCGCCTCGGCCGGGATGCCGATGCCGTTGTCGCAGACGCGGACCTGCGCCATGCCGCCGTCGCATTCCAGGTGCAGTTCGATCAGTCCGCCCTCGGGGGTGTATTTGGCGGCATTGGTCAGCAGGTTGAGCACGACCTGCGCCAGCCGCGTGGCGTCGCCGTCCACGTGGACGGGGTCCTGCGCGACCTGCACGCGCAGGGTATGCCTGGCCGCTTCCATGGTCGGGGCAAGGTCCTGCGCCACGCCGCGTACCAGCGCGGCCAGCTCGACAGGGGCGCAGCGCAGTTGCATGCGCCCCTGGGTAATGCGCGACACTTCCATCAGGTCATCGACCAGGCGGGTCAGGTGCCGGAGCTGGCGGTCGAAAGCATGCAGCAGGCGGCCGTCGGCGCTGCCGGAAAACTTCAGGGCGAGCACGTCGAGGGCACTGCGCATGGGCGCGAGCGGATTGCGCAGCTCGTGCGACAGCGTCGCCAGGAATTCATCCTTGCGGCGGTCGGCCGCCGACAGTTGGGCGTTGAGTTTTTTCAGTTCCTCTTCGGCGCCGCGCCTGGCCTCCAGGGCGGTTTCGGCAACGTTGCGGGCGTTGCGCAGTTCGCGCTCATAGGACTTGCGGTCCGAGGCCTTGAAGAAGGCCCAGTGGTGCAACACCTGCTCGCCATCGGTGTGGCGCACGATGTTGATCAGGACCGGCAGGCGTTCCTGTCCTGCGGTGCGCAGGTCGACCTGGATCTCGGCCACCGAGCCCTGTACCTCGAGGATGGGCTGGCAATGGGTGTGGAAGAAGAGGCGGGCGCCGATCGGCAGGAGGTCCTGCATACGCCTCCCGCCGGCCAGCTGCGCATGGCTGTAGCCGAGCCAGGTGCAGGCCGTGCTGTTTGCTTTCAGGATCGTTCCATCGGAAGCGGCAAGCAGGAGTGCGCATGCCGCTTTATCGAACAAGACGTCGCCTGCGGGGAGGTCGGGCGCCACGGCGCTCAGCGCAGGGTCTGCGTTAGGAAATTGTCGATGGCGCGCGAGCTCGCGGTGGGGGCGCTCATGTGCGGGCAATGCCCGACGTTCTCGATGATGCGCAGGGTGCTGCGTGGCAGGGTGCGGTGCAGGAACTCACCGACCGCCTGCGGCGCAACCAGGTCGTCGCTGCATTGCAGGATCAGGGCCGGCACGATGGACTTCGGCACGTCCGCGCGGTGGTCGGAGGTGAAGGTCACGCGGGCGAAGTGCTTGGCGATCTCGGGGTCGTTGCGGCAGAAGCTGCTGGTGAGTTCCTCGCGCAGGTCGGGCCGGTTCGGACTGCCCATGATGGCCGGCGCCATGCTGCTCGACCAGCCCAGGTAATTGGCGTCCATGGTGTCGAGCAATTCCTCGATGTCCTCGGCGCTGAAGCCGCCGACATAGTCGCCATCGTTGATGTAGCAGGGCGAAGGACCGACCATGACCTGGGCGACGAATTTTTCGGGCGCCTTGATCGTGGCCAGCATGCCGATCATCGTGCTGACCGAATGGCCGACGAAGACCACCGGACCACCGCCCCCGAATGCATCGATGATCTCGAGCAGGTCGTCGGCGTAGCCCTGCAGGGTGCCGTACTTGTCGCGGTCGTAGGCAGTGAGGTCGGATCCGCCGCTGCCGACGAGGTCGAAGGAAATCGTGCGGAAGCGCTCTTCGTAGGCGGGCGCCAGGAAGCGCCACATGGTCTGGTCGCAGCCGAATCCATGAGCGAACACCATGGTTGCCGAACCATTCCCGGAGACACGAACATTGTTGCGAATCTGGAGAGGAGTGTTCATGGGCGTTGAACGAAGGAATCTGAATTTGTGATTATAGACATGAAATGCCGGGCGTCTCCACACGGTTGACCCGGGTTTGCCCGGTATCGTGCGTGTGCGCTGCTGGGCTCGCTTGCCGGCTGAGGTCTTGCAGAAAACAAAAAAGCCCAGCCGGGGAGGGCGGGCCTAATGCATGAAATTGGTGCCGACTGCAGGACTCGAACCCGCCACCTGATGATTACAAATCAACTGCTCTACCTGATGAGCTAAGTCGGCTTAATCTTAGAACAACGATTATACGCTATTTGATGCGGGTCAAGGTTGGACGTCCGCCCTTCTTCGGTGGCTCGTCGTCACCGTCCGGCGTGGTGCTGGCCTCGGCCGGCGCATCCGACTTGGCGGGCACCGCCGACAAGGCCGGAGCAGCAGCTTCTTCCAGCGACGAAGCCGAGCCCGAAGCGGGCGCCGGCATCTCCGCCGCCGTCACGTTCACTTCGAAGGCCATCCCCTGGCCATTCTCGTTCGCATAAATTGCCAGCACGTTCTGCACCGGGATGTACAGCTCGCGCGAGACGCCATTGAAGCGCGCGCGGAAATGGATTGCGTCGTTGTCCATCTTCAGGCCCGAAGTGGCGCCGTAGCTGATGTTCAGGATGATCTCGCCCTTGCGGACGTATTCCATCGGCACCGAGGTGGCCGCGTCGACCTTGACCGCGAGGTAGGGCGTGTAGCCGCTGTCCGTGCACCACTCGTAGATGGCGCGCAGCAGGTAGGGCTTGGTGGAGATCTCTGACATTTGTTGGGATCAATAAACAATACTTGTCGTCCACGCCAGTTTACCGGAATCGCCGTGACGGCGTCCGAAACCGGCGTGTACCGAATCATGCAAGCAGGGCGGACGGAGGCGTCCGCCCGCAGGCATTAGCGGCGCATCACCTTTTCCGACGGGGTCAGCGCTTCGATGTAGGCCGGACGCGAGAAGATGCGTTCGGCGTACTTCATCAGCGGGGCCGCGGTCTTCGACAGCTCGATGCCGTAGTGGTCCAGGCGCCAGAGCAGCGGGGCGATCGCGACGTCCAGCATCGAGAACTCGTCGCCCAGCATGTACTTGTTCTTCAGGAACAGCGGCGCCAGGGTGGTGAGGCGGTCGCGGATTTCCGAGCGGGCCTTGTCGTGGCTCTTGTCGTTCGTCTTGTTGCGCTCGCTTTCCAGCGTGTGCACGTGGACGAACAGCTCTTTCTCGAAGTTGAACAGCATCAGGCGAGCACGGGCGCGCATCAGCGGGTCGGCCGGCATCAGCTGCGGGTGCGGGAAGCGCTCGTCGATGTACTCGTTGATGATGTTCGATTCGTACAGGATGAGTTCACGCTCGACCAGGATCGGCACCTGGCCGTAGGGGTTCATGGTCGAAATGTCTTCCGGCTTGTTGAACAGGTCGACGTCGCGCACCTCGAAGTCCATGCCCTTTTCGAACAGGACCAGGCGGCAGCGTTGGGAGAAGGGGCACGTGGTGCCGGAGTAGAGAACCATCATGGTTTGTAGTCCTTCAAGAAACAATGGGGTGAAGCGCCTAGCGATTCACCCCGAAAAATGATTGCCCGTATTATAGCCAACCGGGCAATGAAAGCGAATTTACTTCACTTCCTTCCAGTACGATTCGTTCAGGCGCCAGGCCAGGAAGGCGAAAATGGACAGGAAGATCAACACAATAACGCCCAACTTCTTACGTTGGCCTTGCGCTGGCTCAGCCATCCAGCTCAAGTAGGCAACCAGGTCGGCGGTTGCGGTGTCGAACTCTTGTTGCGTCATCGAACCCGGGCTCACTTGTTCGAAACCGGCGAACCTGTGGATGGTCTTGCCATGCTCGTGCGGGTCCGGCACATCCTCGAATTTCGCCTGGCGCACGCCCTGCTGCTGCCACATCACGTGGGGCATGGCCACGTTCGGCACCACCATATTATTCCAGCCGGTCGGGCGGGCGTCGTCCTTGTAGAAGGTGCGCAGGTAGGTGTACAGGTAGTCCGCACCGGTGCCCGAAGGCGAGGATTTCGCACGCGCGATCACCGACAGATCCGGCGGCACGGCGCCGAACCAGGCCTTGGCGTCGTCCGCGCGCATCGCCGTCGTCATCATGCCGCCAACCTTGTCTTGCGAAAACAACAGATTGTTCCTGATCTGCTCTTCGGAGAGGCCCAGGTCGCGCAGGCGGTTGTAGCGCATGCTCGACGCCGAGTGGCAGTTCAGGCAGTGGTTGATGAAGAGCTTGGCGCCGTTCTGCAGCGACGACATGTCGTGGCGCTCCGGGGCGCGCTCGAGCGGGAAGCCGCCTTCCGCGGCGAATACCAGTCCCGGCACCAGGGCCAGGACGGCGATCATTTTCTTCGCAATGTTCATGTGATTGTCCTTGTGCTCTGGTCTCGGATTAATGCGGCGTGAAGGTCAGGCGCGTCGGGACCGGCTTGAACCGGCCCATCGTGCTCCACCACGGCATCAACAGGAAGAACGCAAAGTACAGCAGGGTCGCCACTTGCGAGATGATGGTGTAGGCAGGCGTCGGCAGCTGGGTGCCCAGGTAGCCCAGGGCCACGAAGCACAGGGCGAACAGGGCGTACACGTATTTGTGCCAGTCCGGACGGTAGCGGATCGAGCGCGCCGGCGAGTGGTCGAGCCACGGCAGGAAGGCGATGATCACCACCGACGAACCGAACAGCACCACGCCCCAGAACTTCGCATCCAGCACCTGCGGCAGCATGCCGACGATCAGCACCAGGCCGATCACGGCGATCGCGATCTTGGTCTTGTACGCCAGGCGGGATTTCAGCCAGATGAACACGACGTAGGCGGCGATCGCGGCCATCAGCACGTACATGAAGTCGGCGGTCGTTGCGCGCAGCACCGAGTAGAACGGGGTGAAGTACCAGGTCGGCGCGATGTGCGGCGGGGTCTTCATCGAGTCGGCCGGCAGGAAGTTGTTGTATTCCAGGAAGTAGCCGCCCATCTCAGGCGCAAAGAACACGACTGCCGAGAAGATCAGCAGGAACACCGACACGCCGAAGAAGTCCTTGGTCGAGTAGTAGGGGTGCGACATGATGCCGTCGACCGGGTGGCCGTCGGCGTCCAGGTTGTCCTTGATCTCGATGCCGTCCGGGTTGTTCGAGCCGACTTCGTGCAGCGCGATCAGGTGGGCCGCCACCAGGCCGAGGATCACCAGCGGCAGGGCGATGACGTGGAAGGCGAAGAAGCGGTTCAGGGTCGCGTCCGAGACGACGTAGTCGCCGCGGATCCACAGCGACAGGTCCGGGCCGATCACGGGAATCGC
>Ga0209023_10003675_pt1 | contig 18086 bp, 15 predicted proteins | sample LakOneMetagenome_FD_187468 | JGI IMG/M metagenome (GOLD analysis project Ga0209023, IMG submission 187468) | Freshwater and sediment microbial communities from Lake Erie, Canada (SPAdes) (version 2) | ecosystem: Environmental > Aquatic > Freshwater > Lentic | place: Lake Erie, Canada... | reverse complement strand
GTCGCCGCTGTGGAACCTGACGACAGCCAAACGACAGCCGCTCGAACGCGTCGAACGAAGCTGGCGCGGCATCGTGATGGATACCTATGCGCTGGAAAAAATCACCGGCTGGACTCCCGACCTCGCACCGCCGCCCGACTCGCCGCTGTTCAAATGGCGCGTGCTGGCGGGGAGGGTGGATAAGCGAGTGGTTGGTTAGGGCGGTACCATCCACCCGTCGTCCCGGCCTTCGCCTGGACGACAGGGAAGTATTCTCGCGACACACTGTGTCCGAAGGTTTGCTCGAAACTTCACCCGCTGAAATTCAGAGGGCGCAGGAAAGACCGGGCGCTCGCCGCGCCCGCGGTCTCATGTGCGATATGGGTAGTAAATGCTGCACATGAGCATACAGGTTTGGCGGAAACACCCGGCCTTCCCCTGCGCAATGGCTTTACGGCTTATACGATTTCGTCCTGGTGATCGGCTTTCTTGTCACCATCGCTCTCGAGCTGCGTTAGCCGCCTTCGAACTTGACGCCAGCACCGGGGCGTCGGACCCGAACGATTTCGCCGTACGTAACGCCGCGCTCGTCAGTCGCGACCTCACGTCCATCGCTTCCCTGCCCCGCGTTTGCGACGATGGCCGACGCCCCTCTGGTGGGACAGGATAGCGGGAGTTATGGATTTGATTTGCCCGACGAGACAACCACAATATTTTTGCGCCAAGGTCTGGACAGGTTTTGGTGATTTGCCCGTCGGGTTACTATGCCGCAGCCCCAGCCGTCCCTCTGGTCGTTGCCAAAACAGGCGACTCGTGGGCCGGAGATCCCGCGATTCATCGCGGTTCAGATGCAGTCCGGATGAGCGAAGCGATATCCGGGACTACCACCAGCACCGCCCCGGATGTCGCTGCGCTCATCCGGGCTACAGATCAAAGCCTGTGATCCGCGAGACGATGCATGCGTGGCATGCACCACGCAACGGCTGAATCGCAATGCTTTCCCGTCGCTTTCGTACCGTCATATGACTGTCATCACTTCAACAATGTTTGAGCGCGCTGGCACATCGATCGGCGCGCCCCATCTGTGCTGCGGGGTTGGCAAACATCAACAGCAAGAGATCAACATGAATGCATTCGCAAAACTCATCGCACCGGCTGCGGCCTTGATGGCCGTGGCTTCCTTTGGTGCGCTCACCACCTCGACCGCATCGGCCGGCGAATTCTGCCGCCAGGACGTGACCGGTCACATGACCAGTTGCGGCTTCTCGACCATGGAGCAATGCCACGCAGCTTCCGCCGGTATCGGCGGCGACTGTTTCCGCGATCCGAAGCTGGCGGCGGCCGGCCAGACCAGCACCCACGACGCCATGGCCTATCAGCCGAACGTTCGCGTCAAGCATCCGCGCGCGCAGGCCGCCCAGTAAGCGAAGCCCTGCCGGAGCGTTATGCAACATCCGGGTCCGCGCGGAAAATCCGTGCGGACCATGCGGTCGCGAGAACTTCGTTCCGATCAGCCGGAACGGAAACGGGCCCTAGAATTGGGGTTCGAGATTAAGGTAGTGAAGCCACTCGCTGCCCATGTTGTCGTCCGTCATCAGCGCGCTGCCCTTGGTGGCCGACAACAATTGCGGACATTCCTCGACCATCGGACCGTTGCGCCGGTACTCGTTCATGATCGAATCGATACGGGCCTGATCGGCAGCATTGCCCGGATTGAATTCGGCCTTGCCGTCGATCGTGTAGTTGCGCAGCACGGACTCCCATCTCGCGTAATTCCAGTCGATCGGCGCATCCGAGACCACCATGTGATTGGTGAACCGCGCGCCATAGGGGAAGGCGCTGCAGGCTGTGCGCTGCGCGCGACGGGAGTCGGTCGTGTTGTAGAACAGGATGCCGCCGGGATTGAGGTGCTGTTTGACCAGAGCCAGGAATTCGGACGAAAGCAGATTGGTGATGTTGGCGCGGAAGTGCCAGGTGGTGTTCGAGACCACGGCATCGAAACGCCTTTCGGGGTGATGTCCCAGCCAGCGGCGACCGTCATCCTCGACGATGCTGACCTTCGGATTGCGGAGGAGCGATTGCACGCCGCTTTGCTGGCTGATCAATTCGAGATAGCCGCGGTTGATCTCGACAATGGTCAGCGTTTCCACAGCCGGGTTGCTGGCAATCACTTGCGCCCATGAGCCGGACGACAGCCCGATCATCAGGACGTGGCGCGGCGCCTCGCGGAACAGGCTCAAGGCGTAGGGGCGGATGATCCCGTTCCTGTCGGTCTTGAGGTCGGTGTTGAAACGCCCGTCGTACATCCCGTTGCCGAACACCGTGCCGTCGGTATCGGCCGTGATGATGCCGCTGCGATTTTCGACGACGTGCGCGAAGGCGTGATCCGAGAAGTCCTTGGTCTGCAGGTTCTCCAGCACGCGCTGCGCCAGGATAGGGTTTGCGACAGCACCGGCGATCAGGACCGCGACGGCAACGCCGCTGCGGCGCAGGCGTTCGCGCGCAGGCGCCTGCAAGGCGCCGATCAGCAGCAGGGCGCACAACGTTCCTCCGCAAAGCAGAAACACCGCCATCGATTTCAGGCCGAGCCAGTTCGTCAGCACGAAACCCGTCAGCACGGCGCCGGTGGCGCAGCCGACGATGTTCGCGAAATAGAGAATCGAGGTGCGCATTCCGGCGCGGTGATCGGCGGCAATGCCGAATTGCGACAGATAGGGCAGCAACGCGCCCCATTGCCGCGCGATCAGGTAGACGATGACGATCGCAACGCCGACAATGGCGGGTCCGAGGCGCACGAACTGCGTCAGCAACGGCAGGAACGCGGCACCGAACAGATTGCCCCAGATCAGATCGGTCGCGGCCCTCCGCATCGCATCGGCGGGCGCGAGCGTATCGCAGACCTGCCCGGCCTGGCGCGAACCGCCGGCGATCCCGACCAGGAAGGCGCAGAGCGTCAACGCAAACGCCAGCGAGCTCGAACCGGTCGCTAACGAAACCGTGCGGAACAGAAAGATTTCGTAGGACAGCGAAACGAACCCGCCCAACAGCGCGATCAGCGCCACGAACGACATGCCGAGGATGGGTTGCGCCACCGGCCGGCCGATCGCAGACGGCGCGTTCTCGGAGCGATCGGGGTTCATGAGCTGGACCAGGATGGCGCCGATGCCGACGATGACGTTGACGCCGGCCGCGATCCACACCGCCGCATGCATCCCGAAGAAGGGAAAGATCAACGTTGCGCAGGCAAGGCAGGCGGCGCCCGCGCCGAGCGTGTTGACGAAATAAAGCGTTCCGACCGCACTTCCGATCCGGCCCGAGCCCTTCACCAGATAGGAGACGAGGATCGGCAGGGTAGCGCCCATCAGCAGGGTGGGGATCAGCACCAGCGCCAGATTGATCGCGGCCATCGCGATCAGCGGCATGTCCGACATCAGATGACCGACTTGTTCGAAGACGGCGAGCGAAACCACGCCGAAGGCCGCGGTCAAAAGTTCGATCGCGCCAAGCAACCACAGCGCCTTGACGTTCTGACGCCTGGAGATCCACCCGCCGGCCAGGCTTCCGAGGCCGAGACCCAGCATGAACGCGGTGACGACGATGGTGACGGATTCGGTGTTGACGCCGAAAATCCGGAACAGGCTGCGCTGCCAGGTGAGCTGGTAGATCAGCGCGGGAAAGCCGGAAAAGAAAAACAGGGCGCACAGCAGGCGGACGCGAGACGTCAGGGGCGCCGTCGACGGCGCCGCGGCCGGCATTTCCAGGGTTGTCATCTGCAGGCTCCGGTTACCAGGAGCCAGCCATAAGGCTAAAACGTGAACCAACGATTGCGACGGTCCGGACAAGTCCCTACTCCGGGGGATTGCCGGACCGGCGAACCTACCTTTGCGGCTTTATCCGCTTGAACTTGACGCTCCTTCCATCCGCCTGCCGGGCCGCGATGTAGCCGCCGTCGAGGCAGGCCTCGCGCTGCGGCATCTTTTCCTGCGGGCTGCGTTCGGTCTCCCACCACGAGGCCCGATGCGCCGCGCGCGGCAGCGCCGCGTCGATGATCTCCTCGATCTGTTCGAACGTCAGCACGAATTCGGGAAGCTTCTGCTTCTTCAGATAGTCCCGCAGCAGGTCGTAGTCGTTCACCCGTATCCCCGATGGTCATTTGAAGGCGCCGCGCTTCGGCAACGAAGCGTTAACTCATTATCACATTACCGTCACGACTTAAGCCCGAAACAACGTATCTCGCCGCATAACGCGGCGAGGGAGCGAACGATGTTGTTCGGACGGCGAAAAGGCGTGGCCAAGCAGCACTGGCGGCTATCGGCAAAACTGCTGATCGCGTCGTCGGTTGCCACCGTCATCGGCTTTTCCGCAATCTGCACCAGCGTCATGCTCGACATGCGGCGCGGCGAGGAGGAACTGGCGCGCCAGACCCTGGAAAATCTCGCCTCCAGCATCGACTCCGAGATCAGCCGCAACGTCGAGCTGTACGACCTGTCGCTGCGCAACGTCGCCAGCAACATGGTGATGCCGGAGATCAAGCAGGTCAGCCCCGCGATCCGGCACCTGATCCTGTTCGACCACGCCGCCACCGCCAAGCATTTCGGCGCGATCCAGGTGTTCGATGCCGAGGGCAAACTGATCGTCGACGCCTCGACGCTGGACCCGCAGCCGGAAAGCCGCGCCGACGAAGAGTATTTCAGTTTTCATCGTGACCGGCCCGACAGCGGCCTGTTTCTCAGCCGCCCGATGCTGCACCGGGGCGCCTATTCCATCGTGTTGAGTCGCCGCATCGCCGGCGCCGATGGCACCTTCCTCGGCGTGGTCGCCGGCTCCATCCGCTTCAGCTATTTTCACGAGCTGTTCGGCCGCCTGCGCCTCGACCCGGACGACGTCATCACGGTCTATCGCCGCGACGGCACCGTCATCATGCGGACGCCGTTCGACCTCGATGTGATCGGCCGCAATCTCAGCCAGGTGCCGGGACTGACGCAGGTGCTGAGCGAGCCGAGCGGCTCCTATTCCAGGCCGAGCGTGGTCGACGGCATCGCGCGGCTGTTCGTCTGGCGCAACAGCGGCGCGCCCCTGATCGTCCAGGTCGGCAAGCCCTGGAGCAGCATCCTCCATCTGTGGCGCACCGAGGCGACACGGATCGCCGGAATCATGGTCGCGTTGATCGCCTTCGTGCTCGGCGTCACGCTGTTTCTCGCCCGCGAGATCGGCCGCCGCGCACGCGCCGAGGAAAAGCTGGAGGAGCTCGCGACCACCGACGCCCTCACCGGTTTACGGAATCGCCGCAAGTTCGACACCGAGATCGACCTCGAATGGCGGCGCGCGGCGCGTAGTGGCACGCCGGTTGCGCTGTTGATGATCGATGCCGATCACTTCAAGGCCTACAACGACACCTTCGGCCATCAGGCCGGCGACCAGGTATTGGTCGGCATCGCGATCTGCGTTTCGGATTCGGTGCGGCGGGCCGGCGATTGCACGGCGCGGTTCGGCGGCGAGGAATTCTCGGTGCTGCTGCCCGGCCTGTCGAACGTCGAAGCGTTCACGGTCGCTGAAACCATTCGCCAGAAGGTCGAGCTCTGGTCGGAAGATTCGGTCTCGACCGTCAGCATCGGCGTCGCCAGCATGGTTCCATCAGCCTCGCTCGATTGGTCCGACCTGATCGAGGCCGCCGACAAGGCGCTCTATGCCGCCAAGGCCAACGGCCGCAACCAATCGGTACTGGCGAGCCTGCCACAATTGTCGCTGGTGGCGTGATCTCCCACCGTGATTCCGGGGCGCACGGAGTGCGAACCCCGAAGTTCGACCTTCCGGGTTCGATGCTACGCATCGCCCCGGAATGACTGGAAAAGCGCGTGCGCTTTTCCAGTCACTTCTCCAGATACTTCTTCATCTCCGCACGCAAACCGTCGCGCAAATCGGCGCGCGCCATGCCGTAGGCGATGTTGGCGCGCAGGAAGCCGGGCTTGGAGCCGCAATCGTGCCGCTCGCCCTCGAACTCGACGCCGTAGAACTTCTGCGTCTTCGCCAGGCCGATCATGGCGTCGGTGAGCTGGATCTCGCCGCCGGCGCCGCGCTCCTGGGTCTCGAGGATCTTGAAGATCTCCGGCTGCAGGATGTAACGGCCGGTGATCGACAGGTTGGACGGCGCGGTGCCCTTCGGCGGCTTCTCGACCATGCCGTCGACTTCGAACATCTTGCCGGAGACGCGCTTGCCGACGCCGCAGATGCCGTATTGATGGGTGAGATGGTCGGGCACGCCCTCGACCGCGAGCAGATTGGATTTCTCGCCGAGCGCGCTCGCCGCGTCGATCATCTGCTTCAGGCAGCCCGGCGCGTTGAGCACCAGTTCGTCCGGAAGCACCACCGCAAACGGTTCGTTGCCGACGATATCGCGCGCGCACCACACCGCGTGGCCGAGACCGAGCGGCGCCTGCTGGCGGGTGAAGCTGGTAGCGCCGGCTATCGGCTGGTTCTGCGCCAGCGTGTCCTGTTCGGCCTTCTTGTTGCCGCGCGCGGCCAGCGTGGTGTCGAGCTCGAACATGCGGTCGAAGTGATCCTCGATCACGCCCTTGTTGCGCCCGGTGACGAAGATGAAGTGCTCGATGCCGGCTTCCTTCGCCTCGTCGTAGACGTACTGGATCAGCGGCTTGTCGACGATGGTCAGCATTTCCTTCGGCATCGCCTTGGTGGCGGGCAGGACACGGGTGCCGAGACCGGCGACCGGGAAGACGGCTTTGCGGATTTTCATGGGGAGGGTCGGGCCTTGAAAACGAGGGAATAAGGAAATGCGATGGCACGTTGGTAGCCGGTTTGCAGCCGGGAACAAAGGCGGATGTGTGGTCGCAGCGGTTCAGCCTTCCTTGCCGCTTCCCCTTGCGGAAGCCGGCGGAAAACATGAAATCTGCCCCTTGTTAAGCTATTGGAAACCGTGACGGGGCCTTTCTGAAGCGGGATTTCGGCAGCGGGCGGATAAGACATGCATCTGACTGAAGCAGCGATGAACAAACGATCCGGCGCGACCATGGTTGCGGCGGTCCTGCTGTTTTTCGCGCTGACGAGCGGCGATGCCTGTGCTCAATCTGCTGGCAATAACGGGCTATCCAACTTCCTCGGCAACCTGTTCTCCGGGCAGAAGTCGACGGCTCCGACCCAGGCTGCGCCCGGCCCCGACGGCGCGCCGCCGCCCTGGAGCGGCGAGGACGGCGCCTCCGGCCATCCCCTGATGACGGCGCAGGCGATCCGCGAGGCGGCGGCGAACTTTCCGAACTGCGTTGCCGGGATGTGGCCCGATGCCGCACGCCGCGGCGTCACGCAACAGAACTTCGAGCGCTTCACGGCCGGCCTGCAGCCTGATTTGCGGCTGATGGACCTGATGGATTCGCAGCCCGAATTCACCAAGGCGATCTGGGATTATCTCGACATCCTCGTCAACGACAACCGTCTCGCCAGGGGCCGCGAGGTCCTCGCCAAGTACAAGCCGCAGTTCGACGCGGCGGAGAAGGCCTATGGCGTCGACCGCTACATCATCGCGTCGATCTGGGGCATCGAATCGAACTACTCGACCCAGACCGGCGACCGCAGCGTGGTGCAGTCGACGGCAACGCTGGCCTGCGTCGGCCGCCGCCAGGCCTATTTCAAGGACGAATTCCTGGTGGCGCTGGAAATCCTCAACCGCGGTGACCTGCGGCCCGAACAGATGCGCGGCTCGTGGGCCGGCGCGTTCGGCGGCACGCAGTTCATGCCGACCGCGTTCAAGCGCTTCGCCGTCGACGGCGACGGCGACGGCCGCCGTGACGTCGTCGACAATCCCTCCGACCTGATCGCCTCGACCGCCAACAACCTCAAGAAGGACGGCTGGCAGAGCGGGCAGACCTGGGGCCTGGAGGTGGTGCTGCCGCAGGGCTTCGACTTCATGCTGGCCGACAAGGCCAAGGCGACGACGTTTGCGCAATGGCAGAGCAAAGGCCTGAAGCGCGCCGACGGCAAGCCGTTCCCGACCTCGACCGACAAGGTCTATCTGCTGGCGCCGGGCGGCGCCGCCGGGCCCGGCTTCCTGATGATGCAGAACTTCCGGGTGATCATGAAATACAACCCGGCCGAAGCCTATGCGATGGCGATCGGCCACTTTGCCGACCGCCTGCGTGGCGGCCCGCCGTTCGTCCAGCCCTGGCCCCGGCAGGAACGGGTGCTGTCGAAGACCGAGCGGCTCGAGCTTCAACAGCTGCTGGCCCAGCGCGGCTTCTACAAGGGTACCCCGGACGGCCAGTTCGGCGGCCAGACCCGGGAGGCGCTGCGCAACTTCCAGGCCTCGATCGGGGCGCCGGCGGACGGATTCGCCTCCTCCGAGATGCTGGAACGCTTAAGGGGGCGGTAGCGCCGCTCCGGAGCCCGGAAAGCTCCGGTTTCGGGCCGAAAGTAACCCTGAAAAGCACAATTTGGCCCGCACCTTGACGGGCATGCCCGAAGCCCGGTTTATGAGCGCGAAATCTGCCCGCTTGCGGCCTGATTCCGCTATTATAGCTGGCACTCCCATTTGTAATGCGACCGAGCCGGATGCCGAAGCCAAGATCCCTTTTACGCGTGTCCTTTTTGCGCGTGTTCACCGAGAGCGGCCCGCTGGCGGCGCTGGCGGTTGCGCTCGCGCTGCTGATCGGGATCGCAGGTCCGGCGTCGGCGCAGTTCTTCAATTTCGGCGGCCCGCAGCGCCCCGCCCCGCGCAGCAATAACGGCGGCTGGTTCGGCGGCGACTTCTTCGCGCCGTTCCAGCAGCAGGCGCCGCAGCGGCGCATCGAGGATTACTCGAGGGCGCCGGCGCCCGCCAAGCGCGAGACCGTGCCGGAACGTAACGTACTGGTGCTCGGCGACGGCATGGCCGACTGGCTCGCCTATGGCCTCGAAGATCTCTACACCGAACAGCCCGACATGGGCGTGATCCGCAAGCACAAGACCGTGTCCGGCCTGATCAAGTATCAGCCGCGCGGCGAGCCGGCCGATTGGGCCGCCGCCGCCAAGCAAATTCTCGCCACCGAGAAGCCGGACGCCATCGTCGTCATGCTCGGCATGAACGACCGCGTCGCGATCCGCGAGCCGGTGGTTGAAAAGAAGACCGACAAGAAAGACGACAAGGACAAAAAGGACGCGCGCGCCAAACCGGACGCCAAGCCCGGCGACGCCAAGAAGGAAGGCACTGACGCGGCTGCCAAGCCCGACGACAAGCCGGTCGATACCGAATTGTCGCCGGACGATGCGGCCGAGAACGACACGCCGTCGATCATCGCACCGGAAAAGAGCGCGCGCTCGGCCAACGGCGTCTACGCGTTTCGCGAGGAACGCTGGGTCGAGCTCTACACCAAGAAGATCGAGGAGATGATCGGCATCCTCAAGTCCAAGGGCGTGCCGGTGCTGTGGGTCGGCCTGCCCGCGATCCGCGGCCAGCAGGGCACCGCCGACATGCTGTTCCTCGACGCGCTGTATCGCGACGCCGCCGGCAAGGCCGGCATCACCTATGTCGATGTCTGGGACGGCTTTGTCGACGAAGCCGGCCGCTTCCAGCAGAAAGGCCCCGACTTCGAAGGCCAGATGCGCCTGCTGCGCTCCGGCGACGGCGTCTATTTCACCAAGCCCGCCGGCGCGCGCAAGCTCGCGCACTATGTCGAACGCGAGATCACCCGTTTGCTTGCGGCGCGCTCCGGACCGATCGCGCTGCCGACCGAACCGGCGACGCCCGACGCCAATGCCGAACCCGGCAAGCCGGCGCCGCGTCCGCTGGCCGGACCGATCCTGCCGCTGGTGGCGTCCTCCGTCGGCACCGATCAGTTACTGGGCGGACCCGGCACGCGCCCCGCCGCCGTCGATGCGCTCGCCGCGCGCACGCTGGTCAAGGGCGAACCGCTGGCGCCGCCCGCCGGCCGCGCCGACGATTTTGCCTGGCCGCGCCGTGAAATCGGCCGCGAGCAGGCCAAGGGCGAAAGCCCGGTCGCGACCACCTCGCCCGATGGCGTGGTCTCGGTGACGCCGGGCCAGAAGCAGCTCCTACTGCCGCAGCAACCGCCTCCGCCGCAGCAGAAGAAGCAGATTCGCCCGGCCCAGGCCGCACCGTCGCTGCGCGAATTCTTCGGAGGCTTCGGTACCCAGCCGGCGCCGCGCCAGGTCGCGCCGCCACCGCGTGCACCGGCAACTCCGGCGCCGGGTGGCGCACCGCGTCCGCCGGGTAACGTCGGACGCTCGGCCTCCGTGCCTGACGGAAGTATTACGCGGTAACACCAACGCGAGTCATTCCGGGGCGATGCGTCAGCATCGAACCCGGAAGTTCGAAGTCATAATCATCTCGACCTTCCGGATCGCCGCTGCGCGGCGTCCGGAATGACGGCAGATCGTGCTAGCCGTAATACCGCCAGCGCGGCGGCGGACGGCGCGGCGGGCGCGTCATCATCAGCGCCAGCGCAAATCCGATACCACCCGCCACCAACAGCGCTCCGAGCGGATTGTCCTGCACGGTTTTCGCCACCGCCTCCTGGCCACCGCGGATGCTGTCGCTGCCGAGCGCATCCTTGGCATAGTTGACGGCAGTGTCAGCGGCGTCGCTCACCGCATCCTTGGCCTGTCCGTACAGATTTTGCACGGTGCCTGCGGCTTCGCGCGCCCGGCCCTCGGCCTGCGTCTTCGCGTCGCCCGTCATGCTGCCGACAGCGCTTTCAGCCTTGCCCGCAAAATCCTTTGCCGCACCGGCGATCCGATCCTTGTCCATGGAAATTCCTCCTGTTTCAGGAGGAGTAACCGGCGAGACGCGATCAGGTTCCGATTGAAGATATGCGCTTAGAGAATAAGACCGCCATCGACCACCAGCGTCTGGCCGATGATGTAGGAGGACAGCGGCGAAGCCAGGAACAGCGCGGCGCCGGCCATGTCGGCGGGCGTGCCGAGCCGCTTCAGCGGGATCCGCTCGATCGCGCCTTCGAGACGCTTCGGATTGGCCGTCGTTGCCTTGGTCATCTTGGTGTCGACCAGCCCCGGCGCGATGCCGTTGACGCGAATACCGTTCTCAGCCCAGGCCTCGCCGAGCGTGCGCGTCAACCCGACCGCGCCGGTCTTGGAGGCGTTGTAGGCCGGATTGCCCATGGTGGAATGATAGGCCGCGGTCGACGAGACGATGATCAGCGAGCCTTTGCCGGCACTCAGCATCGCGTGGAATTTTGTGGCGCAGGCCATCAGGCTCATCAGATTGACTTCGAGCACTTTGCGAAAGCCGTCCATCTGGAATTCGCCGCGGCGATAGATCACCGCACCCTGCGCCAGCACCAGCACGTCGAGCTTTTCGAATGGCGGCTTCAAGCTATCCACGGCCTGCGGCGCGCTGACGTCGAGCTGGAAATAATCGAGGCCTTCGAAATGCGAGCCGTCCTCGGCTTTGTACTCGGCCGTCGTCGCGCGCGTGCCGCTGACGGCGACCTTTGCACCCTTGGCGCGAAACGCCTGCGCGATGCCGTTGCCGATCCCGCTGGAGCCGCCGACCACCAGCACCTGCTTGCCGCTGAAATCCAGTTCGTTCATCCCGCGATCCTTTTCTTGTTTGTCCGCAGCCCGTCTTTGCAAACAGGCTTGCGCGTTTGACCTGTCTGCGGATCGGTGCCAGCCTTGTCAATCCTTCAGCGCGACGCACAAGAGCCATAACGAAAGGCCACAGCCATGTCAGAATTCAAACAGCTCAGCCGTTCGGTCAAGGGCCTCACCGTTCTTGTCACCGGCGCCGCCAGCGGCATGGGCCGCGCCACCGCCCGCGTATTCGCCGCCGAAGGCGCCAACGTCGCGGTGACCGACATTGGCCTGGAAGGCACGCAGGCCGTGGCCGACGCGATCATAGCGACCGGCGGCAAGGCCAGGGCCTGGAAGCTCGACGTCGCCGACCGCAACGAGATCACCACCGTCGTCAACGACGTCGCCAGGCATTTCGGCGGGCTCGACATCATCGTCAACAATGCCGGCATCTCCGTCCGCGTCGCGATCGACGATGACGGCTACGAAGAGGCCTGGGCCAAGGGTCTGGCCGTGATGCTGACGGCGCATCCGCGCATCATCCGCGCCGCATTGCCTTACCTGCGCAAATCGAAATGCCCGCGGATCGTCAACATCGCCTCGACCGAAGCACTCGGCGCCACCGCGCTGCACAGCCCCTATTCGGCGGCGAAGGCCGGTGTCACCGGGCTGACGCGTTCGCTGGCGGTGGAACTCGGCCGCGACGGCATCACCGTGAACTGCATCTGCCCCGGCCCGATCACGACCGCCATCACCGCGCGCATCTCGGATGAGCACAAGGCGATCTATGCGCGGCGTCGCACCGCGCTCAATCGTTACGGCGATCCCGAGGAAGTCGCGCACATGACGCTGAGCCTGTGCCTGCCGGCCGCCTCGTTCCTGACCGGCGCGGTGATCCCGGTCGACGGCGGGCTGATGGCGCGGAATGCGTGACTCCCGTCATAGCAGGCTTGCCGCAGCGCACGCTTTGCCGGTCATGACACCCTGAACGCAGCGCATGCCCTGCTCCGTTGACATCGCACGGTCAGGGAGTAGCCTTTGCGGCAAATCGAGCGGAAAAATACCGCCCTTTTGGAGAGACGCTGCTTCAGGAGCAACACGATGACGGTCACTATCCGGCAAATTCACCCGCATTTCGTCGGCGAGGTCACCGGCATCGACTTGACCAAGCCGCTGACGAAACAGGAAGCCGTCGACATCGAAGCCGGCATGGACAAATACGCCGTGCTGCTGTTTCACGATCAACCCGTCACCGACGAACAGCAGATGGCGTTCGCGCTGAATTTCGGCGAACGGGAAAATCCGCGCGGCGGAAATGTCGTCAAGCCGGGCGACTCGCGGCTGCAGACCGGCCTCAACGACGTCTCCAATCTCGGCAAGGACGGCAAGCCTCTCGCCCGCGACAGCCGCGTGCATCTGTTCAACCTCGGTAACTGTCTGTGGCATTCCGACAGTTCGTTCCGCCCGATCCCCGCGAAGTTCTCGCTGCTGTCGGCGCGGGTGGTGAACCCGAAGGGCGGCAACACCGAATTCGCCGACATGCGTGCGGCCTATGACGCGCTCGACGACGATACGCGCGCCGAGATCGAGGATCTGATCTGCGAACATTCGCTGATGTATTCGCGCGGCTCGCTCGGCTTCCTCGATTACACCGACGAGGAAAAGGAACTGTTCAAGCCGGTGCTGCAGCGGCTGGTGCGCACCCATCCGGTGCACGGCCGCAAGTCGCTGTATCTCTCGTCGCATGCCGGCGCCATCAAGGGCATGAGCGTGCCCGAAGCGCGGCTGTTGCTGCGCGACCTCACCGAGCACGCCACCCAGCCTGAGTTCGTCTACGTCCACAAATGGACCGTGCATGACCTCATCATGTGGGACAACCGCCAGACCATGCATCGCGTCCGCCGCTACGACCAGTCGCAGCCCCGCGACATGCGCCGCGCCACGGTGGCCGGCACGGTGCCGACGGTAGCGCAGCAGGCGGCGGAATAGACCCCGCAGGTTGTCGTCCCTGCGAACGCAGGGACCCATACGCCGCGGCTTATCCGTTGCGCTGGAGCGCCCGCGAAACTGTAACAGTCTACATCGGTGGTTATGGGTCCCTGCGTTCGCAGGGACGACAGTTCACGCGTGTCCGGCCTCGTTCGACAGCATGCCGGGATCGATACCGATCTTGTGCAGCGCGCGCTGGTACTTCTTGTCGATATCGTCGCCGAAGATCAGGTCCGGATCGGCGTCGCAATGCAGCCAGCCGTTGTGCTGGATTTCGTTTTCCAGTTGGCCGGGCGCCCAGCCGGCATAGCCCAGCGCCAGGATCGCGTGCTTGGGTCCGGTGCCCTTGGCGATCGCCTTGAGGATGTCGACGGTCGCCGTCAGGCAGATACCGTCGTCGATGTTCAGCGTCGCATCCTTGATGAAGAAATCGCTCGAATGCAGCACGAAGCCGCGGCCGGTATCGACCGGTCCGCCCTTCAGAACCTTCATGGTCTCGGCGGTTTCCGGCAGCGCGATCTGTTCCCCGCGCTTGATGATATCGAGTTGCATCAGCAATCCCGGGAAATCAATGCTGCCCGCCGGACGGTTGACGATAATGCCCATCGCCCCCTCGGGCGAATGCGCGCACATATAGATCACGGAACGTTCGAACCGCGGATCGCCCATCACCGGCATGGCGATCAGCAACTGGCCGTCCAGATAGCCGGCATCAGGCGAATTGTCGCCGACGGCGGCCGGCTTGCGACGGGCCGGCCTCGGTACAGTGCGCTTCGGTGTCTTGCCTTCAGGGCTCATCCGCAAAGGCCTCTCATGCTGATTCATATCCTGATATCGGGTGCCGTTTCTGTCAATCAAGCAGGTGGAGCCAAACGGCCGCGGATCACACGCAATTCAATGGTTTGCGCGGAAACTTGCCTGTAAAGACGTCTCATGAACGTCATGGTTCCTTTCCGCGCCGCGCTCGGCGCCGCCGTCATGTTGTCTGTCGCATGTGCCGCACCCGGGGTTCGCGCCGAGGATGCCTCGCCGTGGCAGCGCGACGCGCATTCCGCGATGCGGCTGCTGGCGGGATCGCGCAGCGGCGCGGTGCTGCTCGGCGGCGTCGCCATTCAGTTGCAGCCGGGCTGGCACACCTACTGGCGGACACCCGGCGATTCCGGCGTTCCGGCGCGTTTCGACTTTTCCAAATCGGACAATATCGAGGCCGTCACCGTGCTGTGGCCGGCGCCGCACAAGTTCGACGACGGCGCCGGCGGCACCTCGCTCGGCTACACGCAGCAGCTCGTGCTGCCGCTGCGGATTGTGGCCAAAAACGCCGACAAACCGGTGACGCTGCGCGCTACCATCAACTACGCCGTCTGCGAAAAGCTCTGCATTCCCGTCGACGCCACTGCCGAACTCGCCTTCTCCAGCGTCGCCAGCACCGAGGACGGTACTCTGTCCGACGCGCTCAATACCGTGCCGAAGCCCGCCAATATCGGCGATCCCAATCCGCTCACCATCCTCGCCGTCAAGCGCGACGGCAAGACCAACGTGCTGGTGGACGTGACTGCCCCCGACAACAAGGACATCAGCCTGTTCGTCGAAGGACCGACGCCGGACTGGGCGCTCCCGGTCCCGAAACTCGTCGAACACGGTCCGCCCGAGGTGAAGCGATTCACCTTCGAACTCGACGGCCTGCCGCCCGGCGCCAGCGCCGACGGCGCCGCGCTCAAGCTGACGCTGGTCGGCGGCGACAAGGCCTACGAGTTCAATGTTAACTTGAATTGACCCGAAGGGTCATTCCGGGGCGATGCGCAGCATCGAACCCGGAAGTTCGAACTTCCGGGTTCATGCTGCGCATGCCCCGGAACGACCGGCCCACCATACCACCCCACCCAACCCATTCTTAACGATTCGTTGATACATCATGCAGGATCGCCGCCTTGCGGCGCATTCCTGGATGTTTCGTCGTGGCCGTGATGGATACGCAACCTGCCAACGCAGCGCCGGCCGGCATGATCGCCCGGGTGCGATCGCTGCTGGGCGGCTCGGGCGAGGCTTCCGTCACCCGGCGGCTGGCCGGCACCATCTTCATCATCCGCGTCATCAGCGCCGCACTGGCCTACTTCTCGCAGATCGTGCTGGCGCGCTGGATGGGCGGCTCGGATTACGGCGTCTATGTCTATGTCTGGACCTGGGTGCTGCTGCTCGGCAGCATGATGGATTTCGGCATCTCGGCCTCCGCCCAAAAGATCATTCCGGAATATCGCACCCGCGGCGAGCATGCGCTGCTGCGCGGCTTCCTTTCCGGCAGCCGCTGGATGACGTTTGCGGTGTCTTCGGTGGTTTCGCTGGCGCTCGCCGGCGTCGTGAAAGGTTTGTCGCCGTGGATCGACACCAACGCGATCGTTCCGCTCTATATCGGCTGCCTGACGCTGCCCGCTTTCGTCGTCGCCAATACCCAGGACGGTATCGCGCGCTCGCATGACTGGATGCGGCTCGGCCTGATGCCGCAATTCATCGTGCGCCAGTCGCTGATCATCGGGCTGACCGCCGGCGCTTTCGTGCTCGGATTCAATCTCGGCGCCACCGCCGCGATGCTGGCCAGCGCCGCCGCGGTCTGGATCGCGATGATCGGGCAGATGATCGTGCTCAACCGCCGACTCAAGGGCCATATCGAAGCAGGTCCGAAGGCCTATGACTATCGCGGCTGGCTCGCGGTGTCGCTGCCGATCCTGCTGGTCGAGAGCTTCTATCTGCTGCTGTCCTACACCGACGTGCTGGTGCTGCAGCAATTCCGCTCATCGCAAGAAGTCGGCGTCTATTTTGCGGTCGTGAAAACGCTGGCGCTGGTTTCGTTCATTCACTACGCGATGTCGGCGACGACGGCGCATCGGTTTGCCGAATATCACGCGCTCGGCGACAAGGATCGACTGTCGGCTTACGTGACGCACGCGATCCAGTGGACGTTCTGGCCGTCGCTGGCCGCAACCATCGCGCTGCTGGCGCTGGGCAAGCCGCTGCTGTGGCTGTTCGGGCCGCAATTCGTCGTCGGCTACGACATCATGTTCATTGCCGCCATCGGCCTCGTGGTCCGCTCCGCGATCGGGCCGGTCGAGCGACTGCTCAACATGCTCGGCCACCAGCACATCTGCGCGCTGGCCTATGCGCTGTCGTTCGTGATGAACGTGGTGCTGTGCCTCGCCCTGGTGCCCCGCTACGGCGGCCACGGCGCCGCGGCCGCGACCTCGATCTCGCTGGCGTTCGAAACGGTGCTGCTGTTCTGGATCGTGCGGCAGCGGCTTGGCCTGCACGTGCTGGCGTTCGGCAAACGCTGATAGAGGCAAACCGCTCCGAGCCTGCCATATGGCATGCCAGCGCCGCATCTGCCTTATTCCGCGCACGTTTCCGGGTTCCCCCAAAGAATGTCGAAATCTCCCGCCGTGCTGCAGGATGACGATTTCGCCAAACCCCGGTTAACGGAGGAAAATAACCACTGAAATCCGGTGTGCGCATGAAACTTTCTTATTTTCATGCGCGCCGTTGCAACCGGGAGCATCCAGGTCCCGGGGTTGCTATATTGCGGGTCGCACCAACCGAGACTTGTTCCTCACGATGATTGATCCGCTCTACGTCGCATCGGGCTTCGGCGTCGGCCTGCTGGTCGGCATGACCGGCGTCGGCGGCGGCTCACTGATGACGCCGTTACTGATCCTGCTGTTCGGCATTCATCCAACCACGGCGGTCGGTACCGACCTGCTCTATGCCGCCGCGACCAAGACCGGCGGCAGCCTGGTGCACGGTATTGCCCGCAGCATTCACTGGCCCGCGGTGCTGCGTCTTGCCAGTGGCAGCATCCCGGCCAGCATCATGACGCTGGTTGCGATGTCGCAGTTCGACCTCAACGGCGCAGCCGAGCGCAGCCTCGTCAACCTCGTGCTGTGCTTTGCGCTGATGCTCACCGCGATCTCGCTGATCTTCCGCAAGTCGATCCTGGATCGCTACCGCCAGCGCATGGAAGCGCTCGACGACGTCACTATCGGCCGCCTCACCGTGGTGGTCGGCGTAGCCCTCGGCGTGCTGGTATCGATCTCCTCCGTCGGCGCCGGCGCGGTCGGCGTCACCGCACTGCTGCTGCTCTACCCGCGCCTGCCGATGGCCCGCATCGTCGGCTCCGACATCGCGCATGCGGTGCCGCTGACATTGGTCGCCGGCATCGGACATTGGGCGATGGGCGCGATCGACTGGCGGCTGATGGGCGTGCTGCTGATCGGTTCGCTGCCCGGCATCGTGATCGGCAGCTACTGCGCCGTCCGCGTCCCCGAGAAGGTGCTGCGGGTCGCACTCGCCTCGGTCCTGATCGTAGTCGCCGCCAAGCTCGCCTCCGGCGAACTCAACCTGTCGCCGGACAGCATGATGGCGTTTGCCCGCGGCGCGGGGCACTGAACGCGACCAGTCATCACCCGCGAATTGTTTAGCCCGGGGACATAGCTGACGCCTGTTCGGACACATCACTGACACTTTTGCCAGCCGTCAAGTCGATCGATCCGACCAGCCAGCTGGCAAAGTAGATTCCGTAGAGGCCTTCGCGCGTGAGC
>Ga0209023_10003674_pt1 | contig 18090 bp, 10 predicted proteins | sample LakOneMetagenome_FD_187468 | JGI IMG/M metagenome (GOLD analysis project Ga0209023, IMG submission 187468) | Freshwater and sediment microbial communities from Lake Erie, Canada (SPAdes) (version 2) | ecosystem: Environmental > Aquatic > Freshwater > Lentic | place: Lake Erie, Canada... | reverse complement strand
CACCAAACTTGCGCGACAACACCGTGGTGATCGCCGCCGTCAACGTCGTCTTGCCGTGGTCTACGTGTCCAATCGTGCCCACGTTTACGTGCGGCTTCGTACGCTCAAACTTGCCTTTTGCCATGATCGATACCCTTGTGAGGTGTGTTTCAAAGAACGATAAAACTGGTGCCCATGACGCGGATTGAACGCACGACCTCTCCCTTACCAAGGGAGTGCTCTACCACTGAGCTACATGGGCGGATGTTTGGGGTCTTTTATGAAGATCACAAACATCGAACCATCAATTGCGCAGCACTGGAGCGGGTGAAGGGAATCGAACCCTCGTCATAAGCTTGGAAGGCTTCTGCTCTACCATTGAGCTACACCCGCAGGGTTGCGTCTTTCACTACTTTCGCCAATAAAAACAAAGCGTTGCACATTGCGTTTTCGCGAAAACCCACACAGGCGCGCTGGCGGAAAAGACGCTTCCTTGATCTGGTCAGGATCAGTTGGTGGAGAGGGCTGGATTCGAACCAGCGTACTCATAGAGGGCAGATTTACAGTCTGCTGCCATTAACCACTCGGCCACCTCTCCACTCGGAGGAACCCGGAATTATGCAGCATGAACAAGGTTTCGTCAAACCATTGTGGCATCGCGCCGGGAACCTGTTACGCGCCAAGCAGCTTTATGGCCTATCTCTTATAAGCCATGGGATTTAACCAGATTTAACAGATTGTTGACTTTCATCTTTTTGGCTCTATACCCCTTATTAAACGTCACTTTCGCGAAAAAGCCGTATCAAGTCATCGAACGCTGCCTCAATGCGAAACCTGTACGGGTGTCTTTGACCTTACATATGCCGAAGGCATAGACTGTCGGATCACTTGAGTCGATTGCGCCGGGAAGTTCTTCGACGTCCTTTGGCATTTTTTGCGCCGTCCTGCCGTCGCCGTTCAGTTGGGAGGAAACCAAGCCGCATGAACCAGGTGTCAATCTGCAAACGCCTACCCCGCCGCATCAATCGCTGGCTTGCGGCGCCATTGCTGACGCTTCCTCTGTTCGTGCTCGGCACGGCGATCGCGCCGTCGGCAGCCCAACCCGTCGTCTTGCAGGAGCCCAATTTCAGCGGCATGTTCACGATCAGCGATACCGGCTCCGCGCCCGTGCTGCGCGACGCAGCCCGTGGCTGGACCTACTTCGGCGGCGGCAGCGTAGAGGGCGTCGAGTTTTCGCAATGGCTGTTCCGCATCAACGACAGCGGCCTTCCGGACACCCAATGGCGGCTACCAAGTGATTTCCAGATCACCGAATCCTATCTCGCGACAGATGGCACACCCGTCGTTCAGGCCTACGTCAAGGACAGCCCGACTTACGAAAAGCGCTGGTATCGCCTGAGCCGCGAAAGCATCGGCCTGATTACACCCATCGAGATTTCCAGCGTCTCCGACATGCCGCCGCGCGACAGTATTGACCTCCAGCAAAATGGCGGGCTTGAGCCGCGCCTGCTGCCGCAGCGCGACGGGACGATCATCGCGTTCGAGACCGCCGTCGCGCCCGAGCCTTTGTATACGGTCACCTACACGCTGCGCAAGCGCGACCACAGCGGCCGCGAGCAATGGTCGCACGTGCTGAGCGGCGGGCGGCCGCGCAATCTGGGCAGCGACGCGCCGGGCAACATCTACGTGCTGGGCGAAGCGGTCACCGTGGGCGGCAAAACGGGCAACCTCATCCACATTCGCGCTGATGGCAGCGTCGACACTGCGTGGACCCCGGTGATCGATGTCGCCAGCAACGTGAGCTCCACTGTGCGCGTGGTCGCTGACCGCATCGTGATTGCCGACTATATCGGCGGCTTGCCCTCAATCAATCGGCTCACCACGTTCGATCTCACCAGTGGTCGCAAGCTGGTCGAACGGTATCCGCCATACCGGGTGGGTGCAATCGCCGATGACGGCACCGCCCTGTCAGCGCACGCCGCAGGCCATTGGGCCCTGCTCGACACCACACGCAACGACACCAGCGGCGACCGCGTGAGCGTGGCACGAGTGGGCACCGCTGGGTACATGCAGACCTCGGTGCCGTGGCGCGGCGGCTACGTGATCGGCGGCAATTTTCTGTACTGGTTCGACGGCAAGCTCTACCGCAACCTCATGCGTGTCGACACCTCGTTTCATCCCGATCCGAGCTGGATGCCAAGCATCGACGACGCCGTGGCCGCCCTGGCGGTGGATCGCGATGGTCGTTTGCTTGTCGGCAGCAATTCGACCTCCGGCGCACAGGCCCGGATTCAGCGCTTCAACACGAACGGAACACTCGACACAGGCTGGCAACCGCTTGTCAAAGGCGACGTGTACAAACTGCTCCCCGCGAGTGACGGCATGCTGTTTGTCGGAGGCGCGTTCTCGGCCATCGATAACGTCCAGACCAGTTCACTGGTGCGCTTTCGCGCGGACGACACTCTGGATCTGGTGTGGGGTAGCGGTCAAACCTGGCCGACTTATCAGCCCGTGCGATGGGGGCAGTTTGGCCGTGACGGCATCTACAGCATGCTTGATGCGAGCAGCGATGGCATTATTTTCACTTTGGAGGACGGCTACATGAACGGCAGTTCCGCCGGCGTTCGTCGCGTCTCACGCAGCGGAACCGGCGAGGAACTGCCGTTGCCCAAGGGGGTTGCCTCAGCACCGGAGTACAGCACGGGCGGTGGCAGCACGATGCGCGATCCGAAAACGGGCGATATCTACGCAATCGCCAGCACGTGGGACCTCACGTTTGGAGGCGACCGCGGTACCGCCCTGGTTCGTATGGTCTCACCCAACATGACGGTCGATCCGTCGTGGACGACGTTCGCCGGGGAATACGGTCGCCAGTTCTTCGGTTTTGCTTATCAAACCGATGCTCATGTCTACGTCTGTCGGGGATACCTCGGGGGTGGCGACGTTCGCCGCATTGACAAAGCCACCGGCCGAGAAGACCCGAACTGGAACAGCGAAGAGACGTATCTTTGTGGTGCAGACCAAGTGGAGCGCCAGGCGGACGGCAGCACACTGGTGTTCTCGTCAGGAATTTACGGCCCGTTCATTCGCTACAGTCTGACGGCCCGCAACACACCACGCACCGTCGTCGAGTATTACTCACGGGATGCCAGGCGTTTTTTCATCACCGGTCGCCCTAACGAAATCGCCCAGCTGGACGCCATGTCGGCAAACTTCGTGCGCACCGGCATGACGTTTGCCGCCGAGACTGTGCTGGTGCGAACCTTCGACCCCACGCGCACCCCCATTTGCCGTTTTTACGCACCCACGGAAGCCGGTGGCAGCAACACGCACTTCTACGGGCGCGAGTCCGACTGCACGCTGCTCAAACGCTTCCCGACCCTGCGTTACGAAGGCTATGACTTTCGTGCCGGCGTGCCGGCGAACGACATCTGTCAGACGGTGGCGCAGCCGATACCCGTCCTGCGCATGTTCAATAACGCTGCCGCCAGCAATAACGGCAGCCATCGCTACGTTGTTGGCGAAACACACCGAAGCGAGATGCTCGCAACGGGTTGGACTGACGAAGGGGTGGCGTTTTGCACGTCAGAGGCGACCGATTCGCGACCGCTGGCGGACATTATTCGCTAGGCGCAAGCCCGGAATTTCGCATAACAGCTTTTCGAAGTAGCGGCTACCGTATGGGGCTTACACCGTCAAATCAGCTAAAGTCGATTCATGCGAAAAAAGCCGCCAGCCCGCATACAATGGTCTTTTCAGACGAAAGCTGCTAGGCAGAACAATGGGAATTGGCGGAAGCGGTGAGATTCGAACTCACGAACGGGTTGCCCCGTCGCCGGTTTTCAAGACCGGTGCCTTCAACCGCTCGGCCACGCTTCCTGTACCACTCAACAATTCTCTACTGCAACGAACCGGCCGGTTTTAGCTTCGCTAGTCCAGTCGCTGCGCTCCTCGGGACGAAGACCGGTATCTTCAACCGCTCGGACACGCTTTCCAGCCGCAAATTGTAGACCCAAGGTCAAAAGTGGCTGCGGTTGTTGCATGTAGTTTTATCAAGTTATAAAACTACATGCATGCCTCAACCCTATCAAACAGCCACTCACCCGACCGTCGCCAAAATCACGACCGCCATTGCTGAACGCAGCGCGGCGCGCCGCACCACCTACCTCGCAACGGTCACCAAGCAACGCGCCAACCGCATCGCGCGTCGTCGCCTGAGTGCGGCCAATCTGGCACACGGATACGCGGCACTGCCCAACGGCGACAAGCTCAAGGTGGTGAGCGAACCGGTGCCCATGGTCGCGATTGTTTCGTCCTACAACGACGTCCTTTCGGCGCATCAGCCGATGGCGGACTACCCCGCGCTGATCAAGGATGAGATGCGCAAACACGCGGCCATCGCGCAGTTCGCAGGTGGTGTGCCGGCGATGTGCGACGGCGTCACGCAGGGCCGACCGGGCATGGAGCTGTCGCTGTTTTCGCGTGACGTGATCGCGATGTCAACGGCGATTGCACTGACGCATGACTTGTACGATGGCGCGATACTGCTCGGCGTGTGCGACAAGATCGTGCCGGGCCTGCTGATCGGTGCGCTGTCGTTCGGTCACTTGCCGTCGATTTTCGTGCCTGCCGGTCCGATGCCGAGCGGCCTGTCGAACAAGGAAAAAGCCAACGTGCGCAAGCTGCATGCGCAGGGCAAAGTCGAACCCGCCGCATTGCTTGAAGCCGAGATGGCCGCGTATCACACCGAGGGCACCTGCACGTTCTACGGCACCGCGAACAGCAACCAGATGCTGCTCGAAGCGATGGGCCTGATGATTCCCGGCGCGGCATTCGTACAGCCGCACGACCCGCGTCGCGCCCTGCTAACGAAGGCGGCAAGCGCACGCATGGCCGCACTGTCAAAGCAGCCCAATGGGCAAGCATCGGGCCTCGGAGAATGGGTCAACGAAAAGGTGCTGGTCAACGCCATCGTCGCCCTGCTCGCCACTGGCGGCTCGACCAATCACACAATGCACTGGGTCGCGATTGCGCGCGCTGCGGGCTTCGAACTGACGTGGCAGGATATCGATGCTTTGTCGCGCGTCACGCCTCTGCTCACGCGGCTCTACCCGAATGGCGAAGCCGATGTGAACGATTTCGATCGGGTCGGAGGCACCGCGTTTTTGATTCGCGAATTGCTCGCGGCGGGTCTCATGCATGAGGATGTCGATACCGTCGTTGGTCGCGGCTTGTCGCATTACGCACAGGCGCTGACAAGCGCGCACGACACGCTCATCTACGCGCCAGCAGTGGCTCAATCCGGCGACACCACCGTGCTGCGCCCGATCGCGGAACCGTTCAGCGCTGAAGGTGGATTGCGTCTGCTCGCGGGCAACCTTGGCGAAGCTGTGCTCAAAATTTCTGCTGTCGCCCCCGAGCATCGCGTGATCACGGCGCCAGCATACGTATTCGACACGCAGGCCGATGTGATCGCCGCGTTCAAGGCCAGTCGCTTCGTAGGCGACAGCGTCGTGATCGTGCGCTTTCAGGGGCCGCGCGCTTGTGGCATGCCGGAACTGCACCAACTTACGCCCGCGCTGTCGGTGCTGCTGGATCGCGGATTGAAGGTCGCACTGGTTACCGACGGCCGCATGTCCGGCGCATCCGGCCGCGTACCTGCGGCCATTCACGTGACGCCAGAGGCCGCAGCTGGTGGCGCTTTGGCGCGAGTTCAGGATGGCGACATCGTGACCGTCGATTGCGAATCGGGCACGTTGCGGGTTCACGTCGACGAAGCAACACTCGCCGCGCGCGCCGTCGCGCCCGCGCCGGAGTCACAAACGGGATGGGGTCGCGAGCTGTTTGCGACGTTCCGCGACAATGTGAGTGACGCCAACGTCGGCGCCTCCGTTTTCTGAGTTGACGGCTATGGATCTGAAAACCACTCTACGCAAACTCGCTTACGTGCCAGTCATCGAAATCGATGACGCCGCGAACGCGTTGCCGCTGGCAGAAGCCCTGATCGCAGGTGGCATCGGCTGCATCGAGGTGACGCTGCGAACAGACGCCGCGCAAGCCTCGATCAAGGCCATCGCAAAGTCCGGGTTACCGCTGATGGTTGGCGTTGGTACTGTGACGCGCGCGGAGCAGGTGTCGATGTGTGTCGACGTCGGCGCACAGTTTGCCGTGTCGCCCGGCTTCACGGAATCGCTGGGCATGGCTTGTCGCAATGCTTTCCTGCCGTTGCTGCCGGGCGCAGTTACGCCGAGCGAAGTGTTGATCGCGCTCGACGCCGGCTTCGACACGCTCAAATTTTTCCCGGCATCGCTCTACGGTGGTGCAGCGTGGCTGAAAGCAATTCAGGGGCCAATTCCGCAGGCAACGTTCTGTCCGACCGGCGGCATTCGTGACGAAGATATTTCGGCCTATCTCGCGTGTCCGAACCTTGCGGCGTTTGGCAGCTCCGCCGTGGCCTCGCGCGCGTTGATCGCCGAGCGGAACTGGGCGGAAATCACGTCGCGCGCGAAGAAATTGATGGCGATTGTGCGAGCTGCGCGGCCGCTGTAATCGGCTATCGATTTCGTTCGCGTTCGGGGTTGTGCTTCTGAAGAACAACAACCTCGCCGCCGTTTGACATGCACTCATTTAGCCGCGCAGCTTGGCTCGCTAGGCGTTTCAATAAACTGTCAAAGGTCACGCGCCTCCCATCAACGGGCCATTGGGTCTTACGTTGGCGGACTAAGACATAGATGCCATGGCAACATGACTCGTGTTGGAGATACTGACCTACAAGTTGAGAAGCGAGCCCATCCTCCAACTGCTTGACAGTCCATTTTTTGTCGACGAGCTTCATTTCAATAGCTACTTGCGCTGCGCTCGCGTGCGACGACGTAACCAGAATATCCGGCTTTTTCTTGCTCGCAACCTCCGGCTCGCGTACAGCACTAAATCGCCCGCTAGACGATTTGTTTAGTTCACTGGTCAGCCAAATTTGAAATTCTTCTTCTGATTGGGCTCGTTGCAGCAATCCGATATTGCTATGTGGTCCATCTCTTAGCTCGTGCTGAATGTCAGCGAGACGATCCATGACAAGCTGGAGCAATTGCTTTCCGGTAGTTGGGGTAGCTTCGCTGTACGTTTCGATTTCGATGAGTTGTGTTGCAGTCCACGGTGTCGGCTCCGCGTCCTCAGCAATGCGTAGCTCGATCATCCGAGCTATCCAATCGTGCAGCGATTTTGCCTCTGGCTGTACCTGAATAGTTCGTAAGGCCGCTATCGTCAGACCGCCGGGCAGTTTGCCCAGCGTTGCGAGCAAATAGTTTCTCCCCTCTTGCGCATTGTCTCTAGGAGATGGTGTATGCGGCCCTTCGCCGGAACGATCTTCGTCACTTCGTGGATCGACTGCGGCAATCGCCAATTGAACCAGGTGAAAGGAGATATTCCGCTTATCGTTCACCGATGTTTCCGGCAAAAAGCCCAGTTCATGTCTGCGCCCGTGATCCCCAAAAGTCTCCGCGAAAAATGCTGCCCTATCAATCGACGGGCATGCAACATCACTCAAATGCGTCGCCGCACGTGCTGCATCAATTTGCATCAAGTGTCGGAGGTACATCAGTTGCGCCGCCGTTCCCTCTCGTACGCGGTCGTCCAACAATCTGGCTAGTTCATTGCGATCAACACAACTTGCGCTTCCCAGCACCTGAAGTAGCGCATCCAGCACGTTGTCGGGTTTTCTGCGGTTATCGCGCAACCATTGCAAGAGATCGGGTGCAAGCAACTCGCGGGTTCGAGGCAACCGATATTGCAAATCTCGAATCGGCTGGTAGTGCTCGTTTTCATCCGCCAAGCGATCCAAAAGCGGCTCAGTGAGTTGGGCTCGGACGACTGCGCCAAAGGAAGGAGCAAGATTGTCGATCCAATTCGGCAACGACCCTTCGGCCATAGCCCACCCGAGGCCACGCTCAATCTCTTGTTGGCTTAATCCCGACGCAATGCTTGTTCTATCCCCGCCGAATTCCAACTCAAGTCCGAGTAATGCCATTCTTGCGCGGACAGATGAGGACATGCTGCTGCCCTCAATTCTTGCCGGAACAACTAGATGTTTGCGCCAATACGCACGTAGCCCACTATCAAAAGTTTTCGCAATGTGCTGACCGAACGCGTATCCAAGTGCGGGCAGTTGACCGGCAAGTTGATGAGCGTCGGCTGAATGCGTCTTCTTCTGACTGCGAGACGAGAGCCATTTCCAAAGCAAAACTAGATCGCTCTCGTCCAACGGATCAGCGTGTGTCTGCAATCTACGTTGCAACTGAATCAAATGCTCTTTTTGTCGGTCAACCTTTGCTTTTTCTTTTGCGTTGTATTCGGCGAACTGTTTCTGATGAGCAGAAATCGTGGGATCAACGATTCTGGGTTCAAGCAACTTTTCTAATGTGGCAGAAAGTTCTTTGTCCTCATGTACAGCGGATTGCAGCCGCGTTAGTCCAGCAGCATTTTTTCCGTGCTCCGCGTCAAGGTCGAACAGAAAATCAAGAGCGATTTTGCGGTCATCAGCGTTTCTCGCTGCCAAGCCTATGTCGTAAAAAGACTCAATGTCCTCACGCGACCACGAGAATCGCGCAAGATTCCAAACATCGTGACGGGAGGTAGTGCCCTTGCCAACAACGTCGCGGCGCACGCGTGCGAGCGCTATCTGCGCCCAGTAGATTTGATGTTTGTCACGAAGCCTCGTGTTCAGATGTCGAACGATCTCTCTTTGGCTATCACTGGCGGACGAATGAGAGGCGTCAAGACTCAGTAATTGCACGCATGATTCAATCAAAATGTCATCGTTATTGGCGCCTTCAGAAGCCAACAACCATCGCTCCGCCAGTCGACTCGCGAAAGCAAACAACAACTTATTATTCGGGACGGGCAGTTCGTACTCCGGATGATCGCATTTCGTGTTTTCTGCGATCCGGTTGACGCATGCTTTCAGTAACGTCGCTTGATCAGAGTCATCCTTCACTCGATCCGCCCAGTCACGCGCGTAGCTGTGTAGTGCGTAGGGGCCTTCGCCACTGTCATCTCCCCAACGAACAGCGAGCTTCACAAAGTCGCGGTTTGAAATGAAGTCCGGAAATAGGTAGTCAATCGCGCGGTGGGTTGCTTTCAGTGTGAAGTGATCCCTTTTTTCATCCGCCAGGAGTTGCTTTATTAGTGCTGCTTTGGCCGTCACATCGCTACTAGCAGCCAGTGCCTGAATGGCAAGTAAATTTGTTCGCTCCTCCCATTCGACTCGGGTCGCAGCATCCAGCGCGATATCGGCGCAGTCATGCCCTCGGGCTTCTCCTAGGATCCAAAGCAGGAACACGCGCAAATTGACTGAGGCGTCTGCGTGCTGTAACCACAGAGATCTCACTGCAGCTATGGCACCCGGGAAAGTAAACGCTCTCAGAATGTCAGAGTCGGCGCCCCAGCCAAAGCGTCGCAAGTCAGCGCCCGCAGCGAGAACTTTGCTACACGCCATCAAGATGCGGATTCTCTGTTGCTCCGGAAAAGCGTGTACGACCGTGTCAACCATGAACCTGAGTGGCGCGTGCGTGAGCATTTGGTCAAAAAGCACGTTGTCATCTAGCGAAAGCAAGATGGCCATGCTGGCTCTCGAGTTCAAGACGACGATTTGGTTGGCGCTCGAAACCAACACTTCGCGATGAACTCTCCATCGTTGTTCAGAGCTTGCGTAGACACGGCGCATCCAAGTCGCTGCGAGATGTTCAACCAAATCTCGCCTTAGGCGCAGTTGACCAACCACGACTGAATCGAAAATCGCGCGTGACTGAACACTGAGATGGTCGTTAGGCGTGTGTTCTGGCCAGATGTCTTTCGCTTGGCAGGAATCAGCTTTGACGCCCGTGTTTGGAACATCGGGCTCACCAATAGTCAGGATGCCTCCAACACCTCCAATCGCGCAATACGCCGCAAAACGTTCGACCATTTGCCGTGCCGTATTGATCGGCGTCACATGTGCAACAACGCAATGCGGTCGAACTTCCTTTAGGCTCTCCTCGCAGAATTCGTTCAACATCACACGATACGCGGCGATGGAATTGTGCCTCAACCAGTATTTCGCGAAGATCGATAGATCCCGTGGGTACGCTGCGAGAGATCGCAGGCCAGAGCTTCTTAGTGCGGCAAAAAAGTCCTCGGCATTTGTTATCAAGAGGTCTGCTTTTTGTGACACGTAGGTGCGAGCGTCTATGTCCCCCAAAGGCGCGAGTCGCACAACCAGAAAATCACGCTGTGCTGCCAATTTTTCAAGCCTAGCAGCGTGACTGTTTTCTTCAGAGTCAAATACGGAAAGCAGAACTTGCTCGGGCGTTTCGGATGACGAATAAGCAGAAACCAAAGGACAGAACTGACGAAAAGTCTCGACGTCCTGTTTGACGGTTAGATCAGACGGGCGCGTTGAAACGTAAATATGAGCACGATCAAGCTTTGGGCCAAGCTCTTGACCTAACTTGCGGAGCGCATCATCAATGTGCTCGCCGGCCTGAACCGCTTCGTCTTTTGAGTCGATGAAGAAATACCCGTCATCGCTGCTCTCTGCCCAACTCTTGAATCGCTCCGCGTCCGTAGGAGTCAGCGACGGCGCAAAACCTGACTTCGCAACTGTTCTCATGGGCAGGAAGAATGCGCTCACGCCTTGTTCGATCAACTCACGCGTGCGTGCCTTCATTTCTTCGGTCTTGCCCGCTCCTGCGGCTCCAGAAATGATGGTTCGCTTCGCTCGCAATAGTTCTGTCCACTCAATAATGTGTGCAAAAAAACGGTTGCGCGAAGGGATATCAGCTACCGAAGCGTCTTCGGCGAGGGCTTGAAACGTGCGCTGTAGACAGACATAGGTCATGCGAGGATTCTGCCGCAGCAAAGGCCTTGGCGCTAGAACTGCGCAGCCTACGGTAAGCAGGAGCTGCTGACTCTTCTGAACATGACCTCCTGCGTGGCGATGAGAGCACTGCCCTTATAGCTGCGTCGCCACCCAGCTCGAAATCGCTGCGCGAATTGAATCAACCTCGCCAATCGGCGGTGCGACGGTGAAGCGCACGCCGGGATGTTTTTCCTGCGCGGCTTCGATCAACTCGCCAAGGTCCTTGCGTGTGTGCGCACCCGTGGCGAGGAAGAGCGGAATCACGTGGATCTGCGTTGCATCCTGAGCTGCAAGCGTGGCCGCAGCCGTTGCGAAATCCGGCTGCATGAATTCAAGAAACGCGAGTTCCGACAGTTTCGCCGCGTGCATGCCGCGAAAGTCCGCGAGGATGGCGTCAAACGGCTGACGCCATTGCGCATCGCGCGAACCGTGTCCGAAGAAAAGAATGGCGGTCATGGTGGCGTTGGCGTGTTGCCAACCAGAACAAATCAGGAACGCGGATTATGCGACTGATGCGATCTTTGTGTTGGCGCTTAGTGAGTCCTCGGTTGCCTGACCAGCGAGCTGCACTGCGCGCTCACGCATGGCCTCGCCGATAACGAGCACAGCGGGGCTTTTCAGTGTTTGCCGCGCGAAGTCTTCGACCATGGTCGCAACCGTCGAGCAGACGCTGCGCACGTCCACGCGCGCGGCGTTTTCGACGGCGATCACCGGTGTGTCGCCGCGCAAACCACCGCCTAGCAAGCTTGCCTGCAACGACGCGGCACGCGTGACGCCCATGTACACGACTAGCGTCAGCGCGCTTTGCGCGAGAGCCTGCCAGGGAATCTCGGCACCTTCCGCGCCGTGCGCCGTGATGAAGGCGACACCGTGGGCGTGTTCGCGATGCGTTAGCGAAGCCTTCAGCTCGGCTGCGGCGGCAAGGCCCGCCGTAACGCCCGGGACGACTTCAAACGCGATACCAGCTGCTTCGAGTGCGGCAAATTCTTCGCTCGCACGGCCAAACAGCGAGACGTCGCCGCCTTTGAGGCGAACGACTTTGTGGCCCGCGAGTGCCTCACGAACGAGCAGTTTTTCAATGAACAACTGCGGCGTACTTTTGCAGCCACCGCGCTTACCGACGTGAATGATTCGCGCCTGTGGACACAGGCTCAGCACCTCACTACCGGCGAGATCGTCGATCAGCACGACTTCGGCCTCGGCTAGCAGGCGCGCGGCTTTAAGCGTCAACAGTTCGATGTCGCCGGGGCCGGCCCCGACCAAGTAGACCTTGCCTGTCTTAGGTGTTTGCTGCGCTGATTTCATGGGTTACAGAATGCACTTCCCGTGCCAGCCAGTCGATCCACGGCGGCATTTCACGCGCTCCCTGAATGACGGATTCGATATAGGCGACCGTGGCCGCGATAGCGCAAGTGTCGGGCAGATCGTGGCTCACTACACCGGGCCATTCGCGCATAAGCGAAGTGCCGTTCTGGAATATCTGCACTGGCACTGCCCGCTTGGGATGTAGCACCGGTTCGCCCTCGCAACCGCGAAAAACCACGGCTTTCGCGTCCGCCTGCCCCGCCAGATGCGCGCCCATGCGCTCGATGTAGTCACCGTGAGTCAGCGCGACGACGCGCAGGTGCGGGCCGTCAACGGGTTGCAGCAGCTTGGTCACGGTGTGCGGCGTGGAACGCACGCCGATGCGCCAGCGGTTGGCGATAAGCGCGGCGAGCCGCGGGTGAACCGTGTCCAGCGGTGTGAATGAGAATCCGCGTGAATTGAGAGCGGCCTCGGTTGTCGCGGCGGTTTCCGTCACCGGAAATCCCATCGCCTCGAACAGTTCAAAGCTTGTCACCCGCGTTGGGTCGCTGCGCACGCCATGCAGCAGTACGCGCACACCGCGCCGCGCCAGCGCCCACGCGAGCAGCGGCGTCAAATTCGGCAGTTGTCGCGCGCCGTTGTAGCAGGGCAGGATGACGACCGGATGCGCACTTTTGACGCGGAAGGCGACCGACGCCTGCATCGCCGCAACGAACGCCGCCAGCTCGTCCGGTGTCTCGCCCTTGATCCGCATTGCGAGCCACCAGGCGCCGAGCTGGATATCACTCACTTGGCCCGCGAGCAATGCGGCGAAAGCCGCTTGCGCCGTCGCCGCATCGAGTCCGCGAGCGCCACGGGCACCGCGACCGACTTCCTTGATGATGGCAGTGAAGTTCAAAAGAGCTTACAGCTTTTAGGTGAAATGCCCATTTAATAAGGGCTGGTTGCATAAAACGTCATATATCGACTATTGGCAATATGAGCTCCGAGCCCCTATTTAATAAGGGCTACACAAATAAAGCTATATAAGGATACTGACGATCTAGAACGTCGGAAGCGCACCAAAAAAGCGCCGCCACGCTCAACGCATTCCCGGAAACTTGCCCTTCATACCCGGCAATCCGCCGAGCCCGCGCATGAGTTTGCCCATGCCACCTTGGGAAAACTTCTTCATCATGGTCTGCGTCTGCTCAAACTGATTCAGCAGTCGATTGACCTCCTGTACCTGTACGCCCGCACCCGCAGCGATACGGCGTTTGCGCGTCGCCTTGATCAGGTCCGGTTTGCGCCGTTCGAGCGGCGTCATCGAATTGATGATGCCCTCCATACGGCCGACCTGCTTCTCGTCAACGCCGCCGGACTTGGCTGCAGCCTGCTGCAACTCGTGCGGCATCTTGTCGAGCAGACCCTGCATGCCGCCCATCTTGCGCATCTGGCCGATCTGCTGCTTGAAATCTTCGAGGTCAAAACCCTTGCCGCTCTTGACCTTGGCCGCAAGCTTTTGCGCCTGCTCCATGTCGACGGCCTTGGCCGTCGCCTCGACCAGCGACAGTACATCGCCCATACCAAGGATGCGGCCCGCCATCTGTTCGGCGCGGAAAGTTTCCAGCCCGTCGAGCTTTTCGCTGATACCGGCGAATTTGATCGGCACACCGGTGATTTCACGCACCGACAGCGCCGCGCCACCGCGTGAATCACCGTCGAGTTTGGTCAGCACGACACCGGTCAATTTCAGGCGCTCGTTGAACGCTTTGGCCGTGTTGACCGCGTCCTGTCCGAGCATCGCATCAACGACGAACAGCGTCTCGGCGGGCTTGACGGCGTCGCTGATCGCCGCTGCCTCGGCCATCATGGCCTCGTCGACGGCCAGACGACCGGCGGTATCGACGATCACGACGTCGAAATAACGCGAACGCGCCCAGTCCACGGCGTGCCTGGCGATGCCCACCGGGTCGGTCGCGTCGCCTGCGTCCGGCACGTAGAACTCAACCTCAACCTGCGAAGCCAGCGTCTTCAGCTGCTCCGTCGCGGCCGGACGATAAACGTCGCACGGCACCAGTAGCACTTTCTTTTTCTGCTCGGTGCGCAGCTTGAGTGCGAGCTTGCCCGCTGTCGTTGTCTTGCCGGCACCCTGCAGGCCCGCCAACATGATCACGGCTGGGGGTGTAACCGCGAGATTCAATCCCGCGCCCGCAGAGTCCATGAGCGCGATCAGCTCACGATGAACCACGCCGACAAATGCCTGTCCCGGGCTCAGAGACGTCGCGACCTCGGCGCCGAGCGCAGCGGTCTTGACGCGGTCAATAAAGACTTTGACGACTGGCAGCGCGACGTCGGCCTCAATCAGCGCGAGGCGCACTTCTCGCAGGGCATCCTGAAGATTTGCTTCAGTAAGACGCGCGTCGCCGCGGACGGTTTTTACGAGTCGCGCGAAGCGTTCGGTGAGTTGATTTGCCATGAATTCAGAAAGAGCTGCACTTACCGGATTTTAGGCGGTCATATGGAGTATCCTGTTTTGCGACACGGCAGACGCAAAACCGCTAATTTCTCTTTACAACCAAGTGCTTACGCGGCAAACTGCCCAACTTACCTGAATTCTTTTGAAGCAAGTGGCTACCTCGTCCGCCTCCGTTTTGTTGTCCGGCCTCGGCCGGGCTCTCGTCCAGCACGAAATTCTGCGCCAGGCGGAAGCCGAACAAACGCAGACGCAGGCGAACGCGTCATCGATGAGTTTCGTCGAGCAGCTTATCGCGTCAAAGCGAATCACGTCGGGCAAACTGGCTGAGTTTGCTTCGCAGACATTTGGTGTGCCGCTGTTTGATCTGACGGCGTTTGACACCACCCAGATCAATCAGGAGTGGATCGACGTCAAGCTCATCACCGCGCGCCGCGCACTGCCGCTACACAAACGGGGAAACAGGCTGTTCGTCGCGCTGTCGGACCCGACGAATCTGCAGGCACTGGAAGAGTTCCGCTTCAAGACCAGCCTGATCGCCGAGCCGATTGTCGTCGAGGACGAGAAACTCGCCAAAGCAATCGCAGCGGTAGCCGAACGCAATGATCGGTCGCTGTCATCGCTTGATGTCGGGGATGACATTGACCTTGACATCAAGGTTGATGAAGGCCAGGCACAAGACGACGACACCGGTGAGGTAGACGACGCGCCGGTCGTGCGCTACATCCAGAAAATTCTCATCGACGCCATCAACGCCAGCGTCTCCGATATTCATTTTGAGCCGTACGAAAAGTACTACCGCATCCGCTACCGCCTTGACGGGATACTCGTTGAAGTGGCGAAGCCGCCGCTGGTCATCAAAGACAAGATCGCCTCGCGTATCAAGGTGATATCGAAGCTCGACATTTCGGAAAAACGCGTACCCCAAGACGGTCGCATGAAGTTGCAGCTGACCAAGAATCGTTCAATCGATTTTCGTGTGTCAACACTGCCGACCCTGTACGGCGAAAAAATCGTGATGCGTATTCTTGACTCGTCGAATGCGCTGCTAGGTATTGATGCGCTGGGTTATGACCCCGATCAAAAAGAAGCACTGATGGCGGCAATTGGTCGGCCGTACGGCATGATTCTGGTCACGGGACCAACGGGCTCCGGCAAGACAATTTCGCTTTACACGTGCCTTGGCCTGCTCAACAAGCCGGGCATCAATATTTCGACCGCAGAAGATCCCGCCGAAATCAACATGCCTGGCGTCAACCAGGTAAACGTCAATGACAAGGCCGGGCTGACTTTTGCTGCCGCCCTGAAATCCTTCCTGCGTCAGGATCCCGACATCATCATGGTCGGCGAAATTCGCGATCTGGAAACGGCCGAAATTGCGATCAAGGCCGCACAAACGGGTCACCTGGTGCTGTCAACACTGCACACCAACGATGCGCCAGCAACGCTGGTGCGGCTGATGAACATGGGCGTCGCGGCGTTCAATATTGCTTCCAGCGTGTTGCTCATCACGGCGCAGCGCCTGGCTCGGCGCCTGTGTGTTGCCTGCAAGCAGCCGTCCGATATTCCCGTCGAAGCTCTGCTCGCCTGCGGCTTCAAGGAAAGCGATATTGACGGTACGTGGACGCCCTACAAGCCCATTGGCTGTGACAACTGCAAAGGGACTGGCTACAAGGGCCGGGTCGGTATTTACGAGGTCATGCCAATCACTGAAGACATGCAGCGAATCATTATGAGTAATGGCAATACGCTGGATATCGCCGCGCAGGCCAAGCGCGAAGGCGTGCGTAACCTGCGAGAATCGGGGCTTATCAAGGTAAAGCTTGGTGTCACCTCGCTCGAAGAGATCGAAGCGACGACCAATCTCTGATTGCGTTGCAAGAGCGCAGATATGTCACGCAGAAAATCAAGTCGCAATAACTGACGAGGAACGCCCGAATGGCAACCGCAGCCCAAACACAAGGACGCCCCCCTAACCGCGCCGCGCGCTCTGAAGTCAAGGCCAACATTTTTTCGTGGGAAGGCATTGATCGCGCTGGCAAGAAGGTTCGCGGTGAGATGCGTGCGGCTAGCGAAGCTGTGGTCAGCAATTCCCTGCGACGCCAAGGCGTAAAGGTCGGCAAGATCAAGAAGCAGACCTTCAAGGGTGGCGGCTCGATCAAGGAAAAGGAAATCGCGCTTTTCACGCGTCAGTTGGCCACCATGACACGGGCGGGCGTTCCACTGTTGCAGTCGTTCGATATCGCCGCGCGAAGCACCGGCAATAATCGCCTATCGCGGCTGCTGCTTGAGGTCAAAGGGGACATCGAGACCGGTAACAGTCTCGCGGTGTCGTTCAAACGACACCCCATGCAGTTCGACGAACTTTATTGCAACCTTGTCGCGGCAGGGGAACAAGCTGGTATTCTCGATGCGATTCTTGACCGACTGGCGGTCTACAAAGAGAAGACACTAGCACTCAAGGGGAAGATCAAGGCAGCACTTTTTTACCCTGCAATCGTGATCGTTATTGCGACCGTCGTGGTGGCGATCATCATGTGGTTCGTGATTCCGTCGTTCAAGCAGGTATTCACCAGTTTTGGTGCGGACCTTCCTTGGTTGACCAATGTTGTCGTCAATATTTCTGACTGGTTTGTGAAATTTTGGTACGTCGTTGCTGTCATTCCGATGGTCGCGTTCGGGATAATTTGGTATTGCTGGAAACGCTTCCCTGCGTTTGCTCACGGCGTCGACAGGCTGTCCCTGAAACTTCCAGTCCTCGGCGAAATCCTTGAGAAAGCCGCTGTCGCTCGCTGGACGCGTACGCTCGCGACCATGTTTGCCGCCGGTGTACCGCTTGTTGACGCGTTGACAGCGGTTGGTGGCGCCTCCGGAAATCAGGTATTTGCCGATGCGACCAAGCGCATTCAAACCAATGTGTCGACCGGAACAGCGCTTACCGTTGCCATGGAAGACACCAACGTATTCCCCAACATGGCGCTCCAGATGACCCGGATCGGTGAAGAAACGGGCGCACTCGACAGCATGCTGTCGAAAGTAGCTGACTTCTATGAGCGCGAGGTCGACGACGCAGTTACCGCGCTCTCCTCGCTGATCGAACCGATCATGATCGTGTTTCTGGGGGTGGTGATCGGTACCATTGTCGTGGCCATGTATCTGCCGATCTTCAAGCTCGGCGCCGTTGTGTAGGCCTGTCCTTGCTGGACCTCTTGACGCAGGAGCGTTGGTTGCTCCTCACATCGGCGTTCGTCGCAGGCGCGCTGATTGGCAGCTTTCTGAATGTCGTGATCTACCGGTTACCAGTCATGATGGAGCGTGCCTGGGAAGATGAAATGGCGGAGGCTCAGAATAGCGAGCCCAGTGTGCGGGAGCGGTTCAACCTGATCGTGCCGCGTTCGAGATGCGGGCAATGTGGCCATGTCATTACGGCGCTGGAAAACATCCCGCTGATTTCATGGCT
>Ga0209023_10003673_pt1 | contig 18093 bp, 18 predicted proteins | sample LakOneMetagenome_FD_187468 | JGI IMG/M metagenome (GOLD analysis project Ga0209023, IMG submission 187468) | Freshwater and sediment microbial communities from Lake Erie, Canada (SPAdes) (version 2) | ecosystem: Environmental > Aquatic > Freshwater > Lentic | place: Lake Erie, Canada... | reverse complement strand
AGATCCACCATGTGAGCGGCTGCATGAATCGTCAGAGGATGCCGGGTAAAGCCGGGTCGTGGGAAGATATAGCCCGCCATTTCGCGAGCCAATTGAAGCTGTTGTTCCGACGCTGTCGCAAGCAGGGAAATCATCAGATTCTCCAACGCGATCACACGGATACGCAGCGTCACGAGTTCGGCATTGGTCAGATTCGGAACTGCAATTCGCTCGGTGTTGAGCGCCGAATCCGTGGCGGGCGCTGCAGGCCCCGCCCCTCCTTCGTTGTCCCATCTGGACAGCGCGCGTTGACGCTGGTTCCTGTCGTTGGAGGCTTCTGGGTTTACTCGCTCCATATGTTGCTCCCTCATGTAGTGACGAACTCGTCATCTCAGGCCTTCAAATCGGCATCCGGTAGCCGTAGAATTCGTGGTCCTCGTTGTAGCCGCCTTGGCCGGCACCGAGGTCAGAAAAGTCATGAACGAACTCGATGGCGACGATCCATTTGACCATTTTGAAGCCGAGTTCGTTCTCGCAACGCAATCGCAGCGGCGCACCGTGCAGGACGCTGACTGGCGCGCCATTCATCTCGTAAGCGAGGATCGTCAGTTCGTGACGCATATTTTCGATTTTATGGACATCATAATAACGGCCACCGTCGGCGCCATCGGCCAGCGAATAGAATACAACGTATCGCGCATCCGGCATCGGCTTCACCAGAGCGAGAATGTCGCGCATAGGAACACCGGCCCATTCGGCAACGCCGGACCAGCCCTGAATGCAGAAATGCGTCGTGATCTGCTCCTGCTTGACCATAGCCTTTAGGCTTTCTAGGGAAAACTCGCAGGGCCTCTCCACCAGCCCGCTGATCCGCAGCTTATAGCTGGCGAAATTGCCAACAACGAGATCATCGAATTCTTTAGAATTCGGCATCGTGCCGTTCGGCCAGAAGTAGGGTGAGATATCCTTTTTCGTGAGCTGCGATCGTGGGTCCCAGCCTTCGGCCAGGCCCATGATCCAACCGATCATGCATGCGCCCATGCGTTGCACGAGGCGCGCATAGCGGATGGTGAAAGGCGAGGCCACGAGCCAGGCTACAATCATGATGACCATCGCAAGGAGAAACAGCGGGAATCCGGTCCAGGAGGTGTCATCGACGCCACCGAACATGTGATTGGTGTTCTGCCGAATACCGGTGACGAACACCATGGCGCCATGCGCAAGGATAAAGCCGACGAACCAGGCGAACGACAGGAAGTGAACCGAGCGCATCGCCTGCCGGTTGAACAACCGGCCGAACCAACCCAGCGCATTGGAGATCGCCGGGCTTTGCATCAGGCCGGTGACAATCGAGACGGGCGCCGCGACGAACACCGTGATGAAGTAACTGAGTTGCTGGAGCCCGTTATAGCGGGTCCAGCCGTCATCGACCGGAAAATTCAGCGAGGCATATTGGATCGCTGTCGAGAGCGCTGCCGGAAAAACCTCCCAGGTCAGTGGCACCAACCTGCGCCATTGGTCGGTAGAAAAGAGCAGCACATAAAAAGCCACGCCGTTGACCAGCCACAGCAGGTTGATCGAGAAGTGCCACCAGCGTGACAGGCCAAGCGTGTGACGCAGGCCCGGAATGCCGAGCCAAGTCGGCAACGTGACGGAGTCGTCCTTCGCGGTCCAGACGCGGCCCTTCGGCACGGGGACCTGAAACCGAAACCAGTCGGACCCCGGCGTGCAGTCGCGGCTCCAGTAGAGTCGCGGATGATCGGCCAATATCTGCAGGCCGGCGCGCATGATGAACAGCATGAAAAACATGTTCAGGAAATGCTGCAGCTGTAGCCACCAGGGAAACCCTGAGTCGACCGATGGTGCCGATTGCGCGATTCCGGGATGGCTTTGGATAAAGGCCGTCACGCTCGGAAGTTCGCGCAGACTTTGCGCCAGCGCGATCAAGCAGAGCAGCGCCGCCGCGCCGATCGGTAGAACCCATAGCGTATTGACCCAGCGGCGCCCAATCCGGATGCGTGGAAAAATTCCCCGCTGCGGTGGCATCCAATGGTTGAGACGGATGCGATCATCTGCGTCGCTGAGAGCCGCACGGAGCGGCTCTGGCAAAGGGGATTGCGGTGTCGTGGGCATCGGGCGATCGCTTTCTAAAATCGATCGCGCCTGGCGGAAATGTCAGTCGCGAAGCTTGGTGAGCGCCGATCTTTTGTGAAAGGCGATATGCTCGGTCTTGCTGCTTTTGATCTCGTATTGTGGAGCGTCCGCGCTCGCATGGTGCGTGTAGCCGTTGACATCGAAATTGCGAGTATGGACACGGAGAATCATGCCACTGACCCGCCCGGCCTCCGAATTCCAGGTCACATGATCGCCAATCTGGAATTTGTTCTTCATAAACATTCCACGCGACATTTTGTTCTGCGGATCATCGAAATGTCTCAAACCAGACCTTTCATATTCATCATGCGCCGAGAGCCCGGCTTGAAACAGGGCTGTTTTGACCATAACTCTACAAAATGTAGCCGCGTTCGCCGGTTAATGTTCCGCTGGAGCCGACACGAACACATTCTTCACCATCGGCCATTCCACCAGGACGATCGCCGAATTTGTCGATTTGCTCCGGGAGTCCCGCGTTGATCTGGTTATCGACGTGAGGTCAATGCCGCGGTCGCGCACCAATCCCCAGTTCAACAACGACAGCCTTGCCGAAACGCTGGCGCGGTGGCGGATCGGCTATGAACACATCGCGGAACTTGGTGGCCTTCGCGGAAAGGCGCGCGGCGCAGAACAGTCTCCAAATGCCTATTGGCGGGTACGCGGCTTTCGCAACTATGCCGACTACGCATTGACAAAGCCCTTCGCCGCAGGCCTCGCGCGACTGCGCGTGCTGGGCGGCCAGCACCGGTGCGCGATCATGTGCGCAGAAGCTGTCTGGTGGCGCTGCCACCGGCGCATCATCACCGATTACCTGCTCAGCGAAGGCGACCGCGTGATGCACATTCTTGGGGCGGCCCATGTCGATGAGGCGAGCCTGACACCGGGCGCGGAGGTGTGCGGGGACGGCACGATCATCTATCCGGCCGAAAGTCCGCATACAGAATAATGCGCTCGTGGCCGCTTCTACTCGATGCCAAACGCGATGCGCAGGGTGGCGATGATCCCAATGACGGCGAGACCGTAGCAGCAAAGCTGAATCGCGATCACCGCTGCAAACCTGGCGCCGGAGTGAACATAATCCTCGATCACCACTTGCAGGCCGAGCGCGGTGTGATGAAACATAGCGATCAGCAACAGGATCATGCCGCCTGCGGCGAGCGGCGTCCTCAGCCAGGCGATGAAGGCCGGGTAGTCGCTACCGGCATGGGCAATGATCGACGCCACGAACCACAGCGTCAGCGGAACCAGCGCGACCGCCGTTACACGTTGCACCAGCCAGTGCTGCGAGCCGCTTTTCGCCGAGCCCAGTCCGATGGCCCGTCCTAGCGGAGAGCGGAAGGATGGGCGCTCCATCAGAGCCACCCGCCGACGCAAAGACCAGCGGCGCAGGCCGCCGCGGTGAGCATCACACTTGCCGCCACCACCAACCATCCCGAGATGTAGATTGACCGAAGTTCGAAGCCGTGGACCGTATCCCAGATGAGATGGCGGATGCCGCCGCACAGATGCATGAAGAAGGCAAACGTGAAGCCGAACAATACGAAGCGGCCGATCCACGACCCGATCGCTTGCTGGACGGCGGCGTAGGGCTTAGGCCCGGCGGCAGCGGCGCTCAACCAGATCACCAGGCCGACAGCGCCGACACTCAGGACAACGCCGGTGATGCGGTTGGCGATCGAGAGGACCGAGGTAAGCTGCGGCCGGTAGTTCTGGATGTTGGGCGACAGCGGACGTGGCCGTACCGTCTTGGTTGCGGGAGAGATCGTCTTGATGTCCATGGTCAACCCTCACGCTCCACGATCATCTTCTTGATCTCGGCGATGGCCTTGCCGGGATTCAATCCCTTCGGGCAGGTCCGGGTGCAATTGAGAATGGTGTGGCATCGATACAGCCGGAACGGATCCTCAAGATCGTCGAGCCGTTCTTGCTTTGCCTCGTCGCGGCTGTCGGTCAGCCAGCGCCACGCCTGAAGCAGCACAGCGGGACCCAGAAAGCGATCTCCATTCCACCAGTGGCTCGGACATCCCGAGGTGCAACAGAAGCAGAGGATACATTCGTAATAACCGTCGATCTGGCCTCGTTCCTCGACAGATTGAAGTCGCTCCTTTTCGGGCTCGGGTGTCTTGGAGCGGAGCCATGGCTTGATCGCTGCGTGTTGTGCGAAGACGTGGGTCTGGTCCGGCACGAGGTCCTTAATGATCCTCATATTGGCGAGCGGATAAATCGTCGCTGGTGTCGCCATGTCGGAAATAAAACGCGTACAGGCCAGCCAATTGGTGCCGTCCATCGTCATGGAACACGAGCCGCACACACCTTCGCGGCAAGAACGGCGGAACGTGAGCGTCGAATCCACCTTGTTCTTGATCCAGATCAGCGCATCGAGCACCATCGGTCCGCAGTCGTCGAGGTCGACATGAAACCTGTCGAGGCGAGGATTGTCGCCGGAATCAGGGTCGTAGCGATAAATATCGAAGGCCTTCGTCCGCGTTGCGCCGGCGGGCGCAAGCCATGTACGCCCTGGTTGGATGCGTGATTCCGGCGTGACATTGAAATTGCGCGGAATGGGAAAGCGCTTGAACCAGGTGAAGCGAGACACGCGATCCGAAGATTCGATGAACATGTTCTTCTCCAGCCTCCACTGCAATCGGACGGCGAGACATCGCGCCAACGCAGCATAGCAATGGGTCGAGACGTGAAGCTTACGCCCCAGAATAATATTCCGCACGTCGAAAAGTAACTTGATGGATATTCTGGACTAGCGATAGAGATTACTGCATGCAGCTCTCCGATCCAGATGAGTTGACGGGTTGATGTCTGCGTAGCCGGTGGTCGATAGTTCAGCGATGAGTGCGGTCGGTTCGTACCGTAGTGCTTGCGCCATTTTCGATGACTACGGTAGCTTCCTTTAAGCTGTAAAAGATCTTTCCATTGAGCAGTTCTCGCGTGGTTTTCCGTTGACGAATTCGCAGTAGCCGTTCTCCCAAGGGCTATGTAAAGTGTCTTCAATTGAACTGCTTGCTTATCGACGTCCGAATCCTGCAGCACATAATGATTGCTGCAGGAACGTGTGTAAGCCGTTGTCGCTCATATCGTTCCTAGGCCGGTGAAAATGCTCAAATGACGAAAGCTCTGTTTGGCCGTCGACGAAAATGAAATCGCCACCGGAAAACTCCTTCGCAAAAGCCGCCATGTTCACAGATGACGCCCAACAAAGCTCCTCTGATTTGGATTGACACCTTTCACGCATTTGAAAGCCACACCGGTTGGCTAATTGAGATTCGAACCAGATATTCCTACCAATTCGCATTAAAAAACGCTGGCAATCAGGGACAAAACGAGCGTTGCTGTACTCGTCAGCCGCCCAAAGCGGCTCCTGAGATTGCCCCGCCGTGCGCGGGGTCGGGGTCGTGCGGCAGACATTGCCGCGACAATCTCAAGAGATTTTATGATAAAAGCCAAGAAAGCCCTCCCGAAACGCGCAACGAACTCAACCCGGCAGACCGCCTCGCATTCCGCACTGCAACGAAGGGCCAAGCCAACTGGCTCTGCCTCGTCTCCAGCTAAAGGGGCGGCCAGCCGCGAAACCAAACGCGATAAAGTGCTGGCGATGCTTCGGTCCAATCGGGGCGCGACCATAGAAGCGATGGTGAAGGCGACCGGCTGGCAACAGCACTCGGTGCGCGGCTTCCTAACCGATGTTGTGCGTAAGCGGCTGAAACTAAACCTTACCTCGGAAAAGCCGGGTAAAGATCGCATCTATCGCATCAAAGCTGCGCGATCATCGGCGGCCAAAGCTGAGGTAACGGGCTCTATGTCTTAAGCATGGTCAGCTCGCGCGGCTTGAGGCCGACCTTGAAGAGCTCCATCGAAAGCGAGATCGCGCAGTTGCGCGGTCTCGATCTGCGCGGATTGCAAGCCCGCTGGAAAATCACCTTTCGAAAGCCTGCCCTTCCTCATCTGCCGAAACACTTGCTGTTTGGTATTCTTGCATACCGGCTGCAGACAGATGCATTCGGCGATCTCGACGCAGCCACAAAGGCGGCGCTTGAAAGAAGCGGCGGAGCCAAGTCTCGGAGCGTAGTCGCCTCTCAGCTTGAAACCCACGATCGGCGACAGCAAAAGCCAGAAGCTGGCACTGTCCTGAAGCGGGAGTGGAAGGGCCGCGAGCACCGCATCATGGTGATGGCAGATGGCTTTGCCTGGAAGGGGAAGACCTACAGGAGCCTCTCTGCTGTGGCCTTTGCCATGACCGGAACGCGCTGGAACGGTCCGAGGTTCTTTGGTTTGCGAGACCGCAACAGCGATAAAAATTCTAGGACTGATCGATGAGCAGCCCGCGCAAGACGATTCGATGCGCCATCTACACCCGCGTTTCAACTGACGCTGGTCTCGATCAGGACTTTAACTCCCTAGACGCCCAGTTTGAAGGAGCTTCTTCGTATATCAAAAGCCAATCACATGCCGGGTGGACTCAGCTTCGCAGGCGGTACGACGATGGTGGCTTTTCCGGAGGATCGACTCTCCGCCCTGCGCTTCAGCAACTGCTGATTGATGTCCGGGAAGGGAGGATCGACGTCATCGTCGTCTATAAGGTCGACCGCCTGACGAGATCATTGGCCGACTTCGCCAAACTCGTTGAACTTTTCGACAAGCACGACGTGTCGTTTGTGTCGGTTACTCAGCAATTCAACACCACGACATCTATGGGACGACTAACACTCAACGTGCTGCTGTCATTCGCGCAGTTTGAACGTGAGGTCACGTCAGAGCGCATTCGAGACAAAATTGCAGCCTCCAAACGCAAGGGACTTTGGGTTGGGGGCGTCGTTCCGCTCGGTTACAAAGCTAAGGATCGCAAAATCACAATTGTCGAGAGCGAGGCCAGGACCGTTCGTCATATATTCCGTCGATATCTCGAGCTCGGCAGCATTAATGCTGTCCTCGAGGATCTAAAAAAGACCGGTATCACGACGAAGCGCCGACCTTTATCGACCGGCAAGGTCATCGGAGGTATACCTTTCGGCAGGGGCTCGCTAGCTCATCTTCTCCGCAACCGTTTCTATATCGGCGAGGTCAAGTACAAGAACGAGATTTTACCAGGCGAGCAGAAGCAGATCCTTGATCGCAAACTGTTCGATGCCGCCCAAACCAAACTCGACCAGCAACGCCAAGCGACCGCCACAGCTCGAAGCAACTCCGAAGCCCTCCTCATGGGCCGCATTTTCGATGACCATGGCAACCGAATGACACCTACATCGAAACTCAAGAAAGGTGTTCGCTACCGCTATTACATTTCGACCGCGCTCATCCAGGGCGAATCCCGTAAGGCCGGCAGTGTGGCGCGAGTACCAGCCTTACTGGTTGAGAACCTGGTGATCGACGCTGTGCAGAAGCGACTAAAGCAGGCTGAACTCAGTCCGGCATCAATCGTCCGTGACCACATTGTGCATGTCGAGGTTGGCCTAAGGACTTTGAAGGTTCAGCTCTCCAAAAAGGCAGGTCAGTTAAAAACCAAGGGCAAATCGCTAAGGCATGAATCAGCTATCCTCACCGTCCCTTGGTCCAAGCCGTCGTCAAAAGTCGCAAGAGAAATCATCCCGCCAGCAAAGTCATCACGACAGATGGATAAAAGACCGATCCGATCCGAAACGAGGGCGAAGCTCGTCCAAGCGATCGTTCAAGGCCGTAGCTGGGTAAGGGAATTCATTGAGGGCGATGTTGAATCGATCGAAGAAATTGCTGCCCGGGAGCTGTGCAGTATGCGTCAAGTTAATCGAGCGATGACGCTTGCATTTCTGTCCCCCCGTTTAGTTGAAGCAGCGGTGGCGGGCACCCTCCCCCGAGGCATCGGGGTCGCCTCGATCCATCAACTATCTGTTGAATGGGCAAGGCAGCACGCCGCCCTCGGCCTCGCAAAGTAGTCCCGCCAGGACAAAATTTTTCCAAGCCCAGAGACAAACCGGCCAAATCAGCGAAATATGGGTCTCTGAGACCGATTTAAGGACAGGTATTTTCAGAAAGACCGCCAACAGCGGGCTTTTCTCGTCGAGCTTCGAGTTTTCACGAAACTGAGGGACTGTGTGGTGGGCCCGGCAGGACTCGAACCTGCAACCAGACCGTTATGAGCGGTCGGCTCTAACCATTGAGCTACAGGCCCCGCCGATCCCGCCCGGGCGGACAACGGTGCAAGCACCCCATACAATGACCGCCGCCGCCCGGCAATCGGAGGCGTGTCCGATCCAGAACATATCTCGGCCTGTCAGGCAAATTGACAGCATTTTCGGCCGTTTCAGCCAAATCAGGCCGCGTTGGCGCTCAGCTCACATCGCCCACGAGTTCATCGATCGCGCTATAAACCAGATCGAGATCGTCTGCGGTGCTGCAATAGGGCGGCATGATGTACACCGTGCTGCCGAGCGGGCGCACGAGCAACCCGCGTGCAAGGAAACTCCGATAAAGACGCGGGCCGATATCGGCAAGATAGCCCGCATCCTGCGCCACGATATCCAGCGCAGCGATGGTTCCGATCTGGCGCACGCCCGAAAACCGCGGGTCGTCACGGAAGCGCGCAAGCCTCTCGTCATGCAGGCGGGCGAGCGAAGCGATGCGCTGCATCACAGGCTCGCGTTGCCAAATTTCCAGATTGGCCAATGCCGCGGCGCAGGCGATCGGATTGGCCGTGTAGGAACTGGAATGAAAGAACGTCTTGCTGCGATCCTGCGAATAGTGCGCATCGAAGATGTCGGCACGGCACAACGTCACCGCCAGCGGCACCGAGCCCCCCGTAAGGCCCTTCGAGTAACATCCGATATCCGGCGTCACGCCGGCCTGCTCGCAGGCGAACAGCGTACCTGTACGCCCCCACCCAGTCATCACCTCATCAGCAATCAACAGAACGTCGTGCGCTTCGCAGATGCGTTTCATGTCCGCAAGAACGCTCGGCGGGTAAATCAACATGCCGCCAGCACCAAGAACAAGCGGCTCCACAATCAGCGCGGCAACATCGCCGCGCTTGCAGGCAGCTTTCAGTGCATCCAGCGCCTTCTCTTCTGATCCGGCGGCGGGAAATGGAATCCGTTCGACATCGAACAACAGCGGCGCATAAGGCGCATTGAACACGCCGCGCTCGCCCACCGACATACCGCCAATAGTGTCGCCGTGATACGCGCCTTCCAATGCAACAATGCGGTTGCGCTGAATTCCCTTGTTCTGCCAGAAACCAAGCGCCATCTTCAGCCCGACTTCAACCGATGTCGAACCACTGTCGGAGAAGAAGACGTACTCAAGCTCCGGCGGAGTGATCGAAACCAAATGCCGCGCAAGCTTTTCCGCAGGCTCGTGAGTGAATCCTGCGAAGATTACCTGATCCAGCCGGTCGATCTGGTCCTTGATCGCCTGCACAATATGCGGATGACGATGACCATGAGTGATCACCCACCATGACGAAATCGCATCGAAGATGCGACGCCCGTCAGCAGTCTCAAGCCACGCGCCTTCACCTCTCGCGATCAGCGTCGGGTCCGGTTGAACAGCGTGTTGCGTGAACGGATGCCAGACGGGAGATTTGGTCATCGGCTCGCGCCCTTCAGAAAATCATCGGGATTGAAATGTTGCGCAAACGCAGCGCGTAAATTCTCGTCTGTGAGCGATGCTAGATAAGGCAGTCGACCAAGACACCGCGCCTCACCCATCTTGCAGATAATCCGTTCGGACTCTTCGTTCTTGTCGCCAATAAATGCCACGCCGAGTAACGGAATTTTACGCGCACGCAATGCGTCGATCGACAGCAGGCTGTGATTGATGGTGCCGAGCGTAGTGCGTGCACAGAGAACGACCGGCACATTCCAGTGCGCCATGACATCGATGTAGGTCAGGGTTTCTGTCAGCGGCACCATCAGGCCGCCTGCCCCTTCGATCACCAGCGGCCGATCGGTCTGCGGCAACGCAAGTTTCTGCGGATCAATGATCACGCCGTCGATCCTTGCCGCGAGATGCGGCGAGGCTGGCGTCTTCAAACGATAGATTTCCGGAAGCAGGCGCGGCTCGGACAGACCCGACAATCGCATGACCGTTTCGCGATCGGTCTCGTCATCCAAACCGGCCTGAACCGGCTTCCAGTAAAATGCATCGAGCGCGCCTGCGAGCGCAGCGGAGAAAACCGTCTTTCCGATCCCGGTATCCGTTCCGGTGACGACGATCCGCGCGTTCATGCGGCCTTCCGCATGTCTTCTGCGAGCGCCTCGAACAGCTCTGCAACCGTTGTCTCGTCGACGTTCAGTGTCAGCGCAATACGCAGGCGCGCCGTTCCTTCAGGCACTGTCGGCGGACGGATTGCGCGAATATCGAATCCGCGCTCCTGAAGGGAGGCCGCGACAGCGACAGCCGCGCGGTCAGACCCAATAATAATGGGAAGAATCTGCGAGCCGGACGGCGCAAGACCGCAGCGCCGGCGCAGTTCCTCGCCGGCAAAGCGGACCAGCCGCGCCGACTTCTCGCGGCGCTCCGGATTGGTTCTGGAAATCTCGATGGCAGCGCGCGTAATCGCGGCTGTCAGCGGTGATGGTGCCGTCGCGAAAATGAAAGGCCGCGCGCGGTTGACCAGAAAATCGCGAACCACGCGCGGCGCCAGAATAAATCCGCCGACCGTTCCGAGCGCCTTGCCGCATGTATGCAGTGTGATGACGTTCTCGCGTCCTTCGAACGGCGCAGCCAGTCCCCGCCCCTGCGGGCCGAGCACACCGGTCGCGTGCGCTTCATCGATCACGATCATCGCCTCGTGACGATCCGCAACGGCAAACAATCCGGCGATATCCGGACTGTCGCCGTCCATGCTGTAAAGACTCTCGACCGAAATCCACGGTCGACCTTTCCCACCGGCGGTACGCCAGCGTGTAATCGCGGCATCGAACGCATCAGCATTGTTATGCGCGGCAGCGACATGATCGGCGCGGCCACTGCGCAAACCCTCATGAACGCTGGCGTGAACCAGTTCGTCGTGAACGACAAGATCGCCACGCTGCGGCAGCGTCGAGAAGATCGAGAAGTTCGCAACATAGCCGCCGCCAAAATAGAGCGCTGTCTCCGCGCCGAAGTATGCTGCAGCCTCGGCTTCCAATGCTTCGTGCTCATCGTGATTTCCCCGCAGCAGGCGCGATCCGCCAGCCCCAACGGGAACGCCGCGCGCAATCGCCTCAGATGCAGCGAGCCTTAGCTCCTCCGACTCAGCAAGCCCCAGATAGTCGTTCGATGTGAAATCGGTCCCCGCCCGGCCGCGAAGAGACCGCAGACGGCCTCGCCCTGCAAGATCGTTCAAATCGGCTTCGAACTTCTCGTGCATTGCGGAACTCCGAACTTGAAGTAACTGGATGCAGTTGTAGCGTGACGCCCGCCGTCGGCTTGCGTCAACCGTCCGCTCAATCAGAGCTTCTGGTTTCGCTCATTGACGAGAACCACACGCGGCTGGAATTCCCGCGCCTCGGCGTCCTCGAAGCTCGCATAAGCGACGATGATCACCTTGTCGCCCATCATAGCGAGCCGCGCAGCGGCGCCATTCAGACCGATCGTGCCCGAACCTGCCGGCGCCTCGATCACATAGGTCGAGAACCGCGCACCGGTGTCAATGTTGTAGATATCGACGCGTTCGTTGACGAGAAAACCGGCTGCGTCGATCAGCGTGCGATCGATCGAAATCGAACCTTCATAATGAAGATCCGCCTCCGTGACGCGTGCGCGGTGGATCTTGCCTTTCATCAGCGTGACGTGCATCGGCCTGCCCTGTTCCCCGCGCGGAATGTTCGCGCGAAAGTCCGTTAGGACGGCAAACTGCCGAGGTCAAGATATCAGGGAAGGCTACCTGTCAGGCGAAAGCCACGCCCCGGCGGCGGGCACGCATCAAGAGCGCCACGACAATGGTGATATTCAAGGCATTCCAGCCGACACCATTGAGGAACGCTGCTGCATAGGAGCCAGTCAAATCGAAAATCACGCCGGAAATCCAGCCTCCGAACGACATGCCGAGCACAGATGCAAAGATCACAATACCAACGCGGGTCGCAGCTTCGCTGGACGGCATCGCCTCGCGGACGATGATGGCGTAGCTCGGAACGATACCGCCCTGGAACAAACCGAACATCGCAGAGATAATATAAAGTGACGTCAGCCCGTCGAAGAACAGATAGAACATCAGCGCAACGCCTTGCGCGATCGAGCCGACCAGCAGCGTGCGCAGCCCGCCGATGCGATCGGCGAGAAATCCGGAGCCGATCCGGCTGATAATGCCAAATGCCAGCATCAGGGACAGCATTTCAGCGCCACGCGCCACGCCGTAACCGAGATCACCACAATAGGCGACGATGTGAACCTGCGGCATCGACATCGCCACGCAGCAGGCAATCGCAGCGATGCCGAGCATAACGGTCAGCGCGTTCGTACCAATCTGCAGATCCACGCGTGGTGGCGGCGCATCCGCATGCGAGCGCTTCGTCTCACCACGCATCTGCCAGCGCAGAATTGCAACAACGATGGCCATGACGATGGCGCAGCCGATTCCAATAGCGATATGAGTGGCACGCCAGCCTGCATAGGCGGTGCCACGTTCCACAACTGTCGGCCAGAACGTGCCCGCGATGTAATTGCCGCTGGCCGCGATGGTGACGGCGAGGCCGCGATGCCGGTCGAACCAGTGCGAAGCTTCGGTCATCAAAGGGCCGAAGGTCGCGGCAGCGCCAAGGCCGATCAGAAAGTGCATCACATTGAATTGCCACAGCGCGGCTGAATAGCCTGCGCCGAGGTAGCCGATCAGCATCGCTACGATGCCGATCGCAATCGCCATCACAATGCCGAGGCGATCTGTCAGCTTACCCATCACCACACCGCCCGAACCGAAGCCGAGCATGGCGAGAGTGAATGCAAGAGAGGCCGCGCCGCGTGTCGCGCCGAAATCGGCCTGAACCGTGGGCATGACCACAACCACCGACCACATGCCAACACTGCCGATCGAACCAATGACCAAGGCAACAGCAAGCCTGGCCCACGCAGCGCGTGAGTCCGGCCTGAAAACCGCTGGATGAGCATGAGAATCGACTGAGCCCGGCACGCTTGGAACTTCGTCCGCCCTGTCTCGCGGGTCAAGTCATTCTCCGAATAGCCGTTATGCGAGAATACCATCCTCCTGCGAGTGACTTTTTCTCACTTCTTTTTCCCCGTTAACCGTTTGCTAACCATACACCGGGCAAATTTTGCCGGGTGAAGTCGAGTGTCGTCGGTCGCTGAACGGGGAATGCCCGTGGATGCCAGTGCGGTGCCTCACTTTAGGAACGGTGGCCCTTCGGCTGCCGCCCAAACCTTTGGGGCTCGCGATCGGCATTCGCGGGGGGAAGCGGCGACGATGGTTGATGTGACGGCGGGTCAGGGTAACGCAGCGACCGGCTCCGGATTCAGCTTCAGCGATATCGGCGCCATGCTCCGGCGCGGCGATCTCGCGCTGGCCTTCGGCGTTCTGACCATCCTGGTCGTGCTGATCCTGCCGCTGCCGGCCGTGGTGCTGGACCTCTTTCTGGCGATCTCGATCACCCTGTCGATTTTGATCCTGATGACGGCGCTGTTCATTCAGACGCCGCTCGAATTCTCCGCCTTCCCGACGGTGCTGCTGATTTCCACCATGCTGCGCCTGTCGCTCAATCTGGCGTCGACCCGCCTGATCCTCTCACATGGCCACGAGGGCACTGCCGCCGCCGGTCATGTCATCGAGGCGTTCGGCAACTTCGTGATGGGCGGCAACTTCGTCATCGGCATCATCGTCTTCACCATTCTGGTGATCGTGAACTTTGTCGTCATCACCAAGGGTTCGGGCCGTATCGCCGAAGTCGCAGCGCGCTTCCACCTCGACTCGATGCCCGGCAAGCAGATGGCCATCGATGCCGATCTCTCCGCCGGACTGATCGATGAGAAGACCGCTAAGCACCGCCGCAAGGAACTGGAAGACGAAAGCGGCTTCTTCGGCGCCATGGACGGCGCCTCCAAGTTCGTGCGCGGTGACGCCATCGCGGGCCTGCTGGTGGTGTTCATCAATGTGATCGGCGGCATCATCATCGGCGTCGCCCAGCAGGGCATGGGCTTCGCCGATGCCGCCCGCACCTACACGCTGCTGACCGTGGGCGACGGCCTCGTGACACAGGTGCCCGCGCTGATCGTCTCGACCGCTGCGGGCCTGCTGGTGTCGAAGGCTGGCGTCACCGGCGCAGCCGACAAGGCCATGATGAAGCAGTTGTCGGGTTACCCGCAGGCCCTCGGCATGTCGTCCGGCGTGATGCTGGTGCTGGCATTGCTTCCGGGCATTCCGATGCTGCCGTTCCTGGTCCTGGGCGGCGGCGCGGGCTGGCTGGCCTGGAACGCACGCAACCACAACCGCACGACCAAGGCGGAAGAAGCGCGCGAAGCCGCTGCGCCGGCAGCAGCCGCGGCCGCCGCTGCAGCAGCGGAGGAGCCTATCTCCAGCGCGCTCAAGATCGACGACCTCAAGATCGAACTGGGTTACGCCCTGCTGCCGCTGGTGAACGGGCCGGACGGCACCGACCGGCTGACCGACCAGATCAAGGCGTTGCGCCGCTCGCTCGCCACCGAGATGGGCTTTGTGATGCCCGCGGTCCGCATCCTCGACAACGTGCAACTCGAGGCGAACACCTACGTCATCAAGATCAAGGAAGTGGATGCCGGCAGCGGGCGCATCTGGGCAAACCAGTTCATGGTGATGGACCCCTCCGGCAATCAGGTCACAATCCCCGGCACCCACACCACCGAACCGACATTCGGACTGCCTGCAACCTGGGTGGAAGCCGCCTTCAAGGAAGAAGCCTCGCTCAAGGGTTATACGGTGGTGGATTCCGCGACCGTGCTTTCCACGCACCTCACCGAATTGCTGAAAGCCAACATGTCAGACCTTCTGTCCTACGGCGAGGTTCAGAAGCTCATCAAGGATCTGCCGAAGGAACAGGGCGAGCTGATCAAGGATATCGTGCCCAACCAGATCACGATCTCCGGCATCCAGCGCGTTCTGCAATTGCTGCTGGCCGAGCGCATCTCGATCCGCGACCTCTCCACCATCCTCGAAGGCATCGCCGATGGCCTCGCCTTCTCGCGCAATCCGTCAACGCTCGCCGAGCATGTCCGCGCCCGGCTGGCGCGGCAGATTTGCGCGCAGAACACATCGATGAATGGCTATCTTCCGCTGATCGCGCTCAGCGCGAAGTGGGAGCAGGCTTTCGCGGAATCGCTGATCGGCACCGGCGACGAACGCAGCCTCGCGATGCAGCCATCGCGGCTGTCGGAATTCATGAGCCTTGTGCGTGATCGCTTCGAACAGGCGGCACGCGAAGGCGAAGCTCCCGTGCTGGTCACCTCCGCCGCGATCCGGCCATTTGTCCGCTCGCTGGTGGAACGTTTCCGCGCCCAGACGACTGTCTTGTCACAGGCTGAAATTCACCCCCGCGCCCGCCTGAAAACCGTCGGAAGCATCTAGCCGGGCACCGATTCAAAGGCGAAGCACCTGCGGCATTCTGGCCACAGACAAGCTTTTCATTACAAATCGGAAATTTTCACACCGCATCGCAACAAAGTGAACCTCTCTAATTATATGATTCTACTATAGAATCTGGATTGGTTTACAGTCCTCTCGCTCGTTCAAGACATTTCACTCGTTTGTGAAGGGCGCTTGGAAACGAATCCCTGCCAATCTAGTTGTTAGAGGCGTGAGGCTTTGAACTCACGAGCGGGCAGATGAGACAAACATCTGACCGCATCAAAAAGGCGGCGGGAGGTTTGTATGAACCATTCGTTTTATAGTGCGGACCGCATGACACATTTGAAGATCGTTGTTGTGGCGCTTGTCGCCGCGATCGGTGTTGCCGGTCTCGGAATCTCTGCGCGCCTTGCCGACACCGGCCTCACGCAAACTGCACAGACCACTCGCACGACCGGCCCTGCCGTGAAGGCGAACAAGGCTGTGGTGCTCACCAGTTCGGATCAATCTACGATCCGCTAACAAGGATTTACGAATTCACGAGGCTCTCTTCCCCGCCCCCCGAAGTCGCCTTGTGATTGCTCAGAAGACCCCAAGTCTGAGACCAGAAAACGCCCGCTCCCCACGGGCGTTTTTTGTTGCGCGATACTTTCCAGAAAATCAGCGCGGCAGAGCGGCGGCTGGAAGCGCGGGCACGCTTTCGATCAGCTTGCCGGTATAGACAATCGGCCCCGTGGCCACACCGGTCGGCGATCCGCCTTCCGGCTCGATGGTCACGGCATAGGTCGCCTTGTTGATCGTCTCGCTGTCGTAGGCGGCCAGTCCGGGGCGGATCGTGAAATCGCTGCCGCCGATCACGCCGAGCGAGCGCGGACGCGGCAACTTCTCGGAGACCAGCCACAACTCATAGCTTTTGCCGGGCTCAGCCGCAGCGCCGACCTTGCGCACGGTGAAGTTCTTGGTGGCCGTATCGACTGTGAGAATAAAGGCGGGCGCAGACGCGTTCTGCTGAAGCACGGCGACGAACTGCGCTGGCTGCGCAGACGTGGAGGCGGACGCCGGAACCTTGACTTCCACCACCTGAATTTGCGGTTTGATCCGCAGCTTCTCGGGCAGCAATTCAGGACGATAGGCCTGAAGCGCGACAACAGCGGCGAGCGATGCGGCAACCGCCGTCATGAACCAGCCGAAGGTTTGCGGACCGCTCTTGCGGCCGGCCAGCGGAACGACATTCGATGGAGCTTCGGCGACAGGTTCGGGAATGATATCGGGAGCGACCACTGCGACCGGCGGCTCTGCCGGAACATTGAGCGGAGCCGCATCTGAACTTGCAGCGACGACGGATTGCTCATCGACCGGCTGCCCAACGGAAGGCTCGACCTGTGCGGACAGCTGCACCGCCTGATCGGCAACCTCCGGCGCACGCGGCTCGAGCAGCTTTGCAAGCATCGCATCGTCCGGTTCTGTCGGCTCGATCGGCTTCGGCTCTTCGACGACAACAGCCTTGATTTCTGCAGGCTTGATTTCAGGAGGCTTGATTTCGACAGGTTTGGGCTCTTCCACCACAACAGGCTGTGGCCCGACAAGGCCGAGTTCGGCGCTGATCTTGTCCCAGAGATGCGGCGGCGGCTCTACCGGAGCCACCATCTGGTGCAGCGGACTCAGCTTGCGATCCCACGCATCGACCACTTCCATGAAGCCGTGATCGACAATCATCATGGTTTCGACAAGCGCGCGCTCATCGGCATTCAGGGTGCCGAGCGCGTATTCAGCCGCAAGCGCGATATGATCTTCGCTGTAATTCATTTCAGTCCAAACTCGGTCAACCCAGACCCAGGCATCCCCGGATTTCAATCATACTGCGCCGCAGCCACGTCTTGACGGTATTCAAAGGCGTATTGAATTTCTCGGAGAGCTGTTCGCGGCTCCATCCGTTGTAATAGGCCAGCAGCACCATCCTTTGCCGCTCGGGATCGAGCAGCCCGATACATTCAAGAATCCGCTTCAGCTCCTCGGTCATCTCTTTCCGTGCAAGCGGATCGGGCGTATCGGATGCCACTTCCATGGCCGCCGGCTCGTCCTCCAGAGACGCCTCGCTACGCTTGCGCACGACATCGATCGCCCGGTTGCGGACAATGGACACCATCCAGGTGATGGGAGACGCCAGCGAGGCATTGAATTGGCCCGCACTGTGCCAGATCTTGACGTAGGCCTCCTGGACAACTTCCTCCGCAAGATCCTGACGTCTCAAGATACGCAGTGCCACGCCATAGAGTTTCGCACGGGTGGCGGCATACAGGCGCTCAAAAGCAGCCTCATCCCCCTTCGCAACCGATGCGAGCAGCCAGATCAACTCAGCCGGCGTCAGCATAAATCCCCTCAAAAATACGTCGCGCTACCGTCCCCGGCAGGGTTGAAAATCGAAGTCGCGGTTTTGCCAAGTC
>Ga0209023_10003672_pt1 | contig 18093 bp, 15 predicted proteins | sample LakOneMetagenome_FD_187468 | JGI IMG/M metagenome (GOLD analysis project Ga0209023, IMG submission 187468) | Freshwater and sediment microbial communities from Lake Erie, Canada (SPAdes) (version 2) | ecosystem: Environmental > Aquatic > Freshwater > Lentic | place: Lake Erie, Canada... | reverse complement strand
TTTTCACCGGATCACGCCCTATGGCGTGCTGGCCAATCTCGCGGCGATGCCGGTGGTCTCGGCGGTGGTGATGCCGGCGGGGCTGTTGGGTCTGGTGGCGATGCCGTTCGGCTTCGATGGCTTCTTCTGGTGGCTGATGGGGCTCGGCATCGACTGGATGATTTGGGTCACGCAATGGGTGGCGGCATTGCCCGGTGCGGTCGGGCGGGTGCCGGCGTTCGGGACCGGGCCGCTGATTGCGGCAAGTGCCGGCATCATCCTGCTCGGGCTGCTGCGGACGCCGCTGCGTTGGTCCGGTATGGCGCTGTTACTGCTCGCGGCGGTCTGGGCGGCGCGCGTGCCGCAGCCGGATATTCTGGTGTCGGCCGACGGCCGCCATGTTGGCGTGCGTGGCCCGGACGGGCGGCTGCATCTGATGCAGGCCGCCAAAGGCTCCAAGGATGCCTTCCTGGTTCGCGAGTGGCTGGCGGGCGATGCGGATGCGCGTACCGGCGACGACTTAACCCTCAGCGAGGGCGTTTCCTGCGACGATAATGGCTGCGTGACGGCTTCCTCCAGCGGCGCCTTGGTGGCATGGGCGCAGCGGCCCGAGGCGCTGGCGGACGATTGCGAGCGCGCGGCGCTGGTCGTCACCCTCAGGCAACCGCCGGCCGGTTGCGCTGCGTCCGTGATCGACGCCGAACGGTTGCGGCGGCAGGGCGCGCTGGCGCTGCGGCGCGGGCGCGACGGATTTGTCATCGATGCCGTCAAGCCGAAGGGGATCGACCGTCCCTGGTCGAAGTCGGGTGTCGAGGACGGCGAGGCCGACAGCAACGTACTGATGCCGCGCAAGCCGTCGCCGCGGGCGGTCGATGCGACGCCGGCCGATGCGGATCTGCAGGCGGAGGAGTAGGGCGCGTTTCCTCACTGCTCGATCGGTGCGGAGCTTTCCGGCAACTCAAATGCGCCGAGATGAAACTCCTCCGGCGCATCCGGGTCCGAGGGCAGATTGACCAGGGTGAACGCGGCTTCCGGGTATTGCCGCCAGATCGCGAGATCGTCGGCGCTGACCGTCAGCCAGCCGAACCTGAACATGTAACGGCCGGGTTCGGTGACGCGACCGGCGCGTTGCCAGGTCACTTTGTTGAGCATGACCTTGTTGACCACCGCTTGCCCCCTGGTCGGCGTCGCTCCGCCGGCTGGCAGCCGACGGAGCGGTTCGCCCGCAGATCAACCGATGAAGAATGACGGTGTCGTCGTCGTTGCAGCGGCGGTGGGCGCGCGTGCCGCTTCCGTCTGCTGCACCGGCAATTGCAGTACCGTGACATGCTGGCCTTCGCACAACTGCGTCACCAGCACGTGGCTTCCATCCGGAAATTCGATGGCGTCGTGGTGACGGTCGGGTTCGTCCCGTGCGATCTGGTTGAACTTGCCGACCCGCCAGGCGAGCGTGCGCGTCCAGATCCAGCGGTTGTCGTATTTGACGTCCCGGTCGAATGCCAGTTCGGTGCCGGGCAACATGCAGACCGCAACCGCAGTCTGGGTTTCGGATGCAAAGCCGCGGGTCGACGTGCCGCGGAAGGTGGTGGTGATCAGCGTCTCTCCGACCTTGGCGGGGCGCGATGCCACGGCGTGCAGGCTGTAGTCACACATCGGATGGCTCCCTCGTTCGAGATAGCGGACCCGTGTCTCACGGAGGCACCGGCCTCTACCAGAGTGGACATGGCGCCGATCATCGCTGCCAACAGGGGCAATTCTGCGACTCCGGCGCCGGTATGACCATCACAAACGCGCTAACGCGGCGGAGTTCCTGATGCGCAACAAAAAACCCCGGCAGGGGGCCGGGGTTTTGTAAGCTCCGTCATTCCGGGATGGTCCGAAGGACCAGACCCGGAAGTTCGAGATTCCGGGTTCGCTTCGCGCCCCGGAATGACTGCGATGCTCAATACTTCCGGTACAGCCCGATCAGCTTGCCCTGAATCCGGACCCGGTTCGGCGGCAGAATTCGCACCTCGTACGAGGTGTTGGCCGGCTCCAGCGCGATCGAGGCGCCACGGCGGCGGAAGCGCTTCAGAGTGGCTTCCTCCTCGTCGATCAGGGCCACCACGATGTCGCCGGTGTCGGCAGAGTCGTTGCGCTGGATCAGCGCCATGTCGCCGTCGAGAATGCCGGCGTCGACCATCGAATCGCCGCGCACTTCGAGCGCATAATGCTCGCCGGAGCCGAGCATGTCGGGCGGGACGCTGATGGTGTGGCTGCGGGTCTGCAGCGCCTCGATCGGCGTACCGGCGGCGATCCGGCCCATCACGGGGACGGCAACGGGACGTTCGCCGTCGTCTGCGGCAGGTGGGGCGCTGGCGGCGCGGACCTTGCCCAGCGTGCCCTCGATGACGCTCGGCGTGAAGCCGCGGCGGCCGTTGCCCCCGCCGGCGCCTGCCAGTTCCGGCAGCTTGATGACTTCGATGGCGCGGGCGCGATTGGGCAGGCGGCGGATGAAGCCGCGCTCTTCCAGTGCGGTGATGAGGCGGTGAATGCCCGATTTCGAACGCAGGTCGAGCGCGTCTTTCATTTCGTCGAAGGAGGGCGGGACGCCTGCTTCCTTCAGCCGTTCGTTGATGAAACGCAGAAGTTCGTACTGTTTGCGCGTGAGCATCGCGAGCATTCCCCCGGTTGGCGGCGTTCGTTCCGGTTTCGAGACGTGGTGCCTGGAGTCCAAGTCTGGATTCCCGGGAGTTCCCAAAACTCCCTCAGGTAGCCACTAATTCTCGAAACAAATCATGAACGGACACTATATGTTCGATATGTGTTCCGCAACCACTTAATTTCTGATGAACGAAGGGAGCGATTTGGCAGCAGGTGTCGCGCGACGGGTCACTCCGGCAGCCGCAGGAACTCGCAAGGCGCGCCTTGCGCCGCCGCCGGCGCGAACGGCGGACGTATCACAAGTGCCCGTGCCGCAGCGAGATTTCCCAATAGCGAGGAGTCCTGCTGACTGACCGGGGTGGCGATCAGCGTGCCGTCGGCCTGCTCCTCGAGACGGGCGCGCAGATAGTCCTCGCGCTGGTCGTTGGCGCCGAGCTCGCGGCCGAGTAAGGCGGTCTCCCTGACGTGATGGATACTGTTGCGGCCTGAAAGCGCGCGAATCAAGGGCACCAGAAACAGGTGGGCGCAGACGTAGGACGAGACCGGATTGCCGGGCAGGCCGATCACCCGCATCGCGCCGAGCCTGCCGTGCATCATCGGCTTGCCCGGCCGCATCGCAATCCGCCAGAACGCCATGGTGACGCCCTCGGCCTCCAGCGACTGCTTGACGAGGTCATGGTCGCCGACGGAGGCCCCGCCGGTGGTGATCAGGATATCGGCGCCACACTCCCGGGCGCGGCGGATGCCGGCCGTGGTGGAGGCAACGGTGTCGGCGGCGATCCCGAGGTCGACTGTATCGGCGCCCTCGGCCCGCGCCAGCGCGCGCAGCGCGTAGCCGTTGGAATAGACGATCTGGCCGGGGCCGGGGATGTTGCCGGGCATCACCAGTTCGTCGCCGGTGGCAAGGATTGCGACCTTCGGACGGCGGCGCACCGAGAGCTCCGGATAGTTCATGCCGGCGGCAAGCGAGAGGTCGCGGTCGGTGAGGCGGCTGCCGCCGGTCAGCAACACGTCGCCTTCGCGGAAATCGACCCCGGCAGGGCGGATATGACGCCCGGTGACGGCTATCTCGGTGAACGCGATCTGATCGCCGTGGACGGTGGTGTCTTCCTGGATGATGACGGCGTCGGCCCCGTCGGGAATGACGCCGCCGGTGAAGATCCGCACCGCTTCGCCGGCTGCGACCTTGCGCTCGAACGGCCGTCCGGCGGCGACCTCGCCGATCACCTTCAACCGCGCGGTGAGATCGGCGGCGTCGGCCGCGCGCACCGCATAGCCGTCCATGGCCGACATCGGCAGCGGCGGCTGGGTGCGGCGCGCCGCGATGTCGCGCGCCAGCACGCGATGCCAGGCGCTGTCGAGCGCAACCATTTCCTCACCCAACGGGTCGGCGCCCGCAAGGACCGCGGCAAGCGCGTCGGCAACCGGCATCAAGGCCACGGGCGAAACTCCCTCGAACTTTATATCCCAAGTGCAGTGAGGGCCTTTGCCACGTCATCCGTCGATGTCACGTGGACAGCAGCCAGGCCGCGCGAGCGCGCGCCCTCGATGTTGGCGGCCGTGTCGTCGAAGAACAGGATCCGCGACGCCGGCACGCCGATCGCCTTTACCACATGATCATAGGCCTCTGCGTCGGGCTTTCTCAAGCCGATGCTCGAGGACAGGAATATCTCGCGGAAATGGCCGAGCACATCGGCATAGGCGCGCGAGAAATGCGCGACATGGGCCGGATTGGTGTTGGAGAAGGCATAGAGCGGCATCCGTTGGGCGGCGTTGGCCAGCAGCGGGCCGATGCCGGGCATCTCGCCGGAGAAGATCGCGTTCCAGCCTTCGAGAAACTGCGCGTCCGAGATCTCGATGCCGAGCGAGGTGCGCAGGTTGTGAAAGAACGCGGCGTCGTCGATCTGGCCTATCTCGTGGTGCCTGAAACTGTCGTCGACGATGAAGCGGGAGGCGAGCTCCGCCGGCGTGCAGCCGGCGTGACCGGCCCAACTGGCCATGACCCGGTTGAAATCGATGTCGAGCACGACACGGCCGATATCGAACAGCAGGACATCGGCGGAATTGGGGGCAGGGAGGGAATTCATGGCAGTCGTTTACAAAACTGTATCCGTCCGGGCAACGCTGGGGCGGCGTCAAGCGCAATCGGGCACTTAAGCCGGCGCGCGAGCTGTGCTAAACGGGGCCAAAGCGTTTAGGAGGGTTCGCATGACAGGTTTTAGTCGGGTCTTCAGCCGGGTTCCCGGCTTGGTGGTTTTGATCGCGTTGACGGCTGCTGTCGCGGGACGGCCGGCCTTGGCGCAGGACAACCACGTTCAGCGATATGGCGAGAAAGACAAGGAAGAATCCGCGACCGAAAAAGCTGCAAAAAAGGAAGCCGAGAGGGCATATCAACGGTCGCTCGGCAACATTCCGGCGCAGAAGGCAACGGATCCCTGGGGCATTGCGCGCACCGAGGAGACGCCAAAAGCCGCTGCCAAGACCGCATCGCCGAAGCCGAAGGCCAAGAGTGCAACGGCAACCGATACCAAGACCGAAGGCGCCGCCAAGCAGTAGCAACAACCAAGAGACCCGCCGGCGCGATGCCGGCACCATCAGGGTCTATGAGGAAACGCTGACATGCCCGAGACGCTGCTGTTTTCGCCGATGTCGATCCGCGGCATCGAGCTGCGCAACCGCATCGTGGTGCCGCCGATGCACCAGTATTCGGCCGTGAAGGGCTTTCCGACCGACTGGCATCTGATGAACGCCGGCAAGTTCGCCGCCGGCGGCGCCGGTCTTGTGGTGGTGGAATCGACCAAGGTCGAGCGGCGCGGCTGCGGCACCATCGGCGATCTCGGCATCTGGGACGATGCCTTCGTCGAACCGCTCAACCGTCTCGCCAAATTCATCAAACAACAAAATTCCGTCGCCGGCATCCAGCTCGGCCATTCCGGCCGCAAGGCGCGCGCCACCCGACCGTGGGAAGGCGACCGGCCGCTGCAGCGGACGCCCGAGATCGAGGATTGGGACGCCTGGTCGCCGGTGGCGCCGAGTGCGATCGCGCATAGCGAGAAGTGGCCGGTGCCGAAGGCGCTGGAACGGCACGAGGTGAAAGATCTCGTGCAGGCCTGGGGCAACGCCGCCCGCCGCGCCCATGAGGCCGGCTTCGACGTGCTGGAACTGCACGGCGCACACGGCTACCTCGTGCATCAATTCCTGTCGGAACGCTCGAACCAGCGCACCGATGAATATGGCGGCTCGGAAGCCAACCGGATGCGCTTCATCACCGAGATCACCGAAGCGGTGCGGACCCACTGGCCCGATCACAAGCCGTTGTTCGTCCGCCTTTCGGTCGAGGACAATGCTGGCTGGGGACCGGAACAGAGCGCACGGCTGGCGAAAATCCTGAAAGCCAAGGGCGTCGACGTCATCGACTGCTCATCGGGCGGCATTACTGAGGTCGCGCCGATCCTCGGCAAGGAAATCAAGTACAGCTATCAGGTGCCGCTGTCGGAATACGTCAAGCGTCACGCCGATATCATGACCATGGCGGTCGGCCTCATCATCCATGGCGACCAGGCCGAGCAGATCCTGCGCGACGGACAGGCCGACCTGATCGCGGTCGGCCGCGAAATCCTCAACAACCCGAACTGGCCGATGGACGCCGCGCTGAAGCTCGGCGTCGACGGGCCGTTCCGCAATGTGCCGCCGCAGTTCGGCTACTGGCTCGGCACCCGCGCCAAGCGCGGCTTCGGCACCCAGCCCTCGACTTGGCAGAACGGGTTGCAGGAGGCAGGCAAGGCGACGTGAAAAGAATGCCGACCGTTGGCCCGGCATTCCAAAAAAGCGTTTCCGAACAAGGCCTGCGGGCCGCCACCGTAATGCCCCGGTAAGGTCACGGCCATGATCCGACCAAAATGCCGTTGTGTGGTCCGTCTGCCGGGTCAGGATGCCGATTCACGCGAATTCGCGTGAAGCCAGGTCGTGGAAATCAAAAAGGATCGCTCGTGATGCGCAAGAACATTACCTTTCTGCTTGGCACGGCAACGGGCGTCTGCCTGACCCTTCTGGTGGCCGGACCGCAGCAACTGGCGACGGCGGCAAGGGCCGCGGTCGAATCCGGCACCTATTCGAAACTCAATCTGTTCGGTGACGTGTTCGAGCGCGTCCGCACCGACTATGTCGAGAAGCCCGACGACTCGAAGCTGATGGAAGGCGCCATCAACGGCATGATCTCCTCGCTCGATCCGCATTCGCGTTACATGAACGCGAAGGGCTGGAACGACATGCAGGAGACCACGCATGGCGAATTCGGCGGATTAGGCATCGAGGTCACGATGGAAGACGGCTTCGTCAAGGTGGTGACGCCGATCGACGATACGCCGGCGGCCAAGGCCGGCATCCTGTCGGGCGACGTGATCACCCAGATCGACGACGACAACATTCAGGGGCTCTCGCTCGACCAGGCGGTCGCCAAGATGAAGGGCCCGGCCGACAGCAAGATCAAGCTGAAGATCGTTCGCAAGGCTGCCGACGCCCCGATCGACATCGCGCTGGTGCGTGAAGTGATCCGGGTGAAGCCGGTGCGTTACCACACCGACGGCGGCGATATCGGCTATATCAGGATCACCAGTTTCAACGAGCAGACCACCGACGGCTTGCGCAAGGCAATCGCCGCGATCTCGAAGGAAATTCCGCAGGACAAGCTCACCGGTTACGTCGTCGACCTCCGCAACAATCCGGGCGGTCTGCTCGACCAGGCGGTGTCGGTGACGAGCGCGTTCATGAACCGGGGCGAGGTGGTCTCGACCCGCGGCCGCACGCCGGAAGAAACCCAGCGCTTCACCGCGCGCGGTGGCGATCTCACCAAGGGCAAGCCGCTGGTCGTGCTGATCAACGGCGGATCGGCTTCCGCTTCCGAGATCGTGGCCGGCGCGCTGCACGACCACAAGCGCGCCACGCTGATCGGCACGCGTTCGTTCGGCAAGGGCTCGGTGCAGACCATCATTCCGCTGGGCGCAGGCAACGGCGCGCTGGCGCTGACGACCGCGCGCTACTACACGCCGTCCGGCCGCTCGATCCAGGCCCAGGGCGTCGTGCCTGACCTCGAAGTGCTGCAGGTGGTGCCGGACGAACTGAAGACCCGCGCCGAACTGCAGGGCGAGGCGTCGATGCGCGGTCATTTGGCGGCCGCCGATGGCGCCGAACAGACCGGTTCGCAATCCTACGTTCCGCCCTCGGAAAAGGACGACAAGGCGCTGAACGCCGCCTTCAACCAGCTCCGCGGCGCGTCCGTCAGCGCCACCGCACCGACCGCGGCGAAACGGCCGGTGCCAAACTAGTCGGGTAGAGCGAGCGGATTAGCGACTTGTCCGCCGCAGTGTGAAGAGCGAAGGCGGAAGGGTAATCCGCCGCCGTTCGAGGACGCGGAGGCTATGGCTGCGACGAAGCGGGCAACCGATGCCGTTGTCACCGAAGCCACGCCGCGACCGGCACTCCACGGCTAGGTCGACCCAGTCTCGCGCAGGCCCACCTTAACATCGTAACCGCGCGAACTGCGTTCGATGTCCTCCGCGTATCGCTCGGATGGATCGCGCCGCAGCCAGATAAGCGCTTTCCACTGCGCCAGCTCTGCCGCCGCGCGGCGTCCATCGAGATACATGTTCATAGGAACGAAAGCGTCCTTACGGCCGATCAGCTTTCCGGTGTCGGTCTCCACGATGTGGAGTTGGCCGTTGCCGAAGTAGTCGTGCGAGAAGCGCCTGACCTCGTGGATTCGCGCCGCCGACTCGGCCGTGCCCATGTCGCGAATGCCGACGCCGTCGAACGTGTCGAATACGATCCGCTCATTCTCAAAGTCCAGCGCGAAATCGACCTCGATATCGCCCTGCAACGACTCGAAGTGCAGTTGCAACAGCTTGCCGACATAACCCAGACGCTTGCAGCGAAGGCCCTCCAGCGGGGCGTAATTCTCCTTCAGCCGGATACGCATGCTGATGTCGGGGATATCGATGGTCCGTTGATCCGTCGGAGGCGTTCCGTTCTGCATTCCCTGAACAACCTCGGGCCCGAATATTGTCTTGAAGCCGTCGAGTTCGTAGAGGTGCTTGCGGTAGTTGGTGCCGCTGGTCTCGACGCCGAAGATTTCCTCGATCGCCTTGATGGCGAGCTGGCGAACGATAGGCAGCTCTGACCCAAGCCGGCGGAGGTCAACCAACTTGTCGGGATCGATGATGGGCTCGTGTGCGCCGTGCGCCATCGCGCACCGCCCCGACGAAAACAGATGCTGGCCTATCGCCGCGGGCGTCGTGATGCCCTGAGCCCTGATGCCGTCGAGCGCCTCTTTGACGTTGTAGCCGGTCAAGCTCGCGATGGACGCCGCGATCCAAGCGATGCGCGTTTTGTCGTCCGGAAACGCGGTCTCCAAAATCTTGTAGAAAGACAAGAAGGCGTACCCGACGTGATTGATGCCGCGACCCTCGCGCATCAGGGCCAAGGCCAGCATCGCCTTCTCATCAGTGACCTCGGGGAAGTAAGAGAGGTCGAATTCTGCGCTGATCGAAAGCCCGCGTTCCTTTTCGCGTCCCACCGGCCGAGGAAGATTGCCACCGCTCAGGCCGCCGAATTCGAGGGAGAATCCTTTCTCCTCGACCCAACTGAGCATCGAGATAAAGCGCATCACCAGCACTTCGCACTCAGCACGCGATCTGCCCGGCGGCACCATCATGGCAACCGCCGGATAGAACCCCTTCATGATCGGCATTATCCAGATGTCGGCGCCGCGCCAGTGCATCTTCTGGGCGGCAACTGGCCAGAAGCTGTCAGTCGAGATGTTCGCGACGATCCAGTCGCCTCGCTGCGCTAGCTCGCCCTTGATGACGTCCTTATGGTCGGGGATCTGGAGCCCGAAAGCGGCGATGTGGTCTTCCGGCTTTGCGGCAATGTTCATGGCAGTGGGACCTTGACGCGGCATTGGCGCCGAACCGAAAATGATTAACCCCGCCACATAGGTCCGCAATATTGGATTCGCAAGGCGGCCCGCGAAGAAATTGGGTCCAAATCGCGCGACAAACGAGCCCCGGGCTGGTAGCAGGCCGGGGCTTTTTGCTGCCGGATTGAGCGACACGTAACGCACCGCCGCCGCCTGATGCGCCTCGTCGCCTGCGTCGCTTCCCGCGCAAGCGAAATTTCGCGACAAGACCTGCGACAAAGAAGCCCGACGGGCAAATCAATTCGGATTATCAGAAGTCACGTCAAGCCCATCAATCGAAAATAAATCCGTTGCCCCGTCGGGCAAATCAGGTGTCTAACTCCGCCCGTCTCCCGCGACGAGAGGGGCGCTCGCGATCGTCACGACGTGCGGTGGGATGCGATGGACGCGAGGCTGCGACTGACGAGCGTGGCAGTGCGTACGGCGAAATCGATTGGGTCCGACGCCCCGATGCAGGCGTCAAGTTCGAGGGCGGTCAACGCTGCCCGAGAGCGATGGTGTCACGAAAAGCAGGGTCACCAGGACGATCTCGTATAAGCCGTAAAGCCATTGCGTGGGGGAGGCCGGTGGCTCACCGCTGAACCTGTATGCTCGTGGGCAGCATATTCCTATGCAACACGCCTGCGAGACCGCGGGTGCAGCGCGCACCCGGTCTTCCCCACGCCCTCTATGTTTTGAGGGCAAACGAGATGCAACACTTCGGGCAGGAATGCCGCGAGAATAATTTTCGTCGTCCCGGGCTTGACCCGGGACCCATACACTGCGGCGGAAATGATTTTGCGAGATGGTCGACGGCTTGCTTCAAGCAACCAACGACGGTGGTTATGGGTCCCGGGTCAAGCCCGGGACGACAGAAGTTGGAGTCTTCGCTGCATCTTCCGTCGCAATGACGAGAGGAGAGATCGTGTCCCGCCCGGTCTCAAGCGCTGCGCGCGATCGGCTTGCGCTTGCTGGTCTGCCCCTGCCGGTGCGTCAGCAACAGTTTTCTTACCTCCGCCGCCGGCTTCGGGGCGCTGAACAGATAGCCCTGCATCTCCGAGCAGCCGAGCGCGCGCAACGCTTCGCGCTGCTGTTCGGTTTCGACGCCTTCCGCCGTCGTCGTCATGTGGCGGTCGGCGGCGATGTTGACCACGGCCTGCACGATCGAGGACGAACCTTCCGGCGAGGCGAGGTCGGTGACGAAGCAACGGTCGATCTTGATCTTGTCGAACGGGAACCGCTGCAAATAGCTCAGCGAGGAATAGCCGGTGCCGAAATCGTCGAGCGCGATCCGCACGCCGATGTCGCGGAGCTGGTGCAGGATGGCGAGCGCCGCGTCGTCGTCGCGGATCAGCACGGCCTCGGTGATTTCGAGTTCAAGCCGACCGGCGGCGAGGCCCGATGCGGCCAGCGCGGCAATGACCTTCAACGCCAAGGTGCCGCTCTTGAACTGCACCGGCGAAACGTTGACCGCGAGCCTGACATGGTCGGGCCAGGTCGCGGCCTCCCTGCAGGCTGATGTCAGCACCCATTCGCCGAGCTGGTTGATCAGGCCGGTCTCCTCGGCGACCGGGATGAAGTCGGCCGGCGAGATCATGCCGCGCCCCGGGTGGCGCCAGCGCACCAGCGCCTCGCAACCGGTAATGCGGTCGTCGCGCAGGCTGAGGCACGGCTGGTAGTAGACCTCGAAGCCGCCGTCGGTGACCGCCTGGCGCAGGTCCATCTCCAGAATGCGGCGGGCGCGGACCTCGGCTTCCATGGCCGGATCGAAGAAGCGATAGGTGCGGCGGCCGGCGGCCTTGGCGGCGTACATCGCCAGATCCGCATTCTTCAGGATCTGGTCGAGATCGGAGCCGTCCCGCGGCGCCAGCGCGATGCCGATCGAGGCGTCGGTGGTGACCTGATGACCGAGGCATTCGTACGGCATCCGGATCGCCTCGAAGATGCGATGAACAAGGCCGGTGACCTCAGACGGATCGGTGATCCCGGTCTGCACGACGGCGAATTCGTCGCCGCCTAGCCTGGCGACGAAATCAGTCTCGCGGACGCAGGAACGGAGACTGACGGCGACCGACTTCAGCAGCTCGTCGCCGATCATGTGTCCGAGCGAGTCGTTGACGCTCTTGAATTCGTCGATGTCGATATAGAGCACCGCCAGTTGCCGGTCCGGCGCGACGTGGGTCAGTTCGCGCTTGAGCCGCTCATGGAACAGCGTGCGGTTCGGCAGATCGGTCAACGCGTCGTAATGGGCGAGGTGGGTGATGCGTTGCTCGGCGCGCCGGCGCTCGGTGACGTCCTCATGGGTCGCAACCCAGCCGCCGTCCGCCAGCGGTTCATTGACGATCTGGATCGAACGCCCGTCGGGCGTGGAGATATCCATCACGTTGCGAATGCCGATGTCACGCAGCACGAGGCGGACAAAATGGTTGACGTCGCCGCTGAAGGAGCCGGTCGCGGCGCGATGGGCGATGACGTCACGAAAACTGCAGCCGGGCTTGATGACCTCGGCGGACAGGCCGTACATCTCGATATAACGCTGGTTGCAGATCACCAGCCGCTGAGCCGAATCGAACAGCAGCAGGCCCTGCGTCATGTTGTTGACGGCGGTGTCGAGGCGCTGCTTTTCCAGCGTGAGCCGCTGCTTCGATGCGCGGTGCTGCTGCGAAAGCTTGCGCACCGCGAGATAAAGCAATGCCGAAATCGCCAGCACCGAAAGGCCGGCCACCACGATCAGCATGGTGATCTGCTCGCGCCAGTCCGCCAGCGCCTCCGACGTCGTCGTCGTAGCGACGATGACGATTGGAAAATTCGTCAGCGTGCGCCAGGAAATCAGCCGGTCCTTGCCGTCGATCGGGCTATGGAGGCGAGAGGTGCTGTGCGCCAGTTCGAACACCTGTAACTGGCCGGCTGTGCCGGTCTTGAAATTCTTGCCGATCATCTCGTCGACATGGGGATACCGCGCCAGCAGCGTGCCGTCGCGATGATGCATCGCAATCGCGGCCCCGTTTCCGAGCGCGACGCTGGCGAAGAACTTTTCGAAGTTGACCGGCTCGATGCCACGCCCGATCGCGCCGAGGAACTCGCCGTTTGGACCGGTGACCTTGCGGGCGATCACTGTGGTCCAGACGCCGGTGATGCGGCTGTAGACCGGTTCGATCAGCATCGGTGGCGATTTCGGGTCGGACTTGAAGGCTTTGAAGTAAGACCGGTCGGCGACGCTGACTGCAGGCACCGGCCAGGCGGCTGAGGCATTGATCAGCCTGCCGTCGGCGTCGAACAGGTTGACGCCGCCGACATAGGACATCGCCTCCACCTTGGACTTGAGCATCAGGTGGACCTCCTGGCTCGACATCCGGCGCTTGTAATTTTCCTCGGTGGCGATGCCGCTCGACCGCATGAAGGTGATGAGGTCTTTCTGGACGACCTCGAAGTCCTGGAGCTGCTGGTCGAAATGGCGAGCCAGCAACAGCACGGTATTTTCCAGTTCGCGCTCGCTGTTGCGCAGCGCGCGCTCGCGGAAATTGGCTGCCATCAGGGTGGCGCCGATCGCAATCACCGCGATCAGCAGGATGCCGCCCAGGATCAGCCAGCGGATCGGGCCGCCGCGGAAGATCGACGCAAACCTGAAGGATCTGATGCCGGTCGAAACCATCGAAGATATCGCTGCCCTGAGGGAACTCCGGAAGCAGAGTTCTTTCAGCGCTCCGGCCCCGTGATGTTGGTAGCGCAGCGAGATGGAGTTGACGTTAGCAAGCCTGGTTAACGAAGCGTTATCCCGGTTGCGGGTGCAGCCGGCGACAACTGCAGAATTTACCGCTTCGGATACCGAAGCGGCGGAAGGAATTGCCGATCAGTATCAAGCGCAACGAATGCTTTACCAACTAAGCTGCTGAACATGCTGAAGCGGGCTGCTGGCACGCGGCTTGCGAGGTCTCGTTGAACAAGTGCTGCAACGAGATGAGGACGTCATGAAGAAGATGCTGAAGAAGTTCATCGCCGACGAGAGCGGCGCAACGGCGATCGAGTACGGATTGATCGCCGCCGGCATCGCCCTGGCAATCGTGCCGGCCGTGAACGGGGTCGGCAGCAGCCTCAAGGTCAAGTTCACGGCCATCAGCACCTCGCTGAAGTGACGGTGCGGGAGCCGCGCCGGTCTTGCCGGCGTCCTCAGTCGCCGGCGCGATAGTGGCCGGACTTGCCGCCCTTTTTCTCGACGAGGTGAATGCCCTCGATGCGGACGCCGCGTTCGACCGCCTTGATCATGTCGTAGATCGTGAGACATGCGACGGAGACCGCGGTCAGCGCCTCCATCTCGACGCCGGTGGGCCCCGTGACCTTCACGGTGGCGCGAACGATGCAGCCCGGCAGTTTCTTGTCGGGGGCAATGTCGAGCGTGACCTTCGATAGCGCCAGCGGATGGCATAGCGGAATCAAATCCGAGGTGCGCTTCGCCGCCATGATGCCGGCAATGCGGGCTGTTCCGAGCACATCGCCTTTCTTGGCGTTGCCCGAAACGATCAGCTCCAGCGTCGCCTTGGTCATGACGACGCGGCCTTCGGCGACCGCCGTGCGTTCGGTCGCAGCCTTGGCTGAGACGTCGACCATGCGCGCTTCGCCTGACGCGTCGATGTGGGTGAGGGCGGTTCCGTCTTTGGAAGCTCTGCCTTGGGAATTCTTGACCATCAGCGCGTTCCGGTGGCGCGGGCGGCCTCCGTGCGCGTCAGCAGCGCGCGGGTTGCCGCGGTCACGTCGGCCTGCCGCATCAGGCTTTCGCCGACCAGGAAGGTCGACATGCCGACGCGCTCCAGGCGTGCGAGATCGGCCGGCGCGAAGATGCCGCTTTCGCCGACCATCAGGCGGTCCTTCGGGATCAGCGGCGCCAAGGCCTCGCTGGTCGCCAGCGTGGTCTCGAAGGTGCGCAGGTTGCGGTTGTTGACGCCGATCATCGGCGAACGCAGTTTCAGGGCGCGGTCGAGTTCAGCGCGCTCGTGGATTTCGATCAGGACGTCCATGCCGAGCGCAATCGTCGCGTCCTCGATGTCTTTCGCCGCAGCGTCGTCGAGCGCCGCCATGATGATCAGGATGCAGTCAGCGCCGTGGGCGCGGGCTTCCACCACCTGATAGGTATCGAACACGAAATCCTTGCGCAGCACCGGCAGGTTGGTCGCCGCGCGCGCCGCCACCATGAAATCCAGATGGCCCTGGAACGACGGTGTGTCGGTCAGCACCGACAGGCAGGCCGCGCCACCGGCCTCATAGGCCTTGGCCAGCGCCGGCGGATCGAAGTCGGCGCGGATCAGCCCCTTCGAGGGCGAGGCCTTCTTCACTTCGGCAATCAACGCGTAGTCACCGCGCGCGAGTTTCTCGCGGATCGCGCGTACGAAGCCCCGCGGCGGGGAAGCGGTCCTGGCGCGGGCTTCGACCTCATCAAGCGGATGCGCGCGCTTGGCGGCGGCGATTTCCTCGCGCTTGTACGTCTCGATCTTGGTCAGAATATCGGACATTGTCAGGCGCTCCCGCGGTCAGCTATTGGAAACCGCGATCAGGTGTTTGAGCCGTGCCGCTGCGGCGCCGCTGTCGAGCGACTTGGTTCCGAGCGCCACGCCTTCCTTCAAATCCTTCGCCTTGCCGGCGACGATCAGCGCGGCGGCGGCGTTCAGCAGCGCGACGTCGCGATAGGCGCTCGGCTTGCCGTCAAGGACGCTTTGCAGCGCCACCGCATTGGCATCGGCGTCACCGCCCTTCAGCGCATCGCCGCCGACGCGGGCAAAGCCCGCATCTTCCGGCGTCACCTCGAAGGTGCGGATCTCGCCGTTGTCGAGGCTCGCCACGAAACTCGGGCCGGTGAGGGTGATTTCGTCGAGCCCGTCGGAGCCGTGCACCACCCAGACCTTTTCGGAGCCGAGATTCTTCAGCACCTGCGCCAAAGGCTGTACCCAGTGCCGCGAGAACACGCCGACCATCTGCCGCTTGACGCCGGCCGGATTGGACAGCGGCCCGAGCAGGTTGAAGATGGTGCGGGTGGCGAGCTCGACGCGGGTCGGGCCGACGTTCTTCATGGCCGGATGATGCGACGGCGCGAACATGAAGCCGATGCCGGTTTCCTTGACGCAGCGGCTGACCTGTTCCGGCGTCAGGTCGATCTTGACGCCGAGCGAGGCCAGCACGTCGGCGGCGCCCGAGCGCGATGACAGTGCGCGGTTGCCGTGCTTGGCGACCGGAACGCCGCAGCCTGCGACGATAAAGGACGCGCAGGTCGAGACGTTGACCGAGCCGGAGCCGTCGCCGCCGGTGCCGACCACGTCGACGGCATCCGCAGGCGCGGACACCCGCAGCATCTTGCCGCGCATCGCCGATACCGCGCCGGTGATTTCGTCCACGGTTTCGCCGCGGACCCGAAGCGCCATCAGCAATCCGCCCATCTGCGAAGGCGTCGCCTCGCCGGACATCATGCTGTCGAAGGCGGCTGCCGCTTCTTCACGCGACAGCGTCGCGCCGGTGGCGACTTTTCCGATGATAGATTTGAAGTCGTCCATCGTGTTCTTTCGGGATCGCGCGTGCTTTCGGGATCAGTTGTTGGCGCCCGTCACCTGCGCGAAGGCGGCCTGATTGATCGAGGTGCCGATCTCGGATTCGATCTTGGTGACGTATTGCGCGACCTGTTCGTCGGTCAGTCCGCGCTGCAACGTCTCCTTGAGCTTCTTCATCTCGTCGGAACTGGCTTCGATCTGCGGCACGGTGACATTGGTGACGCGGAACACGATCCAGGCGCTGCCGCCCGCATCCGGCGTCTGGCCGACGCCGTCCTTGGGCGTGCGGAACGCGGCGGTGACGACGGAGGAGGGCACGCCGGTGAGCGAAGCGTCGCGGCGGAAATCCTTTGCGGTTTCGACCTTGGCTCCGATCGCGGCGGCTTCCGTCGCGAGCGTCGCGCCCTGTTCGAGCTTCTGCACCATCTCGGTCGCCTTGGCCCGGAGCTTGTCCGAGATCTGGTCCTCGCGCCATTTCGCCTCGACCTGGTCCTTGACCTCTTCGAGCGTGCGCTCGCGCGAGGGCGTGATGCCGAGCACGTCGTACCAGACGTAGCCGCCGCGGAACTGGATCGGATCGTTGTCGACGCCGACGTCGCTGTTGAAGGCCTGCGAGACCACGTCGAGACCCTGCGGAACATTGCCCACGGGCTGGCCCGCCGGCGTCCGGCCGGAGCGATCGACGGCGTCGATCGTGACGGCCGTGAGCCCGAGCTTCTGGGCGGCTTCCGTCACGTTGGAGCCGCCGCTGCGCTCGTCTTCCATCTTGTTCTGGATCTCGGTGAACTTGGCTCGCGCGCGCTCGGTGGCGAGTTCCTTTTTCACCTGCGGCGCCATGCTTTCATAGGTCGGGGTGGTACCCGGTTCGATCTTGCCGATCTTGACCAGCGCCACGCCGAACTGGCCTTTCACCGGCTGGCTGATCTCGCCCGACGGCAGCGCGAACGCCGCGGCGGCGATGGCGGGATCGATGATCGCCGATTTGGTGATCAGGCCGAGATCGACGTCGGTCAGGTTGAGGTTACGCTCCTTGGCGAGGTCGTCGAACGACAACCCGCCGGTGACGCGGCTGCGGGCCGTCAGCGCTTCTTCCTCGTTGGGAAATACGATCTGCGAGACTTCGCGCTTCTCGGGCGTGCCGAGCTTGTCGCGGCGCTGCTCGAATACCTTCCTGGCGTCCTCGTCGGAGACCTCGCTCCATTTGCCGAGCTCTTCCGGATTGATCACGACAAAGGCCAGCTTGCGATATTCGGGCGCGCGGAACTGGGTCTTGTGGTCTTCGAAATAGGCGGCGAGCTTCTCGGGCGAGGGCGTCTCGATGGTGCCGGCCTGGGCGGCGTCGAGCTTGAGATAGTCGATCGAGCGCTGCTCGTTCTGGAAACGGGTGAGCGCGTCGACCATCAGCTTCGGCGGCTCGAGGCCGGCGGAAATCGTGCCCGCAATCTGGCGTCGCAGGCCGACGCGGCGCTGCTCGGCGAGATAACGCTGCTCGGTGTAGCCGAACTGCCGGATCGCGGCCTGGAAGCGCGCCGGCTCGAACGCGCCGCTCAGCCCCTTGAAGTTGGGATCGGCGTAGATCGTCCGCATGGTCTCGGCATCGGACTGGCCGAGGCCCATCCGGCGGGCTTCCTCGTCCAGCGCCGCTTCGGCGATGGTCTGCTGCAGCACCTGGCGATCAAGGCCAAAGGCGCGCGCCTGCTCCATGGTCAAAGGACGGCCAAAGCTGCGGCCGAGCTGCTGCAGCTTGTCGGTGTAGATCTGGCGGAACTGCTCGGTCGAAATCTCGGTCTTGCCGATCTTGGCGAGCGAGGACTGTCCGAATCCCTTGAAGATGTCGGCGATGCCCCAGATACCGAAACTGACGATCAAAACGCCCATGACGACGCTCATGACCGCCTTGCCGAGCCAATTTGATGAGGCCTTGCGCATTCCTCGAAGCATGGGTCCAACTTGTCTGATTAGCAGGGAACCGGGTCGTCCTAGATCGGA
>Ga0209023_10003670_pt1 | contig 18108 bp, 20 predicted proteins | sample LakOneMetagenome_FD_187468 | JGI IMG/M metagenome (GOLD analysis project Ga0209023, IMG submission 187468) | Freshwater and sediment microbial communities from Lake Erie, Canada (SPAdes) (version 2) | ecosystem: Environmental > Aquatic > Freshwater > Lentic | place: Lake Erie, Canada... | reverse complement strand
ATCTGGCGGCGCGGCGGGTGCGGTGCCGCCGCTCGTCGGCTGGGCAGCTGTGACCGGCAGCCTCAGCGGACTGTCGATCTACCTGTTCTTCATCGTCTTCTTCTGGACGCCGCCGCACTTCTGGGCGCTGTCGCTGTTGATGAAGGACGAATACGCCAAGGTCGGCGTGCCGATGCTGCCGGTGGTCCGCGGCGAAGACGAGACACGCCGCCAGATCCTGCTGTACAGCGTGCTGCTCTACGCGGTGACGCAGCTCCCGTTCTGCGCCGGCGGACTCGGCGTCGTCTACCTCGTGGCGTCGCTGACGCTCGGCGTGGCCTTCATGGTGCTGGCAGCGCTGCTCGCCCGCAACCCCAGCCGCACCGCGGCACTGCGGCTCTATCTGTTCTCCCTGCTGTACTTGGCACTCTTGTTCTGCTCGATGGTGGCAGACGTCAAGCTCTAGACGAACTCTGAAAGACTCTCACCCACATGGATCAAGACCTCTCCCGCAAGAACATCCACGACGGTCTGTGGATCACCCTGGTCATCGTGTTGGTCACTGCGTTGACCGCCGTCGCAGCCTTCATCTACATCGCATGAGCACCGAGCCTCAGAACGTCCCGCCGGCTGGCGAGGAAATCCATATCCCACCGGGGTCTCTGCAGCCCTTGGCATTGACCGTGGGCCTGACGATCGGGCTCGTCGGACTGACCAAGTCACCGTTCGTCTCCGCTGCCGGCTTCATCATCCTCTTCTGGGCGATGGGGCTGTGGATCCGCGACGCGCGGCGTGAGCATCACGCGCTTCCGGCCCATCACGCACACGGGCACGACGATGACGCGCATGACGACCTTGCTGCGGAAGCCGACGCTGGCACCGCCCCGGACGCCGCCGCCAAATAGTCGGCGCTAGGCCTGCGGCAACTCGCAGCGGGCGCCGTCCTCGGTCCAGACGCGAATGATGTCGCGGACCGACAGCACGCCGGCGACGTGACCGCCGTCGATGACGATCAGATGGCGGAAACCACCGTCCACCATCGTCAGGGCGGCGCGGTCGATCGACCAATCCGGCGCCGCGTAGACGGCGTCTGAGGTTAGGTGGTCGGCGACGAGCTCAGCGTCGACGTCCAGCCCGGCGCCGACGGCACGCAGCACGTCGCGCTCAGTCAGGATGCCCGGGCCATGCGCCTCAGGGTCAACGACCACCGCTGCACCCACGCGCCGCTCGGACATCAGCGTCGCCACGGCTCGCAGCGTGTGCCCCGGCCCTACGGTGAGCACCTGCGTGCTCATTCCATCTTTGACGTCCATGGTCCCTTTCTGGACATTGAGACAATTGCCGCAAGCGACGCTAGCACGTCACGCGACCGGTTTCGACGGCAGGTCAGGCAGACGGACCGGACTGCATCCGGCGGTCGTTCGTGGTGTCGATCGAAACGTGCGTCGTCTCGCCGGTCGCGAGTATCCGCCCGTCCATGTCGGTGACCTCGCACCGGACGTGACCGATGCGATCGCCTGACCGCTCGACACGGGCATCGCACCGCAGCGCGGCCCCCTGCTGGCCGGCACGCAGGAAGCTGTAGGACGCCGAGACATGCGGCGCCGTCTTGCCGGCGGCAAGCATCGTGTGCAGCGCATAGCCGGTCGCACAGTCCATCATCGTCGAGAGGTAGCCGCCATGCACGACACCGCCGAGATTGAGGTGGAGCTCCTGCGGTTCGGCACCGAGCACGACCCGCCCCTCCTGCACCTCGACCACCCGGAACTGCAAGGCCTCCATCAGCGGATCGGCAGGCCGTTCACCGTCGCGCACCGCGCGGATGTAGCTGAGGCCGTCGAGGTCCGCACTCTGCACAACCACCGGATCCGGCGCATGCCACGAGACGGTGGTGGAACGAAGCTCAGGAGTCATCCATGCAAAGTCTCTCATGAGCTGCAAGGCCCATGGACCAATGGGCGACTCCTTGCCGCAAGACCGCCCGTCCGACCGGTACGCTTGCGGGTGTGAGCCTGAAACAGCAGTACCGCATGCGTAATCCGCGCACCGGCCGCGAAGTCATCATCGAGGCCGAACCCGACAAGATCTACCGTGACCGCGAGACCGGGGACGAGCTGGAGGTCGTCGGCAAACTCGTTCCGCTTCCGCCATCGCCATCACGGCTGCCGTTCGCGGTCGAGAATCTGCGGTTCTGCAACTGGTGCAGCCAACTCGCACAGCGGGACCTCAACGACTGCCCCACCTGTGGGCGTCGCATGGACCCGCTGACCAACGCGCCGACCTCCTCAACGGTGGCCTAGCCGTGCGGCGTCCACTCGTGCTGCTCGGCCTTGGTGCCGTCATCGTGGTCTCGACCGCGGGCTGCGGGTCCGACGACGCCGCAACGGACGTCACGCCGCGCTCGACACCAGCACTGGTGGCGCCCGAGCAATCCGGGATCCCGGCGTCGACGACCGCGACCGGGACGACGACCACCGACACGACAACGACGGCGACAACCTCGTCGACAGCCGACGGTCAGACCGCGACACCGCAGACGACGACACCCAGCACCGCCACACCGGACACCGGCGGCGCCGCCACACCGCCGGCAGGCACGGGCGGCACGACGGGCGGGACCGGCACCGCTACGACCCCGAGCGCCGGTAACGGCACCGGCGGCGCGGACCTCACCGAGTTCTGCAAGCAGAGCCCTGGAGCCTGCTGACGTTCAGCTTCGCTGAACGTCAGACGGACGAACGCGCTAGGCGCGTTCGTCCAGGCCTGTGGTCCTTCGTCCCACCATCAGCGCTCGGACTCTATGGCGTGGAGATGATGCGGGCCGCGTAGGTGACCTGCGCCGTGCGGTAGAGGCAGTAGAACTGCGGCACGGAGTTCTCGGGCGCCGCCGTCTGCGTCTGCGTGTCATCGCAGGCGCCCTTCTTGCGGCTGGCGCGCCACGACGTGTCGCCGCCCAGCCCGACGGCAAGAGCCGGCGCCCAGGTCGGTACCGACAGCCCAAGGACCCAGCCCTTCTTGACCTCGATCGTCTTCTCGAGCGGGATCTCCACGGTGCGGCCGAAGTACTGTTTGAGCTTGACGGGCGGGGCGACCGTGACAATCCGCGCGCGCAGCTTCCGTCCGAAGCGCAAGACGGCCAGCGAGGCCTCCGAGGCGCCGCCGAGCTTCTGATCGAAGAACTCGATCTGCTTCTTGCCAGGATTGCCGAGCGTGATCGTCCACGAGACGATGCGGCCGCTGCGCGGGACGGTCATCAGGCCGCGCTTCTCGCCGACCTTGGCCTGGTAGCCGATCGTGCGGCTGATCGCCAGACAGGGGTTGGCCGGGCAGCTGGCCTTCGCCGTGCTGGCCTCAGCAGGCACCGAATCCATCATCGCGACGGCCGTGGCTGGCGACAGCACAACAGCCGCTGTTGCAGCACAAAGGGCAAGGCGGAATCGCATCATCATGGTCATTCAACACCACCTTGCCGATAAGTTGCGGTACGGAGCTTGCGTCAGGGGTTTGCGATCACGCGGGCCGAGTACGTCAGCTGCTCGGTGCGGTAGAGGCAGTAGAACTGCGGCACGGCGTTGACGGCCGCCGCCGTCTGTGTCGTGAAGTCGTTGCAGGCCTTCTGCTTGCGGCTCGCACGCCACGACGTGTCGCCACCGAGGTTGACCGCGAAGGCCGGCGCCCAACTCGGCACCGAGACGCCGATGACCCACCCCTTTTCCACGGGAATCGTCGTTTCGAGCGGAAACTCGGCGGTCGTACCGAAGTACTTCGTGAGCGTCACCGGCGGCGACACCGCGACAACGCGCGCCCGCAGCTTGCGGCCCGTTCTGAGCACCGCGATCGATGCCTGTGCGGGGCCGCCGAAGTTCTTCTCAAAGAACTTGATCTCGGCGGCGCTGGGCTTGCCGAGTTTGATCGTCCACGACACCAGCCGTCCATTCTTCGCGACGGCCATCAGGCCACGCTTCGCACCCACCTTCGCCTGATAGCCGATCGTCCTGGTGATCGCTTTGCAGGGCACGCCATTGAGCTCCGGACAGCTCGGCGTGGCGAACGGGGTATCGAACGGCACCGAATCGATCGCCGCGCCGGCGGTAGCGGGAAGAATCAGGGCTGCGGCAAGTGCCGCGCCCACGACTGCTCGGAAACGCCTCATGGCGCACATTCAACAGCACCGAACGGCGCTGCGGGCCGCCGGGAGCCGCTAGCGGCCCTCGAACGTGGCATTGCCCGGCCCATCGTTGATGAAGGACTGAACGGCCGCGATCAGGTCCTCGGTGCCGAAAAGCCGTGAACTGAGCGCCGGCGTCTGCGTGTCCGCCGCGGGCACGCCGCCGGCGACGGCTGCAGCGACGATCGCCTTGGTCGCCGCATGCGCCTGCGTGGGGCCACTCGCCAGAGCCGCGGTGAACGTGCGTACCTGGTCATCGAATTCCGTGTCCGCGTAGACGCGGTTGACCACGTTCCAGCGCTCGAGGGTCGCGGCATCGAACAGGCCACCGCTCATGATCAGTTCCTTGGCCCGCGCGGGGCCGGCGCGCGCCACCAGCCGCTGCGGCCCACCCATCGACGGCGTGAGGCCGACGACGGTCTCCACGAGCCCGAAACGGGCACTCTCGGCGGCGAGCAACAGGTCACAGGCCAGCGCAATCTCGAACGCGGCCGTCAAGCACAGCGCGTGCGCGGCAAAGACCGTCGGCAGCGGCAGCGCCTCGAGCCGCTGGATCGTCGTCAGCCAGTCCGCCCACAGCGCCTCCGCCTGCGCGGGCGTCGTGCCGTCAAACGCTGCGCCGACGTCCACGCCGGCACTGACCACGCGCCCCTCGGCGCGAATCACCAGCGCACGCGGCAGGTCCTGCTCAAGCTCCGTCAGCGCACGCTCGAGCGCGTCCATCATCGGCTGGTCGAACAGATTCAACGGCGGCGCAGCGATCGTCAAGGTCGCAAGACCGCCTTCGCGGGCGAGTCGCAATGGGCCCGTCATGCCGCCGCCAGACGCGCGCCGATGGCGCTGATCGCGTCCGGCTCACCGGGCGCGGGTGACCACGGCAGCTGCAAGGGGTCGCCGGCGTAGCGCGGGATCACGTGCAGATGGAAGTGGAACACCGTCTGCCAGGCGTCCGCGCCGCAGGAGTTCAGAAGGTTGATGCCGTCGGCACCGAGCACCGTCTTGACGCGTTGCGCCTGTCGCTGCCCCATCGTCGCCACGGCCGCCAGGTCAGCCACCGGGATCTCGAGCAGATCACGCGCATGCTGCCTCGGAATCACCAGCAGGTGCCCGGGATTTGCCGGGCTGATGTCCATGAACGCGAGCGCCCGCTCGTCCTGATCGACGATCGTCGCCGGAATCTCCCCTCGGACGATCTTGCAGAACAGACAATCGGGATCGTGCGCCATAGTCGCAGCCTAGAGCGTGCGGGCGTAGGCCACGGCCTCGTCAGCCGTCCAGATCTCGCCGGCGTACCGTGCTTCGGCGATCTCGGCCAGCAGCGCTCCGATCGCCGGCCCCGGCGAGATCCCCAAGGCGTCTGCGAGCGCGTCGCCGCGGATCAGCGGCGGCGCCGCCAGCACAGCATCGAAGTCCAGCGCCCGCGGCAGCACCGTCAACGCGACGGCCATGTGGCGTTCGGTGGAGATTTCGGCCTTGTGCCCGAGCGTGGCGAGCCGATCGGCGATCGAGAGCAGGCTGATGTCGGTCTGGAGCGGTGCCGTCCTCGCGAGATAGCGATACATCACGCGCACGTCCGAGGGTTCCTCGTGCACGAGGAACCCGAGCCCCAGGTGATGCCGTGCGAGTGCCGCCAGATGCGTCCGCAGCCGGTCGCTCGTCTTCCACCGCGCGCAGATCGCGCGCACCTGTTCTGCGCCCTGCGCTGCATGATCGGGGAAACCCAGGACCGTGCCGTCGTCGGCCACGGCCTGCGTCTGCGGCTTGGCGATGTCGTGCAGCAGTGCCCCGAAGCGCAGTGCAGTGGACCGTGTCACGCCGTCCCCGACCGGCTCGGCGAGCAACGCCGCGATCCGCTCCAGCGCGGCCGGTGCGAGCCCTGGCAGGACGGCCGCAGGATCCGTCTCCAGACGCAGCACCTGGTCGAGCACCAACAGGGTGTGGTCGTAGACGTCGAGATGGTGGTAGCGGTTCTGTTCGACGCCGCGCAACTGCTCGAGCTCGGGCAACACCTCGGTCATCAGCGCCAGCTCCGTCAGCAGCGCCAGCCCGTCGCGAGCGCGTTGCGACGCGATGATGCGCTGCAGCTCCGCGAAGATCCGCTCCCCGGCGACCGTGCGCAGGCCGGGCGCGTTTGCAGCGGCCGAGCGGCGGGTGTCAGCCTCAATCGTGCACTGCAGCTCACAGGCCAGACGCACCAGACGCAGGGCACGGAGCGGATCCTCCGGCAGGCTGCTGCTCGAGACCATGCGCAGAACCCGCTGCTCCAGGTCCCCCCGGCCACCGTGGGGGTCGATCAGCTCGCCGCCGCCGATCGGGCGCGCGATCGCGTTGATCGTGAAGTCCCGTCTGCTGAGATCCTCTGCCAACGTGTCGCCCTGCAGGACGGAGAGGTCGACCTGCCAGCCGTCGCCGACGACGCGCCACGTGCCGAATGCCGCCGAGAGCGGAAAGCACGGCGCACCAAGGGCGCGTGCCACCTTGCGGGCCGCCACTTCCGGATCGCCGGCAACGGCCAGATCGACGTCCTCGGTGGCGCGGCCGAGCAGCTCGTCCCGCAGTGTCCCGCCGACGAGCCACGCCTCGTGGCCATCCAGCGCCTCGGCAACCTGCTCCTCCAGTCCGCGGGCGCTCACGATCGCGCTGGCACCCCGTCCCGATGCCAGCGTCGCGTCGGCCGCGGGCTGATGCCACAGGTGATCTCATAGTTGATCGTGCCTGCAGCCGCGGCGAGCTCCTCTGCGGTGATGCAGTCGTTGCCGTCGGAACCGAGCAGCACGGCTCGGTCGCCGGCGCGCGGCGGCTGCGGCAACGCGCCGACGTCGACCGTGATGTTGTCCATCGACACCGTGCCGCGCACGGGACAGCGCCGGCCGTCGATCAGCACGTCCGCGTTGTTGCTGAACGCGCGGCGGTAGCCATCGCCGTAGCCGATCGTGATCGTCGCGATCGTCGTCTCCGCCGCGGCGACGAAGCGCCTGCCGTAGCCGGTGCTCTCCCCGACCTGGCAGGGCTTGACGGCCGCCACTGTCGCCGCGAGTGTCAGCGCGGCGTCGAGGCCCTGCGCGCCGGCTGACGCGCCAAACGGGTCGAGGCCGTAGATTGCGACGCCGCAGCGGACCATGTCGAAGTGGCACGCAGCGTCACGCAGCGTTGCAGCGCTGTTGGCGGCGTGCAGCACGATCTCGGGGTGCCGGTCCTTGAGCGGCTCTGCCCAGGCGCGAAAGCGGGCGAGCTGCTCGGCGAAGAACGCGTCATCACGTTCGTCGGCAGTGGCGAAGTGGGTCCAGGCGCCGCCGAACGTCAGCATCGGTGATGCGGCGATCAGCTCGGCGACGGCGGTGGCCTCAGCGGCGTCACGCGTCCCGAGCCGCCCCAGTCCGGTGTCGAGCTTCACGTGCACGTCAGCGGTCCGTCCGAGCGACTGCGCGGCGGCTTCCAGCTCGCGCACGGCGTCCTCGCTCCAAGCGGTCACCGAGGCACCGGCTGCGATCGCCGCCGACGCGTCACCCGGGGTCAGGGCCCCGAGCACGTGGATCGGCGTCCCGTCCGTGATGGCGGCCCGCAGCGTCGCCGCCTCGGCCGCCGTTGCGACGGCGAGATGGGTCGCGCCTCCGGCGAGCGCCGCTCCGGCGCTCTGCACCATGCCGTGGCCGTAGCCATCGGCCTTCACGACGGCGCACACCGCGGCGCCGCCCGCAACCGTGTTGAGCACGCCGACGTTGCGCTCGATCGCCGCCAGGTTGACCGACACGTCAGCGCGTGCCATCGCGGCTCCTCAGCGCTGCCAGCGCGCGCGGCAGGGCGCGCACGACGTCGCTGGCGATGACGCCGTCCGGGCAACCGATCTGCGTTGCAGCCTGGCGTCCGGCCTCGGTGTGCAGTGCGACGCCGGCGACGGCGGCTTCCGCCGCGAGCCGCCCGCCGGCGAGGAGGGCGCCGATGACGCCGGACAGCACGTCGCCGGTGCCGGCGGTCGCCAGCGCCGGCGCCTCGCCACGACTGATCCAGACGGCCGCCTGCCCAGGCTGGGCGATGATCGTGTCGTCGCCCTTGAGCACGACGACGGCGCCCGAGCGGTCCGCAGCAACCTGCGCGTAGTGCAGGCGCCGCGCCGAGATCTCCGCACTCGACACTTCGAGCAGGCGGGCGAGCTCACCGGCGTGCGGCGTCAGGACGGTGCCGCAGCCACGCGATGCCAGGGTCTCGATCTCGCCGGCCAGCGCGTTCAGGCCGTCGGCGTCGAGGACCAACGGAACGGCGCTGCCGACAAGCGATCCCACCAGCCCCCGCGCACCATCACTGCTGCCGAGCCCGGGCCCGAGGACGAGCGCGCCGCCGCGCTGCGCAATGTGATCTGTGAGCACCGGGGCATTCGCGGCGTCGTGGTGGTCAACCGGCCCCGGCAGCACGAGCGGCATCGCCTCGACGAGATGGTGGTCGACGGTCGCGGCGAGGCCCGACGGCGCGCCGACCGTGACGTAGCCCGCGCCAGCCCGCATCGCGGCGGCGGCGGCAAGGATCGGCGCACCGGACAGCCCGGCCGAGCCGCCCACGACCAGCAGATGCCCCGAGCTGAACTTCGTGCTCTCGCGCCCGCGCGGTCCGATCACGCTGACGGCGTCGGCGCCGATCAGCGCGCCGCAGGGCGCCACGGGCCAGCGCCCCGGGTAGGGAAGCGGCGCCACGCGCAGCTCGCCGCAGCGGTACTTCCCGGGCGCGATCCAGAGGCCACGCTTGTGCGCCGCGAAGGTCACCGTCATCGCCGCCGTGATCGCGGCACCCGGCACCTCCCCGGTCGATGCGTCGACGCCGCTCGGCACGTCGGCCGAAACAACGGGCAGGCCGGAGCGGTTGACGTGCTCGATCACGTCAGCGACGACTCCCCGCGGCGCGCCGGTGGCGCCGGTGCCGAGCAGCGCGTCGATGATCACGGCCGCGGCGCCGAGCCCGCCTTCGCTGAAAGCGACCGGCGGCGCTCCGACCAGACGTTGATGGGCGCTCGCGGCGTCGCCGCGCAGTGTGGAGGGCTCGGCCACGGCAACCACGGTCACGGCGCGGCCACCGTCCCGCAAGACCCGCGCCGCGACGTAGCCGTCACCGCCGTTGTTGCCGCCGCCGCAGAGCACAATCACCGGGCCAGTGGGAAAGCGGTCGTCGACTGCGTCGGCAAGCTGGCGACCGGCCGACTCCATCAGCACCATGCCCTCCACGCCCTGCGCATCGACCGCCCACGTGTCGAGCGCCCGCATCGCCTCGGCGTCGTACAGGGGCTCGCTACGCGCCGGCAACGGCAACCGCTCCAGCCATCGGCCCGCTGTGCGTGAGCGAGATCGCGATCGTCCCGTCCTGAGCAGCCAGAGCTCCGGAGAGACGGATCGCAGGCACGCCGTGCTGATCGGACCGAACCTCGATCTCCTGCCACGGCGACGTCTGCAGCCGCAACGCCTTGATCACCGCCTCCTTGGCACAGAACCGCGCGGCCAGGTGCTGGCCCGGTCGCGCCCGTCCGGCACATGTCTCACGTTCGTGCTCGGTGAACAACCGGAGTGCCAAACGCGGTCGACGCTCCAGCGCGCGCTCGAGGCGCGCGATCTCCAGCATGTCGATACCGACGGTGACCACGCAGCAATCGTACCTGCGGACCCTCAGACGCCGTGACGCGCCTGGATCAGCTGGGCCAGCTCAGCGCAGAGCGCGTCCGCCTCCTCGTCGCTCGGTGCCTCCACCATGACCCGCAGGAGCTGCTCGGTCCCTGACGGTCGCACGAGCACCCGTCCACGCCCGGTGAGCTGCTCAGTGACGTCCTGCACGGCGTCGGTGATGACGGCGTCCCCGAGCACAGCGTCGCGGTCGACGACCGGCACATTCACCAGCACCTGCGGCAGCCGCTCCATGCCGCGCTCGACCCCGAGCACGCCGCCGTCGAGCGCCTCGAGCAACAACAGCGCGCTCGCGATCCCGTCCCCCGAGGGGACGAACGCCATGTCGATGATGTGCCCCGACTGCTCACCGCCGAGCCGCCAGCCGCGCTGGCGCAGCTCCGCGAGCACGTGCCGGTCACCGACCGCGGTCACGGCGACGGTGATGCCAGCAGCTTCCATCGCACGGTGCAGCCCGTAGTTCGACATCACGGTCACGGCGATGCCATCGCCGGTCAGCGTCCCCTGCTCGTGCAGCGCGCAAGCCGTCAGCGCCAGCACTTCATCGCCGTCGACCACGGTGCCGTCAGCTCCGACCGCCAGCAGCCGGTCACCGTCACCGTCGAAGGCGAAGCCGGCGTCGAAGCCGCCGCCGCGGACCGTCTCGATCAGCAGTCCGGGATGCGTTGATCCGCATTCGGCATTGATGTTGCGGCCGTCGGGCGACACCGCGATCGTCGTGACGTCGGCGCCGAGCGCCGAGAAGACGGCCGCGGCGACCTCATAGGTCGCCCCGTTCGCGCAGTCCAGTGCGATCCGCCGGCCGCTGAGACTGAGTCCCGAGTACCGCTGCAGCAGAGCGGCGACGTACCGGTCACCGAGTCCCGCTCTGGCGGCGACGGTCCCAGGCGTGCCGCCGGCACTGCGGTCCGGCGCCGCGGGAAGCAGGGCTTCGATCGCTTCCTCGTCGGCATCGGAAAGCTTGTACCCGCCGGCGCCGAACAGCTTGATCCCGTTGTCCTCGAAGGGATTGTGGGAGGCGGAGATGACCGCTGCGAGGTCGTACTCACCGGCGCGGATCAGCAGCGGTGCAGCAGGCGTCGGTAGTACCCCGCCGAGCTGGACGACCGCGCCGGCAGCAGCGGCGCCCTCGGCCAGGGCCAGCTCCAGCATCGGACCGGACTCGCGCGTGTCCCGGATCACCAGCAGGCGCGAACCCGCGCCGCCGGCGTGCGTGATCGCGGCCCGACCCAGCGCGTACGCAAGGTCATCGGTCAACAGCGAACCCACCGGGCCGCGCACGCCGTCGGTCCCGAACAGGCGACGGTCCATCAGAGGAGAACTAGCGCTTGCTGAACTGCGGGCGCTTACGGGCCTTCTTGAGGCCGGCCTTCTTGCGCTCCTTGGCGCGTGCGTCACGCGTCAGGAAGCCGCGCTTCTTCAGCTCGGTTCGCAAATTCGGATCGGCCTCGAGCAGGGCGCGCGAGATGCCGTGGCGCAGGGCGCCCGCCTGAGCGGAGACACCGCCGCCGTGGAGACGGGCGACAACGTCCATCTTCTCCTCGTAGCCGACGGTCTCGAGCGGCTGACGAATGTTGCGGCGCAGCGTGTCGCGCGGGAAGAACTCGTCGATCGTGCGGCCGTTGATCGTGTAGACGCCCGTGCCGGGCTTCAGGATGACGCGGGCGATCGCCGTCTTGCGCTTGCCGGTCGCGCTGTAGCGCGCGTCGGCGCTCAGCTGGATCTCGGCGACGATCGGCTCGGGCGCCGCATCCTCGTCGTCATCGGCGGACTCACCGTCGGCGTGCGGATCCTCGTCCTCGGACCAGCGATCACGATTGCCTTCGTCCTCGAGCGCGAGGTCGACTTCCAGGTCCATACCCGGAATCGCCGGCTTCTCGCGGACGACGACTTCGTCGTCATCCGTCGCGCCTTCGGCATCCGCCGAACCAGCTGGCGCAGGTTCTTCGACGGAACCCTCTTCTGCCGCTTCTGCAACGGGCTCGACCGCAGCCTCTTCCTCAGCCGGAGCTTCCGCTTCGACGGCCGGAGCTTCCTCGGCTGCGGGCGTCTCATCGACCGGGGCCTCAGCGACGGCTTCTTCCGTCACCTCCGGCGTCTCGGGCGTTTCTTCCTGCGGCGTCTCGTCAGACATACTTAGGTGGTGATCTCCAAAGGCGTGGGCTGTTGCGCCGTATGCGGGTGGTCAGGCCCGGCGTAGACCTTCAGCTTGGTGATCTGCTTCCGCGCCAGGCGGTTGCGGGGCATCATGCCCTTGACGGCCAAGCGAATGACCTCCTCGGGGCGCCGCTCGAGCATCTCCTCGAGCGTGCGGGACTTCAAGCCGCCGGGGTATCCCGAGTGGCGGTAGTACCGCTTCTCGGCACGTTTGTTGCCCGTGACCGAGATCTTTTCCGCGTTGACCACGATGACGAAGTCACCGGTATCGACATGGGGCGTGTACTCGGGCTTGCGCTTGCCACGGAGGGCATCGGCGAGCTGGGTCGCGAGGCGGCCGAGCGTCAGCCCGGTGGCGTCGACGACGACCCACTGGCGTTCACGGTTTTCTGGGGAGGCGACGTAGGTCTTCACGGCAAAAAAATGAGCCGCACGTCAGGGCGCGCGGCACAGGACGCAACATGATAGCGAGCCTGGGCGGCTGCTGCCCGCAGCTACCCTGGGTCAAACATCCGTCCATGGCGATCGCCGCCTGGACACGGACGCCGACCATCCAGCATAGTGTCGTCAGTGCAGCCCACCCCACTCCCGGACCCCGCCGCGTCGGGTGTCTCGCTGCCTGCAGAGAACCTCAATCAGCCACCCGCCGAGCCAGAACCGACGCCTGAGCTGCCGGGGTTGATCGCGCCGCACACGCGGGGCCGGTCGAACAAGCTGATCGGCGAGCTGTGTGTGGAACTCGGCTTTGCCGCCCGTGACCTCGTCGAGGACGCCGTCGAGACCGCACGTTCCTCCGGCAGGTTGACCGGCCGCGTGCTGATCGAGGAAGGCGTCCTGACGCCGAAGCAGCTCGCGCGGGTACTGGCGGAGCGGTTCGGCATCGATCGCGCCGACCTGACGGAATTTGACGTCGACATGGAATACGCGCGGACGGTCGACACGGCCTTCGTCCGCCGCTACGACGCGGTCCCGATCGGCGAGGACAAGAACGGCAACCTGCTGCTCGCGATGGCCGACGCGTCGAACATGCTCGCGCTGGACGACGCGACGATGATCACCGGGATGACCGTCCGCCCGGTCATCGCCGCCTACGACGACATCCACAGGCTCGGTCAGAAACTGGGCGTCGACCTTCAGCAGATCTCCTCGCAGGTCGACGAGGAGGCCGAGGATCTGGACTTCTCCCAGGTCGCGGACTCGCAGGTCACCGACCTGGGCCAGGACAGCGAAGCGCCGGTCATCAAGCTGATCAACGAGATCCTCTCGCGCGCGATTCGCCGCGGCGCGTCGGATATCCACTTCGACCCCTACCCGGACGAGCTCAAGGTCGTGTTCCGGATCGACGGCATGCTCGATCACGCCGTCACGGCGCCGAAGCGCTTGATGGCCGGCTTGGTGTCGCGCATGAAGGTCATGGCGAGCCTCGACATCGCGGAACGCCGGATGCCGCAGGACGGTCGCGTGTCCCTGCTGATCGACGGGCACGAGATCGATCTGCGGATCGTCACGTTGCCGACCGTGTACGGCGAGGCTGTCGTCGCCCGGATCCTGGACTCCACGTCCGCGCCGGTCGGGCTGGAGCAGATCGGCATGCTGGAACGCGACCGCCGCAAGGTGATCGAGACGATGTCCCGGCCTTACGGCGGCCTGCTTGTCACCGGCCCGACCGGCTCCGGCAAGTCCACGACGCTCTATTCGTGTCTGGCGCATGTCAACAACGGCACGCGCACGATCGTCACGGTCGAGGACCCGGTCGAGTACCGGATGGAGGGCGTCAAGCAGATGGCGATCGCCTCCAAGAGCGGCAAGATGACGTTCGCCAAGGGCCTCAAGGCGATCATGCGCGCAGACCCCGACGTGATCATGGTCGGCGAGATCCGCGACGGTGAGACGGCCCACATCGCGATCGAGGCGGCGCTGACCGGTCACCTCGTGCTCTCCACCCTGCACACACGTGACGCGCCGAACGCCGTCTCGCGGCTGCTCGACATGGGCGTTGAACCGTTTCTGCTGGCATCGGCGATCGACAACGTGGTCGCGCAGCGACTGGCCCGCAAGCTCTGCGAACACTGCAAGACCGCCGTGCTGGTGCCGGCGCAGCAGATGATCGACAACGGCTTCCTGATCGACGAGGACCTGCCGGTCTGCAAGCCGGTTGGCTGCGACCGCTGCAACAACACCGGCTACCGCGGTCGCCTCGGGGTCTTCGAGGTGCTGCTGATGACCGAGCAGATCCGCGAACTGGTGCTGACCCGCGCATCGGCCGACGACATCGCACGGGTCGCGGTGGCGAACGGCATGATGCGGCTGCGCGAGGACGGGCTGGAGAAGATCCGGCTCGGACTGACGTCGCCCGAAGAGATCCTGCGCGTCACCGCTTCCGGCGGCTAACCGCCGCGGCGGGAGCCCGAAACAGAACGCATTCCCACCAAGTGGCATGATTGCCGCATGGCTGAGATTCGGAACGTCGTCCTCGTCGGGCACAGCGGCTCGGGCAAAACCACACTCGCCGAGCACCTGCTGCACCGCTGCGGCGCAACCACACGGATCGGCACCGTGGAGGACGGCACAACGATCTGCGACGTGGACCCGATCGAGCGACGTGTCGGCCACAGCGTCGCACTCTCGGTCGCCACGACCGAACTGCGCGACAGCACGCTGACCGGTCCCGCCGGGCCTGTGCAGCTGACAATTCTCGACACCCCCGGGCACGCGGACTTCGTCGGCGAGCTGCGCGCCGGCCTCCGCGCCGCGGACGCGGCCGTGTTCGTGATCTCGGCCGTCGACGGCGTGCACGGCAGCGCACGCGTGCTGTGGCGCGAGTGTGAGGCCGTCGGCATGCCGCGAGCGATCGCGATCACGCACCTCGATCAGACAACCAGCAGCTGGGAGGAGACGCTCGCCGCCTGCCGCCAGACGTTCGGCGACGGCGTGCACGCGCTCTACCTGCCGAGCGAGGACGGACTGCTGGACGTTGTCCGGCGCGCCGGAACAACCGACGACGCGGCGCTCGCGACCGTCGATCAGCTTCGTGGCGCACTGATCGAGGAGGTCATCACCGAATCCGATGACGACGCGCTGATGGAGCGCTACCTCAGCGGCGACCCGGTCGACTTCGAGGACCTGATCGACGATCTCGAGGCGGCGGTGGCGCAGGCCCACTTCCACCCCGTGCTGCCGGTCACGATGCCTGCCGGCGTCGGCCTCGACGAACTCCTCGAGGTCATCTGTCGCGGCTTTCCCAAACCGAGCGAACACGTGATGCCGCCGGTCACGACGCCGGACGGCCGCGAGCGCCCGCCGATCACCGGCAGCACGAGCGAACCGCTCGTCGCTGAGGTGATCAAGACGACGACCGACGCCTACGTCGGGCGGGTGTCCCTGGTCCGCATCTTCGCCGGGACCCTGCGCGCCGAGCAGGCGGTGCACGTGAGCGGCCACTTCGCCCGCTTCTCCGGCCACGCCGATGACGCGGCGTGGCACGCCGACCACGACGTCGACGAGAAGGCCGGCACGCTGTCGACGGTCTTCGGCGACACGCTCACGCCGGTGGAGGAGGCTGCCGCCGGCCAGATCGTCGCGATCGCCAGGCTAAGCCGGGCCGAAACAGGCGACACGCTGTCGGATCCGGAGGCACCGGCGCTGATGGAGCCCTGGACGATGCCCGAGCCGCTGCTGCCGACGGCGATCAGTGCGGCGTCGAATCGCGATGAGACCAAACTCGCCGAGGGCCTGGCGCGCGTGCAGGCCGAGGATCCGACGGTGCGCCTCGTCGTCGACCCGGGAACCCATCAGATGGTGCTCTGGACGATGGGTGACCAGCATCGCGATGTCCTGCTCGAACGGTTGGAGACGCGCTTCGGCGCCGCCGTCAGCACCGACCCCGTCGCCGTGGCGCTGCAGTGCACGGTACGCGGGCGCGGCGCTGCGACGGGTCGCCACGTCAAGCAGTCCGGCGGGCACGGCCAGTACGCGGTGTGCGACCTGGAGATCGAGCCGCTGCCGCTCGGGTCAGGTGTGCAGTTCATGGACAAGGTCGTCGGCGGCGCCGTACCGCGGCAGTTCATCGGCTCGGTCGAGAAGGGCGTCCGCAACCAACTGGCGGAGGGCGTCGGCGGCCACCCGATGGTCGACGTGCAGGTGTCGGTGGTCGGCGGCAAGCACCACAGCGTCGACTCCTCCGACGCCGCATTCCAAACGGCCGGGGCGATCGCCGTCCAGAGCGCCGCGGCCGACGCCGGCGTACAGCTGCTGGAACCCGTCGACGTGGTCACCGTGTCTTGCGAGGAGGCGCACGTCGGCGCGATCCTGAGTGACCTTGCGGCGCGCCGTGGGCGTGTGCGCGGGACCGAACCCGACAGTGACGGCCAGACCACGGTCACAGCCGAGGTACCGGCGATCGAGCTGCTGCAGTACGCGCCGCAGCTGCGGGCCCTCGCGCATGGGACGGGGCGCTTTCGGCGGGAGTACCTCGCTCACAGTCCGGCGCCCGAGCAGGTCGCGCAAAAGCTCGCTGCGACGACGCCGTGAGCAGCTGAGCGTCAGCGGACGCTGAGCTGCGCCGCGGCCGCGGCAGCACGGTCACGAGCGCGCTCGACGTCCTCGTCGGCAGCGAGCGCCACGCCCATCCGCCGTCCAGGGCGCGCATCCGGCTTGCCAAAGAGCCGGACGACGACCGCCGGATCGGCGGTCAACGCGGCGGCCATCCCCTCGATCACCGGCGCCTCGTACTCCTGCTGGGAGAGCACGACGGCGCTCGCCCCGGCACACAGCATCGGCACCATCCCGTGGGCATCGGCCGGAACGGAAAGGCCCAGGATCGCGCGGGCGTGGAGGGCGAACTCGGAGAGCTGCTGGGTGATCATCGTGACCATGCCGGTGTCATGCGGCCGCGGTGACACCTCGCTGAAGATGATCTCGCCGCCGGCGGTGACGAACAGCTCGACGCCGAAGATGCCGGTGCCGCCGAGCGCGTCCGTGATGACGCCTGCCACGCGCTGGGCGTCGGCGAGCGCGCCGGCGGCCATCGGGTGCGGCTGCCAGCTCTCGCGATAATCGCCGTCCTTCTGGAGGTGGCCGATCGGCTGACAGAACGCCGTACCGCCGGCGTGCCGCACCGTCAACAGCGTGATCTCGTACGCGAAGTGGATGAACCCCTCGACGATCACCCTGCCGGCGCCGGTGCGGCCGGCCGACTGGGCGTAGTCCCAGGCGCGAGCCGTGTCGGGCAGGCCGGTGATCACCGACTGCCCCTTGCCGGAGGACGACATCACCGGCTTCATCACGCACGGTGCGCCCAAGGCCGCAACGGCCGCCTCGGCCTCCGCCAGGCTGTCGCAGAAGCGGTACGGCGAGGTCGGCAGGTCCAGCTCCTCGGCCGCCAGGCGGCGGATCCCCTCGCGATCCATCGTCAGCTGCGCAGCACGGGCTGTCGGCACCACGTGCAGGCCGTGCGCAGCTTCGAGCTCGACCAGCACGTCCGTTGCGATCGCCTCGAGCTCCGGCACGATCAGCATGCGCGCGCACGGCCGCGCCCGCTCCTCGTCGAGCAGCCAGCGCAGCTGCACAGGGTCCGTCATCGCGCACACGTGGCGCCGATGAGCGACCTGCATCGCGGGCGCGTCGTCATAGCGGTCGACGGCCACCACCTCGCAGCCGAGCCGCAGCGCCTCGATCGCAACCTCGCGGCCGAGTTCACCGGAGCCGAGCAGCACAAGCCGCACAGCTGTTGACGTGAGCGGCGGGCCGAAGGCAGGCGAAAGGGACATCGGCCGCGACCCTATCGGTAGCGTGCCCTCATGGCTTTCGACCCGCACGCCGCCCCGATCAAGATCGATAACGTCCCCCGTCAGTCGTGGGAGGTCGGAGAGCTGAAGGCCGAGCGGCGCCGACTCGGCGCCGCGACCGGCGCGGCGCGGCTTGGCGTCGCAATCATCGAGGTCGCGCCCGGTGCGCGGGCCACGCCGCCGCACAGCCACGCCGACGAGGATGAACTCTTCCTGGTGCTCGAGGGTGACGGCTTGAGCTGGCAATCCTCGGGCAGCAAGGACGCTCGCACCTACGCGATCAGCGAGGGCGACGTGCTGTTTCACGAGGGCAACGGCGACGCCCACACGCTGATCGCCGGCGAACGTGGGCTGACGG
>Ga0209023_10003669_pt1 | contig 18111 bp, 16 predicted proteins | sample LakOneMetagenome_FD_187468 | JGI IMG/M metagenome (GOLD analysis project Ga0209023, IMG submission 187468) | Freshwater and sediment microbial communities from Lake Erie, Canada (SPAdes) (version 2) | ecosystem: Environmental > Aquatic > Freshwater > Lentic | place: Lake Erie, Canada... | reverse complement strand
GAAGACCGCGAACAGCACCGCCTCGAACTGCTTGAGCACCGCGAAGTCGAGGCCCCAGATCGCGTACAGAGGAGCGATGAGCAGCGGCCAGCCCCAGGGGTACGAGTTCGGGCTGAACGTGTGCCACGACGAGTTGGCCACGGTGAACTTGTTGTCGTCGAGCACCTGATGGACGTTGCCGTCGACGATCGACTTCCCCTGGCGGATGTACAGCGCGAAGTCGTCGCCCCAATCGTGGCCCGAACGCTGGTTCACCACGCACAGGATCGCGATGCCGACGACCACACAAGTGATGGGCGCGAGCTCGACGAGCCGATCCCGTCGTGTCCGCTCGGCCGTCGGTTGCTGCACGGCCGTTGATTATGGTGCCCGGCGTGGCACTCCTTCCGTTCACCCCTGATGAACTCCTCTCGACGACCCGGGCGGTGCGCAAGCGGCTCGACTTCTCCAAGCCGGTGTCGGACGACCTGGTGCGTGAGTGCGTCGCCGCGGCCCTGCAGGGTCCGTCGGGCTCGAACAACATCACGATGCGGTTCGTGGTCGTGCGCGACGAGGCGAAGCGCAAGGCGATCGGCGACGTGTACGCCCAGTGCTTCGACATGTACCGCCAGATGGACGGCGTCTACGCCGGCAGCATCGACAAGGGGTCCGAGGAGGCCAACGCCCAGCAGGCGCGGGTCGTCGACTCGGCCGAGTACCTGGCCGCCCACATGGGCGAGGCGCCGGTCCTCGTGCTCGCGTGCAACGAGGGAATGCGCACCGACAACCTGCCCGGTGCGGCGGCGGCGTCGCTCATGGGCAACGTGCTGCCGGGCATGTGGAGCTTCATGCTCGCCGCCCGGGCCCGCGGGCTGGGCACGTCGTGGACCACCGTGCACCTGTTCATGGAGCAGGCCGTCGCCGACATCGTCGGCATCCCGTACGCGACCGTGCAGCAGGTGTGCCTGAGCCCGCTCGCCCACACACTGGGCACCGACTTCAAGCCCGCCCAGCGTCCCGAGCCCGACTCGATCATCCGCTGGGACCAGTGGTGACCGAGGTTCCGGCGATCCCGCCGGAGCTCCGCGCCCATGCGCTGGCCACGAACGGATTCATGCCCGCCGACGAGGGCGACGCGCTCTACGCGGCGGCCGTCGCGGCGGCTGGGGCGTGCCCGGGCCTCCCGCTGTTGGAGGTCGGCTCCTACTGCGGGCGCTCCACGGTGTGGCTCGGCGCCGCCGCGCGCACGGCCGGCACGGTCGTCTTCGCCGTCGACCATCATCGGGGCTCGGAGGAGAACCAGCCCGGCTGGGAGTGGCACGACCCGACGCTCGTCGACCCGGCCGTCGGCAAGATGGACACGCTCCCGCTGTTCCGCCGGGCGATCCACGACGCCGGGTTGGAGGACGAGGTGATCGCGGTCGTGGGCCAGTCGCCGCACGTGTCGCGCTGGTGGCAGACCCCGCTCGCGTTCTGCTTCATCGACGGCGGCCACGGCGTCGAACCGGCCCGCCTCGACTACGAGGGCTGGACCCCGAAGGTGGCGGTCGGTGGCACGCTCGCGATCCACGACGTCTTCCCCGACCCGGCCGATGGCGGCCGGCCGCCGTACGAACAGATCTTCGTGCCCGCGCTCGAGAGCGGCCGGTTCCGCCTCGTCTCGGCCACGGGGTCGCTCAGGATCCTCCGACGCGTGGACTAGCGCCGGGCGCGCGCCCGCAGGCGGGTCGGGGCCGGGGGTTCACAAGTCGTGGCGGACCCAGACGTTCGGCTCGACGTAGACGGCGTGGTCGTGCTCGACGTCGACGTGGACCGGAACCAGCGCGCCGGGCACGGTGAGGTCGCCGCTGCGGTCGACCGGGAGGCCGGTCCACGTCCGCCACTCGGCGAGCGTGCCGGGGATCGTCATCGAACACGACGCGACCGATTCGATCCGGCCGCCGAGGCGAACGTGCACGCGGAGCCACGGGTCGGCCGGTAGCCCGTCGGAACGCGTCCGGAACGCGTACTCCGACATGGGGGTGTCGGGTTCGAGGTGCTTGGCGTTCGGTCGTACCGGCGCGACGAGCGTGCTGAATCCCATGCGGCGGGCGTTGGCCCGCATCGTGGCGACCATCTGGGCGCTGATGCCCCGGCCGAGGTACCCGGGCCGGACCGAGATCTCGAGCGCCGATACGACGTTGGGGGTCCGGCCGGCCTGGTGGTCGGCCGTCGCCCACATCACCACGCGGTCCCAGCCCGAGTCGGGAAGGGTCGCTCGCCGGCCGTCGTCGAGCTCCATGGCGAACGGCACGCTGAAGCCGCGGGCGAGGACGACGTCGGGGTCCTCCTCGTCCACGGCGTAGAAGACGAACTCGGGATGGCGCTCGAGGTGGTGAGAGAAGTACAGGTTGGCGATGGGGTCCCAGAGCATGAACTCGGGCCACACCGCGACGATCTCGTCGGCGGAATCGGCGAGCTCGGCGCGCTCGGCGTGGGTGTGGAAGCTGAGGGTCATTCGCCGATCTCCCCGTCGATCCGCTCACGCAGGAGGTCGGCGTGGCCGTTGTGACGGGCGTACTCCTGCAGCAGCTTCACGAGATTCCAGCGCACCGACCGGCCGTTGCCGTGGGGACTTGCGTGGTCGAGCGACGCGGGTCCGTCGAAGCCGGCGAGGGCGGCATCGGTGAGCCGGCGTTCCTCGGCCCACCGGGTGAACGACGGCTCGACATCGTCGACGACGAGGTCGAGGAAGTCGCCGTCGGGATGCTCGTCGTCGCAGTAGATCAGCTCGCGCGGGGCCAGCCCGAGCGCACCGCTGCCGTAGACCCGCTCCATGATCGTCAGGTGACGGACCAGGCCGAGCAGGCTGAGGTCGGAGGGCTCGGCGGGCCGTTCGATCAGCTGCTCGGGGGCCGGCCCGTCACACTTGTCGGCGAGGGCGGCGCGGTGGAAGGCGAGCCAGCCGAGCAGGACCGCTCGCTCGTCACCGTCGGCGGGTTCGTCTCGCTCGGCCATCCCCGCAGTCTCGCGCCGCCGTTCGGGTTCCGGTGGCGGATCATCCCGGCGAGCGACACCCGACGCCACCGGAAACGGCCCGAGCGCGCCAGCTCAGCTGGGGTGGAAGACGCGGGCGGCCGGGTTGCCGGCGCAGATCGTGTCGGCGGCGAGGATCACGGCAGCACCCGAGTAGGCGGTCGTCTCGCCGGTGGGGAAGGTGATGCCCTCGGGGTGCACGAGCCCGGTGGAGTAGGCGCCGCCGTCGCGACGGTGCGACCGGGTCCACGCGAGCAGGTCGATGGCGGTGGATCGATCGCCGATGACGGCATGGGCGATCGAGCACTCGGCCGTCTCGGCCGCCGTCACCCACGGTTCGTCGCTCACGCAACGCACGCCGAGGCCGTCCATCACGAACGTCGGCCACCCTTCGGCCAGCCGGACCTTGGCGGCTTCGCCGAGCAGTACGTCGGCGAGGACGGGGTAGTACCAGTCCATCGCCCAGCGTTCCTTGGGGGCGAAGATCTCGGGGCGGTTGCGGATGGCGTCGGCGAGCCCGTTGGCGGTCTCGACCCAGCTCGGTCGGTCCTCGCCCAGCACGGCGGCGAGCTGGACGCCGCAGTCGAGGGCATGCCAGATCGACGACGATCCGGTGAGCAGGGCGTAGTCCCACGGGACGGCGTCGACCTCACGCGCCCACAGGATGCCGTCGTTGGGCAAGCGCATCGACACGACCCAGTCGAGCGCCTTGACGACGGTCGGCCACAGGTGGTCGACGAAGCCGCGATCCCAGGTGCAGAGCCAGTGGTGCCAGACGCCGGTGCCGATGTAGGCGCACACGTTGGTGTCGAGCTTGGCGTCCTCGATGGAGCCGTCGGGGAAGTAGTAGTTGAACCAGGAGCCTTCGCGATGTTGGACGGCGGCGAGCCACTCGTAGGCGAGCTCGGCCTCGTGGTGCATGCCGGCGACATCGAGCGCCATCGCGGTCTCGACATGGTTCCACGGGTCGCAGTGGCCACCCTCGTTCCACGGGATCATCCCGTTCGGGAGTTGCAACGCGGCGATCGACTCGGCCGTCTCCGCGACCTCGTCGGCCGAGAGCACGTCGGGGAGATCGGGCAGGCGGCTCATGCGCGTCCGTCTCCCGGCGCGGCCGGTTTCGAGGCGTACACGATGACGCTCTTGCCCATGACCGGCGAGAGGACCCGCTCGGCCAGCGCGGTGGAGCGGGGCTGCTTCATGATGTCCCACTCGAGGAACTCGCGGAACTTGGTGACGGCCGGGTTCGCGTCGTCGCGCGGACCGACGGCGCACTTGAGCCACCAGTAGGGCGAGTGCAGCGCGTGGGCGTGGTGCGACCCGTACACCGTGAGGCCGGCGGAGCGCAGCTTCGCCTTCAACTCGGTGAGCGAGTAGATCCGCACGTGGCCGCCCACCGATTTCGGGGCGTGGTACTCGTCGGAGAGCATCCAGTTGATCTTCTCCGGCCACCACGACGGCACGGTGACGCCGAGCGTGCCGCCCGGCTTCACGACCCGGGCGAGCTCGGCGATCGCCGAGACGTCGTCCTGGATGTGTTCGAGCACTTCGGAGGTGACCACGCGGTCGAAGGAGTTCGAGGCGAACGGGAGCTTGGTGGCGTCGCCGCGCAGCACACCGACGTAGCGGTCGAGCGGGATCTCACCGGCGTCGACCATGCCCCCGAAGGTGGCGCGGGTGCCGAGCACCTCGTCGGCGGCGTAGTCGAGTGCGACGACCCGGGCGCCGAGGCGCGCCGCTTCGAAGGCGTGGCGGCCGAATCCGGCGCCGGCGTCGAGGAACAGGTCTCCCGGACGGAGGCCGAGCTGCTGATAACGAACGGTCAGCACGTCAGTCCAGGCGCCCGTTCTTCTTCAGCTTCGCGATGTTCTGGGGCATCGCGAGCACTTCCCGGTACTGGTCGACCGTGAGCTGGGCGCAGTGCTTCCAGCTCCACCGCTCGACGACGCGGGTGCGGCCGGCATTGCCGATGCGCTCGCGGGTCTCGGCCAATTCCAGGCCCCGCCGGATCGCCTCGACGAGCGAGTCGACGTCGCCGGCCTTGCAGCCGAGCACGGTCTCGTTGTCCTTCCCGGTCACCTCGGGGAGGGCCCCGCCGTCGGTCGCGACGAGGCACGTGCCGGTGGCCATGGCCTCGATCGCCGGGAGGCTGAAGCCCTCGTACAGGCTGGGCACGACGGCCAGCTCGGCCTCGGCGTACAGCTCGACGATGCGCTCGTCGGTGACGCCCGAGACGAACTCGATGTGCGGGCGCAACCCGAGCGAGTCGATCAGGTCGGCCGAGTGCCCGGCCCGGGGCTTGCCGATGATGGTGAGGGTGACGTCGCGTTCGGTGCGCAGCTTCGCCATCGCCTCCAGCAGGTACGACAAGCCCTTGAGGGCGACGTCGGCCGAGGCGGTGGTGATGAGCCGGCCCGGCCGGCGGGTGACGTGCGGCATGGGCTTGAAGAGATCGGGGTCGACCCCGACGGGCACCAGGCGCATGCGGTCGAGCGAGACGCCCATGTCGCCGTGGATGTCCTTGATCGAGTTCTCGCTCACCACGACGATGCGCGGCATACGGCTGGCCACCCGCCCCTGCATCTTCACGAACGAGTACCACCGACCGACCGACAGCTTGCGGTGCCAGCTCTTGGCGTGGGCGACCTCGAGCTCGCGGTCCTTGGTGATCGGGTGGTGCAAGGTGACGATCGTGGGGATCAGCTTCTCGAGCTGGAGCACGCCGTACCCGAGGCACTGGTTGTCGTGGATGAGGTCGAAGTCGCGCGTGCGGTGCTTGAGCTCCTGGTAGGCCCGGACGCTGAAGGCGAGGGGTTCGCTGAACGTGCCGGTGGCGTACTGGGCGACCTCGACGACGTCGCCGAGGGTCTTCATCTCCCAGAACCCGGGGAACCGACCCGGGTAGGTGTCGTTGAAGATGTCGAGGCTCGGGAGCTGGTGCAGTGCGACGCGGTCGTCGAGGACGGGGTACGGCTGGCCGCCGAACACCTCCACGGTGTGTCCGAGGTCGGCGAGAGCCTTCGTGAGATGACGGGTGTACACGCCCTGGCCGCCCACGTGGGGCTTCCCCCGGTACGTGAGGTACGCGAGTCGCAGAGGCGCGTCCGGGTCCAGGGCGGAACGCATAAGGGCAAAGCCTATCGGCGGGGAATACCGATCGGTAACTTGACGATGGCGGGGATCAGGGCTGTGACCAGGACATACGCATCCAGCGGGCCAGCCCCTGGCCGGGCGCGAGGACGTGCGGAGCGAGCGTGAAACCGTCGGGCGGCCCCGATTGCGGCTCGACACAGGTGGCGTGTTCGAGCTGGTCGTAGACCACCCATTCGTCGCAGTCGGAGGTCAGGACGAGCTCCAGATCGCCCCATGCCAGCCGGGGCGGCTCGGACACGCCCGCGAAGCAATCGTCCCACGGCCCCTCGGGGACCTCGACCAGTTCGCCGGTTGGCATGCCGTCGGCGTCGCGGAGGTACATCGAGGTCGCGACGAACACGAGGCGGTCGGGCTTCACGAACCAGGGGTGCCAGCCGACCTGGGCCGGCATGGCGAGGTCGCCGGCCGTGACCGACAACCGGCAGTCCAGGCCGTCGGGGTCGAGGCGGATCACCTGCTCGGCGCGCCCTCCGAACGGCCACGTGGCGTCGAGGTCGCACGAGAGACGTACCGAACCGTCGGCCGACGGTTCGACCGTCCAGCGCTGCAGGTAGCCCATCCCGTGGATCGCGTGAGGTCCGAGCGTGACCGGCAGTTCGTGGACCGCGCCGGCGAACTCGAGGTGTCCGCGGCGGACCCGGCCCGCGTACGGCACCATCGGGAAGCTGCCCCAGCTCATCGGCGGTGAGTGGGCGTCGCCCGCCACGAGGAGCTCACGGCCGTCGATGCGGAGCGACGCGAGCCGGCCGCCGTTGACGGGGTCGATGCCGACGCGGGCGCGGCCGTTGGAGAGTTCGATCACGTCCTGGAGTCTCGCCCGGCCGGACCGGGTCGCGCGACCATTGCCGGCCATGCGAGGTGTGGTGCAACGGGTGACGAGGGCCAGCGTGCGGGTCGACGGCGAGGTCGTCGGCGAGATCGGCGCCGGCCTGTGCGTGTTGGTCGGGGTCACCCACGACGATGCCGCGGGCCAGGCCGACAAGCTCGCCGACAAGATCTGGAACCTGCGGATCATGGACGACGACACCGGCGTGATGAACCGGTCGGTGGCCGACACCACACGTGAGGTGCTCGTCGTCAGCCAGTTCACGCTGTACGGCGACACCGGCGCCGGGCGCCGACCGAGCTGGATCGCCGCGGCGCGGCCGGAGCACGCCGAGCCGCTCGTGGAACGGGTCGTCGAGCGGCTCCGGGGTCTCGGCGCTCACGTCTCGACCGGGCGGTTCCGCACCGAGATGGCGGTCGAACTGGTGAACGACGGTCCCGTCACCGTCCTGCTCGACGTGTGACCGCCCGGCCGTGCCGGCCGGCGGCGCCACGACACGGGCTGAGGTGGCCGGCGGCTCAGACCGGTCTTGCACCCTGGGAGCACGAGTGCCACGACACCTGAGCCGGGGCTGGCCGGCGGCTCAGACCGGTCTTGCACCCTGGGAGCACGAGTGCCACGACACCTGAGCCGCTGCGCGTTCACCCACGAGAGGTAGGTCGCAGCGCTCTGCGCGGCGAAAGCAGCGAGGAATCCTTGAGCGGCCGTCGTCGGTGCCGATCTCGACCGGCGTGGACGGTGCCGAACGACTCGACGACGAGACCATCGCTCGGGTCGTGGCCGGGTTGATGGCCCAGCACCCGCAGGCGCCGCTCGCGACCATCGGATCGGACGGCCGCTTCTGCGCGCCGCCCGCCGGATTCGATCGTGGCGAGCACCCGGTCGTGGAGGCGATGTCGTTCCTCGACCTCGTCCGTCCGCAGGACCGGGCTGGGCTGATGGCGGCCTGGGCGAACGCCCGGGTGCTCGGCGCGGCTCGAATCGTCGTCGAGTGCCTCGACGAACCGGGCGTGGCGAAGGCACTGCACTTCCTCGACACGCGGTCGATCTACGGAACGCTCGTCGGGATCCTCGTCGACGGTGACCACGCGCCTCTCGACGACGTCGAGGCCGGCGGGGTGTTGCTGCGGCCGCGGATCTGCCACATGGAGAAGGACGAGATCGGCACCATCACGGCCATCGATGACGCCGCGGTACGGATGCTCGGGTGGACACGCGAGGACAGCGTCAACCGGCGCTCGCTCGACTTCGTGCACGAGGTCGACCACGAGCGGGCGATCGACAGCTGGCTCGAGATGGCGGCGGGAGCCGGGCGTTCGAGCCGGTGGCGCGGGCTGTACCGCCGTGCCGACGGCGAGTGGATGTGGATCGAGACCACGAACATCAACCGTCTCGACGGCGACCGTCCGCACGTGCTCAGCGAGCTCGTCGACATCTCCGAGGAGATGGCCGCTCACGAAGCGCTGCGTGGCAACGAGGAGTTCCTCCGTCGGCTCACCGGCGCGCTCCCCGTCGGGGTGGCCGAGTTCGAGACCGACGGCTCGTTGTCGTACGCCAACGAGCGTTTGACCGCGCTCTTCGGTGTCGGCGTGGCGCACCGCTCCGACATCGAGAAGCTCGTGGCCGCCGACGAACGTCCGTCGTTGGCGGCCGCGTTCGACCGGGCCGTGGTCGACGACGCGGGAACCGACATCGAGGTGTCGATCGCCCCGCCGGGAACCGAACCGGCGACCCTCTCGCTCACCATGCGTCCGTCCGGCGACGGCCGGATGATCATGTGCGTCGCCGACGTCACCGAGCGCGCTCGGCTCCGACGCGAGCTCGAGGTGCTCGCGACCTTCGACGAACTGACCGGGTGTCACAACCGGGCCTCGGCGATGAAGCTGCTCGAGAACTCGTTGGCCGAGGACTCGTCGCGGGGCATGGGGACGGGCGTCGTCTTCGTCGACCTCGACGACTTCAAGGTCGTCAACGACCGGTACGGCCACGCCGTCGGAGACGGCCTGCTGCGAGCGGTGGCGGCGCGACTGCTGCAGTGCAGCCGAGCGGCGGGAGACATCGTCGGCCGGTTCGGCGGCGACGAGTTCCTCGTGATCTTCCCGGGCCTCCGGGGCCGGTCCGACCTGGAGTTCCTCACCCGACGGGTCGTGGCGATGCTCGCCGGAAGCGTCGATGTCGACGGCATCGAGCTGCCGCTCGCGTCGAGCGTCGGCGCAGCCGTCTCGGAGCCCGGCTGGACGCTCGAGCATCTGGTCACCGAGGCCGACGCGGCGATGTACGACGAGAAGCGTCGGCACCATCGCCGCCGCCCCCTCAACATCACGCCCGGCTGAGGGTCGACCGTGCGCCGGCCCTACGGTCGGCGCCGATGCGGACCGTCTGGGTGCTCGGGGATCAGCTCAACCGTGACCTCGGAGCGTTGCGCACCGCCGACCCGACGACCGATCGGATCCTGATCGTCGAGAGCGCGTCGAAGCTCGCGTCGAAACGCTGGCACGTCCAGCGCGCCCATCTCGTCGTGGCATCGATGCGTCGGTTCGCCGGAGAACTGCGCGGCGAAGGGTTCGAGGTCGACCATCGACGGGCCCGCTCACTGGCGGCCGGGCTCGCCGAACACCGGGCCGAGTGCCGGCCGGACGTCGTCGTCGCCATGGAGCCCGCGTCCTGGGACGGGCTCGAGTTGCTCCGGCGATGCGGCGTCGAGACGGTGCGCACCGATCAGTTCCTCGGTCATCCGTCCGAGTTCGCGGTGTGGGCCGCGGGCCGGAAACGCCTCACGATGGAGGACTTCTATCGGTGGCAACGCCGCCGGCTCGGCTACCTGATGGACGGGGACGAGCCGGCGGGCGGCCGGTGGAACTTCGACGCCGACAACCGCGAGCCGTTGCCCAAGGACGGTGGCCGCTGGCCCGAGCCGTTGCGCACGCCACTCGACGATCTCGATCGCGACGTCCTCGCCGACCTGCCCGTCGGGTGTTGGGGCGCGCCGCCCGACGGCACCTGGGCGACGAGCCGGGCCGAGGCCCTGCGTCGCCTGGACCACGTGGTCGAGCACGTGCTGCCGAACTTCGGCCCTCACGAGGACGCGATGTCGTCGCGGAGTTGGCACCTCGGCCATTCGTTGCTCTCGCCGTACCTGAACCTCGGCCTCCTCCGGCCGGGCGAGGTGTGCGACGCCGCGGAGGTCGCGTACCGGAGCGGCCGGGCGCCGATCGCGTCGGTGGAAGGCTTCATCCGTCAGATCATCGGTTGGCGCGAGTACGTGTGGGGCGTCTACTGGGCCTGGATGCCCTCGTACCGCGCCGCGAACGCGCTGGGTGCGACGCGGCCGTTGCCGCCCCTGTTCTCGGGCGCACCGACGGCGATGCGCTGCTGCGCCTCGACGATGGCCGACATCGGCGCCCACGGTTGGACCCACCACATCCAGCGGCTGATGATCCTCGGCAACCTGTCGCTGCTCTCCGGCGTCGACCCGTGGCAGCTCACCGAGTGGATGTGGGCGAGCTTCGTCGACGGCGCCGAATGGGTGATGCTCCCGAACGTGATCGGGATGGCGCTCCATGCCGACGGCGGACGCATGGCGACCAAGCCGTACGCCGCGGGCGGGGCGTACATCGACCGGATGAGCGACTACTGCCGGGGCTGCCGGTACGACCGCAAGCAACGCACCGGACCCGACGCGTGCCCGTTCACGACCCTGTACTGGGACTTCCTCGACCGCCATCACGACCGCTTCGTGAAGAACCCCCGGGTGGCCCGGCAGGTCCGCGCCGCCGAACGTCTCGCCGACCTCCCTGCGGTTCGAGCGCGCGCCGCCGAGGTCCTCGGCCTGCTCGCAGCCGGCGAGCTCTGACCCGCGACGCGGCGAGCCGGTGGTGGGGTCGGACAGAGCCCGGCCGGCGAGACCGTGGTGGTCCTTGCCAATGTTGGTCCCTTGAACAAGATCGGGTTGTGCCGATCGGATGACTGCGTGCGACGTTCGGGTGCTCCCGCCCCCGCTGCGTCGCCCGTCTCGAGCGGATGCGGTCCTCGTTCCCTGTCCGCGACAGCGGTGCCGTCGTCGGTGTCGAGGCGTTGCCTGACGTTGTCAGGCGCCCTCGACACCGGCAGGCGCGGGGAGGGCGCGGGCGCGGCGGCGCGAGGTGAGGAGCATCGCGAGCAGCACGCTCGCGGCGAGGAACACGATCGGCCGGTCGCCGAGACGCGACGCGATCGTGCGGCCGGTCCGCAGCTCGACCGTCTCGGTCCGCACGGCCTGTTCGCTGACGCTCGTGCGCTGATGAACGTCACCGTCGGGCGTCACGAACGCGCTGAACCCGGTGGGGGAGACCTGCACGAGCCAGCGACCGTTCTCGATCGCCCTCAACCGGGATGACGCGACCTGTTGCGATTGCAGCACGGTGCCGGTGTAGCTCGAACCGTTGGTCGGGTTGATGATCAGTTCGGCGCCGTGGCTCACACCGTCGCGGGCGCGGCCGGCGAAGAAGACCTCCCACGAGATCACGACGCCGAGCCGCCCGACGGGGGTGTCGAGATACGCGGGACCGGTGCCGGCGACCGCATCGCGAGGCACCTGGTCGACCGGCGCGCCGAACGCCTTGAGCAGCCCCCGAAGGGGCATGTACTCGCCGAACGGGACCCGGCGAACCTTGTCGTAGCGGCTCGACACCGTCCCGTCGGGCAACACGACGACCTGGGCGTTGAGGAAGTGGTCCTCGCCCCGCACGTCCTCGGTGATGCCGACGAGGAGCGGGGCGTTCAGGCGGGCGGCTTCGGCCGCCACCTGGTCGTGTGCCTTGCTTGTCAGGAAGTCCTTGACGTCGATCACGTTCTCCGGCCACACGACGAGGTCGGGGCCGGGCTGGAGGGTCCGGGTCGCCGCGAGGTGGCGGTCGACGACGATCTGCGAGTCGGTGTGGATCGCGTGGGTGCCCTGCGGCCCACCGCCCTGCACGAAGGCGACCTCGATCCGCTTGCCCGTTCCGGTTCCCGAGGGCGCGACCCAGCTGATCCCGAGGAGCGCAGCGACGACGGCGACACCGCCCACCGCCGCGGGGATGTGGCGTCCGGAGGGGTCGGGGCCTCCCCGCCACGTCTCGCCCAGGTGCCGACCGAACAGCCCGAGGGCGACGCCGAGCTGGAACGTCGCCCACGTGAGCAGCAGCGGGCCGCCGACCCGGGCGATCGTCGCGAGCGGCCCGGCGACCTGCGAGATGGCCAGGCTGGCGAGCGGTACGCCGCCGAACGGGAAACAGAAGCGCACCGCCTCGGCGACCACGAGTGCCGCGGGCAGGCCGAAACACCAGGTCCACCCGGTGCGGGTCTGTGGAGCGAGGCTCACCGCGATGCCGATGAACGCGGCGAACATCGCCGCCGCGACCACGTAGCCCGGCGCGGTGAGGAACCACATCCAGCCCATCCCCGGGGCGAACCACCCGAGGCCGAACAGCCAGCCCCGCCGGAACCGCACCGACCGGTGCTGGCCGGCGACGAGGCGTTCGAAGATCGCGATGCCGACGATGGCGAGCGGCCACCATCCCCACGGGGGCAGCGAGAAGGCCACGAGCGCGCCGCAGCCGAGGGCCGCCGCGCCACCGGCAATGCGGGAGATCATGGTCAGACGGTGCTCGCCAGCTCCAGGTGCACCACGATCCGCTGCCGGGTCGAGCCCTTCGGGTGGCAGGCGAACAGGGTGGCGGTGGGCGTCGAGCTCTGCTCGGTGATCCACAGCGCGTCGGGTGTGACGATCTCGGTGGAGGTCACCTGATACGTGTAGATCGTGCCGCCCGTGTCGGTGACGATCACCTGGTCACCGGGCACGAGCTTGTCGATGTCGCGGAACGGATGGTCGTGGCTCATCCGGTGGCCGGCGAGCACCATGTTGCCGACCTGTCCGGGTCCGGCGGTGCCGGGCCAGTGCCCCGGACCGTGGTCGAGCACGGTGAGCGACACCCCCTCGTAGAGCGACTTGCTCACCCCGATCGCCGGGATCTCGACGGTGCCGATCTGGTTGATGGCCTCCGGCGCGTTCGCTGCGGGCGGTGCCGCCGGGGTCGGGAGCATCGACTCGATCGGAGCGGTCGAGGCGGGCGCTTCCGTCGCCGCGACGACGACCGTCGTGGGCGCTGCGGTGGTGGGCGCCGGTGTCGTGGCCGGGGCCACGGTGGTGGTGGATGCGGCGGTCGTGGTCGTCGGAACCGTGGTCGTGGCCGGCGCGGCGATGGTCGTGGCGGTGGCGGCCGGAGCGCTCGCGGCCGACGCGCGTTGGGCGCCGCCGTCGCCGCCGCAGGCCGGCAGGGCGAGCAGCGACGCGCCGATCAGAGCCAGGGTCCGCCGAGGGCAACGCATGGAGCTCATTCTGCCCGGGCGGAAAGATGGGCGGACATCGCCGCCGCGGCTTCGCCGGCCTGGCGGATGCACGCGGGGATGCCGACGCCCCGGTACCCGGCGCCGGCGAGCACCAGCCCCGGCGCGGCCGCGGCGACGGCGCGCTCGATGGCCTCGACCCGCACGAAGTGATGCGGCTCGTACTGCGGGAACGCCATCGGCCACTTCGTGATCCGGGCCTCAGCAGGGACGATCTCGGATCGGAGGCCCAGATGCTGGGCGAGCTCCTTGGCCGCGACGAGCGCGCAGGTCTCGTCGTCGAAGTCGAGCGGGGCCTGGTTGCCGAGCCGCCCGAGGGAGATGCGCAGGACCTCGCCGCCCGCCGGAGGGGTCAGATGGGCCCATTTCCGGGAAGCGAACGACACCGCCGTGAGATGGACCTGTTCGGGCTTCGGCACGAGGAAGCCCGACCCGCTCGGCATCGCCCGCAGCACACCGGGATCGTCGATCCTCAGCGTCACCATCACGACCCCGGCGTGGGTGATGCCCCGCAGCCCGTGTGCGGCCTCGGGCGCGATCGGTTCCAGGAGCGGCGCCGCCGCGAACGCCGGGCTCGCCACCACGACGCCGTCGAAGGCCTCGCCGTCGACCCGATAGCCCCGGCCGTCGGGCTCGATCGAGGTCACCGGGCGGCCGGTGCGGAGCTCGGCGCCCCGGCCCGGAAGGGCGGCGACGAGCCGGCGGGCGAACTCGGCGATACCGGCGGTGGGCGTGAGGAAGATCGGCCCCCCACCCGGGCCCGGGGCGGGCAGCTTGCGCAGCCCGAGCAACAAGCTGCGCTCCTTCGCGGCGACCGGCGCGATCTGCGGCGTCGACGCGGCGAGCGACAACTGGTCGGAGTCGCCGGCGTTGATGCTGCCGACGAGCGGGTCGACGAGCCGCTCGAGCACCTCGGCGCCGAACCGCTGCCGGATCGCCCGGCCGAGCGAGTCGTGGGCGAGCGACGACTTCGGGAGCACGACGTCGAGCCCGGCGCGGAGCTTGCCGCGCCACGACAGCAGGTTGCTGCGGGCCAGGCCGGTCCAGCCGGCCGGCACGCCGAGCACGAGCCCGGCGGGAATGCGGTGCAATGCGCCGCCGTGGGCGACGAACGCCGTGCCGGTGGCGGGCGAGGTGAGGAGATCGTCGGAGAGCCCGAGCTCGCCCGCCAGTTGCTTCCCCCACGGCACCCGGGCGAGGAAGGCGTCGGGGCCCTCGTCGAGGTGCTCGAGCCCGCCGAACGGCGACGAGTGGAGCTTGCCGCCGAACCGGTCGTCGCGCTCGAACACCACGACCCGGTGGCCGTCGGCGGTCAGCCGCCATGCCGCGGCCAGCCCGGTGATCCCTCCGCCGACGACGGCGATCCGGCCGGTGACGGGTGCCGCGGCCGCCCCGGTCACGTCGCCGCGCTCCGGACCCGCTCGGCGAGCGCGTGGAGCACGGTGTGGTCGTCGTTGACACAGGCCGTTCGGGCGAAGGCCAGCCCACCCGACGAGGCGCGGGCCGAGGCCTCGATGTCGAGGTCGTACAGCACCTCGAGGTGGTCGGCGACGAAGCCGCACGCGCACACCAGCACACCCTCGGCGTTCTCCGAGTCCGCGAGCTCGTCGATGACGGCGAGGATGTCGGGGCCGATCCACGGCTCGGGGGTCCGCCCGGCCGACTGCCAGGCCACGCTCCACCCGCTCCACGGGGCGAGGCCGACCCGCGCCGCGACGGCTTCGGCGGTCGAGCGGAGCTCGTCGGGGTAGGGGTCGCCCATCGCGATGACCCGTTCGGGGAGCGAATGGGCGGTGAACAGCACCTTGGTGTTCACCGGCAGGTGGGCGAGCCGGTCCTGCACGGCCGAGGCGAGGAACGCGACGAATGCCGGCTCGGTCGCCCACGAACGGATCTCGGCCACGGGGAGCCCGTGGGGTTCGGCGGCGGCGCGGGCGCGATCGAGGTACTGGCCCACCGACAGGGCGCTGTAGTGGGGTGCGAGCACGAGCGCGACGATCCGCTCGACCCCGGCCGCCACGAGCTCGTCGACCCCGGTCTCGATCTTGGGCTCGGCGTGCTTGAGGCCGAGCGTCACGACGTACCGGCCCGGCTCCTCGTGGTCGAGGATCGACTGGAGCGTGGCGCGCTGGGCCTCCGTGCGCTGGGCGAGCGGGGAGATCCCTCCGATCGCCTCGTAGCGGCCGGTGAGGTCGGCGAGCTGCTCCGCCGTGGGCGGACGGCCCCGGCGGATGTCGGTGTAGTAGGCCTCGATCTCCTCGGGCCGCCGCGGCGTGCCGTAGGCCATCAGCAGGACTCCGATGCGACCGCTCATGGGTTGACCTCCTGCCGGGACACGTCGTGGACATACGTGACGACCTCGGCCAGGACTCCTGGATCAGTGTTGGGCTGAACTCCGTGGCCGAGGTTGAAGATGTGTCCGGGGTGACCGATGTTGTCCGCCATGACCCGGTCGGTTCCCTGCCGTGCGACGTCCCAGCCGGCGAGCACCATCGCCGGGTCGAGGTTGCCCTGCACCCGGGTGTCGGGGCCCAGCCGGCGGCGAGCCGCCTGGATGGGTGTGCGCCAGTCGAGGCCGATGACGGCGGGACCGGCGGCGTACATCGCCTCGAGCAGGTGGTCGCACCCGATGCCGAAGTGGATGCCCGGCACCCCGGGGTGGCTCGAGGCCAGCTCGGCGAACACGCGGCGCGAGTGGGGGAGCACGAAGTGCTCGTAGTCGGCGAGGCTCAGGGCGCCGGCCCACGAGTCGAAGAGCTGGAAGGCGCTCGCCCCGGCGTCGAGCTGGCTGCGGATCGATCCGATCGCCATGTCGGCCAGTCGATCGAGGAGCGCATGCCAGGTGGGCTCGTCGGTGAACATGAGCGCCTTGGTGTGCTCGTAGGTGCGCGACGGGCGACCCTCGACGAGGTAGCTCGCCACCGTGAACGGGGCACCGGCGAACGCGATCAGTGGCACTCCGGTCGAGGCGAGCTCGGCGGCGAGCAACCGGCAGGTCTCGATCACGTACGGCGTGTCGGTGGCCGGCTCGAACGGGCGCAGGCGGGCGAGGTCGGCGGTCGAGCGGAAGGGCTCGGCCACGACCGGCCCCGTGCCGGGGGCGACATCGACCCCGAAGCCGATGGCGTGAGCCGGCACGACGATGTCGCTGTAGAGGATCGCCGCGTCGACCCCGTACCGGCGAACGGGCTGCAGGGTGATCTCGGCCGAGACGTCGGGCTGCTTGATGGCGTCGAGGATGCTGCCCGGTCCGCGCACGGCCCGGTACTCGGGCAGGCTGCGGCCCGCTTGACGCATGAACCACACCGGGGTGTGGGTGGCGGCCTCGCCCCGGCAGGCGGCGAGGAAGGGAGAGTCGGGGGAGGCGCTCATGGGCGCTTGAACGGTAGCCGCGCGTGCCCGAATTGCCCTCGGCGAGCCGTTCGGACGGGGTCCGGTGGAGGTTCGCCGGAACCGGTAGAGTGGCGAGACCCCAAATCCGGGACGCGGCGGGCACCCGGACCGGGCGAACGGAAACATGGATGACCCAGCAGCACCCCGATCTCGCCGACGAGCAGGCGTACGTCGACCACGCGTACGACTGCCTGGAGAAGAGCAAGACTGACGCCTGGAAGATCCGTGGCCTCACCGAAGCCGGTGTGGGCGTCGGAGGCACCTTCCAGTCGAGGTTCGAGCGCGACGTCTTCGACGAGGCGATCATCAACCGGTTGACCCAGCTCGACCTCGGCGACGCCGCACTGGTGTTCGGCCGGATCGACCGCTCGGCCGAGAGCCCGACCGGGATCGAGAGCTTCCACATCGGCCGGCTGGCGATCTCCGACGAGCACCGCGACCCGGTCGTGATCGACTGGCGGGCGCCGGTCGCCGAGCCGTTCTACCGGGCCACCGGACGCGAGGCCATGGGCCTGGTGCGGCGCCGCCACTTCGCGGTCAAGGGCCGCCAGATCCTCGGCATCGAGGACGAGCTGTTCGGCGAAGGCCACCTCGGGATCGGCCACGACGAAGGACTCGACGGCCCGACGCTCGGCCTGCGCGGCTACAGCACGTTGCTGGCCACGCTCGAGCGGGGCCGCACGGGCCAGCTCGGCGACATCGTCGCCACGATCCAGGGCGAGCAGGACGAGATCATCCGCTCGCCCCAGGCCGGCGTCCTCGTCGTCCAGGGCGGGCCGGGCACCGGCAAGACCGTCGTCGCCCTCCACCGCGCCGCCTACCTGCTCTACACCCACCGGTTCCCGCTCGAGGACCAGGGCGTGCTGGTGATCGGCCCCAACCGGGTGTTCCTCCGGTACATCGAACGGGTGCTGCCCTCGCTCGGTGAGGCCGGCGTCGAGCAGGTCGTGCTCGGCGACCTCGTCCCCGACGTCCACTACGGCGGCCACGACACGCCGCTCGCGGCACGGGTGAAGGGCGACGTCCGGATGGCCGCACTGGTGGCCAAGGCGGCCCGCGACCGTGAGCGTCCGCTGCGCGACGACCTCGTGGTGCCGTTCGGGGTCACCTACCTGCGCCTGACCGTCGACGAATCGGTCCGCATCGTCCGGGCGGCGCGCCGGCGCTTCCGCCGGCACAACACCGCTCGCCGTTGGTTCGAATCCGAGGTGTACTCGGCGATCGCCGCGTCGTCGCGCGACGACGTCACCGCGCACCAGGTGCGCGAGTCGATCCGCCATCTCGACGTCGTGAAGGCGGCGTTCGAGCGGATGTGGCCGCTGCTCACCCCGGCCGAACTCCTCCACGACCTGTACGGGTCGCGTGCCCTCGTGAAGCTC
>Ga0209023_10003668_pt1 | contig 18117 bp, 14 predicted proteins | sample LakOneMetagenome_FD_187468 | JGI IMG/M metagenome (GOLD analysis project Ga0209023, IMG submission 187468) | Freshwater and sediment microbial communities from Lake Erie, Canada (SPAdes) (version 2) | ecosystem: Environmental > Aquatic > Freshwater > Lentic | place: Lake Erie, Canada... | reverse complement strand
CTCGGCTATTCAACCCTTCGGCAAGAAGATCACGGTCGCCATAAACAAGATACCAATGACGATGAGGTGGTGCTCAGTCATCGAGCCGATGACCGACTTCAACACCGTGAGAATAACGCTACCATAGAGAGCGCCAGCCAATGTGCCGACGCCGCCCGTGACCACAGTGATGACCGCGTTACCGGACGTTGCGAAGAACATTAGCTCAGGAGATACGAACCCACGCAGCATCGGATAGAGCGCCCCCGACAGCGACGCGACGACTGCCGCAAGGACATACGCCGCTACCCGTGCATTGCGGGTTGAATAGCCGAGAAATGGAACACGCCGCTCATTAGCGCGCAGTGCCACGAGAATACGGCCGAACGGCGTATCAAGGACGTAGGCGCTGACGAGGTAGAGAACACTGACAAACCCAAGCGTGAATATAAAGAAGCTTGCCGGCGCATTGGACATAATTGTCCCAACACCGAGATTTATTGGCACGATTGGCACGCCGATCAGACCATCAGACGCGCCGAGCGAGCGGGTATTGTATACGGCGCGCGCGGCAACTTGCGCGAGGCCGAAAGTGACGAGCGCGAAATAGACACCGCGCACGCGGTTGGCGATCAGGCCCGCAATAGTGCCTGCAATTAAAGCCGCAACCAGAACGATGCCCATAGCAATCCAGAAGGAAGGTGTCTCCTTCAGAACGACTGCCGAGATATACGCCCCCATTCCAAAATAGAGCGCCTGACCGAGTGACAACAGCCCAGTATACCCGAGCAGAATATCGACGGAGAGCGCAAGGCCCGCAAAAATCAATGCTTCAGTGGCAAGTCTCAGGAAGAACGTGTCGCCCATTGCCGCGCCAATGGTGGCAAAAATCAGCGACGCCACCACGAAGGCGGCAACAAGAATATGACTTGCCCGCATAGATAGACCGAGACGATCGGCTATCTCGCGATATGGCGGGGACGCCGGACTATCCATGACCGAGGCGCCCGAACAAGCCTTGTGGCCTTACCACCAGCACCATCACCATGATGCTGAAGACAATCGGATCACTCCACACCGGCGAGACGATCAAGCTTGAGATTGCCTGCACTTGCGTAATCAAAAGACCAGCAACAACTGCGCCGGTAATCGAGCCCATCCCGCCGACAATCACAACTGTGAAGGCGAGAAAAATGAAATCGCGACCCATGGTCGGGAACACGGAATAGATCGGCGCTAATAACACCCCTGCAAGACCGGCGAGCGCTACACCGAATGCGAAGGTGAGCGCAAAAACTCGAGACACCGGTACGCCGAGAGACGCCGCCATGTTACGGTCGAACGCCGCAGCTCGCACTAAAGCGCCCAACCGCGTCTTGTTCACCACGATAGCGACCGCCGCGACTATGACAAAGCCAATGACAATCAAAAACAGACGATACTTTGGCAGCAAAACACCCATAACCTCGATCGCGCCCGAAATCGGCGTTGGCGGACGCTGGGTTTGGGAGCCGAAAACAACCTTCAGGCCCTCTTCAATGACAAGACCCAAGCCAAAAGTCAGAAGCAGAGTCGTGACATGCCGATCTGGCAAGTTGAACACGCGCTGGATCAGGGCGCGCTCCACGACATACCCGATCGGGAGCATTAGTAGCGGGACGATGACAAGAAGCACCCAAAAGTTGACACCGGATACGCCAAGGGCCAGCGCGAGATAAGCGCCAACGGCATAAAACTCGCCATGGGCCATGTTGATAACGTCAAGCAAACCGAAAATGATGGTGAGACCGAGCGCGACTAAAACGACGGCAACCCCGAGCGCCAGACCCGTGATCATTTGCGGCGCTAATACAAATTGAACGTATTCAAGAAATCCGGTCATCCAGAAAACCACCGCGGCCCGTTGTTGTGATCCCGCTTCGAAACTCATAGACAAGAACACAACCTGTTTTTGATTGCGTTCCTGTCTAGTCCTCGTACGCGCAGAGATGAAAGCCGTTCAGCTTTAGAAGCGTTTACATTCATCCGGACCGATAGCTTCTTCGCCACTGACATTGCCAACAATTTTGAATTGACCGCTATTGACCTGAGCCACGTACATGGGTTGGATCGCCTGATGATCCCCCGCGCGCATTGTCTTTTCACCCTGCGGCGTCATCCACTTGAGATCCTTCATCGCATCACGCACCTTGTCGGTGTCAGTTGATTTTGCTTTCTCGACAGCGGCCTTGTAAAAATAGATCAGGCCGTAGCTGTCCGCTCCGTAAAGATCAGGATCAGCTTTGTTCGCATTCTTGAACGCCTCGACAAACTTCTTGTTCTCCGGGCTGTCGATCTGGGTGGAATAGCCAACGCCGGTGCCAAAGCCGTTCGCTGCTGCGCCAATTGCCGCGATGTTCTGCGAGGTCACTGTGCCGGACGCGCCAACGACGAGAAGATTGCCCAGAAGACCAAAGTCCTGCATCTGCGTGAGTAGACGGACAGTATCGTTGCCTGCGACAGATGTATAAAGCACTTCGGGCTTGGCCTGGCGCAGCTGACCAAAGTACTGCGTGTAATCCTTGCTATCCAACGGAGCGAAAACTTCGCCTGTTGAGACCGCACCGAGTCCTTCGACCGTCTTCTTGAAGGTGGCGACCGTCGAGCGGCCCATTTCGTAGTCCGGACCGAGGAAGAAAACTTTGGCCTTTGGCTTCTGCTTCGATACCCACGCGGCTAACGCGGTCGACTGCTGTCCTGCTCTGGCATTCACGCGAAATACATTCGGCGAGCATTTATCGCCAGTAATCGAGTCTGCAAATGAGACGGTGGTCGCGATTAGTTTGCCAGCGCGCTCCGCGGTCTGCCCTACCGCCAGGGTTGAACCAGAATTGACGGTGCCGGTGAGAAAATCGACCTTCTGCACCTCGAACAGCTTTTCAGCCTTTTGCACGGCGACAGATGGATTTGCTTCTTCGTCCTCAAAGATCAACTGAACCGGACGGCCCATGATACCGCCGGCTGCATTCACTTCCTTGGTTGCTAGTTCAAGCCCCCATCGAACCTGTTGGCCAATCGGCGTGTAAGTTCCCGACAACGGCGTCACAACACCGATCTTGATTGGCTCTGCGGCTGCTGCTGGACCCGTCAGGACGGTGGTCGCAAGGAGACCCGCCAGCATTGTTGTTTTCATCATCGCATTTATCTCCTTCGAGCGCCGGTACGTCCGCTTGAGCGGAATCCTTGTGGTTGGCCTGCAAGACGGTCGGACGAGCAACGACATCCAGAGAGACTGGCTGCGAAGGTTTGACCGGGTTGTCGTTCAGGCAGTGGCATACGATTTGGGGATGCACACAAACGGTGACTGGCAAGAGCCGCCATCCGTCCCCTCCTCCTTCGCGTGCTTGTCGACGCTTGGAGGTCATTTGCAGACATGTTGTTGCGAGCCGCGATACCGCCCGCTCTTACAACTTACCAATCAGTCTCATTCAATTGGTTGCAATGCACAAATATCGAGGCAATTAATCAGCCAATGCTAGGTCTACGCGCTTTTATCGAGCAATTTATTGTAAAGAAAGAAAGCGAAGAAATCCTGTCTCAACGGAAGCTGAAGTACGACTCCGCTTTATCCGTGCGCTTTGCATCTGACACCATTGCACGCGCAAGGCTCTGCTCCGGACAGATCACTTTGGTGAGGTCGCTTCGCTTCGGAGCGGTTTCAAGATCGTAATTTAGAGAGTTTGAACGCGAGTTGATCATTACCGGCCCTTGCTGCGACAGGGTTGTGAGCTGCGTGGCAATTTAGCTGCGTTATTTCTCGGCTGGCGACGATAACCGAAGAGCTTCGGCGTACGCCACTGTAACCATTGCTATGCGTCCCTAACTCAACGTAAGGCGCCTCCGGCGCTCACTTGGAGATTCATCGAACCATCGCGTACAAGCGCGAAAGAATGCGCTCTGATCTGAATACCCCAACAGATAGGCAATCTCGGAGAACGAAATCTCTTTCTCTCCGAGATGCCGCTGCGCAAGCTCTTTTCGTGTCTCTTCCACAAGCACGGTAAACGACGTCCCCTCCTCATTAAGCCGACGCTGGAACGTATGATCGGACAGTGCAAGATCGGATGCGATCTGTGCACGGCGGGGGCTTCCATCTTGCAACCTCCGTGTGATTGCCTCCTGCGCGCGGCGCGTCATCGTAGGCTTTTCAAGCTTCCGTAACGCGAGCCCCGCCAATTGATCATGCACGTCTTCCAGTTGTGGAATCGCTGTCGGCAAGATCGTCGTCAAATCAGTTTCTGCAACCAAAAACGCGTTGAACGATGCATCGAATATCAAGGGGCAACCAAAGGCTTCAGCATAAGGCGCATCATCTGGGGGTGGCGGAAACGCGAACGACGCCGATATTGGGCGCAACCAGTGACCTAGCATCCATCTGCAAAATGTCAGCAGCGTCAACAATCCGTATTCGAAGCGCTGACGCGGGACCGCGCGCTCGCCGCGAACAAGATCGAGCCGAACCCAGTGCCCTTCCTTGTGCGGTTCAAGCGAGATCAATGCTGCGTCACTGACAATACGCAGATAGCGGATCAGACGCCCCAGCCCCGTCATGAGATCCGGACTCGACATCATCGCGTAGCCGACAACGCCATAGTGAGCCGGCCGCGCCAAATGCGGATTCGCCAGTGCCACACCAGGATTTCCGGAGCGCTCCACGGCGATACACCACAAGCTGCTTACTTGGTCGGTCGGCCAGCGGTGCTCGGGATCGTCCAGCGACGCCAGCGATAGACCGGCCTCGGCGAATAGCGAGGCGACATCCAGTCCCTGAGCGGCCAGCGTGTTGGACACACCGCGCACCCATGCCGACGATGTACTGCGTTGCTGCATGAATGCCCTTGGTCAATATCCCAATAATTTCTTGATAGTTTCACTGGCGTTCCGGTGCCAGTCGATTGGCACTGTACGGTCAATGAGGGCGACGCGGGAAGGGTCTATGGTTGAGATGGCGAACGACTAAGAAACGGATCAGCGGGGCGCTGTCCGATCGTGGCTGCTTGCGTTGCAGCGGCGACATCCCTCGACTGGCAAGACACGCCGGTGAAACAAATAAAAAACGGTTGCAGCTTTGGATTTCAGTCCCGGCTTCGATGACAAGGTGTTTCCGCCGGTCAAGATCGTGGCGACTCTCGATATATTGGCTGCCAGCGGAATCTCTTCTGAGGATATCTTGCACGGTGTTGGCTTGCAGCCAGCAGCCTTGCATTGCCATTCGACTCGCGTATCGCTCAACCAGTTGATCGAATGTTGCCGCAACTCCTCGCGTCTCGCAGCGGATTCACGGCTCGCATTCAAGATCGGATCTCATATTCATCTCACATCCTACGGCATGCCAGGACTGGCTATGCTGTGCAGCGCCAATCTTCGGCGCGCCGTGGAACTGGCCTCGCGATACCGGCCGCTGGTGACGCCCATTGCCAACATTTGTTTTACGGAGCGCAATAAACTCGCGTTCTGGCGGATCGAACCCATCTTTCACGCCCGCATCGATCCGCAGCTTTATGCATTCGTTACCGAACTGCAGATAGCGATCCAGATTTCATTTCACCGCGATATTCTGGGTGATGGGCTTACACCACGCCAAATTTGGCTCGCATATCCGTATCCAGTTGCCGGGAGCACGTTGGCGGATTTAGCAGGCTGTTCTGTGCTTTACGGCCAGCCGTCCAACGAACTAATTTTCGATGCGTCGTGGATGGACGCCCCGTCGAAATTCGCGAATCCGGCAACATGCGCCTCGCTAATAGCGATTTGCGACGAGCAACTTTCCGAATTGCTCAAACGCAGCGGTGTTGCCGGCAAGGTGCGTTCGGTTTTGTTGAAAGACATCTCCAGCTATCCGGATTTTGAGACTACGGCCCGGCTGCTCCGATTGCCGCCGCGCACGCTGCGCCGGCAACTCCGGCAGCAAAGCACGTCTTATCAGGAACTTCTCGACGAGGTCAGAACTCAAGCGGCCGCGAAATATCTGCAGAAAACCACGATGACCAATGAAGACATCGCTTTCGCGCTCGGTTTCAGCGATGCAGCGAATTTCCGGCAAGCGTTCCGCCGCTGGACCAAAAAGACGCCTAGTGAGTTTCGCGGCGCTGTGAACGACATATCTGCTGCCGAAGTGTTCGCCCAATAAAGCGCGCTGGCCGAATTCCACTTTGCCTTGGCCTTTTACGACCTTTGAGAAATTCTCATTAGCCCCGACAACGCTTGCAAGGAACGCGCGGTCAACGCGAGCAATGGGGGAAACCATGGGATACTTGTTACTGGCCTTACCTGCGATCGTCACATGCTTTGTGCCGATCTATAACCATATCGACCCAAAGCTCGCTGGGTTTCCCTTCTTCTTCTGGTTTCACCTCGCGCTCGTTCCGATCACGGCTATCTGCATTTATGTCGCGCATAGGCAGGGAGCGAAGTGATGGAAAACCTCAACGGACCCGCAACAGCGGTTTTCATTTTTTTCTTCCTTCTCGTGACGATTATCGGCTTCGCCGCGTCACGCTGGCGTGCGGCTGATCTCGACAACATCGGCGAATGGGGTCTCGGCGGCCGTTCATTCGGACCTATCATCAGCTGGTTCCTGATCGGCGGCGACCTCTACACCGCATACACCGTCATCGCCATTCCATCGGTGGTTTATGCCATCGGCGCCTACGGCTTCTTCGCCGTGCCGCTGGCGGCATTGAGCTACCCGCTGCTGTATCTGGCCTATCCTCGGCTGTGGAATGTCTGCGCCAACAAGGGCTACGTCACCGCGGCCGATTTCGTTCTCGGACGCTTCGGCAACAAGTGGCTCGAACTCGCGATTGCGCTGACCGGCATTCTCGCCGTGATGCCCTATATCGCGCTCCAGCTTGTGGGCATGGAAAAGGTGATCGAGGCTCTGGGCTTCAAGGGTGAAGGCTTCGTCGGCCATATGCCGCTGACCATCGCCTTCATCATCCTTGCGCTTTACACCTACAAGGCCGGGATTCGTGCGCCGGCCATGATCGCCTTCGTCAAGGACATCATGATCTATATCTTTGTGATCGCTGCCGTCATCATCATTCCGTATCAGCTTGGCGGATTCGGACCAATCTTCGACGCGGCCAACACGGCTTACACCGCGAAGGGCGGCAACACCGGACTCACGCTGACGTCCAGTCAGGCCGCACCGTTCGTCACGCTGATCATCGGAACATCGATGTCGCTGTTCCTTTATCCGCACATGGTGACAGGCATTCTTGCGGCATCGGGCGCGGAAGCCATTCGCAAGAATTCCTATACGCTTCCGGCTTACGCCATCCTGCTGGGTCTCATTGCGTTGCTCGGGCTGATGGCGCACGCCGCAGGCGTCAAAGTCACCAATCCGCAGGACGCCGTGCCGCAACTGTTCCTGAAAATGTTTCCGTCATGGTTCGCGGGCTTTGCTTTCGCGGCGATCGCTATCGCAGCACTGGTGCCGGCCGCCATCATGTCGATTGGTGCGTCGAATACCTTCACGCGGAATATCTGGAAGCCGTTCGTCAATCCCAACATCTCCGAGAAGCAGGAAGCCTTTATCGCCAAGCTGCTGTCGATGGTGGTCAAGTTCGGAGCATTGTTCGTGATCCTATTCATGCCGACCAAGTTCGCGCTGGACTTGCAACTGCTCGGAAGCATCTGGATGATCCAGACGTTCCCCGCCATCATCCTCGGACTGTGGACACGCTGGCTCAAGGGCAGCGCCCTGCTTGCGGGCTGGATTGCGGGCATGGTGTGCGGCACGCTCCTCGCGTGGGGCCCGACGAGCTGGATCACGGTACACCCCGTGTTCGATTTCGGGTTCTCCGCATATATCGGTTTCCTCGCTGTTGTAGTGAACCTCGTTGTCGCAATCGTTCTGTCGGCAATCCTCCCCGACAGCGCCGCCGACGCGACCCGTCCGTCCGACTATCAGGATGCCGCGGGACGAACGTCGGCGGCGGGACATTAGGCGGTGGCAAGGCTATAGTCGCTCACCGTAACAGAAGGCCGGGGCGCCGTGACGGACACGTTACGTCGCCCCGATATTTTCAGATGCCATTGATTCAGACCAATTCAGTTGAAATCTTCTACGAAGAGTTCGGCGACCTCGACGCCCCCGTGATCCTGTTGGTCATGGGGCTTGGCATGCAGATGATCGGCTGGCCGGACAGGTTTTGCCAGTCGCTGGCGGATCGCGGCTTCTGCGTCGTCCGCTTCGACAATCGCGATACAGGCCTGTCCACCAAAATAAGCGGCCGAAAAGTCGATGTTACGTCGGCGCTGATGCGCAACTTCATGGGTATGAAAATCGACGTACCCTACACCCTCGACGACATGGCCGGAGACGCAGTCGGATTGATGAATGCCCTCGGCATCGACAAGGCACATATCGTCGGCGCATCGATGGGCGGCATGATTGCGCAGATCGTCGCTGCCAAGCACGCGGAGCGCATCAAGAGCTTGACCTCGATCATGTCATCAAGCGGCAATCCGCGGCTTCCCGCCGGCAAGCCCGCGGCGACCGGGACACTCATGGCGCGCCGTCCAGCGCGCAGCGATTACGAGGCCAGCATCCAGTTTGAAATGGACATTCACCGCATTATCGGAAGTCCCGGCTACCCCGCGTCGGACGACGTATTGAGGGCGAACATCGAGCGCGCTCACGATCGCAGCTATTATCCTGCAGGACTCATCAGACAATTCACAGCGGTGCTGGCAAGCGGCAGCCGTGTCGATCTCCTCAAGACCATCAAGTCGCCGACCCTTGTGCTGCACGGCGCTGACGATCCGCTGGTGCCGGTCGAAGCCGGCGAGGATACGGCGCGGCACATACCGGGCGCGGCGCTGAAGGTTATTCCGGGCTGGGGTCACGATTTCCCCGCCGAACTGATCCTCGTGTTCGTTCAGTTGATCGCAAACCATTGCAAAGACGCGGAAGCGTTAGCCGTTGCCCGGTGATGCCACATTGCATTTTCCAGGATCAAACCGCCGCCATTGCAACGGCGGTCTGCCGTAGCGGTTCTTGAATGCCCGGCTGAAAGCAGCCTCCGACGTGTAGCCAACGCGATAGCAAATTTCCGACACCGGACTGCGGCCATGCCGGAGCAATTCCGCCGCACGATCCAGCCGCCACGCCGACAAATAGGCCAACGGTGCCTGCCCTACGACACGTTGGAAGCGATCTGCAAAGGCGGAACGCGACAGGTTCGACAGCGTCGCAAGATCCTGCACGGTCCAGCCACGGCTCGGATCGGCATGCATCGCCGAAATCGCCTGACTGATGCGCTCGTCGATCGCGCCGGACAGCCAGCCGTGGCCGACCTCACCGCCGGACGCCCATGTGCGCAGTAACTGCACAAAGATCACGTCCAGCAAGCGCGAGATCATCGCCGATGTCCCCGCACGCGGATGCAGCGCCTCATCCAGAATGAAGCGGCAACTCAGTTCGAGCCACTCGAATGGCCGGTCGCGTAGCCCTTTCAGCATGATCACCGGCGGCAGAACAGACAGCAGCTGTTGCGCCAGAATTCCGTCGAAGCCGAAATCCCCGCACAGCCAAGCCGCCTCATTGCCGCCTGGCGTCATCCGGTCGTCACCGTAATCACACCGCACATGATGGAACGGGATACAGGCCGACCGCCCCGGCTCATCCGAGACGATATGCGCGTCGCCATGCATCAGCATTACGAGGTCGCCCTGCGAGGCATGGAAGCATTCGCCGGAACCATCGAGCCTGACAACCATGTTGCCTTGTCGGACAATATGCAGCCTTGGACTTCCCGTCGGGAAAAACACACCGAACGGCGGCAACGCCTTGTAGGCGAAGACGGTGTTCCCGCGCACGCGAATAAGCTCCAGCACGTCCGACAGCGGATCGCGCCTCACCGCTGGCGCGTCCCTCGTCAGTTCAATCACTGTCGGCGTTTCAGCAAAGAAAAACGGTTTCTGCATCATGTGTGATCCTGCCCGCGGTGAATACGATGGATCGACAGGCCAAGAAAAAAGGCGAAAGAAAAGGAACGCAAATGTCGAAGACCATTATGCTGGTGCATGGGGCGTGGGTGACGCCCGATTGCTGGACGAGCTTTCGCTCGTTTTACGAATCCAAAGGCTATCGCGTTGTCGTTCCGGAATGGCCCTATCTCGACAAGCCGGTTACGGAACTGCGGCGCAATCTGGACCCGCGCTTTGCGAACATCACCATCAAGGATCTGGTCGATCATTTCGAAAAGCAGATTGGTCTTCTGTCCGAACCCCCGATTCTGATCGGACATTCGTTCGGTGGGCTGATCGTACAGATGTTGCTGGATCGTGGATTGGGTGCTGCCGGGGTTGCCATCGATGCCGGTCCGCCGCGTGGCGTGGTGCCGAGTGCTACGGCGATCGGCGCCGCGTTGCCGGTGCTGCTGATGTTCAACGGATGGAATCGCATCGCAACCATGTCGTTCAAGAGTTTCTCGACGACATTCGCCAACACGCTGCCTCCGATAGAACAGCGGCGCGCCTATGATACCTACATCGTTCCGGCACCCGGCCGGATCTATTTTCAGGCCGCGCTCGGCATCGGCAACGCCGTCACTTTCAAAAACCCGAAGCGTCCGCCGCTGTTGCTTATCGGCGCGAGCGAAGACCGCACCAGCACGGTCTCCATGGTTGAGGCAATGTACCGCAAGCACAGCCGTGCACCGAGCCGCACCGACATCAAGGAATTTGCCAACCGAAGTCACTGGCTCATCGCCGAACCGGGCTGGGAGGACGTCGCGAGCGCAGCCTTGTCGTGGGCTGAGGCCAACGCACGCTAAACCTCGCGCGCGTGAGCGGTTCAAGACTGAACCGTTGCGAGATGACGCCAGTTCGGCAAGCCGACGGCGTTAGCCTTTTGCATCGCCGCGATGTCCTCGCCCGAGAATCCCAGACTTGAAAGCACTTTCTCGCTGTCGCCGCCCGGGCATGGCGGTTCGCTTACCGGAGCAAGTTGCTTGCCGTCGAACTGAAACCAGCTCGGCTCGAACACCGTGGCGCGAAGACCATCCTGTCCGGCCGTGCGGAAACGGACGGTCGGCGTCGGCCGCGCGAGAAACTTTTGCTTTAGCACCGCGATGGAACGGACTGGAACAGCCTGAACGCCGTTTGCTTTCAGGAACGCAACCGCTTCCCCCACCGTCTTGCCGACCAGCGCCGGAGACACATCGTTTGCGGCCTCGGCAAATATCCAGCCATCGCTCAATTGATAAAGCCGCGATGTCTCCGTCGGGCCTGTTGCTCCGGGGCCGAGCGCTGTCGCCGGGCCTGCGCCCCATTGGAACAGAAGCTGCGTCAATGACGCGCCGGACGCGAGTGACGTATCGACCCAGTCGCCTTTGCCATCTCCGCGCCGCTCACGAGCCTGCAACGCGAGAACCGCCGCGAATGCGCCAAGATAGCCAGTAAGGTAATCGACGCAGGATGCAATGCCGTGCAGCAGCGGCATGTCGCGCGACCCGAACCGCGTCATGATGCCGGTGGCCGCCTGCAGCAGCGGATCGTATCCCGGATGATCGTCATAGCTTGACGCGCGCGATCCCTTGAACGCACTCACCTGAACGCCGATAGCCGACGGATTGAGATTCCCGAGTTCTTCGCGGCTCAGCCCGATTTGCTTCGTCCCGCTGTCGGTCGCGTTCATCACGACAATGTCGGCTTGCTTAACCAGGCGCTCGAGCACGGCGCGGCCGTCGCCGCTGCGGAGGTCTGCAAGCAGGCTGACCTTGCCCTGATTGGCCTCCGCACCCCAGATCATGGTCACCAACGGCTGATGGTCCGGGCGCGTGGTATCCACTTTGAACACCGTCGCGCCAAGTTCACCGAGCAGGCGTCCGCAAGCAGGACCGGCAATGACGTTGGCAAGATCGAGCACCGTAACGCCGGTCAGCGGTTTGGCCGACGGCGCGCTCTGCTTGTGAAACTGCGGCGGACTTTTCGCTGGCGCGGCCTGCTCAGGACGTCCGGCGTTCAAAGATGGATAGGGTTTGGCAGATTGCACGCTGACGGCGCGGCCAAGCTGCAGATGTTTCAACCCGGCCACCGCTTCGGTGAGGCCCGCCTCTTTGGCCCACGCGCAGTTCATCCATTCGGAGAAGTCCTGAACCGTACCGCATGGCACCTGCGCTTCGGCGAATAAACCTTCCCATTCCGCAGCCGTTTTTGTCTGGAATGCTTCTTCCATCCAGTCGGCAAGCATCATGTTGAGATCGGGGCGCATGCCTTGCGCCAGCGCGATGTTGCGGTCCTTCACCTCAATGCTCGCCGGATCGTAAGGCGACGCATCGACGATTCCGAGAGCCTTGACGCGCCTCCAGAGGCCCAGCACTTCGAACATGCGAATGGCGAGCTTCCGGTTCACGGTCGCGACTGGCATCATCAGTTTGCCGTCCGCGCTGCGATAACATCCCGCGGTCGGGTTCAACCGGTTCACGAGCCAAACCATGTGAGCTTCGCTTGCGCGGGCCTTGGGGACTTCCGCCATCAATTCTGGGGGTAGCGAAAGCAATCCGGGCGGAAGCAAATGGGCATCGATGCCTTCCAGTCCCATGGCGAGAACGCCGATGGCAGAGAGACCCGCCGCCAGCCGCGGAATGACGATTGATCGCCCCGCGCCCGAGCGCTGCCGGTCCACCAGCGCGGCAGACACCGCAGTCGCTCCCAGCACAGCGGCATATACCGAACACAGCGGCAGCGGCGTGTAGATGACTTCGCGTCCCAGCAAACGGCTTGTTACACCAAGATCGGTGTAGAAACCGACCAGCGCATTGAGCAGATCGTCGCTGGTGTCGGGCGAAAGATCGAATTCCGCATCGCCCGGCACTCCGGCCGTGAATCCGAGCGAAATCTGCCATGACGCGCCTTTGCGGATGTCGCCGTCGCCAATGACAATATCTGCGCCTTCCACCGCCGCCAGCGCCGAAGCGGACAACAGCAACTTGCCGCTATCGAGGTAGTCGCCGAGGCCTTCCTGCGGCGACCGGTTGCGATTCAGCGCGAAGACTTCCGCACCTTGATCGGCGAGCAGAAGTCCCGCGAGACGGCCCGCAAGGATATTGCTGCGTTCGACAACGCGAAGACCAGCTAAAGGAAGCGACTGCTCGGTCATCCTGAATACCTCCCGGTGTTTTCTTGAAATAGCGGCATTCACCGCTTGCGTTTGGCGCATCGTTTCTGAAGTCCGCATCGGCTCAAGGTGCGATCCGGCCATAAAGGGCTTCGATAAGGCCGTTGCGACTCCGCGCCGCGCCCGGCGTAGCCGATAACGAAATCTCTTCAGGAAACGTATCGGATAAACAACGAGTTCGGTTTTGCTTCGTGCTGGCCGGATTTCACCCCCTGCAGACACTTCCGAACCTTCACGGGATCGTGCGGGCGGGCAAACCTGTGTCCAACAAGAACGGCAGACACTGCCGTCATCATGTGGGGACGAACAGGAGATGCCTATGAGCGGACGGCTCATCGAGGTCGCGAAGTCGGCTTACCAATATCCATTACTCATCAAGCAGCTTCTTCACACACCGCTGATCCAGCATCGTGATCAGGAGATCGTCTATCGCGATCTCAAGCGCTTCACCTATGGCGATCTCGGCGAACGCATCATGCGGCTCGCGAACGCGCTCGCGAAACTTGGCGTCAAGCCCGGCGACACCGTCGGCGTGCTTGACTGGGACAGCAATCGCTTTCTCGAAGCATTCTTTGCCATTCCAATGATGGGCGCGATCCTGCAAACCATCAACGTGAGACTTTCACCGGAGCAGATCGCCTACACCATCGATCACGCCGGGGCATCCACTCTGCTGGTCAACGACGAGTTCACCGAGCTTCTTGAACCAATCATGCCACTGGTTCCGAAGGTCAAGAAGCTCTTGCTGATGAGCGATAACAGCAAGCCGGTCACCGGCGGTCTGAAATTCGAAGGCGAATATGAAGCCCTGCTCGCGGCAGCATCGAATGCCTACGACTTCCCCGACTTCGATGAAAATACACAGGCCACAACATTCTACACCACCGGCACCACCGGTCTGCCGAAAGGCGTCTACTTCAGCCACCGGCAACTCGTGCTTCACACTCTGGCAGAACTGGCCGCGTTTGGCATTGCCCCCCGCCAAGGCCAGTTCTGCCGCGACGACGTTTATATGCCGATCACGCCGATGTTCCATGTCCACGCATGGGGTTATCCATGGACCGCGACGGTCGCAGGCGTGAAGCAGGTTTATCCCGGCCGCTATATCCCTGACCTGCTGCTCAAGCTGATCAAGACCGAAGGCGTCACGTTCACGCATTGCGTGCCAACCATTTTGCAAATGCTGCTGACTGCGCCCGGCAGCGCCGATGTCGATCTCTCGAAACTGACAATGGTGATCGGCGGCGCGGCGCTTCCGAAAGCACTGGCGAAACAGGCGCTAGAACGCGGCATCGACATTCTGGCTGGATACGGAATGTCGGAAACCGGACCGATCCTCACACTCGCTCAACTCAAAACGTCGATGCTGACTGGAAACCTCGATGAGCAGATCGAGATCCGCACCAAGACCGGTCTCGCGGTGCCGCTGGTCGATCTGCGGATCGTCGACGCCAACATGAAAATGCTGCCGCACGACGGCAAAACCACCGGCGAGATCGTGGTACGCGCGCCGTGGTTGACGCAGGGCTATCTCAACAACCCGAGCGCGTCTGAAGAACTCTGGGCCGGCGGTTATCTTCACACCAACGATATCGCCAACATCGATGCCAACGGTTACGTCCAGATCACCGACCGCATCAAGGACGTCATCAAGACCGGCGGCGAATGGTTGTCATCGCTGCAGCTTGAAGATCTCATTTCGGCGAAGTCCGGCGTTGCCGAAGTCGCCGTGATCGGCGTCAAGGACGACAAGTGGGGCGAACGCCCCCTGGCTTTGGTGGTCCTCGATAAAAACGTCAGCCCGACTCCGTCAGAAGCCGACATCAAGGCACATCTCAAGATCTATGCGGACGACGGCGTGATCTCGAAATACGGCATCCCGCAGACAATCATGTTTGTCGATCAGCTTGAACGCACCAGCGTCGGAAAGATCAACAAGAAAGAACTGCGGGCAAAATATAACGACGTGGCCTGATCGTCGAATGGGCGAAGCCCGAACCCAGGGCGAAACTTGATAGCCAGCATCGTGAACTTGCAAGGACAACGACAATGACCCGATTGCCCACCGATGGCGATGGACAGGACAGCGTTTCCGAACAGGCGTCACGCTTTACGCTTGCGCTCAACCCTCTGGTTGGCCTGCGTCCGGAAGACGTCATGCAGGGCGCGCAAGCGATCCTGAAAGCCATGATCAACGAGCCAGCAGCGGCGGCGGCGCAATTGTCCGATTTTGTCTCCGAACTCGGAAAGGTTGCAACGGGAAAATCCGAAGTCGCACCCGAACAAAGCGACAAAAGATTCGCCGACGCGACATGGACCGACAGCAGGTTGCATCATGGCCTGCTGCAAGCCTATTTGGCATGGGGGAAGGCGCTCGACGGGTTCGTCGACAAGACCAGTCTCAGCGAGATCGACAAGAATCGTGCGCATCTCTTTACGACAATTCTTGTCGATGCTTTGGCACCGACCAACAACTTTGTGAGTAATCCCGCAGCGCTGCGCCGCATCGTGGACTCTGGCGGACAGAGCCTCGTTAGCGGAATGAAGAATTTCATCGAGGACATGACCAAGAACGGCGGCATGCCCTCGCAGGTAGATACATCGCCTTTCAAGGTCGGTGAAAACCTCGCCTCAACGCCTGGCGCTGTTGTCTTTCACAACGAGATACTCGAGCTTATTCAGTACACGCCAACCACCTCGAGTGTCCGGCAGCGGCCGGTGATGATTACGCCACCTCAGATCAACAAGTACTACGCCACCGATCTTGCGCCGGGTAAGAGCCTCGTCGAATTCCTGCTAGCGAGCGGAATGCAGACATTCTGCATCAGTTGGCGAAATCCCACCTCGGCGCACCGCGAATGGGGTCTCGACGCCTACGTGTCCGCCCTCGACGAAGCGGTTGACGCCGTGCGCGAGATCACCGGCAGCGACGATGTGACCATGATGGGGTCGTGCTCCGGAGGCATCACCTCAACGGCCTATCTCGGCTATCTCGCAGGCACCAATCAGCCGAAAGTCAAGAATATCACGCTCGCGGTTTGCGTGCTTGATGTCGCGTCAGCCGAGGACATCGCGCTTGGATCGCTGATAACGCCGCAGACCATGGCGGCGGCCAAAAAGGCTTCCGAGATTCGCGGCGTGCTGGACGGAAACGAACTGGCGCGTATCTTCGCATGGATGCGGCCGAACGATCTGATCTGGAACTACTGGGTCAACAACTATTTGCTCGGCAACAAGCCGCCTGCTTTCGACATTTTGTTCTGGAATGCCGACACGACCCGTCTGCCAGCCAGGCTGCACGGCGACTACATCGACCTCTATTTCACGAATCCGTTCGTGAACGCCAACAAGCTCATGCTGAATGACGTATCCATCGATTTGAGTCAGGTGAAAGTCGACGGCTACGTCTTAGCGGGTTCTACCGACCACATCACACCTTGGAAGAGTGTATTCCGTACGGCTCAATTGATCGGCGAAGACACGACTTTCGTGCTGTCGAGCAGCGGTCATTTGCAAAGTCTCATCAATCCGCCGACCAATAAGAAGGCGACATACTGGACAGGTTCGATGAAAGGCAAAACAGCTGAGGCCTTTCAGGCCGAAGGCACGAAGCACAACGGAACGTGGTGGCTACACTGGCGCGACTGGCTCTATGAGCGCTCGGGCGCGGACGTGCCCGCACCGTCCTCGCTCGGGAGCGCCGCGCATCCAGTGACCATCCCCGCACCCGGCTCGTATGTGTTCGATGCATAGTCTGTGCGCGGAAGCGGAAAGCATCGACATGCGCGTCGCTATGCCCGACGACAACCCACGTTCAGAGGACGGGATCGACGTCCGCAGCATCACTGTGGGACGTCAGGTATTGCGCGTTGCGATCAAACGGGGGGCGAAAGATCGGCCGCCGTTGCTGCTATTCAATGGCATTGGTGCGAACTGGGAACTGACAAAGCCCTTTCTCCACGCCATGAAAAAAACTGAAGTCATTATCTTCGATATCCCCGGCGTGGGCGGCTCCCCCCTCCCGTCGCGGCCCTATCGTCCGTCCGCCATCGCCGGTCTGGCGGCCAAACTCGTGACTCAACTGGGCTACGACAAAGTCGATGTGGCAGGTGTATCCTGGGGTGGCGGAGCGGCACAGCAGTTTGCCTTCCAACATCGATCACTTTGCCGGCGGCTTGTGCTTGCCGCAACCAGCCCCGGCGCGATCATGGTGCCGGGCCGCCTCTCGGTGATTTGGAAACTCGCAACCCCGCGCCGCTACATCGACAAGGATTACCTAAACAACATCGCCGGCGAAATTTATGGTGGCGCATTTCGAAACGATCAGACATTGGCCGCACATCACGCCGGCGGAATGAGCGGTGTACGCGGAATGGGCTATTTCTATCAGCTCATTGCTATGGCTGGCTGGTCCAGCCTGCCGTGGCTGTGGTCATTGAAACAGCCAACGCTTGTCATGATGGGAACCGACGATCCCATCGTTCCTCCGACCAATGGAAAATTCCTGTCCTGGATGATCCCGAATTCGCAGCTTGTATTCATTGATGACGGCCACCTTTTCATGATCACTCGACCCATGGAAAGTGCCGGGATCGTCGAGCGCTTTCTTTCGAAAGATGATCACAATAATCAGTAAATGAGTTGGAGAACCAAACATGATCAGGCGCGACGCAAGAAAGAAAGATGATGAATATCGATGCGATCACGATCGGCAACACCCCTCCCGATGATGTCAATGTTATCATCGAAGTCCCCATTGGCGGTGAGCCGATCAAGTATGAAATGGACAAGGCCGCCGGAACGCTGGTGGTCGACCGCTTCCTTCACACGCCGATGCGATACCCCGGCAATTACGGCTTTGTGCCGCATACGCTGTCGGACGACGGCGATCCGATCGACGTGCTGGTCGCCAATACGCGCCCAATCTTTCCGGGAGCGGTCATCAACGTGCGCCCAATCGGCGTACTCAA
>Ga0209023_10003667_pt1 | contig 18120 bp, 13 predicted proteins | sample LakOneMetagenome_FD_187468 | JGI IMG/M metagenome (GOLD analysis project Ga0209023, IMG submission 187468) | Freshwater and sediment microbial communities from Lake Erie, Canada (SPAdes) (version 2) | ecosystem: Environmental > Aquatic > Freshwater > Lentic | place: Lake Erie, Canada... | reverse complement strand
GCCTGCGACGACGATCTTCCCGTCGGGCTGGAGCGCAACGCTGTAGGCAGCATCGTTGCCGCTGCCGATCGCCGTGATGACTTTGCCGGTGCCGTTAAAGCTCAAGTCGAGTGCGCCGCTGGCAGAGTAACGGGCGAGACAAAAATCGTAAGTGGTGCCGTTGAGGCAAGAGCCTGCGACGACGATCTTCCCGTCGGGCTGGAGCGCAACGCTGTAGGCGCCATCGTTGCCGTTGCCTATCGCCGTGATGACTTTGCCGATGCCGTTAAAGTTCGTGTCGAGTGCGCCATTGGCGAGGTAACGGGCGAGACAAAAATCGTAATCGGTTCCGTTGGAGCAAGTGCCTGCGACGACGATCATGCCGTCGGGCTGCAGCGCGAGGCTGTACGCAACATCGGTGCCGCTGCCGATCGGTGTGATGACTGTGCCAAAGCCCGAGCCAAAGGTGGCGTCCGGAGCCCCCGGGAACGCGGCGGCAAGGCTGCTCACCACGAGCCAGAGCACGGCAACTGCGCGCGCCGTGCCTGATCGAAGGCGGGAGGCTGCCTGTAGGGCAGGGATGACGGCAATCATGGGAACCTCCGGCTGAAGGGTTGACGGCCAACATTGGGTAGCGCAATGATAAGACGCTTTCCCGCCAAATCAAGCAGCCATGCGGCGCGCCTTTTGAAAGCTGCTTCGGCCGCCGCGAAGGCGCATTCCACTCGACGGCACTAAAACTCAATAGGCAAGATGCACATCGTCGTGTCGCTAAGTTACTAATTTGCGGCGCACAGCTTCACGCCTTCACCATCCCATCCCTGTGCGACTAATTGGTTGTAGAGCGTGAGGCTCGTCGTGAAGCGATGGTTCGGGTCGTCTGGGAAACGAGTTTGGCCGCGGAACGCGCGATACACCGGCACTTGGCCCGCAGCGCAGCCACCGCCGATGCCTTCAATGATGGGCAGATAGGCGTAGGAATCGACGCCTTCGAAATACGGCAATCGAGGAGATGCCTGGTTGTTGGGGTTGAGCGCGGCTAGCGCGGTTTTTTCGCTGTCGACCAGTGTGTAGAAATGGCTGCCGCGCGTTTGGTTCTTTGCGATTTGGTCGAAGTAGTAGCGGTTGATGCCGCGGCTCGCCGGGTCGGCAAACGTGAGTGACGAGAACGATTGTCCGGTGCGAGACCATCCAGCAGCGGCGTCAAGGATCGCCTTCTCATTGTCGCGCGAGGTTAGGAAGTAGTAGTTGAGTGGGGTGTAGACATACTCGGTGAGTGTCTTGGGCGTGTTGGGGCCGCCTTCGTAGCGGGCGAGGCAGAAGTCGTTGGTGCCGTTCCAACAATATCCTGCTGCGACCACCTTTCCATCCGGCTGCAGCGCGACGGAGAGCGCGGCGGCCTGGCTTAACCCAATCAGTGACGTGACTTTGCCGTCGGTGCTGAAACTGCTGTCAAGAGCGCCGCTGGGCAAATATCGGGCGACGCAGAAATAGGAGTTGTTGCTGTCGAAGCAGTATCCGGCCAGAACGATTTTGCCATCGGGTTGCAGTGCGATCGCACGGGCATAGTCGTCGCTCGACCCAATGGGATTGACGGCTGTTCCGGTACTGTTGAAGGAAGTATCTAGGGAGCCGTTAGGGAGGTAGCGGGCGACGCAGAAGTCATAGTTGCCACCGGTCCGGCAAGCTCCGGCCACAATGACCTTGTTATCCGGCTGCAGCGAGATCGCGGTCGCGTCACCGCCTGACCCAATGGTTGTGATCACTTTGCCGGTACCATTGAAGCTGGAGTCGAGCTCGCCACTGGGCAGGTAGCGAGCAAGACAAAATGCGTAGTTGTTGCCGTCAGGGCATGACCCGGCCGCGATGATCTTGCCATCCGCTTGCAACACCAGCGCTTGCGCTTGGTCGGTACCGGTCCCGAAACTCGTGATCACTTTTCCGGTGGCGTTGAAGCTGGAATCGAGCGCGCCGCTGGGTAAGAAACGGGCTAGACAGAAGGCAAATTTGCTACCGTTGTTGCAGTATCCCGCCACGACAATCTTGCCATCAGACTGCAAGACGAGGGCGCGGGCGCTGTCGTCGCTCGACCCAATGGGGGCCACCACTTTGCCGGTGCTGTTAAAGCTTGCATCGAGCGCGCCGCTCGGTAGGTAGCGCGCGATGCAGACGTCGAAATTACTCCCGTTGTCGCAGTATCCGACCACTACGATTTTGCTGTCGGGCTGTAATGCGATGGCAGTGGCGTAGTCGCGACTTTGGCCGATAGCAGTCAGCACCTTGCCTGTGGCGTTGAAGCTTGTGTCGAGCGCGCCATTGGGCAGGTAGCGGGCTAGGCAAAAGTTTACGCCGTCTCCGTTACCGTTGGCGCATTCGCCCGTCACCACAATCTTGCCATCGGCTTGCAGCGCGCTGGCCGCGATTAGGTCGTTGCGTTGCCCAATTGCTGTGATCACCTTGCCTCCATTCCCGAAGCTGGTATCAAGGTCGCCAGGTGCGGCACCTGAGCTAAATGAAGCGCAAACTGAGATTGCGATGAAGCACAGTCGAAGTAGGGAATTCGTCACAAATTTCTTTCTGTTGAACGATAGAGTGCGAACGCAGAGTTGCGCTACTACGCGAGGCGCATTCGTCCCGCGCAAATAGCGAACTTGCTACTTCGCAAACAAAGAATCCATATTCTCAAACGCCTTAAATTCAATCGCGTTGCCCGATGGGTCGAGGAAGAACATGGTGGCTTGTTCGCCGGGTTCGCCTTTGAAGCGGATGTGCGGCTCGATGATGAATTGGGTGCGGGCGGCTTGTAGGCGCTCGGCCAGTTCGTGCCATTGCTTCATCGTGAGGACAACTCCGAAGTGACGGCAAGGGACGTCGTCGCCGTCAACTTCACTGGTCTTCGCCATCGAGCATTCGTCGGGCGCGAGGTGGGCGACTATCTGGTGACCGTAGAAATCAAAGTCCACCCAGTGCGGGCTCGAGCGGCCTTCCTTGCAGCCGAGCAGGTCGAGATAGAAGCGCCGCGAAGCATCAAGGTCGTGCGACGGGAACGCAAGGTGGAACGGCTGGATGGATTGTGTGGACATGGGGTGTGCTGCTTGTGATGAATGCGGTGGAAGCCTGATTCTAGGTCGCGCCATAATGTCTTCATGGCTACACCGTTTCAGGAACTGGTTAAAGAGTTTGAGTCGTTCGACGGGACTGACGTCGAGCGCATTGGTCTGGTGCTCGTTGCAATGGCGGTCGGTGCCCTCGTCGGGATGTTCGTATCGCGACGGCGGCAGCCCAGTCTGAGCTTTTCTCAGGCGCTATGGCGTGCGACCTTCATTGGCATCACCTTTCCTCTGGTCACCTATGTGATCCTGTTTGTGCTTCGGTTGACGCCTTACGGTCACGCTGCGGGTGTGCTGCCGCACTTTGCGGTTCGCGTGTTCGCCTCGCTGGTGGTGATTCGCATCGTGGCGCGCGTGCTGCGAGGACTGTTCCCGAACTCGGCGCCAGTGCGCAACACGATCAACATCGTGAGTGTGCTGATCTGGCTCGGCCTCGTAATGTATGTGGCCGGGGTGTTGCCGCTGATTGAGAGCGAGCTGGACTCTGTGTTTATCCCGCTCGGCAAGACGCAGGTCTCGGCGCTGACCTTGCTGCAGGGGCTGGCGCTGGTTGCCTGCACGTTGCTTGGTGCGTTGTGGCTGTCGTCAGTGCTGGAGGCGCGGGTCATGGCGGTGGGCATCGACATGAGCCTGCGCCTGGTGCTGACGCGTTTCATGCGCGCATTGCTTTTCGTTTTGGCGCTGCTCATTGCGCTGGCGGCGGTGGGCATCGACCTTACGGTGCTGTCGGTGTTTGGCGGCGCGCTGGGCGTCGGGTTGGGACTGGGCCTGCAGAAGATCGCGGCGAATTACGTGAGCGGTTTTGCGATGTTGCTGGAGCGGAGTTTTCGCGTGGGTGACAGCGTCAAGGTGGACAACTTCGAGGGTCAGATCACAAACATCCACACGCGCTACACGGTCGTGCGCGCAGCGAATGGGCGCGAATCCGTGGTGCCGAACGAAATGTTCATCGTCAACCGCGTGGAGAACCTGTCGCTGGAAAATAAGCGCGTAGCGTTCACAACGAAGTTGCAGATCGATTACGCGAGCGATGTGGATGTGGCGCGCCAGCTCCTCGTCGAGGCAGCGACGGCGCAGCCGCGCGTTCTCGCGGACCCGCCGCCAAACGCGATGCTGAGCGATTTCGCCGCTGACGGACTGGAGTTGACACTCGGTTACTGGATTGCCGATCCAGAAAACGGCATCAATAACGTACGCTCGGACATCAATCTCGCGATCTGGCGGGCGTTCCAGGCCAATGCGATCAATGTGCCGTTCCCGCAGCGCGTTGTGCATGTGGTGAACGACACACCGCAGCCGGTAAACTCCGCGCCTGCACAAAAAGACACACAGTAATTTCCACGATGCCCGAATCCCTTATCGTGCGTCTCGCGCGAGACGTTGCCATTTCCCAGAAACAAGCCGAAGCGGCGGTCGAGCTGCTCGATGGCGGCGCGACGGTGCCCTTCATCGCGCGCTATCGAAAGGAGGCCACCGACGGCCTTGATGACGTGCAATTGCGCTTTCTGCATGAACGGCTGGACTATCTGCGTGAGCTGGATGACCGCCGCAACACGGTGCTGGCGTCTATCACGGAGCAGGGCAAGCTGACTGATGATCTGGCGGTTGCGCTCGATCGCGCGGTGACCAAGCAGGAGATCGAAGACCTTTACGCACCGTACAAGCAAAAGCGTCGTACCAAGGCGCAGATCGCGCGTGAGGCGGGGCTGCAGCCGCTGGCGGACGCACTATTTGCTGATCCGACGCTGGTGCCGCTGACGGAGGCGGCGAAGTTCATCAACGGCACATCACCCGTCGATGGCGCGGTGGTCGCATTCGCCGATGCGCAGGCCTGTCTAGACGGTGCGCGTGACATTTTGTCCGAACAGTGGGCGGAGGACGCCGCGCTGGTTGGCAGGATGCGCGAGTGGCTCTGGCAGAACGGATTGTTTGAGAGCAAGGTCGCCGAAGGCAAGGAGAAGGACGGCGACAAGTTTCGCGACTACTTCGACTATGCCGAGCCGATTGGCAAAGTGCCGTCGCATCGCGCGCTCGCAGTGTTTCGCGGATGGCTGGCGGAGGCGTTGACCGTGAAGCTGGTACAGCCGGAACCGCAGGCGACCGCGGCAGCACAACCTGCCGCAGCGGGCGTTCGAGCTGTGGTTCCGTTTACCCCGTGCGAAGGCATGGTCGCGTCGCAGATTCAGTGGTCACATCAGGGCCGCGCGGCGGATGATTGGTTGAAGCGCGTGGTGAGTTGGACCTGGAAAGTGAAGCTTGCGCCGTCGCTGGAACGCGATCTGTTTGCCAAGCTGCGCGAGAGCGCGGAAGAAGTGGCCATCAAGGTGTTCGGCGACAATGTGCGCGACCTCATGCTCGCTGCGCCTGCTGGCAACAAGGTGGTGATGGGGCTTGACCCTGGCATTCGAACCGGCGTGAAGGTAGCCGTGGTGGATTCGACCGGCAAAGTGGTCGCGATCAGCACGGTGTATCCGCATGAGCCGCGCAAGGACTGGGATGGCTCGCTGCACACATTGCGCAAACTGTGCGAGACGCACGGCGTGCAGTTGATCGCCATTGGCAACGGTACGGCAAGTCGTGAGACGGACCAACTGGCGGCTGACTTGATCAAGCAACTTGGCGGCGGCGTTACCAAGGTGATCGTATCGGAAGCAGGTGCTTCGGTGTACTCTGCGAGCGAATACGCATCGCAGGAATTGCCCGATCTCGATGTGAGCATTCGTGGTGCAGTAAGCATTGCGCGACGATTGCAGGATCCGCTGGCGGAGCTGGTGAAAATTGATCCGAAATCCATCGGCGTTGGTCAGTATCAGCATGACGTGAACCAGTCATTGCTCGCCAAGAAACTGGATGCGGTGGTTGAGGATTGCGTGAACTCGGTGGGTGTGGATGTGAATCTCGCTTCCGCGCCATTGCTTTCGCGTGTCGCCGGATTGTCTGCCAGCAATGCGCGAAGCATCGTTGCGCATCGCGAGCAGCACGGCGCGTTTGTCGACCGTGAGGCGATTCGCAAGGTGTCGGGCATCGGGCCGAAGACTTTCGAACAGTGTGCTGGTTTTCTGCGCATTCAGGGTGGCACGAATCCGCTCGACGCGAGCGCGGTGCATCCCGAGAGTTATGCGCTGGTCCAGAAGATTATTGAGCGCGCGAAGAAAACCTTGTCTGAGCTATTGGGCAATGCGACAGCCCTCAAGCTGGTGTCGCCGACGGCGTTCGCGGCCGAGGGCGTTGGCGAGATCACGGTACGCGACGTGCTCACTGAACTGGAAAAGCCGGGCCGTGATCCGCGTCCGGAATTCAAGGTCGCAAAGTTCAACGACGGCGTGAACGATATCAAGGATCTCGCTGAAGGCATGATTCTCGAAGGTACTGTGACCAACGTCGCTGCGTTTGGCGCGTTCGTGAACGTGGGGGCACATCAGGACGGCCTGGTACATGTGTCGCAGCTTGCCAACAAATTCGTGAAAGACCCGAAAGATGTGGTGAAGGCGGGGCAGATCGTGAAAGTGAAAGTTGTCGAAGTGGACGTTGCGCGCAAACGCATCGCGCTGACCATGCGGCTGGATGCGGCACCCGTACCCGCGGAACAACGTCAGGGAGGTAGGCGCGACGCCGACAACCGCGGCGATATGAATCGGCGCCCGGCTGTCCAGCGTCCGACGCAGCAGCCAGAAAGCGCCATGGCGGCAGCGTTTGCATCGCTCAAGCGAAATTAGTGGTGCTTCTGGTCGATGCGTTTCAAAGTTTGAACTGACTCAACAATTGACGCGAATCCTCTGATAGATTTGCTTTTAGCGGTGCGCGGTTCGCGCCCGATCAAAAAATCGTTTCTACAGAGGGGTTCTCATGTTGCGTAGTTTTATGTCGCGCGCTGCGGCGCTGGCGACGATTCTTGTCGCGCTCAATGCGCTCAGTGTTCGGGCTCAGACGGTCACCGTCGTCGAGTACTACAACACGGCGCTAGATGCCTATTTCATAACCGGCCGTACGTCGGATCAGACGGCGCTGGATGCCGTAGCCAGTTTTCAGCGCACCGGAATGACTTTTCAGGCGACGGCTGCCGCTTCGGCGACGGCGGCACAGACCAAGATTTGTCGTTTCTATATTCATAGTGCCTCGCCCTACGTGAATTCGCACTTTTATGGGCGACAGGGCATTGATTGCGAGCCGATTCGTGCGCAGAATCTGGTCGGCTTCGATTGGGAGGACTATGACTTTGCCACGCAGCAGCCGACTGCGGGCGTGTGTCCTGCAGCGACGACGCCTGTGTATCGCGGCTTTCGCGCTGCTGCGGGTGGCAAGACGTCAAACCATCGCTACAGCGCCAGCCAAACAACGTATCAGACCGCGATCCAGGCGGGGTATGTCGGTGAAGACGTTGCGTTCTGCGTGACCTCAGCCACCGCTGCGACGGCCATTTCGCCGCCGGTCAGCAGCTCGGATTGCGGGACCTTTTACTTTCCGGGCAAGCGCGTGACCTATCAGTCAACCAGTTCACCTGGCAATGCGACCTCCTCGTTCGTACGTACGTACGATCCAGTTCCTGTGACCTTCAACGGCCAGTCGGCGACGCAGATTGTGGATACACCTCCCACAGGTAGCCCCTCGTCGACGATGATTCAGGATGGAGTGTCGTCATGGAGCGAGCTCGGTGGTCGCTCAACTGGCAGCAGTGGCACCCAGGAGACGTATTTTTCGCCGCCGATTGTGTTCCCGAAGACGATGAACATTGGTCAGACGATAAATATTGGGCGCACAGTGTCGTTCAGCCCGGCGTCGCCCAACGGCACCGGCAATCAGACTGGCACCATCGTGCTGACATCGCGTGAATCGGTGACGGCACCGTCTGGCACCTACGCCAATGCATGCAAGTACACCATCAATACAGTAACGACGTATCCGGCGGTTGGTTCAAGTTCAAACACGAGAACACTGGTCTGGGTCGCCTCAGGTGTTGGCATGGTGCGCTCGGAAATCACGGATACGACGTCTGTAGCCGGTTTCAATATCACGAGCAATTCGGTTGTGGTATCGACCGCCGTGCAGTAACGGTCAGCCTGCACCCGAAAAGGCGCACTTCGGTGCGCCTTTTTCTTTTCGGCCTGCCCGCTATCTTTTTTTCGCCGCCAAACTTCTGGTGTGAATGCGTCGGCTTGGCTGTTGCGTATTCAGGCTGAATCATTGTGAGGTGCGCCGACGACCGGTCGGCGAGTTGTCCTACTCGTTGCCATTGGTTTCGTCCCTAGTATGTCGATTGGGGCAATCGCGTCACCGTGCGCGAGTAGTTCGGCCCCGGCAAAGCACAAAGGAGAACAGCGTGTTCACAAAAAAATGGCAAATCATTCTGGCATTCGTGTTCGGCAGCGCGGTGACAGGCGCTGGCGCTCAGTCGGTTACCGTCGTGGAGTACTACAACAAGCCGCTTGACGCGTACTTCATTACGGGTCGTGCGACCGAGCAGCAGCAGCTTGATGCGCAGGTGGACTTTCAGCGAACCGGTATGACCTTTCAGGCTGTCGCGGCAGCCGGGGCGCCGGCGACGACCACCAGAATTTGCCGTTTCTACATCAGCGCAACGTCACCGTTCACGAGCTCACACTTCTATGGTCGGGAGGGCACGGACTGTGAGTACCTTCGCGCCCAGAACCTTCCCGGATTCACCTGGGAGGACTACGACTTTGCGCTTGAGCAGCCGGTTAGCGGAGTCTGTCCCACGACTGCAGTCACCATCTATCGCAGCTATCGCCCGGCCGCCAATGGCAAGACTGCCAACCACCGATACAGCGCGAGCCCTGAGAGCTACGTAGCGACGACTAACGCCGGATACACCGGCGAACAGGCCGCGTTCTGTGCAACGGCCGCGACCGATGTCACAATCAGCGCTTCCGCTGACTGCGGGACACTTTACTATCCCGGCGTGCGCGTCGGTTACCAGTCGCTGAGCGGCACAGGGACACCGGAAAGCTGGGTCCGCTACCACAGCGGAGTAACCGTCACATTCAACGGCCAACCGGCAATAGCGGTTGTTGAAAGACCCGCTTCGGGATTCGCAACCACGTTCATGATTCAGGAGACTGCGGACAGCTGGACTGATCTGGGCATCAGTACTCAGAACAGCGCAGGAATACTGGAAACATATTACACGCCAGCAACGGTGTATCCACGTCGCATGGTTGCCGGTCAACGGATTGATATCAATCGTTTCGCCGTTTACAACCCGATCCAGAATTTCGGATCGCCATCACAGATCGGGTACCTGGCGCTGATAGGACGTGAGACCGTAACGGTAACGGCAGGAACATATGACGCCTGCAAATTCACCAGCGAGATGACGACGAACTACGCTGCGATTGGAAGGACCGACGTAGCGCGGGCAACGACATGGGTCGCCGCAGGTGTCGGGGTTGTGAAGTCGTCAACAGTCGAGACTACGACGCAGGGTAGTGGCCCGCCTTCGGCCGGGGTAACCACGGAAGTGCAGGCGGTGTCAGTACAGCCGTTGTAATCGCCATAGACGACGTGCCTTCCCTGTCGGCTGAGGGCGGCTCTCGACGGTCAGACGGCTAGGAGCCAGACGCTGCCCGGCTATTGCGGCGGCGTTCCAGAAAGGCCTGCAACTCGCCGACCACGCCCTTGCGAAAGGCGAGTACGCAGAGCACAAAGATGACGCCGATGATCACAGTGACCCAGGAGCCGACCTTGTCGGCCAGCAGGTTCTGCAGGGAAATGACAATCCCGGCACCGAATACCGGTCCGAAAAAGGTCCCGACACCGCCGAGCAGCGTCATCAGGATTACCTCGCCCGACATTGACCAGTGCACGTCGGACAGCGTTGCAAAACCCATAACCAGCGTTTTCAGCGAACCTGCGAGTCCAGCCAGCGTTGCCGAGAGCACGAACGCCAGCAACTTGTAGCGATCCACTTCGTAACCAAGCGAAATTGCACGCGGTTCATTTTCACGGATCATCTTGAGCACCTGACCGAAAGGCGAGTGCACGATGCGCGAAATAATCAGGAAAATCGCCACAAACACGGCGACCACCAGGTAATACATCACGGTATCGGACTCAAGCGACAGCAGGCCAAACAGCGCGCCGCGCGGTACGCCCTGCAGTCCGTCCTCACCGCCGGTGAATGGCACCTGTAGACAGACGAAATACACCATCTGCGCGATGGCCAGTGTGATCATTGCGAAATAGATGCCTTGACGACGGATCGCCACCATGCCGACCACGAGACCGATCAGACCCGCCGCGATCGCGCCTGCCACGATGCCCAGTTCGGGGGTGAAGTTTTGCGACTTGATCAGCCATCCTGTGACATATGCAGCGGATCCAAAGAAAGCAGCATGGCCGAATGAGAGTAGCCCTGTAAATCCCAGCAACAAATTAAAGGCTGCCGCAAAAATGGCGAAGCAGAGCAGCTTCATCACAAACACGGGATAGAGGCCGAGTGCCGGAGCGACGAGCGCAAGAATCAGCAGGCCGATGTAGGTAATGCGGATCAGTTTCGCTGACTTTGTCGCGAGGGCTTCGTGGGTGATGGGATTTGATGTGTTGCTCATGGCCTATGCAACCTTGCCAAATAGCCCTGCGGGCCGGACCATCAACACGATCACCATGATGACGAAAACGACGATGCTTGAAGCTTCCGGATAGAACACCCGGGTCAGTCCCTCAATCACGCCAAGACCAAGCCCGGTCAGGATCGAGCCCATGATTGAGCCCATGCCACCGATTACGACCACAGCAAACACCACAATGATGAGGTTGGAACCCATCAAAGGGTTGACCTGGATGATGGGCGCAGCGAGCACCCCTGCCAACGCGGCGAGCGCGGCACCCGCACCATATGTGAGCATCACCATCAAGGGAACGTTGACACCAAAGGCCTGTACCAGCTTCGCGTTCTCGGTGCCGGCGCGCAGATACGCCCCCAGACGCGTGCGTTCGATCAGGAACCAGGTGCCGATGCACACGACCAGCGAGACGGCAACCACCCACGCGCGGTAGTTGGGCAGCACCATGAAGCCAAGGTTGGTGGCGCCGGACAACAATTCAGGCACGGGATAAGACTGGCCCGAAACGCCGAACTGTTCGCGGAAGATGCCCTCGAAAATCAGCGACAGACCGAATGTGAGGAGCAGACCGTACAGCGGGTCCAGTCCGTAGAGACGTTTAAGGAACAATCGCTCGATGATGACACCTAGTACGCCGACAACAAGCGGTGCCAGGATTAGTGCGAACCAGTAGTTCACGCCCCATTTGTCGAGCATGATCCACGCAGCAAACGCGCCCAGCATGTAGAGCGCGCCATGCGCGAAATTCACGATGTCGAGCAGTCCGAAGATGACAGCCAGACCAAGGCTGAGCATGGCGTAGAACGCACCATTGACCAGGCCCAGCAATAGCTGGCCAAGAAATGCCTGATGGGGGATGCCGAATATTTCCATGGATGCCCGTTGGCGTGTTGATCTGCTGGCGTCGCAGCCGACCGCAGCCGGCTGCTTTTTTGCGATGCTGTGACTACTTCTTGAGCAGCGAGCACTTCGATTCGGCTACGGTCGTGAACGCCTGATCGCCCGGCACTTTCGATACCAGCTTGTAGTAATCCCACGGCGCGGTCGATTCTTTCGGGCTCTTCACTTCAAACAGATACATGTCGTGAATCATGCGGCCGTCGGCGCGGATTTTCCCCTTGCTGTAGAAGTCGTTCGACGGTGTGGCCTTGAGTTTTTCCATCACCTTGTCGGCGTCCGTGGTGCCTGCGGCCTGTACGGCTTTCAGGTAGTTCATCGTGGCCGAGTAGTCCGCAGCCTGCAGGCTGGATGGTTGACGTTTGTATTTGTCAAAGAAGCGCTTGGAGAACGCGCGCGAAGCGTCGTCCTGATTCCAGTACCAGCTGTCGGCCAGTTGCAGACCTTCAGTGTTGGCGAGGCCCAGGCTGTGCACGTCGTTGATGAACACCAGCAACCCGGCGATCTTCATCGTCTTGTTGATGCCGAATTCCTTGGCTGCCTTCATCGCATTGGTGAAGTCGCCACCGGCGTTGGCAAGACCAAGAATCTGTGCCTTGCTCGACTGAGCCTGCAACAGGAACGACGAGAAATCGGACGCATTGAGCGGATGACGCACGGCACCGGCAACGGTGCCGCCGTTGGCCTTGACCACGGTGGAGGCATCGCCTTCCAGTGAATAGCCAAAAGCGTAGTCGGCGGTCAGGAAGAACCAGTTCTTGTTGCCAGCCTTGACCAGCGCAGAACCAGCCACTTTTGCGAGTGCAACCGTGTCATAGGCGTAGTGAACTGTATAGGGTGTGCAGTCTTCGTTGGTCAGGCGGGCAGAGCCTGCGCCGATCACCATGAACGGACGCTTCTTCTCGGCGGCGACTTTGGCCATCGCGAGCGCAGTGCCGGAGCTGGTGCCGCCGACGAGCATCGCGAGATTGTCCTTGTCGATCCACTCGCGCGCCTTGGAGCTCGCGACGTCAGCCTTGTTCTGGTGGTCGGCAGTCAGCACTTCGATGGGTCGGCCGAGAACCTTGCCGCCAAAGTCCTGCGCCGCCCACTTGATCATTTCGCCGCCGGCCGGGCCGTCGATGTCGGCATAGAGGCTCGACATGTCGGTGATGAAACCGATCTTGACGGGGCCAGTGGCTGTCTGCGCAGAGGCTGCAGCGGCGAAGGTGACCGCGAGCGCGGCGACGAGTGTGTTGAGTTTCATGTTCTCTCCTTGTTACTTCTGTGTCAGAAAATTTGGGGTGGTTAATGTGAAGTCTGACGCCTGAGCCGGTTCGGCGGTGTCAGACCCCAAGATACTCTTGCAGCATAGTCATGTTTTGACCCAGCTCATCTTGTGCGAACTGTTTCACGATCATGCCGTGCTCCATCACGTAAAAACGGTCAGCGAGTGGTGCCGCGAAGCGGAAATTCTGCTCGACCAATACGATGGTGTAACCCTTCGCCTTGAGCGTGAGGATCATCTCGCCGAGCTTCTGCACGATGACGGGCGCAAGCCCTTCCGAGATTTCATCAAGCAGCAGCAGGCGGGCGCCGGTACGCAGGATGCGCGCGACGGCAAGCATCTGTTGTTCGCCACCCGATAGCCGGGTGCCGGGACTGGAGGCACGTTCCTTCAGGTTCGGGAACATGCCGTAGATTTCTTCAATACTCATGCCGCCGGGCGCGAGTGTTGGCGGCAGCATCAGGTTTTCTTCGGCCGTGAGGCTGGCAAAAATGCCGCGCTCTTCAGGGCAATAGCCGACGCCGAGATGCGCCACTTTATGTGGCGCCAGCTTGATCGTTTCGGTGCCGTTGATACGAATCGAGCCCTTGCGTTTGCCAGTCAGGCCCACGATCGCGCGCATGGTCGTCGTGCGGCCCGCGCCGTTGCGGCCAAGCAGGGTCACCACCTCGCCCTGATGCACGGTGAGATTCACGCCGTGCAGGATGTGTGATTCGCCGTACCACGCGTGCAGGTCCTCGATGCGGAGCAGTTCGGTGGTCATTTCAGTGCGCACCCTGCAGCTCGGTGTCGACCGTGCCCATGTAGGCCTCGATCACCAGCGGATTTTTTGAAACCTCGGCGTATGGCCCGTCAGCGATGATGGCGCCACGTTGCAGCACCGTAATGCGATCAGCGATGGATGAAACGACGTTCATGTTGTGTTCGACCATCAGAATCGTGCGTCCTGTCGAAACCTTCTTGATGAGCTGCGTCACGCGATCCACGTCTTCGTGGCCCATGCCCTGCGTCGGCTCGTCAAGCAGCATCAGTTCCGGCTCCAGCGCGAGCGTGGTGGCAAGCTCCAGCGCACGCTTGCGACCGTAGGGCAGGTTGACCGTCATTTCGTTGGTGAAGTCCTGCAGGTCCACTTCGGCCAGCAGCTGGCGCGCGCGTTCATGCAGGTGAAACAGCGAGTTCTCGCCTTTCCAGAAGTGAAATGAGGTGCCGAGATTGCGTTGCAGCGCGGCGCGCACATTTTCGAGCACCGTCATGTGCGGGAACACGGCCGAAATCTGGAACGAACGCACGATGCCTCGCCGCGCCGTTTGTGCAGGTTGTTCGGTCGTAATATCGACGCCGTTGAAGACGATGTTGCCCGTGGTCGGGTGCAGAAATTTCGTCAGCAGATTGAAGAAGGTCGTCTTGCCCGCGCCGTTGGGTCCGATGAGCGCGTGAATATGCCCGCGCTGAACTTTGAGGTCAACATTGTTGACGGCCACAAATCCCTTGAATTCCTTGGTAAGGCCCCGCGTTTCAAGAATGTACTCAGCAGACAAAAGGAGCCCTCCGGCAGTTCAGATTGCCACCACGCATGCGGCAATCTGACAAGAAATATTACTTCGGTGACCGGTGCAGCATCCACCTGAACGGACGCGCGACGATCACCGAAGTGGTCTGCGAGTTTTACAGGAAAACACAGTCGTCGCGATGCAAATAGTTCGCGAACCAAGGTAAACCCCGGGGTGTACGATGACCGATCACGCGAGCGCGCGACGCTGTGCAAACCAGAACGCGACGACGGCGGATGTTGCCAGCGCGCAGAGCACTGACAGCCCGAGAATGTAGTTGCCGGTCGCAGCCCATAGTGCCGCGAGCATTGACGGCGCTACGGCGCGGGCAATCGCGGTCGGGAAGCCGAGCAGCCCGTTCAGCGACGCCGCGCGATCGCGCGACACATAGGTCGCCATCGCGGTGGCCTTGACGATGGTGATCATGCCGTTGGCCATGCCATAAAGTAGTGCGTAGAAGATCGCAACCCACGGCGATTGCAGTCCGAGCGCGAGCACAAACAACGCGGTGGGCAGCAGTGTCGGGATCCAGCGATTGGCCTTGTGCACGTCCATGTGCTTTTCGGTGAAGAAGAGCAGCAGGCGGCCCGCGACCTGCAGCGCGCCAATGGAGGCAGGGATCGCGATGACCCAGGCTTCCGGCAGTTGCCGCTCGCGCAGGATGGACACGAGATGCCCGCCCATCGCGGTCGTGATGCCGGAGAACAGAACGAAGAAGAGGGCCAGCCCCCAAAACGGAAAGTGGTGCGTGAACTCGACGAGCTTCTTCGCTGACGTCCCGGCGTGATGCACCTGCGCGGGCGGCTCGCCGCGCAGCCAGTAAGCATGAATCGGCAGGCAGATGAAAAACTGCAGGCTGCCGATGATCATCACGGCTTGCCGCCAGCCGCACAGCGTAATGAGCCAGGCGCCGAGCGGAATGAATACGGTGCTTGCGAGGCCGCCGAGAAAGGTGAGCGTGATGATGGCGCGGCGGAAATCATTGGGGTAGCGCCGAATCAACACCGAGAATGCCGGCTGATACAAGGTGCCGGACATCGCGACGCCCAGCGCGACCCAGACGGCGTAGAGCTGCCACTGGTTGTTGACGGCGGCGAGCCCGACAAAACTCACGCCCGCCAGCAGCGAGCCCGCGCACATCACGGCGCGTGCGCGACCGGCGTCAATCATGCGGCCAACCGCGAACGCGAGCACGCCTTCAACCAGCAACGCCAGACTGAAGGCGAGCGCGGCGTCAACGCGCGAAAGCGAAAGATCTTTCTCGAAATGTTCCAGCAGCAGCGAGAACATGTAGAACAACGTGCCCCAACTGATGAGCTGTGCGACCGAGAGCCAGAGCACGAAGCCGCGGGGCGGATGGGCGTCGTCGGCTACGATCACGGCGGTTGGGGCCGTGATAGTCTCGCTGGCGCTGTCGGCCTCGTCGCTTTTGTTGCCGTTTTGATCCACGTCGAAATGGTATCAGCTTTTGGCTGAACGCCTTGCTTGACATGGGCTATGCGCAATATTTGTGAGAAGTCGACAATTGGCTAAATCGGCATTGAGCCCATATCAAATAAGGAATTTAGCGAAAAGCTGATAAGTCGCATGGCTGGGCGATCTTCATTCTCGATCTCACCGCAACGCTCGCACGGTGCGTTGCCGTGGTTGCTGCTGCTGCCTTTATTCTTGCTGCTGGCGTGGATTTACCTGCCGGTCACGCGAGGTGATTTCGTCGCGGACGATTACGTTTTTCTGACAACCGCACGCATGGTGGATGCGCCGCTCGCCGCGTTCTGGCAGAGCCATTTCTACGAGCCGTACTACTTCCGACCGGTTGGTGTGTTGTCGTGGTGGGTCGCGACGCGCCTCTTCGGGCTCGATTACACGTCGCACAGCCTGATCAATTTGCTGCTGCATTTCACCAATTCGGCACTGCTTTTCTGGCTGCTGCGAGCGCTTGCTCTGCGCGCAAGCGCTATCGTCGCTGGCGTCACGCTTTTTTCGCTGGGGCCGTTTGCGCTGGCGGCCATTCTCTGGCCGTCGAACCGCTTTGATCTGCTGGCGGTCGGCTTTCTGTTGGCGCAGGCCATTGCGATCGTGCGCGCTTTGCAGGGAAACGTGTTCGCAGTGCCGCTGGCGATGATCGCCGCGCTTGCCGCGTGCTGGAGCAAGGAGCTGGCATACCCGGTGGCGACGATGATGGCCTTCGTCGCGCTCGCCGCAGGTGGTGTGTCGTGGAGGAGGCGGGCGACATTGTTTGTCCTGCTCGGGCTCGCCATTGGCGGCGCGTTTTTCATGCGGCATCACGTCGTTGCCAACGCCTATGCCCTGGCGAGTGCGGATCCACTGGCGCAGATGGTTGCGGGCGCGGAAGCGATGATTTCGTCGCTGCCGCGATTGACCGAACTGATCGCTGGCGGCGAACGTGCGAAGTGGTTTGGCTGGGGCCTGACTGGGGGTCTGGTTGCGGCGCTGGTGTGGGTGCGACGTGACGCGGCTGGAGAATACGGCTTGCTGGGTGCGGCGGCGCTTGTGTTGGTCGCCGCATTTTTCGTGCAGACGCCGCTTGCGAAAAATTTTGCGCCGATGCTCGACGGCGGACCGTTCGGGACAATTACCTTTGCGCGCTTCTATTACGCGCCCTGGCTGGCGGCCTGCGTGCTCGTTGCGCTGGTACTCGCTCGCGGGCGACTGGGCGCAATCGCTGGGCTCGCGATTGTCGGCGTCACCGTTGCGGCGGCGCTCACGACGCGGCCGCTCCCAGAGTCGTTTGCTGATTGGGTGAACGGCGAAATCAAGCCGTTGTCGGTGCTGGCAACCAAGGCCGTTGAGGCGGGCGCTACCGCTGACCAGTCCTGCGTGTTTGTGTTTCTGGGAACGCAGGTTGCGAACCCGTATTTCCGCATGTTCTCGGATGTAACGGTCAAAGCACGAACCACCGTGCCGGACAAAGTCTGGCGCTGCCATGTGATCACCGAAAGTACGCCGTGGTTGTTTGCATTCCCAACGCATGTCACCCCGGTCGATTTGCCCTTGCGAACTATTGTGAATCCGGACGGGTCGACCAAAGCGGATTCGACATGGAGCAGTATCCGTTATCGCTATCGGTTGCCAGCAAAAGACGTGACGACGCTGCCCGGCGCCCGCTTTTTTGAATGGCGCGGCGGCGTGTTCGTCGAAGTGACCGACGAGGTTCGCAGCGGTACGCGCAAGGTCAAATCGCAAGACTGGTAATGTTTCACGTGAAACAAAATCGCGCCGATTGGCACGATTTTGGTCAAGTGACCTGAGCTCAATGTCGGAATCGTGCCGTTGAGATTTGCGAGCGGCAGTTGTTTGTGGGCGTGCATTCGTGGTCACGCGCCGATTGGCGCGATTTGGTCAAGCGACCTGAGGCATCCGTCGAAATAGTACCGATGAGATTGTCGAGCGTCGGCTCATTGCGGGACGCTCCAAAAAGCGCCTGATTTCGCCCGGCTTTGGCAAATCAAATCATGTGCCATCGGTAGAATACGCACTCCCTTTCTGGTCGATGTTTCACGTGAAACACGGTCACTGCAACCCAACAAATGATTTACCCCGAGCGCTTTGATGTCATCGTCGTCGGCGGCGGCCACGCTGGCAGCGAGGCCGCGCTTGCGGCTGCGCGCGCTGGCGCGAAGACGTTATTGCTGACGCACAGCATCGAAACGCTGGGTCAGATGAGCTGCAATCCGTCCATCGGAGGCATTGGCAAGGGGCATTTGGTCAAGGAA
>Ga0209023_10003666_pt1 | contig 18120 bp, 16 predicted proteins | sample LakOneMetagenome_FD_187468 | JGI IMG/M metagenome (GOLD analysis project Ga0209023, IMG submission 187468) | Freshwater and sediment microbial communities from Lake Erie, Canada (SPAdes) (version 2) | ecosystem: Environmental > Aquatic > Freshwater > Lentic | place: Lake Erie, Canada... | reverse complement strand
TCTTCACCGGTGCATCCGACCGCTGCGCACAGGATCACAGCGACTGATCGAACCGCACGCCCGCCGCATTGCGGCGGGCCGGGCATCCGAGCCGATCAGTGGAAACGCGACTTGCGCTTGGGCAGATGCGATTTCAGGAACGCCATCTGGTCGGCGAGGATGTTGCGGTTCGACAGGATCAGGTGTTCGATCCAGCTCGGCCGGTAGGGCACGGCCAGCAGGGGCATGCTTGCCTGTTGCGGGGTTCGCCCGCCCTTGCGGGAATTGCAGTGGAAGCATGCGGCGACGACGTTTTCCCAATGGTCGCGACCGCCCTGCGACAGCGGCATGACATGGTCGCGGGTGAGCTGCTGGCGGTGGAATTCGCGTCCGCAGTACAGGCACAAATGCTGGTCGCGGGCGAACAGCGCGGCGTTGGTCAACGCCGGCGTGGGATCGAGCGCATGCGGGCGTGCATGGCCGCGCGCCGCGATGATCGGGTGCAGTTCCATCAGGCTGCGCTCGCCGGTCATGCGGCTGGTGCCACCGTGCACGGTGAGGCAGGGATCGCCCAGGGTCCAGGCCACCGCGCCTCGCGCGTACAGGCAGGTCGCGTCCTGCCAGCTCATCCAGTCGAGCACGCGGCCGTGCGCATCGAGCGAGAGCAGCCGCACCGCGTCGAGGCGAGCGGGCATGGCAGGGGGAAAGGCGAGGGGGGAAGCGTCCCGGGCCGGGTCCGCATCGGAACCGGCCTGCAGCAGGCGTAACTTCGCTCTGTCAGGCTCCATTGGAACCCGAGTTTATACGCCCCCGGTGACGGTTTGTGTAGCCGCGCCTCAGACGTCGAACGCGTCCGCGTCCAGCGACATCAAGGATGCGGCGCCCGATTCGATCGCCGCCTTGTGCTGGAGGGTCCGGGGCAGCAGGCGGGCGAAGTAGAAGCGCGCGGTCTCGCGCTTGGCCTCCTTGAACGCCTGCGTCCGCGACGAGGCTTCGGATGCGGCGACGCTGCGCGCCCACCAGTAGGCCAACGCGACGTAACCCGAATAGAACAGGTAGTCGTACGCGGCGGCTCCGGTTTCCTCCGCGTTCGCCATCGCGCGCTTGCCGATGTCGAGCGTGAGTTGTTGCCATTCGGCCGCCTTCGCCCGCAGCGGACCGACGAATTCCGCAAGCGCGGCATCGTCCTCGTGCTGCCTGCAGAACGCCTCGATCATGCCGAGGAAAATGCGCAGGCCCGCGCCCTGCGACTGGAGGGTCTTGCGCCCCATCAGGTCCAGCGCCTGGATGCCGGTGGTGCCTTCGTACAGGGTCGTGATGCGTGCGTCCCGGGCAAGCTGCTCCATCCCGTGTTCGTGGACGTAACCGTGGCCGCCGAAGCATTGCAGCGCGTTGTAGGTGTTCTCGATGCTCCACTCGGTGAGGCAGGCCTTGGAAATCGGGGTGAGGAATCCGACCAGGGTCTCGGCGCGTTCGCGTTCGGCGGGATCGTCCGCGCGCTCGGCGGCGTCGAGCAGCGAATACGCGTGCAGCGACAGCAGGCGCCCGCCTTCGACCAGCGCCTTCTGCGACAGCAGCATGCGCCGCACGTCGGGCTGGACGATGATCGGATCCGCCGGCTTGTCGGGGAACCTGGCGCCACCGAGCGCGCGCGACTGCAGGCGCTCGCGCGCATACCGGAGCGCGTTCTGGTACGCGCGTTCGGAAAGGCCGAGGCCCTGCACGCCGACGCCGAGGCGGGCCGAGTTCATCATCACGAACATCGCCTGCAGGCCCTTGTGCGGTTCGCCGACGATCCAGCCACGCGCGCCGTCGAAATTCATCACGCAGGTGGCGGAGCCGTGGATGCCCATCTTGTGTTCGATGGAACCGCAGCGCACCGCGTTGCGTTCGCCGAGGCCGCCGTCGTCGCCGACCTTGAACTTCGGCACCACGAACAGGGAGATGCCCTTGGCGCCGGCCGGCGCGCCCGGGAGTTTCGCCAGCACCAGGTGCACGATGTTGGGCACCATCGCGTGCTCGCCGGCGGTGATGAAGATCTTGGTGCCGGTGATCGCGAAGGTCCCGTCCGCCTGCGGTTCCGCGCGGGTCTTGAGCAGCCCGAGGTCGGTGCCGCAATGCGGCTCGGTCAGGCACATCGTCCCGGTCCAGCGGCCATCGACCAACGGCTTGAGGAAAATCTCCTTCTGCCAGTCGGTGCCGTAGCGCGACAGTGCCACCACCGCGCCGTGCGAGAGCATCGGGAAGTTGCCCCATGCGAGGTTGGCGCTGTCGACCATTTCCGTCAGCGCGCCGCCGAGGACCGTGGGCATGCCCTGGCCGCCGTGCTCGGGATCCTCGACCAGGCCGGTCCAGCCGCCTTCGGCGAACTGCGCGTACGCCTCCTTGAAGCCCGGCGGCACGACCACCTCGCCGGTGGCAGGGTCGAACCTGCAACCGACTTCGTCGCCGACCCGGTTGAGCGGCGCCAGGACGGTTTCGGCGAAGCGCGCGGCCTCCTCCAGCACGGCGTCGGCGGTGGCGCGGTCCACTTCGGCGAAGCCGAGCTTCGCGAACTGCGCGTCCGAATCGAGCACGTCGTGCAGCGCGAAGCGGATGTCTTCCAGCGGGGCCTTGTAGGTACTCATCGCGAATCCGTCCGAGGGTGGTCGATGCTGCGAGTCTGCATCCGCGGAATCGAGCGAACGCTCAGCTCAGCGCAGCGCGCCGGGGATGCCCGGCACCGGGCTCAGGCTGCTCTCGCGCTTGACGTCGAAATCGCGCTCCTTCTTGCCTTCGGGCGTGGCGTGGACGCTTCCCGCCAGCGAATAGGCGATGCCCTGCCCTGAAGCCAGCGCGTTCGCGATCTGCAGTCGAGCCATCGCCTGGGGCTTGAGCTGCACGCTCACCACGTCCGCGGACTCGGGACCGATGTCGAGTGCGGGCCGGGCCGACAAGGGGCCCGCGTCCTGCCCGGCCACGGCGAGCTTGAGCTCGATGGCGTCGAAGCGCATCGGGATGCTGCTGAAGTTGTCGATGCGCACTTCGACGGCCCAGCCGCCGTCGGCTTGCACGACCAGTTGCTGGAGGCTCACCGCCGGTTCGGAAACGCGCCGCACCGGCCCGGAAGCGCAGCCCGCCAGCAGCAATGCGGCCGCGCATGCGGCCAGCCAAACGCGAAACGACATGGTGGAACTCCGGATCGGGGAGTTCCGATCTTACCCGTGCCGGCTTCAGCGCGGCTTGCCGCCGAGCAGGGGATAGGGATTCGCGGGCGTGGCCTGCCACCAGCGCTTTTCAGGGCCCAGTCGCGACACTTCGAAATGCAGGTGCGGCGCATCCGGGCTGGCGTTTCCGGTGGAACCCACGTATCCGATCACTTCGCCCCGGTGCAGCGACTGCTTTTCGGCCAGTCCATCGGCATAGCGATCGAGGTGGGCGTAGTAGTAGACCCACGTCGAGGTGGGGTCGAATTCGTAAATCGTGAGCCCGCCGCGCTCGCTGGCGAACAGCTTGGCCACGACCCCGTCGCTGGCGGCCAGCACCGGCGTGCCGCGCGGCGCCATGATGTCGATCGCATCGTGCACGCGGCCTTCGCTACGCGCATCGGTGTAGGTATCGACGAGTTGTTCGGCGCGCACGCCCGCGACCGGCAACAGTAGTCCGGTGGGTCCGGCGGCGGGCGGAACCGGGGTGCCGGTCTGGGACGCTCGTGGCGCCCCATCGGCATCGTCGGCCACGGGTCCCGTCGCAACGACCGCGGCATCCGGTGCCGGCGCCATCGATGTCGTAGGTGCCGCGGCCACCTGCGGCTCCCTGGCTTGCCGCGGGACGCGATGCATGGAGAAGTAGACCAGGTTGGCACCGAGGAGCACCCCGGCGATGAAGACGAGCAATGTTCGCAGCATGTCGGTGGCGTCCTCGGTGCGGTGGGTCACTCGCGCAGCGACGCGGTCATGCCCGGCTTCACTACCTGCGCCAGCGCCTGCACGCTCCAGTTCGTCATGCGGATGCAGCCGTTGGATTCGGTCTTGCCGATCTTCGCCGGCTCCGGCGTGCCGTGGATTCCGTAGTGCTCCTTGGACAAGTCGATCCAGGCGTTTCCCACGGGGTTGTTGGGCCCCGGCGGAATCACTGCGGGCTTGTCGCTCGCCTTGGTGCCCGAAATCAGTTTCGGGTCGAAATGCCAAACCGGATTGCGGGCGACGCCGTTGATCTTCCATTCGCCGATCGGCAACGGGAATTGCGCGCTGCCGGTGGTGACCGGGAATTGCGCCAGCACCTTGCCGCCTGCGTCGACCAGTTGCAGCGCGGACAGCGACTTCACCACCACGACTTCCGCGGGCGTTGGCAATGCCTGCGCGGCGTCGATGTTGGGGACCGCCAGCACCGTGCCCGCCTTGGCGAAATCCGCGCCCGGGTTGAGTTTGCGGATCAGCGCCGGGTTGCTGTGGAACTTCTCGCCGAGCATTTCCGCCAGGGACGAATAGGGAAGCGCATCGAGCTTCGCCTTCGCCATCGTGTCAGCGGGGATGTCGGCATAAGGGCCGTCGATGTCGGATTGCGTCAGGGTGTAATCGACTAGGATGGGCGCGGTGTCGGCACCGAGCGCTTTCCAGGTCGCGGCATCCAGTTTGCCGCTTGGTTCCAGGCCATTCGCCTTCTGGTACGCCAGCACCGCCCGCGACTGGTTGCTGCCGGCGGCGCCGTCGATTTCGCCTGGCGAAAAGTGCGCGCGTTCGAGCAACACCTGCGCTCGCAACGGATCATCCTGCGCGAGGGCCGCGTCGGACGGCGAAACCGTCGGCGTGGCCGGATCCGTTGCAGGCGGCGAAACCGTTGTGTCCTCTGGCTGCGCGCTCGTTGCGGCCCCGGCGGTAGTGTTGGATTCGCCGATGATGCTGTTGATGTCGACGCCGGTGCTGGCGTAATCGGGCGTAGTGGTCGCGACCGGCGCGGGGGTCGTCGCTGGCGCCGGTGGCGGGATTGCGGCTTGCGCCTGCGGTGGGGCGCTTGGCGTGCGCGTGCAGGCAACGATCAGCGCGAGCGAAAAGAGGACTGCAGGCTGCAGCGGGCGAAAGGCGTTCGATGCACGCATCGCGGATTCCCGGTCGGTGGCGTGCTGGCCATCGTGGGGAGCGCGATTTCGCCGCGATGTGAACGCGCCGCCGACGGCTGAATCCGCGGTTCAGCCTGCCGGTGGTGGCGCGGGCTGCACCGGGTTCGTCACGGGGGGCGGCGGATTCGGCAGCGGCCGAGGCTCCGGCGGCGATCCCGGCTCGGCTTCCGCGGGCGCGCTCGGTGCGGTCGACGGTGCGGGGAGGCCCGCATCGGGCGGAACAGGCGTCGGCATCGGCACGGCCTCGGTCTGTATCGAAGCAGCCTGCGTCGCGGGGACCGGCATCGGCGTCGCCGCCGCCTCGGCACGCAACATCTCGGGCGAAGGCATGCGTTGGCTGATCATGACCGGCGTGCCGGTGTCGATCGCCGACGCGACCTGCAGCACGCTCCAGTTGGTCAGGCGGATGCAGCCGTGCGACTGGGTCTTGGAAATGCGCGAAGGCTCGGGCGTTCCATGGATCCCGACATGCGGCTTCGACAGGCTGATCCAGGCCAGCCCGACGGGATTGTTCGGGCCGGGCTGGATGGTCGCTTTCGAATCGCGCTGGTTCCCATCCCAGAACAGCGCGGGATTGTAGTGATAGGTCGGGTTGCGCCACACGCCGAGGATGTTCCAGTCTCCGACCGGAAGCGGATCGTGGACGCTGCCGTAGGTGGCGGGGAAGCGTGCGTAGATGCGGCCGTCTCCGTCGATCAGGTTCACCGAATAGTCGTCGCCCAGCACGAGTACGCGGCTGGGCGTCGCGAGTGGCGCGGCCTCGATGCGCGGCACCAGCAATTGGGCACCGGCGACGAAGGGCTTGCCCGGGTTCAGGCGATGCAGCAGCGTGGGGCTGGAATGGAAGCGTTCTCCCAGCATCTCGTCGATCGAACCGTAGCCGAGCTTCTTCAGCTTCGCCTTGGCCAGCATGCTGCCGGGAACCGCGACGTACGGACCGGCGACATCGGCTGCGCTCAGGGTGTAGACGTCCAGCGAGGGGCCGGTGTCGGAATCGAGTGCGGCCCAGGTCGCATCGTCGAGCCTGCCACTGTCGGGCAGTCCGTTCGCGCGCTGGAACGCGGCGATCGCACGCACCGTGTTGGTGCCGTCGCCTGCATCGATCTCGCCTGGCGAGAAGTGCGCGCGCTCCAACAGGATCTGCGCGCGAAGCAGGTGGCGTTCCGGCAACCGGCCCTCGACGAGCGCGATCGGGCCGGTGTTCCCGGCCGCCTGCGGATTCGCGCTCGCCGGGAGCCGCGACTTTCCGTCGATCGCGCCGCGCACGTTGCCGAAATCGGCGCCGGCCGCCCAGGCGTTCGGCAACGCGCAGGCGAGCAGGGATAGGGCCAGGAGGCGTCGGGCGGGCGCGTGCATGTCCGGGATGGTCGTAGGCAGGATGGGATTCATCCGTGCATTACGCGGTGCAGGGCGTCGCCCGGCCATGAAACCGGCCCCGCGCGCCTCCGTTGCGGAAAGACGCGCGGAAAGAGCGGGCGGGAAGCGACGCGATGGCCCCATGGCTCGCCGACCCATGCGAGCTGCATGGGATGCAGGCCAATTTCCCATTTTGTTGAGTCGTTTGGCGCTAGGATGGGAATTGCATGAAGGCTCGTTCTACGAAAGGAAGCGTGGAGAAGGACGGGTCGCCCGCGATGGCGCCCGAGGGCGGCGGTGGCTCCCCGGTCGATGCGCGCGACCGTACCCTCTTCGAGCTGGCGCCCGACGGGTTGCTGATTGCCGATGCGCAAGGGCGCTACATCGATGCCAACCCCGCAGTGTGCAGGATGCTGGGCTACGAGCACGACACGCTTGTGGGGCTGCAGGCGTCCGACATCGTGGCGGCCACCGAGTTGGAGCATATCGCCCCGGCGATCGACCAGATCAAGTCGAGCTCGCGGTACCAGCGCGAATGGATTTTCCTGCGCAAGGACGGAACGACCTTCGAGGCCGAGGTGCTCGCGACCATGTTGCCTGGGGGCAACCTGCTGGCGGTCGTCCGCGACATCGCCGACAGACGGCGCGCGCATGAATACCAGGAGCACCTTGCGGCCATCGTCGCATCCTCGAGCGATGCCATCATCGGCAAGGACTTGCAAGGCATCATCAGCAGCTGGAACGCCGGCGCCGAAGCGATCTTCGGCTATCCGGGCGCAGAGGCGATCGGAATGTCGATCCGCACCCTGATCCCCGACGACCTGCAGGCCGAGGAAGACGCAATCCTGGCCCGGCTCCGCGCCGGCGAGAAGGTTCCGCATTTCGAAACGCGACGGCGCACGCGCGACGGGCGGATCATCGACGTCTCCATGACCGCGTCGCCGATCAGGGACGCGAGCGGGAGGGTAGTGGGAGCGTCGAAGATCGCGCGCGACATCACCGATCAGAAGGCGCGGGAACGGGAACTGCAAAGGCTCACCCGGCTGTACGCGGCGTTGAGCCAGGTGAACCAGGCGATCGTCTGGAGCCGCAGTCGCGGCGAACTGCTGTCGAAGGTCTGCCGGGCGCTGGTAGACGACGGCGGGTTCCTGATGGCCTGGATCGGCTGGCACGACCCGGCGACCGAACAGCTTGTTCCTGTGGCCCATTGCGGCGACGACAGCGGGTATACCGCGTGCATCCGGGTGTTCGCCGATGACCGCGCCGAGGGCCGCGGCGTGACGGGAATGGCGTTCCGGGAAGGCCGCACCTGCGTCAGCAACGATCTGGCGGGCGATCCGGCGACTCTTCCATGGCGCGAAGAGCAGGAACCCCGCGGCCTGCGTTCGTCCGCGGCACTTCCGATCCGCCTGGGCGGCGAGGTCTGTGCCACCTTGACCGTATATTCCGGCGAAACGCATTTCTTCCGTGAACGCGAAATCACGCTGCTTGAGGAAGTCGCCGGGGACCTCTCGTTCGGGCTCGACAACGAAGTGCGCGAGCAGGAACGCCGCGAGGCGGAGGTCCGGATCCGCTACCTGAGCCGTGTCCACGCCATGCTCAGCGGCATCAATGCCCTCATCGTGCGCGTGCGCAGCCGCGAGGATCTGTTCGTCGACGCGTGCCGTGTCGCGGTCGAGGAGGGAGGGTTCCGAATGGCGATGATCGCCGCGGTCGATTCGGCGAGCGGTGCGATCGTGCCCGTGGCTTCGAGCGGCATGCACCAAGACCTGCGCAACGCGGTGCAGCGCGTTCTCGCGTCGCCGGAGCAGGCGCCGCGCAGCATGATCGCGCGCGCGCTCCACGCCAAGCAAACGATCGTGTCCAACGATTCGGCGCACGATCCGCAATTGCTGCTCGCGCGTGAGAACGCAGACGCCGGAGTGCGGTCGATCGTCGTGCTGCCGCTGGTCGTCGCCGACGAAGCGGTCGGGGCGTTCGTCCTCTACGGCAGCGAAACCGAGCTGTTTCATGCCGAGGAGTTGGAGCTGTTGCGCGAACTTGCCGGCGACGTCGCGTTCGCGATCGATCACCTCGGGAAGCAGGAACGGCTGGCCTACCTGGCGTATTACGACGAGCTTACCGGATTGGCCAACCGCGCTCTGTTCCTCGATCGAATGACCCAGCGAATGCGCAGCGCGGCTCCCGGACAACGCTCGGCGTTGTTCCTCTTCGACCTGGAGCGTTTCAGGAACATCAACGAGAGCCTGGGCCGCACGGCCGGAGACGCACTACTGAAGCAGGTGGGGCAATGGCTCACCCGCAACGCGCGTGACCGTGGCCTGTTGGCGCGACCGGATTCGGACCATTTTGCCTTCGTGCTCCCTGACGTGAGGGCAGACGCGAACCTCGCGGGATGGCTCGAACGAACCATGGAAAGGTTTTCCCGCCATTCGTTCCATCTCGGCGGCAATGCGTTCCGGGTCGCCGTCCGGGCTGGCGTCGCCTTGTTTCCCGAAGACGGCGACAACGCCGACGAGTTGCTGAAGAACGCGGAGGCGGCGCTCAAGCAGGCCAAGGCAAGCGGCCAACGCTACATATTCTATCGAGCCTCGATGAACAACCGCGCCGTGGTCCGCCTCACCCTGGAAAACGAGTTGCGCCGGGCGCTGGACAACCGTGAGTTCGTGCTGCACTACCAGCCCAAGGTGACCTCCGCCGGCAACCAGTTGACCGGAGCCGAGGCGTTGATCAGATGGAATCGACGCTCGACCGGGTTGGTTGCTCCGGGCCGCTTCATCCCGGTTCTGGAAGAGATCGGCCTGATCCGCGAAGTTGGGCACTGGGCCCTTGAGCAGGCCATGGCCGATTACCTGCGCTGGCGTCGCGCCGGCCTTCCAGTCCCGCCGATCGCGGTCAACGTGTCATCGCTGCAACTGCGCGACCGCGGGTTCGCGGCCGAGATCGAGCAACTGGTTCGTGTCGACCCCGCGGCCGCCGCCGGCCTGCAATTGGAGATCACCGAGAGCACGCTGATGGAGGACATCGGCCACGCCAGCGCGACCTTGCAGGCGATGCGGGAGATCGGGGTTGGTATAGCGCTGGATGATTTCGGTACCGGGTTTTCCTCGCTCAGCTATCTGGCGAAGCTGCCTTTGAACGTGCTCAAGATCGATCGATCCTTCATCCATGAGATGACCCTTACGCCCGAAGGCCTCTCGCTGGTGTCCAGCATGATCAGCCTGGCGCACACGCTCGGGTTGAAAGTCGTGGCGGAAGGGGTGGAGACCGAGGAGCAGTCGCGCCTGTTGCGCCTCCTGCGATGCGACGAGATGCAGGGCTTCCTGTACAGCAAGCCGGTGCCGGCAACGGATTTCGAAAGTCGCTTCCTGGCGCGATCTTCGGGATGACGGGAATGGCAGGAGCGGTTCGCTCCTGCGAGGCCGACGCCTGCCCGTGCATGGGTGCCTGTATCCGCTGCGGGCGGGCACTGAACAGGCCTGGCGGCCAGCGCCTGGCACGACCCGGGGCGCATTGGGCCTCGTGGCACGTGCAAAACGGGACGCCGTTGCGGCAACTGATGGAGCTGGGCGGTTGCGCCAGCTACGAGATGGTCCTGCGGTACGCGCATCGGGCGGCGCGTGGCCTCGCCCGAGCCGCGTGTCGGATCGACGGCACAATTACGACACAGTGTCCGGAAACAGAAAACCCGCAACGAGTGCGGGCTGTCCAAGTAAAGCCTTGAATCCTCAAGCTTTCCGAATGGTGGCCGGGGAGGGAATCGAACCCCCGACACGGGGATTTTCAATCCCCTGCTCTACCAACTGAGCTACCCGGCCACGCCGGAAAATTGAGCCGCGCATGATACGGGGCGCTTGGCCCCCGGGCAAGCAGGATGCCGCCTGAATGTCGGGACCCCGGGGCGTTCCCCGCGCTCCCGGGGCGCGCATCATTGCCGTGGCGGAGCGGTTTCCGCCGAGGAGCAAGCCATGAAAGTCCGCCAAGACATCTCCCGACTCGCGTCCGCGTTGCTGCTGACCACGATGCTGGCCGCTTGCGCGAGCAGCGCCGAGCGGCTCGCGGGCGACACTGCGCAACAGGCGCTCTATCGCAGCCACGCCGGCGCACCCGTGACGAGTTTCCGCTTCCTCGGGCGCATCTACAGCTGGACGCCGCTCGGCAGCAGCGCCGTGGCCGTGTGGACGCGCACGAACGAAGCCTGGCTGCTCGACCTGACCGGGCCCTGCAACGGACTCGAATACACGCCGGTGATCGGCCTGACTTCGACCGGCAGCACGGTCAGCGCGCGCTTCGACAAGGTGCTCGTGCGCGACAACGCCCCGGTGAACATGCCGTGCACCATTGCCGAGATCCGTCCGATCGACGTGCCGGCGCTGAAGGCCGCCGAACGCGCCGAGCGCGCGGCGAAAGCTCAGGCCTCCGGGACGTAACCGGCGGGCCTTTCCGCATTGCGTTCGAACAGGAACTTGAGCATCTCGCCTTCGAGGAAGGCGCGATGCTGCGGGTTCATCGGCGACAAGCGGTTCTCGTTGATCAGCATGGTCTGGTGCACGAGCCACGCGGCCCATGCGGCCTTGCCGATGTGCGCGTAGACGCGCTTCCCGGTTTCGCCGGGCCAGGGCGTGAAGTCCAGTCCCTGGGTTTCGCGTTGTTCGTACTCGCAGAACACCTGCCGCATCATGTGCGTCCTTCCAGCAATTTCCTGACCGGCGCCGGGATGCCGAGCGAAGCCAGCTCCGCCCGCGCGGTCCAGCGCAGGTCGGCATTGTCGCGCACGCCGTCGCGCGAAGCGACTTCGCGCCATTCCAGGGGCTGCATCGCCAGTCGGTAGTGGGTGAATCCGTGGTCGATCGCGGCGAGCGGGTTCGCCGCGTCGTAATCGCCTGCGATGTTTGCTTCGAACCAGTTTCTCGCCGCGGCGTGGTCGCCGGCTTCCGGCAGCGACCACAGGCCGGCCCAGACGCCCGCCGGCCCGCGCCGCTGCAACAGCACGCGGTCGTCCGCATCCCGCAGCAGCAGCACCAGCGCATGCCGTTCCGGCAACGGCTTGCCGGGCTTGGGCGTCGGCAATTCGCGTACCAGGTCATCGCGCAAGGCGACGCAGTCGGCCCGCAGCGGGCAGAGCACGCAGGCGGGGTCGGCGCGGGTGCACAGCGTGGCGCCGAAATCCATCTGCGCCTGGGTGTAATCGGCGAGACGCGCGTGCGGCAAATGGGCTTCGGCGATCCCCCACAACCGTTTCTCGACCGGCGGCGCGCCGGGCCAACCCGGGATGCCGTGCACGCGGCAGAGCACGCGCTTGACGTTTCCGTCGAGGATGGCGAAGCGTTCTCCCCAGGCCTGCGACAGGATCGCGCCTGCGGTGCTGCGGCCGATGCCGGGCAAGGCGAGCAGGGCGTCGAAATCGCGTGGCAGCTCCCCGTCGTGCTGCGCCACGCAGAGTCGGGCCGCCGCATGCAGGTTGCGCGCGCGCGCGTAGTAGCCGAGTCCCGACCAAAGCGCGAACACCTCGTCGACGGACGCATCCGCGAGTGCGCGTATCTCCGGCAGCGCGGCGACGAAGCGCTCGAAGTATGGAATCACCACGCGCACCTGGGTCTGCTGCAACATCACTTCCGACAGCCAGACGCGGTAGGGGGTGCGCGGATGCTGCCAGGGCAGGTCGTGGCGGCCGTTGGCGTCGAACCACGCGAGCAGGCGACCCGCGAAATCGCCGGTGCCGCTCATCGCGCCGCCGGCGGCGGCAGGTTCGGGTCGTCCATCTCGATTTCGACGCCCTCCAGCGACGCGCCGGCGATCTCCAGGCGCGGTGTCTGCAGGTTCCCGGACAATGGCGGCAGCGGCGATCCGGTCGCCTTCGCGTTCGCCCACGCTGTGACGTCGGTGATGCGGAAGCGGCCGTCGAAGTGCGTTCGGTCGCGCTGCAGCTCGAGCGTCGCGACATCGCCGAGGTCGATGCGCCCGGCGTAGTCCAGCGCGAAACGCAACGGCGATTTCGATTCCGCGAGCGGAGCCGGTAGCGCGGGCCAGGCGTCCGGCCATTCCGCGATATCGCCGGCGAGGTGCAATTTCGACCGGCGGCCGAGCGACAGGCTGCCGCGCCCGTCGAGGTGGGGGACGCTGCCTCCGCCGCGCAGCGCGATCTGCATCGGCACCACGCGCCACGTCGCATTGTTGAACGCCATCGGCCCGTGCAGCCCGAGCACGAAAGGCAGCCGGGTCGAACCGGATTCGTAGCGCGCGGACATGCCGAAACGCACCGGCTTCACCAGTGCGGAATCCTTGCCCAGCTGCAACGGACCGGACAGGGTGACCCGCGAAGGCACGCGCCAGCCTTCGCCGGCGAAATCGAGGCCGCCGACGCCGGCGACGCCGCTCGCGCCGCCTCCCGCCAGCCGCGCCGGGTTCGCGATCGCGATCGCAAGGTCGGCGGGGATCGACATGGGCGGATCGAGGTAGCGGCCGCGCACGCGCATCCGCAGCAACCGTTCCGGATGCAGTCGCGCCGCGTCGACGGCGACGCCCTCGATGCGCCAGTCGTCGTTCACGACGACACCGTCGCGGATGCGCAGTCCGTTCGTGAGCGTCGGGATGCGGGTTTCGCTGGGCGGGCGCGTCGCCTGCCAGTGCTGGAACGCGGGCAGGTCGAACACCGGTCCATCGAGTTCGATCCGGGTCACGGTGAGGTCCGCGCCGCGCGCGCGCAGCGTCGCCCACGGCAGCGCCAACAGCACGCGCTGCGCGCGCAGGATCGGCGTTCTCGCTCCGGGCTCGCGTGCGACCAGGCCGTGCACCACGATCTGCGGCGTGCCGCGCACGCGGTATTCGACCGCGCCGGAAGCAGCGATCTCCAGGCCGAGCGCGTTGCCGACGCGATCCAGCAGGAAGCCGACCGCACGCGGCGGTTGCGCCAGCCAGGCGAGCAACGCGACCAGCAGGATCAGCGCCACCGCGGCGATTGCGATGGTCCGCAGCCGGCGGCGGGTGGCGGGAATGGATCCAGGCGCGGCGCTATTCACCCGCCGAGGCGTTCCGGCAACAGCGCATCGACGAAGGCTTCCGCATCGAACGTGCGCAGATCCTCCGGGCGTTCGCCGATGCCGGCGTAGCGGATGGGGATGCCGAATTCCCGCGCCAGCGCGAACACCACGCCGCCCTTGGCGGTGCCGTCGAGCTTGGTCACGACCAGGCCGGTGACCTTCACCGCCTCGTTGAACTGGCGGACCTGCGAAATCGCGTTCTGGCCGGTCGTGCCATCGATCACCATCAGCACTTCGTGCGGCGCGTCGGGATCGAGCTTGGCGATGACGCGCGCGATCTTCCCGAGTTCGGCCATCAGGCCCTGCTGCGTGTGCAGCCTGCCGGCGGTGTCGGCGATGAGCACGTCGATCCCGCGCGCCTTCGCCGCCTGCAGCGCGTCGAACGCCACCGAGGCCGGGTCCGCGTCCTGGCCCTGCGCGACCACCGCGACGCCGTTGCGTTCGCCCCAGGCCTGCAACTGCGCGACCGCTGCGGCGCGAAAGGTGTCGCCCGCGGCGAGCATCAGGGCGTGCCCTTCGTCCTGGAAGCGGCGCGCGAGCTTGCCGATCGTGGTGGTCTTGCCGACTCCGTTGACGCCGACCGTGAGGACCACGAACGGCTTGCGCGCCGGATCGATCTGCAGCGGCTGCGCGACCGGCCGCAGCATCGCGACCAGGTCGTCGCGCAACGCCTTGAGCAGGGCGTTCGCGTCGGCGAATTCGCGCGCCTTCATCCGCTTGCGCAGATCCTCGATCACCGCGGTCGCCGCGGGCACGCCGACGTCGGCCGTCAGCAGCGCGGTCTCGATGTGGTCGAGCAGGTCGTCGTCGAGCCTGGGGTTGCGGCCGAGCAGTTCGGCGATGTCGCGGGTCAGCACGCTGCCGATGCGCTGGCGCCAACCGGTCTTCCCCGGTGCGGCCGGCGCGGGCTCGGCGGGAAGGGGCGCGTCCGCGGCCGCGTCGGTCGGGGCCGCGTGGGATGCGGGCGATTCGGCGGCAGGCGTGGTGGTGGGCTTGTTGCGGCGGAACCAGCTGGCCATGGCGCCGGATGCGAAGCGATGCGAGAGAATGCGGAAATGGTAGCACCCGCCCCATTCACGCCTCGCCCACCGGGATCGGCATGAGCCGCGCCCAATCGATGCCGGGTTCGGTGCGGATCGTGGGCGGGCGCTGGCGCGGGACGCGGCTGCCGGTCGCAGACGCGCCAGGACTGCGCCCGACCTCCGATCGCGTGCGCGAAACCCTGTTCAACTGGTTGGCGCCCATCCTGCCTGGCGCGCGCGTGCTCGACCTGTTCGCCGGCAGCGGTGCGCTGGGGTTGGAGGCGCTGTCGCGCGGAGGCCGCGAAGCATTGTTGGTGGAACGCGACGCAAGGCTGGCCGAATCCCTGCGCCTGACGGTCGCGCGCCTGCGCGCAGAGGACGAAGCGCGGGTCGTCGCGGCCGATGCGCTGGCTTTCCTGCGGGCGCCGCTGCACGGTCGCTTCGACATCGTTTTCCTCGATCCGCCGTTCGCCGCGGATCCGTGGCCGGCGGTGTTCGCGGCCCTGCCGGCGTGGCTGGCGGAGGATGCGTGGCTGTACCTGGAATCGCCCGCGGACGCGGGCATCCAGCCGGGGGCCGGCTTCGCGATGCACCGCGAAGGACGTACCCGCGAGTCGCGCCATGCCCTGTACCGGCGGGTTACACTGCCGGGAGTCCCATCCGATCCAGGCGTGCCCCCCGAATGAGCGAGGCCCGCAACCGCATCGCCGTCTATCCGGGTACGTTCGACCCCATCACGAATGGCCACATCGACCTCGTCGATCGCGCCGCGCCGCTGTTCGAGCGGATGGTGATCGGGGTCGCGGCCAGCACCGGCAAGGGCCCGGCCTTGGACCTCGGGCTGCGCGTGGAACTTGCGCGTGGCGCGCTGGCCCGGCACCCGAACGTGGAAGTGCGCGGCTTCGACACATTGCTCGCGCGCTTCGTCGACGAGGTGGGCGCCGGGATCATCCTGCGCGGCCTCCGCGCGGTCTCCGATTTCGAATACGAATTCCAGCTGGCGAGCATGAACCGGCACCTGATCCCCGGCGTCGAGACCCTGTTCCTCACCCCGGCCGAGCAGTACGGCTTCATCTCGTCCTCGCTGGTGCGCGAAATCGCCCGGCTCGGCGGCGACGTGTCGCCGTTCGTGCCGCCCGCGGTCGCCGCTGCGTTGCAGGCACAATGGACGCGCGGCCGGGATCGACCCGACGACTGAACCACCCTGGGGGATATGCCATGAAAACCTTGTTCCGCCTGATCCTGATCGCCTGCATGGCGCTGCCGTTCGCCGCGTGCAAGAAAGCCGAAGCGCCGAAGGTCGAGAAACCGCCGGTGGCCATGCCGGCCAACCCTGCCGACAAGCAGGGCTGGCAGGACTACATGGGCGACGTCATCAACCGCAACATGCAGGGCGTGAACAACCAGTTGTTCGCCTACCTGCTTCCGGCCGAAAGCGCCGCGGATTTCCAGGACCAGTACGACCGCATGCTGGAAAAGGCGAAGAGCGACGTCGCCCGCGGCATCATCGCCGGCAACCTGCTCGCCTACGGCGGCCCGTCCTCGGGCAAGACCGCCGACCTGGTGGTCGAGTCGTTCAAGGCCGTGCAGCCGGGCACGATGAAGGGCGTGAAAGTGCTGTTCATCGGTTCCGCCGCCGACAACGAACGGGTCAAGGCCGCGGTCGAACCCGCCGGCGTGACCTACGTGTTCGTCGAAGCGAAGTGATGCTTGTCGACCCCACTCCCCGCGGGCGCGGGGAGTGGGGGCCGCGGGCGGGTGACGGGCAGCGGTTTTTCCCATGTCGCTGAAAATCGACGAACTCTGCGTCAACTGCGATGTCTGCGAGCCGGTCTGTCCGAACAAGGCGATTTCGCAGGGGCCGGACATCTACGTGATCGATCCCGCGCTGTGCACCGAATGCGTGGGCCACTACGACGAGCCGCAATGCGTGGTGGTGTGTCCGGTCGAGTGCATCGACCCGGATCCGGCGCACCCGGAAACGCAGGTGCAACTGCTGGCCAAGCTCGCGCGCTTGCAGACCGGAGGCGGGTGACATGTTGAAACGCATTCCCATCGTGTCCGGGTTGCTGCTGTGCGTCCTGTTGGCGGCGCCCGCCACGGGGCGCGATGCGCGGCCCGCGCATCCGCCCGGGGTCGCGATCGCCTCGGCGCACGCGCTCGCCACCGAAGCGGGGCTGCAAATCCTCCGCGAAGGCGGCAACGCCTTCGACGCCGCGGTCGCGGTGTCCGCCACGTTGTCGGTGGTGGAACCGGTGAGTTCGGGCCTGGGCGGCGGCGGCTTCTTCCTGCTGCATGATGCGAAAAGCGGGCGCGACGTATTCGTCGATGCGCGCGAAGTCGCGCCGCGTTCGGCCACGCCCGCGCGCTATCTCGACGCCGCTGGCGAACTCGACCGCGACAAGGCCGAAAACGGCGCCACCTCCGCCGGCATCCCCGGGTTGCCGGCCGCGCTGGTGCATGTCGCGCGCAAGTATGGGCGGCTGCCGCTGGCGAAATCGCTGGCGCCGGCGATCCGCATCGCGCGCGACGGCTTCCCGGTGTATCCGCGGCTGGCGAACGAATACGCGAACCGCAGGCCGGTGATGGAACGCTACGCGGCCACCCGCGCGGTCTATCTCGCGGATGGCGATGCCCCGGAACCCGGCGAAACGCTCAGGCAACCCGACCTCGCGCGCACGCTCGAACGCATCGCGGCGCACGGCTTCGACGGCTTCTATCGCGGTCCGGTCGCGCGGGACCTGCTCGCCGCGGTGGAGGCCGACGGGGTCGCGTGGAGCGCCGAGGAACTGGCCGCTTACCGGGTGAAGGAACGCGAGCCGATCCGCTTCCGCTACCGCGGCTGGAACCTGGTCACCGCGCCACCGCCGTCGTCGGGCGGGATCGCGCTGGCGGAAATCCTGAAGATCCTCGAAGGCTGGGACCTGAAGTCGCTCGAGCCGGCGCAACGCATCCATTACGAAATCGAAGCGATGCGCCGCGCCTACCGCGACCGCACGCTCTACCTCGGCGATCCGGATTCGGTGCAGATCCCGGCGCGCATGCTCACCAGCGACGATTACGCCGCGGGCCTGCGCGCATCCGTCCTGCCGGACAAGGCCACGCCCAGCGACATGCTGCCGGGCGTGCTGCCGCCGAAGGATTCGGTCAACACCACGCACTTTTCGATCATGGACGCGGAAGGCAACCTCGCCGCGGTGACCCAGACGGTGAACCTGGCCTACGGTTCGGGCATGGTGGTCGGCGGCGCGGGCTTCCTGCTCAACGACGAGATGGACGATTTCGCCCTGAAGGCCGGCACGCCGAACGCGTTCGGCGTCATGGGCTTCGACGCGAACGCGGTCGCGCCCGGCCGACGCCCGCTGAGTTCGATGAGCCCGACCTTCATGTTCGGGCCGGACCGCATCGCGGTGCTCGGCACCAAGGGCGGCAGCCGCATCATCACCTCGACCATGATCGGCATCCTCGGGTTCGACGCGGGGCTCGATTCGCCTCAGGTCGTCGCCCTGCCGCGCTACCACCACCAGTACCTGCCCGACACGATCACCGAGGAACCGGGCGCGTTCCCGGTAGCGGTCGTGGCGCCGTTGCAGGCCATGGGCTACAAGGTCGAGGACTACACCGA
>Ga0209023_10003665_pt1 | contig 18124 bp, 12 predicted proteins | sample LakOneMetagenome_FD_187468 | JGI IMG/M metagenome (GOLD analysis project Ga0209023, IMG submission 187468) | Freshwater and sediment microbial communities from Lake Erie, Canada (SPAdes) (version 2) | ecosystem: Environmental > Aquatic > Freshwater > Lentic | place: Lake Erie, Canada... | reverse complement strand
GATCTACTCCAAGACGCAGTCGCGAGTGGTCCTGGTCACCGGCGGCGCCGACGGGATCGGCTGGGCCGCATGCCGGCGCTTCGCCCAGGCCGGCGACCGGGTGCTGATCGCCGACCGCAACCTCGAACGCGCCCTGGAACGCGCCGCGAGCCTGGGCGCGGACCACCACGCCATCGCGATGGACGTCTCCTCTGAAGCCCAGATTCGCGAGGGCTTCGAATGGGTGCGTCGCGAGTTCGGGCGGCTCGACGTTCTGGTCAACAACGCCGGCGTGACCGACCCCCAGCCTACCGCGACCCTGGACCAGACAGCCGAAGAGGTCGCACGGCTGCAGTCGATCAACGTGACGGGCGCGTTCCTGGCCGCGCGCGAGGCGGGACGCCTCATGACCGCCCAAGGCCATGGCGCGATCATCAACCTGGCCTCCGGCGCGGGACTTGTCGCCCTGGCCAAGCGCACCAGCTACAGCGCCAGCAAGGCGGCCGTGATCTCGCTGACCCGCACCCTGGCCTGCGAATGGGCGGCTCAGGGTGTTCGCGTCAACGCGGTGCTGCCCGGCTACACGCGCACCCAGATGGTGCAGGACCAGATCGACGCCGGCCTTCTGGACCCGTCAACGGTGCTCGCCCGCATTCCTCTGGGGCGCATGGGCGAACCCGAGGAGATGGCCGAAGGTGTCTTTTTTCTGGCCAGCGAGGCGGCCAGCTACATCGTGGGCGCGACGCTGGTCGTGGACGGCGCCTACACGGTCTATGGCGGCGCCGGCCCGGCTTCGACGTCACCCGCGCCCAGCGCTCCGGCGCGGTCCCCTCGCGTCAGCGCGATCACGGGCGGCGGGCGTGGAATCGGCCGCTGCGTCGTGGAGCTGTTTCGCGCCGCGGGGGATCGGCTGCTCGTGATCGAGCGCGATCCGGAGAGCGCCAAGGCGCTGGCCGAAGTGCTGGGCGAGGGCCATCTCGTCGTCCAGGCCGACATCACCGACATCCCTGCGGTCGAGGCGGCCTTCGCCCGGGCCACGGCCCGCTGGGGACGCCTGGACGTTCTGGTCAACAACGCCGGCGCCGCCGACGTGTTCAAGCCCACCCTGGATCAGACCGTCGAGGACTTCACCAGCGTCTACGACGTCAATTTCAGCGGGCCGCTGGCGACGGCCAAGGCGGCCGCCCGCGCGATGAGCCAGGGGGGCGTCATCGTCAATCTCGGCTCGATCGCGGGCCTGAGCGCCCTGCCCCGCCGCAACGCCTACTGCGCGGCCAAGGCGGCCGTGACGATGATGACCCGCAGCCTGGCGTGCGAATGGGCCTCCGCAGGCATCCGTGTGAACACGGTCGCACCCGGCTACATCGAGACCCCCGCCGTTCTGGCCCTCAAGTCCGCGGGGCGAGCGCGGTGCGACTCCATCAAGCGCCGCGCGCCCATCGGTCGCCTCGGAGACCCCATGGAGGTCGCCCGGACCATCGCGTTCCTGGCCTCGCCCGCCGCCGGCTACGTCACCGGCGCCACGCTCAGCGTCGATGGCGGCTGGACCGCTTTCGGCGACGCCGGCGACGCCAGCGACATCCTGTAACCGCCAGTTCATTTCACGAAAGTTCGTCATGTCAGACCAACCCAATCTCCAGCAACTCTGGGACAGCGAGCAGATCCGCCAGTGCCTGTACCGCTATTGCCGGGGAATCGATCGCATGGATGAGGCGGCCCTGCGCTCCGTGGCCTGGCCGGACGGCCCTGACCAGCACGGCGCGTTCAAAGGCACGGCGTCGGAATTCGTCGACTGGGCGCTGACGGTCCTGCCTCACGTCGAGCGCGGGGTGCACCAGGTGCACAACGTCATGATCACCTTCGAAGATGCGTCCACGGCCGCGGTCGAGTCCGTGTTCACCGCCCTGCACCGGCAGCCCGATGACGACGGGTCGCTGGTCATCCTGCATATGTGCGGCCGCTATCTGGACCGGTTCGAAAAGCGTGACGGCGACTGGCGTATCGCCGCCCGTCAGGTCGTCTTCGACTGGATCGAAAAGTCCGCGCCGACACCCGGCGCGCATCCTGAACGGTTCGGCGCCCGCACGCCCGTGGGCGGCCGTTTCCCCGACGATCCCCTCTACGCGTTCCTGGGTCGAAACGGCTAGCGGGTGGGGGGTGCGGCCCTAGCCGCGCCCGCCTTCCTCGCCCTAACCCGGGCTGCGCGCCGTGAAGTGGCACCCTTCGTAGCCCGCCGCAGCGACCCCGGCGCAGACCTCGGCGTAGCGGTTGAGGCCGCCGGCGAAGACGAAAAAGCCGCGCGGCTTACCCTCGATATTCGTCCCGGTGTACCAGGTGTCCGCCTTCACATAGAGGGTGCGATCCGCGATCTCGCACACGGTCTGGCCCCAACGTGCTTGCGCGTCGGCCGTGGCCTCAACGGTCGCCAGGCCCTGGCGGCGCATGTGCAGGATGCAGTCCACCACCCAGTCGACGTTCATCTCGTCCAACCGGATGTAATTGGCCAGAATCGACGGTCCGCTCGGGCCGCCGATGATGAAAAGGTTCGGGAAGCCGTGCATCAGAAGCGCCAGGTAGGATTTTGGCCCATCGCGCCAGGTTTCACTGAGCTTCAGCCCGTCGCGGCCCGTGATGTCGATGGCCAGCATCGGGCCGGTCAGGGCGTCATAGCCGGTGGCCATGATGATCACGTCCAGCGCGATCTCGCCGCCGGCCGTCCGCAGACCCGCCGGGGTGAATTCGACGATCGGTTCCTCGAAGCAATCCACCAGTGAGACGTGCGGCGCGTTGAACGTCTCGTAATACTGGGTGTCGAGACAGGGCCTGCGCGCATAGATCGGATAGCCGCGCGGCTTGAGCTTCTCGGCCGTCACCGGGTCCTTGACCGTCTGGCCGATCTTGTCGCGCACGAAGTCGGCGACGATCTCGTTGGCCGCGGCGTTGGTCAGAAGATCAGAGAACAGGCCCAGGAACTGCAGTGCGCCCTTGGCCCAGGCCTCCTCCATGAGTTCATTGCGCTCCTCGACGGTCACGCTGAACAGCGGGCGGGTCGAGAGCGGCCGGACACCCCCGGTGAAGGTGGTGCGGGCCACCGCCCGCAGGCCGGCCATGTTCGCCTTCAACTGCGCGGCGTAGTCCTCCGAAATGGCCGCGTTGCGCATGGGGAGCGTGAAGCTCGGCGTGCGCTGGAAGACCGTCAGCGACTGACAGGTCTCGGCGACCACGGGCGCGATCTGGATGCCGGAAGAGCCGGTGCCCACCAGGCCCACCCGCTTGCCCCGGAAATCGACCTCGTGATGGGGCCACTTGCCCGACCGATAAAGCTCGCCTTCGAACCGGTCGGAGCCTGGAATGTCGACGGGCTTGGGCAAGGACAGCGGCCCGGTGGCCATGACCAGGTAGTCGGATTCGAACTGGTCGCCCTGCTGGGTGGTCAGGGTCCAGACGCGCCGCTCATCATCGAAGGCGATGGCTTCCACCCGCGTGTCGAAAAGGTAGGCGGGTCTGAGGTCCAAGTGATCGGCGACGAAGTTGGCGTAGGCCAGGATCTCGGAGCCGGCCGCGAAGGTTTCGCTCCAGGTCCAGGCTTGCTCGATCGCGTCGGAAAAGGCGTAGCTATAGTCGATGCTCGTGACGTCGCACCGGGCGCCCGGATAGCGGTTCCAGTACCAGGTGCCGCCGACGTCGCCGCCTGCTTCCAGGCCAAGCACCGACAAGCCTTCGCTCCGGAGTCGATGAACGGCGTACAGCCCGCCAAAGCCGGCGCCCACGACAATGGCGTCGGTGCGGCGCGCCTGCGCCCGGCGTGGATCAGCGGTCGTGATGGTCATTGCGGAGCGGCCCTACCAGCGAGGAGGCTACTGGTCGGCGTGGCGCACGCCGTTCTCAAGCCCGGCGCGCGTGCATCGGAACAAGATCACATAGGCGATATTGAGCGTCTTTCGTGGCGGCCAGGGCCCCAAGGCCGGACGCACCCATAGCGTGAGGCCTTGGCAAGCAACGAGCAGGTCCATGGCTGAACAGACATCTATCGGATCCCCGTCCGAGCAACCGGCGTGGTCCGCAGGCTATCGGCGCTACGCCCTGGTGCTGTTGATGCTGATTTACGCGCTCAACATGCTCGATCGCCAGATCGTCACGATCCTGGCCGAACCGATGAAGTCTGATCTGAACCTCGCCGACTGGCAGATCGGCGCGGTCAGCGGCCTGGCCTTCGCGCTCTTCTACTCGGCGGTCGGCCTGCCGGTGGCGCGCCTCGCCGACCGCGGGGACCGCGTTCGACTGATCGCTGTCTCCTTGGCCATCTGGAGCGCATTTACCGCCGTCTGCGGTCTGGCTCGCTCTTTCCCGCAACTCATTCTGGCGCGGATCGGGGTCGGGATCGGCGAGGCCGGCTGCACGCCAGCGGCCCATTCGCTGATTTCCGAGTTCACACCGCGCGCCAAACTGGCCTCGGCCCTGGCATTCTATTCGCTGGGCATTCCCCTCGGCTCGCTGTTGGGCCTGGCGGTGGGCGGCCTCATCGTCGACAGCCTTGGCTGGCGCGCGGCCTTCATGGCCGCCGGATTGCCTGGGTTGGGTGTGGCGGTCATCGCCGTTGTCACCTTGCGCGAGCCGCGTCGCCTGCGCCCTGCGCTCGCCATGCAGACCAACGGTCTGCGGTCCTTCATGGACGCGTTCGCAGAGCTGAAGCGCAAGCCCGCGTTCTGGCTGATCGCCTTCGCCGCCGCGCTGACGTCGTTTTCCTACTACGGTCAGTCCACCTTCTTCGGATCGCTGTTTCTTCGCAATCACGGCGAGGCGCTTACGCAGCTGGGGGCGAAGCTTGGGCTGGGGCCTGCGGGCCTGGCCGGTCTGGCCCTCGGGCTCATCATCGGACTCGGCGCCGGCGCGGGTACGGTGATCGGCGGCAGGCTGGCCGACCGCGCCGCGCGCGGCGGAATCGCCGGCTATGCTCGACAGCCGATGTTTGTCCTGCTGGCGTCCACGCCGTTCCTGGGCCTGATGCCCTTCGCGCCAAACCTTGCGCTGGCGCTGGCCGCTCTGATGGTCGGCGTGTTCCTGCACGCCATGGCCTATGGGCCGACCTTCGCCTCGGTTCAGGTTCTGGCGAGCGCCAACGTCCGCGCGACCGCCTCGGCGATACTGTTCTTCCTGACAAGCTTGATTGGTCTGGGGCTGGGACCTCTAGCCGTCGGATCGGCCAGTGATCTCCTCAGCCCGACATTCGGGCCGGTCCAAAGTCTGAACATCGCCTGCGCCGGCGCTTCGGTCGCCATGTTGGCGTCGGTCATCTGCTTTGGCTTGGCGTCGAAACGCATGGCGGCCGAACCGGCGGTCGCGGCCACGCCGGCCATGGCCAAGGCCTGACCGAGTATTGCGTCCCGCGAAGACCTGGTGGCGGTACAAGGCCGGGACGAAACGAAGCGCCTCAAGAGGCAAAGGCCGCTACCCGCCCGGGTGCAGCCCCGGCGCTTCCTGGCCTGTGCGGGTGACATATTCCGTGTAGCCGCCACCGTACTGATGGACGCCCTCGGGGGTCAGTTCCAGCACGCGGTTGCTCAGGGCCGCAAGGAAGTGGCGGTCGTGCGAGACGAAGAGCATGGTGCCCTCGAAGTCCGCCAGGGCCGCGACCAGCATCTCCTTGGTGGCCATGTCGAGGTGGTTGGTCGGCTCGTCCAGCACCAGCAGGTTGGGCGGATCGAACAGCATCTTGGCCATGACCAGACGCGCCTTCTCGCCGCCGGACAGGACGCGGCAGGGCTTTTCGACGTCGTCGCCGGAGAAACCGAAGCAGCCCGCCAGGGTGCGCAGCGCGCCCTGGCCCGCCTGCGGGAACGAGCTCTCCAGAGACTCGAAGATCGTCTCCTCGCCGTCCAGCAGGTCCATGGAGTGCTGGGCGAAATAGCCCATCCTGACGCTGGCGCCGATGTTGACCACGCCCTGGTCAGGCTTGGTGTCGCCGGCCACGAGTTTCAACAGCGTCGATTTGCCGGCGCCGTTGGCGCCCAGGACGCACCAGCGTTCCTTGCGGCGCACCAGGAAATCCAGGCCGTCATAGATCGGCTGGGCGCCGTAGCCCTTGTGGACATTGCGCAGGCTGATCACGTCCTCGCCTGACCGCGGCGGGCTCTTGAACTCGAACTGGACCGACTGGCGACGGCGCGGCGCCTCGACGCGGTCGATCTTGTCGAGCTTCTTGACCCGGCTCTGGACCTGGGCGGCGTGCGAGGCGCGCGCCTTGAACTTCTCGATGAAGTTGATTTCCTTGGCCAGCATGGCCTGCTGGCGCTCGTACTGCGCCTGGCGTTGCGCCTCGCTGAGCGCGCGCTGCTGGTCATAGAAGTCGAGATCGCCCGAATAGGTGATCAGGGAGCCGGCGTCGATCTCCACCACCTTGCCGATGATGCGGTTCATGAAGGCGCGGTCGTGCGAGGTCATCAGCAGCGCGCCGTCATAGTTCTTCAGGAAGGCCTCGAGCCAGATCAGGCTTTCCAGGTCCAGGTGGTTGCTGGGTTCGTCCAGCAGCATGCCGTCGGGCCGCATCAGCAGGATGCGGGCCAGCGCCACGCGCATCTTCCAGCCGCCTGACAGCAGACCGACATCGCCGTCCATGCGTTCCTGGCTGAAGCTCAGGCCGGCCAGCACCTCGCGCGCCCGCGCGTCCAGGGCATAGCCGTCCAGTTCCTGGAAGCGTTCCAGCACCTCGCCATAGCGCTCGAGGATCGTGTCCATTTCGTCGGCCTTGTCCGGGTCGACCATGGCCGCCTCGAGCCTGGCCATTTCGCTGGCCAGCGCGCTGACGGGGCCGACGCCGTCCATCACCGCGGCGACCGCGCTCTGGCCCGACATTTCGCCGACATCCTGGCTGAAATAGCCGATCGTCATTCCGGCATCGATCGCGACCAGTCCGTCATCGGGCTGCTCCTGCCCGGTGATCATGCGGAACAGCGTTGTCTTGCCGGCGCCGTTCGGGCCGACAAGCCCGACCTTTTCACCCTTCTGGATGCCCATCGAGGCTTCGATGAACAGGAGCTGGTGGCCGTTCTGCTTGGAGATATTGTCGAGGCGGATCATGGGGGGCTGCTAACCCGGGCGGAAGGAGAACGCCAGCCCCATGCTGCGGACAATCGCCTGCAGCGTCACTCTGGAACCGTTCCGGATTCCGGAGGTTCACCGCCGGCGGCGCTTATGCGTTCGACGCATAACCAGGCCTCTTGCGCTCGGACCCGATGAGCCTCGTCCCGTCTTCGGATGATACGAACAAGCGGGCCGGGTGGTCGGCGTCGAAACACCATGGCGGGTCCACCTCACGGAAGTTTGCTGGAACATCGTATGGCGCTCATCCAGGACCTGGACATCCAGGGTTTGACCCGTGAAGCGGGTCGCCCCACTGTCCGCAGGTTGGCAGACTTGGTGGAAAACATGTCGGGGATGATTCAGGTCGTTTCGCCGCCGCGAAAACGTACGAACTCCGCCGGACGCTGTTAGCACCGCCCGCGCCATGCCAGAGCACGGCCAGCAGATCGGACAGACGCCAGACTGGCTTCCGCATGAGCGCCCGATGCTGCCGGGCTCGCCATCCACACCTGATTTCCCGACCGGCTTCCGGATCGTACACGGCCTGATCAGCCTGTTGATCGGCGTCACCGGCTCGCTGGGCGCGGCGCTCGTCCAGGTCAATCTGCCCGCCATCCAGGGCTCGTTAGGCCTGAGCCCCACCCAGGGCGCCTGGCTGACCACGATCTACCTGATGACCAACATCTCGATGAACCTCCTGCTGGTGAAGTACCGCCAGCAGTTCGGTATCCGCCGGTTCGCCCTGGTGTTCCTGGGCGTCTACACGGTGGCGGCGTTCGCCCATCTGGCGCTAGACAACTTCGCCATGGCCCTGGTTCTGCGGGCGATCAGCGGCGTGGGAGCCGCCGCCCTGACGGCGCTGGCCATGTTCTACATGCTGCAGGCCTTTCCGGCCTCGTTCCGCATCGGCGCCCTGGTTTTGGGTGTCGGTGTTTCACAGCTCGGCGCACCGCTGGCGCGTGTGATTTCAACCGGATTGCTCGACGCGGCCTACTGGCAAGGGCTCTACGCGCTGGAGGCCAGCCTGGCCGCCGCCTCTCTGGCCGCCGTCCTCCTGTTTCGTCTCCCCCAGGGCGTCCGCATCCATGTGTTCGAGGGCATCGACGCGCTGACCTTCGCCCTTCTGGGTGGAGGCCTCGGCCTGGTCGTCGCCATGCTGGGTCTGGGCCGCATCCTCTGGTGGTTCGAGACGCCATGGCTAGGCTGGTGTCTCGTCGTCGCCGTGATGATGCTGGTGGCAGGCAGCCTCATCGAGCACGGCCGGACGCACCCGCTGATCGACACGCGCTGGGTCGCCACGGGCGCCTTCCTGCGCTTCTGTCTGAACGTCGCCCTGGTGAGGGTGATCCTGTCGGAACAGACCGTCGGGGCCGCCGGCCTGATGCAGGCCCTGGGCCTGGCTCAGGAACAACAGCGCCTGCTCTACGGCGTCGTTCTTGCGGCGACGGCCGCAGGCATCGTGCTGAGCGCCATGACCCTCAGTCAGAAGACCCTGGCGCCGCAGTTCCTGCTGTCGATCGTGCTGATCGCCGTCGCCGCCTTCATGGACGCGGGCTCTACGCTCCAGACAGGTCCTGGCCAACTCTTCGTCAGTCAGGCCCTGCTGGCCTTCGCTGCGGCCATGTTCCTGGGTCCATCGTTCATGTTCGGCATCGGCCAGCTTCTGAACCGGGGCCTGGGCTCGATCATCACCTTCTCCGTCATGTTCGGCGTGGCCCAGAGCCTGGGCGGTCTGTTCGGCGCGGCCATGCTCGGGACCTTCCAGACCGTAAGGGCGCAACAACACGCCGTCGGGCTGGCCGAACGCCTGACCGGCGCCGATCCCACCGTCGCGGCGACCCTGCAGAGCTATGCCGGGGTCTACGCCTCGACCCAGGCCGACCCCGCACTCCGCGCCGCCGACGCCGGCGCCCTGCTGACCCAGCAGGTGACACAGCAGGCCAATATCCTGGCCTTCAATGATGTGTTCCTGGTGATCGGCGTCATCGCCCTGGTCCAGTTTTTCTACGCCGGCTTCCTCTTCGCCCGTCTCGCCATGCGCATGAAGGCCGCGGCAAACACCGCGTCCCAGACCGCCGGCCCCAACGTTCCCACCCGAGAGACCGCATGACCGACGCGCCCTCCCCGCCGCCAGCCCCCGCGACCCAACCCGCGCCTCAGCCGGAAGACCGCGCCGCCGCAACCGCGCCGCCGCCCGTCCGGCCCAAGCCGCCCAGCGCAATGGCGATCATCGTAACCGTGATCGTGACCTTGGCGCTGGTGTCGCTGATCCTGTTCTTCTGGAAACTGCCGCCTTTCGCAGGGTCGGTGGAGCGAACCGACAACGCCTATATCCGTGGGCAGGTCACGGTGGTCGCGCCCCAACTCAGCGGCTACGTGGTCCGGGTCATGGCCCAGGACTTTCAGACGGTGGGCAAGGGGCAGCCGCTGTTCGAGATCGACAAGCGCATCTATGCCCAGCGCGTGGATCAGGCGCGCGCCACGGTGGCCGCCCGCGAAGCCGATCTGGCCAATTCGACCCAGGCCCGCGCCTCACGTGAAGCGGCCGTACTCAGCCGCGAGGCCGATATCGGCGCGGCTCAGGCGCAAGTCGAGCGGGCCCGCGCTGACCTGGATCGCGTCGCCGAGCTCGCCACTGACGGCTCGGTTTCCCTGCGTGAGCGCGACCAGGCCCGCGCCGCCCTGCGTGCGGCCGAGGCGACCCTTTCGTCGGCGCGCGCCGGCCGTGAGATCGCCCGCCAGGACGTGCGGTCGGTCGGCGTTTCACGTCAGGGCCTGGAAGCGGCCGTCGCCGCCGCCCGAGCCGCGCTGCGGCTGGCTGAGATCGACATGACCAACACCGTCGTCGTCGCGCCCGCTGATGGCCAACTGGGCCAGGTCGGGGTTCGCCAGGGCCAGTGGGTCACCGCCGGCAGCCAGCTTGTCTCGCTGGTGCCGCCGCAGCGCTGGGTGATCGCCAACTTCAAGGAGCGCCAATCGGGTCGCATGCGTCCCGGCCAGAAGGCCGAGATCACCGTCGACGCCCTGGGCGACCAGCGGTTCGCGGGCCGGGTCGAGCAGGTCTCGCCCGCCACGGGCTCGGAATTCAGCATCCTGCCGCCCCAGAACGCGACGGGCAACTTCACCAAGATCGCCCAGCGCCTGCCGGTGCGCATCGTTCTGAACACCGGCCAACCCGACCTCGCCCGCCTGCGTCCGGGCATGTCGGTCGAGGTCGAGGTCGACACCTCCTCGAAAGACCACCCGTGATGCGCCGCGCCCTGATCTGCCTGGCCAGCGTGAGCGTCTTGGGGGCGTGCGCGACGCCCGGCCCCAGAACGTCATCGCCTGACGCGGCCGCCATCGCGCCGCCCGCAGGCTGGCGCGCTGAGGCGACCCTCTCGAACGATGCCGTCGCCGCAGATTGGTGGAAGGCGTTCGGCGATCCTCATCTATCGGAACTGGTCGCGGCGGCCCTGGCCTACAACGCCGACCTTGGCGCAGCCGAGGCCCGGGTGCGCGAAGCTGAGGCTCAGAGCCGGCTTGCCAGCGCGGCTCTGCTGCCCTCCGTCAGCTTGACGGCTGGAGCCCAAAAGACGCGCGACCTCAACGCCTTTGGCCAACCGTCCGTTACCCTGGCGGCGCAGCCCCAGTTGCAGATCGCCTACGAGGTCGATCTCTGGGGCCGCCTGCGCGCCGCCAACGCCGCCGGTCGGGCCAATCTCCAGGCCAGCCGTGACGCTCGCGACGCCGCGCGACTTTCCGTATCGGCCGCCGTGGCGCGATCCTATGTGGCGCTGCTCTCGCTGGACGCTCAGTTGGCCACCGCGCGCGCAGCCCTGACCTCGCGCCAGGAAGCTGCCACCCGCGCTCGCAGGCGGGCGCGCGAAGGCGTGACCTCCGACCTCGAACTGCGCCAGGCCGAGGGCGAGCTGGAAGCCTCCGCCCAGCGCGTCCCGGCTCTGGAACTGGCGATCCGGCGCCAGGAGTCGGCGCTGACCCTGCTTGTCGGGCAGACCTCCCAATCCGTGGCGCGGGGAACGCTGAGCGCGCTGTCCATCCCGCAGCCAACCGCGCCATTGCCCTCCTCGCTTTTGGTCCGTCGCCCGGACATCGCCCAGGCCGAGGCCGTGCTCGCCGCGGCCGACGCCAACCTTGCCTCGGCGCGCGCGGCCTTCCTGCCTCAGGTGCGCCTTTCGGCGGCCGGTGGCGGCCTCTTTGTCGAGCATCTGGACCCCCTGACCGTCTGGAGCCTCGGCGCCAGCGCCCTGGCGCCGATCTTCGACGGTGGTCGTTTGCGCGCCCAGTCCGACGCGGCGACGGCCCGCCGCGACCAGGCCGCCTTCGGTTATCGCAAAGCCGCTCTCACCGCGTTCGGCGAGGTCGAGAGCGCGCTGGAGGGGACCGGCCGTCTGGCCGAACAGGAAGAAGCAGCCGTCCGGCAGCGCGCCGCCGCCGCCTCGGCCCTGGACCATGCCCGCAAGCGCTACCAGGCCGGCTACGTCGCCTATCTGGAGGAGCTCGACGCCCAGCGCGGGCTGCTGGCGACCGAGACAGTCCTGTCCCAGGTCCGCGAGGCCCGGCTGCAGAACGCCGTGGCGCTCTATCAGGCTCTCGGCGGCGGCTGGGCCGTTGGAGCGCCCAAGGACTGACCGTCTCCTCTCTATCCACTGCCGGGCTGTGCTGCTCGGCGTCGAACGAACGATGGTGACCCGCGCTGCCGCCTTCAGCCCCTGGAACTTGTGGGGCCTCTAGGTCCCCGGCCCAAACCGCGCGATCAGGTCATAGGCCTCGCCGGGAAACACCTGTCGCACCCGGGTGACGTGTTCGCCGGCGCGCCAGGTGCGGCGGTCGACGACCAGGCAGGCGGCGCCTTCGTCCAGGTCGAGCAGGGCGGCGACGTCGGCGTCGGCGTTGACGGCGCTGATGCGGCTTTCGGCCTCGGTCCAGGCGACGTGGTCCAGCAGCCAGGCGCCGGGCGGCGTGGCTGAGAGGTCGGCGGTCGCGGCGTCCGGCGCGGTCTTCAGGCTGATCAGGCGGCGCTCCAGGGCAAAGGGCCGGCCGCCGGCGTCGTGGACGCCTTCCAGCGCCAGCAGCTTGCCGCCCGCCGCCAGTTCGCGCTCGCCGGTGTTTCCGCGCTCGGCGCTGCGCACATGGCTCGACAGCAGGCGGAAGGCGTAGGTCTCGCCGCGCGACAGGATGGCCGACTGGATGTCGGGAATGTTCAGCACCGGGGCATGGACCTTGGGCCGGGCCACGAACGAGCCGGCCCGCTTGCGGCGCACGATCAGGCCGGCCTCGACCAGGGCCGCCATGGCCTTGCTGACCGTCATGCGCGCGCAGCCATACTGCGCCATCAGCTCGGTCTCGAACGGCACGCGATGGCCGGGCGGCCAGTCGCCCGAGCGGATGCGGTCCTCGATATCGCCGCGAATGCGCTGGTGCAACGGGGCCGAGCTCACGCCAGCAGGGCCTTCAGGGTCTGGCGATAGCGGGCAGCGACCGACTCGCGGGCATGGTGGCGGCCGCCTTCGACCACCTGCCGGCCCTGCCGCCAGACGGTGTCGACCGCGCCATGGCGGCCCGCGAAGACCAGGCTGTCGATCAGGGCATCACCCTCGCGCCCGATCAGGGCGGGATGCTCAGCGTCCAGGGTGACGAAGTCGGCCGCCGCGCCGCGCTTCAGGCCGCCGCGTCCCGCGCCCAGGGCCTGAGCCCCGCCCGCGCAGGCGCCGCGCCACAGCTCGCCACCGGTCGAGCGCCGGGGTCCGCCGGCCAGGACGTTGCGAGCCCGGCGGGTCAGGCGCTGGGCGTATTCCAGGGCCCGCACCTCCTCGGCCGCATCGATCAGGATGTTAGAGTCGGTGCCGAGGCCAAACGTTCCGCCGGCCGCCAGATAGTCGTGGGTCGGAAAGACGCCGTCACCCAGATTGGCCTCGGTGACCGGGCACAGGCCCGCCACCGCGCCGCTCTTGGCCAGGCGCTCGGTCTCCATGGCGTTGATGTGGGTGGCGTGGATCAGGCACCAGCGCTTGTCGACCGGCGTGTGGTTCATCAGCCAGCGCACCGGCCGCTGGCCGGTGGCGGCCAGGCAATCGTCGACCTCCTTGGTCTGCTCAGCCACGTGCATGTGGATCGGGCCGTCGCCGGCCAGGGGCAGGATGGCGTCCAGCTCTTCGGCCGTCACCGCCCGCAGGCTGTGGGGCGCGATCCCGACCACCGCGTCGGGCGTTCCGGAGACGATCTGGCGGCAGCGCTCGACCAGCCGCGCGAAGCCGTCGACATCGTGGATGAAGCGCTTCTGCCCGTCGGTGGGCGGCGCGCCGCCGAAGTTGGAATGGGCGTAGAACACCGGCAGCAGGGTCAGGCCGATGCCCGTCTCGTCCGCCGCCGCCGCGATCCGAACAGCCATCTCGGCGGGGTCGTCATAGAACCCGCCCGACGGGTCGTGGTGCAGATAGTGAAACTCGCCCACGCGGGTGAAGCCGCCCTCCAGCATCTCGATCTGGCCCATGGCGGCGATGGTCTGGACGTCGTCGGGGGTGAGGCGACCCAGGAAGCGGTACATCACCTCGCGCCAGGTCCAGAAGTTGTCGCCGGTGTCGCCCCGCGCCTCGGCCAGGCCCGCCATGGCCCGCTGGAAGGCGTGGCTATGGACATTGCCCAGCCCCGGCAAGGCCGCGCCCAGGCGGATGGCGTCGCCGGCCGGGACGTCGGTGTCGATCCGCGCGATGCGGCCTTCCGACAGGGTCAACCGAACGCCGCGCGCCCAGCCGTCGGCCAGCAGCGCGCTCTGGCACCACACCACCGTCGATCCCGCGCCCCCATGGGCTTGGGCGGGATTCTCCGCTTCGGTCACTGGACAAACCTCATCGTTCGCAAATATGTCTATACATATTGAAGCGCCCCGCAAGGTCCCGGCGCGCGTTCTGGGAGGGAGCTCATGCGCTGTGATCGGGTATGGATCAATGCCCGTCTCGCCACGCTGGATCCTGCCCGCGAAGGCCTGGGAGAGGTCGACCATGGCGTGATCGCCGCGCTGGGCGGACGCATCGCCTATGCCGGCGCAAAGGCCGACGCCCCCGCCTTTGAAGGCGCCGAAATCATCGACTGCGGGGGCCGCTGGATCACCCCCGGCCTGATCGACCCGCACACCCATCTGGTCTTCGCCGGCGACCGCGCCCACGAGTTCGAGCTGCGTCTGGCCGGCGCTTCCTACGAGGAGATCGCCCGGGCCGGCGGCGGCATCGTCTCGACCATGACCGCCACGCGCGCGGCGTCGGAGGACGATCTGGTCCTCGCCGCCCTGCCCCGCCTGGACGCCCTGATCGCCGAAGGCGTGACCACGGTCGAGATCAAGTCCGGCTACGGCCTGTCGCTGGACGACGAACTGAAATGCCTGCGCGCCGCCCGAGCCCTGGCCGACTGCCGCTCGATCGACGTCCGCACCACCCTGCTGGGCGCCCACGCCCTGCCCCCGGAGTTCAGGGGCGACCCGGACGGCTACATCGATCTGGTCTGCAAACAGATGATCCCCGCCGTGGCGGACGCGAAGCTGGCCGAGGCGGTCGACGTGTTCTGCGAAGGCATAGGTTTCACCCCCGCCCAGACGCGGCGGGTGTTCCAGGCCGCCCACGCCCGGGGCCTGAAGATCAAGGTCCACGCCGAGCAGCTGTCCAACCAGAACGGCGCGGCCCTGGCCGCCGAGTTCTGGGCCCTGTCGGCCGATCATCTTGAGCACCTGGATCAGGCCGGGGTCGAGGCGATGGCCGCCGCCGGCACGGTCGCCACCCTGCTGCCGGGGGCCTTCTACTTCACCCGCGAGACCCAGGCGCCGCCGATCGAGGCCCTACGCACCGCCGGCGTGCCGATGGCCCTGGCCACAGACTGCAACCCCGGCACCTCGCCGCTGAGCTCGCAGCTCCTGGTGATGAACATGGCCGCCACCCTGTTCCGGATGACCGTCGAGGAGTGCATCGCCGGTGTCACCCGCGAGGCGGCTCGGGCGCTCGGCCTGCTGGCCGACCGAGGGACGCTGCAGGCCGGCAAGGCCTGTGACCTCGCCATCTGGGACATCGAGCGTCCCGCCGAGCTTGTCTATCGCATGGGCTTCAACCCGCTGCATGCCCGCGTCTGGAAGGGTCATTGACCATGGTTGTTCTGCATCCCGGCGAAGTCTTCCTGATGGAGTGGAAGAAGGTCTATCGCGGCGCGCCCGCCAGACTGCATGACGACGCCTGGCCGGTGATCGAGGAAAGCGCCCGGGCCGTCGAGCGCATCCTGGCCAAGGGCGAGCCGGTCTACGGGATCAATACCGGCTTCGGGAAACTGGCCAGCGTCCGCATCGGCGACGCGGACCTGGAGACGCTCCAGCGCAACATCGTCCTGTCCCACGCCGCCGGCACGGGCGAGCCGTCGCCGGTTCCCGTGATCCGGCTGATGATGGCCCTGAAGCTGGCCAGCCTGGCGCAAGGGGCCTCGGGCGTGCGGGCCGCGACGGTCAGGCTGCTGGAGGCCATGCTGGTCCAGAACCTGACGCCGGCGGTCCCCTGCCAGGGCTCGGTCGGGGCCTCGGGCGACCTGGCCCCGCTAGCCCACATGGCCGCGACCATGATCGGGGTCGGTGAGATCTTCGTCGACGGGGTCCGCGTTCCGGCCGCAAGGGCGCTGGAAGACGCCGGCCTGACGCCGCTGGTTCTGGGCCCCAAGGAGGGCCTGGCCCTGCTGAACGGCACCCAGTTCTCCAACGCCAACGCCCTGGCCGCCCTGTTCGAGGCCGAGCTGCTGTTCCAGTCGGCCCTGATCACCGGCGCCCTGTCGACCGAGGCCGCCAAGGGCTCGGACACCCCCTTCGATCCGCGCATCCACCTGCTGCGCCGCCATGTCGGCCAGATCGAGACCGCCGCCGCCCTGCGCAGCCTGATGGCCGGCTCGGCCATCCGCGCCTCGCACCTGAAGGAGGACGAGCGGGTCCAGGATCCCTACTGCCTGCGCTGCCAGCCCCAGGTGATGGGCGCGGCGCTGGACGTGCTGAAACAGGCGGCGACCACCCTGGCTACGGAAGCCAACGGCGTGTCGGACAACCCGCTGATCTTCCCCAGCGACGTGGAGGGCGGCGACGAGGCCCTGTCCGGCGGAAACTTCCACGCCGAGCCGGTGGCCTTCGCGGCCGACATGATCGCCCTGGCCGTCTGCGAGATCGGCTCGATCGCCGAGCGCCGCATAGCCATGCTGGTCGACCCGGCCCTGTCGGGCCTGCCGGCCTTCCTGACGCCGAAGCCCGGCCTCAACTCCGGCTTCATGATCCCGCAGGTCACCGCCGCGGCCCTGGTGTCGGAGAACAAGCAGAAGGCCTATCCGGCCAGCGTCGACTCGATCCCGACCTCGGCCAACCAGGAAGACCATGTCTCGATGGCCGCCCACGGCGCCCGGCGCCTGCTGGCCATGGTCGAGAGCGCCACGGCGGTTATCGGCATCGAGTTGCTGGCGGCCACCCAGGGCTGCGACTTCCATGCGCCGCTGAAGTCGAGCGAGGTGCTGGAGGCCGTGCGGGGGCTGGTGCGCATGCAGGTGCCGCATCTGGACGACGACCGGCACTTCCACCCCGACATGGAGGCCGCCAACCGGCTGGTCCGCTCCGGCGCGGTGATCGCGGCGGCGAGTGATCTGCCGGGGGTGGTGTGACGGTGAGAGAGGGATTCGAACCCTCGTGGCTCCAGATCACGCGCGGCGACGCCCCGCTGATCGTCAGCCTGCCGCACACCGGAACCGAGATCCCGCCGGAGATCGAGGCGACGCTGGTCTCGCCCTGGCTGGCCCGCAAGGACGCCGACTGGTGGGTGGACCGGCTCTACAACTTCGCGACCGACCTCGGCGCCACCGTGATCCGCACGGCGATCTCGCGAACGGTCATCGACGTCAACCGCGACCCGTCCGGCGCCTCGCTCTATCCGGGCCAGACGACCACCGAGCTTTGCCCGACCACGACGTTTGACGGCGAGCCGCTGTATCGCGACGACCTAGCGCCGGACGATGTAGAGATCGACCGCCGGCGCGTCGCCTATTTCGAACCCTATCACGCGGCCCTGTCCGACGAGATCGCCCGGCTGCGGCAAAGCCATGACCGCGTTGTGCTCTACGAGGCCCACTCGATCCGCTCGCTCGTGCCGCGCCTGTTCGACGGCCAGCTGTCGCAGTTCAACCTCGGGACCAACAGCGGCGACAGCTGCGACGCGGCCCTGACGGCGGCGGTCGAGGTGGCCTGCGACGCTTCGGGCCTGAGCCGTGTCACCAACGGCCGCTTCAAGGGCGGCTGGACCACGCGCCACTATGGCCGGCCATCGGAGGGCGTCCACGCCCTCCAGATGGAGCTGGCCTGCCGGGGCTACATGGACGACCCGGCGCAGGCGCCGACGCCGCAGACCTGGCCCGCTCCCTATCGCCCAGACCAGGCCGCGCCGATGCGCGCCGTGCTGGGCGAGGTCCTTTCCGCCTGCATCGCCTTCGCCAAGGATCCCGCATGACCCGCATCGACAACAGCCGCGTCATCCGCGCCGCCACCGGAACCGAGCTGACCGCCAAGTCGTGGCTGACCGAAGCGCCCCTGCGGATGCTGATGAACAACCTGCACCCCGACGTCGCCGAGCGGCCCGAGGAGCTGGTGGTCTATGGCGGCATCGGCCGGGCGGCGCGGGACTGGGAGAGCTTCGACAGGATCGTCGAGACCCTGCGGCGGCTGGAGGACGACGAGACCCTGCTGGTCCAGTCCGGCAAGCCGGTCGGCGTGTTCAAGACCCATGCAGACGCGCCCCGGGTGCTGATCGCCAATTCCAACCTCGTCCCCCGCTGGGCGACCTGGGAGCATTTCAACGAACTGGATCGCAAGGGTCTGGCCATGTACGGCCAGATGACCGCCGGCTCGTGGATCTATATCGGCGCCCAGGGCATCGTGCAGGGCACCTATGAGACCTTCGTCGAGATGGGCCGCCAGCATTATGCGGGGGACCTGTCGGGCAAGTGGCTGCTGACGGCGGGCCTGGGCGGCATGGGCGGGGCCCAGCCGCTGGCGGCGGTGATGGCCGGCGCC
>Ga0209023_10003663_pt1 | contig 18128 bp, 16 predicted proteins | sample LakOneMetagenome_FD_187468 | JGI IMG/M metagenome (GOLD analysis project Ga0209023, IMG submission 187468) | Freshwater and sediment microbial communities from Lake Erie, Canada (SPAdes) (version 2) | ecosystem: Environmental > Aquatic > Freshwater > Lentic | place: Lake Erie, Canada... | reverse complement strand
AGGAACACCGCGAGCAGGTACAGCCCGTACCCCGCGCTGTAGGCGAGGAGTTCGGGACCGAGCCGACGCGCGGAGGGGCGCGACAGCCACCAGGCAAACCCGGCTGCAAGCGCGATCACCAGAACGAACCCGAAAGCCCCCAGGTATCGACCCGCCATCAGAAACCAGGGCGTGAGCGGAACGTAATCCACCCGGCCCACGAAGCCCGTCCACCAGGACAACTCGGTGGCGAGGTAGGCGCCGGGCATTCCGGTGACGGCGGCTGCCACGAGGGGCCAGGTCAGTCCCGCCGCGGCGATCAGCAGCCCGGCGGCGACCATAGACATCCGCTCCCGCCAGGGGAACACCTCCCTGCGCCGACGGGCGAACCGAATCAGGAAGAAAATTCCGAGGGCGAACGAGACCGCCAGGATGCCGGGCCGGGTGAAGGCCGCCACGAGCGCGAACGGAATCATCAGCAGATACCGATGCCGCACCATGGCCCAGAGGCTGCAGAAGACCAGAAACAGATAGAGACTTTCGGCGTAGGCCACCTGCAACACGAAGGAGAGCGGGCCGAAGCAGAACAGCACCACGGCCCAGAGCGCAGGAGTGTGCCCCACCCGCGACTGCAGCAGCCCGTAGAGGGCCAGCGCAGCAGCGGCGCCGAACAGGGTGCCCACGAGCACCCCGGCCGGGTAGAAACCGAGGCCGGTGAGCTCCATGACGCCGCGCACCAGCCAGGGGAAGACCGGCAGGAAGGCCCAGGCGTTGGGCTCCACGTGACCGGCGGCATCCGTCGGCAGCACGCTCGAATACCCGTTCAGCGCAATCCGGCGGTAGAAGGAGCTGTCCCAAGAGCCCGAGAAGGTGAAGAAACTCGGGTCGGCGCGATAGCTGGCGAAGGTCCACCCGCGGCTGGAGGCGAGCGCGAACAGGGCGGCCAGCAACGTGGTCGTGACCACGCGGGAGGCGAGGAAAACGAGCGCGACCACAGCCCACCGCCGACGCGCCCCATCCCCCATGCCCTCAGACTAGTGAGCGACGGGGGACAGGGTGCGCGGTCAGCAGCAGCGGCCCTGCGGGTTCTTGTCCTGCCGGTCGGTCTGGTCGCGCCAGAACTCCCGCTCGGTCATCACCGGCTCGGCACCCGGCACGGCGTGAATCGACGCGTGGTGCGCCGCGTACTTGTCGTACGCGTCCTCGCCGAGGAGCGCCCGGAGGTACCAGGCCGCGCCCCGCACCCCCTTGCGCACGCCGTCGAGCAGCGTCATCAGTGCCCTGACCGCACAGGCTTCTTGTCGGCCGGCAGCGCGTTCCAGCGCGCGTCCAGCTCCTTCTCGGCCTTCGTCGGCACGAAGCCGGCCGGCCCGTAGATCAGCGACTGCACCGCCGGGTCCTCGCTGCTCGAGTTCGACCCGATGCGGTACGCCTTCACCGTGGCCTGAATGGCGGTGAAGATCACGATGATCGCCAGCACCACGAACAGGATCGACAAGATGCCTTGAATCATGGTGTTGCGCACCACCGCTTCCATGGCCAGAACGGATGGCGCGGTGCCGAAGCTCGTCTCGCCCGCCGCCAGGGCATCCGCGAACGCCTTGTGGTTCGCGAAGTAGCCCACCGCCGGAATGGTGGAGAAGATCTTCAGGAACGAGGCGTAGATCGTGACCACGGCGGCGAAACCGAGCGGAACGGCGACGACCCAGAGGTACTTGAACAGGCCGCGCTTGGCCACGATGGCCATGCACACCGCCAGCGCAATCGCCGCGAGCAACTGATTGGCGATACCGAACAGCGGGAACAGCGTGTTGATGCCGCCGAGCGGATCGGTGACTCCCATCAGGAGAACGGCTCCCCAGGCCGCGACCATGATGCCGGTGGCCAGCCAGGCCCCGGGGCGCCAGCTGGTGTTCTTGAACTTGGGGAAGAAGTTGCCGAGGCTGTCCTGCAGCATGAAGCGGGCCACGCGGGTGCCGGCATCCACTGCGGTGAGGATGAAGAGCGCCTCGAACATGATGGCGAAGTGGTACCAGAAGCTCATCATGCTGGGTCCGCCCACGAGCTGCTGCATGATGTGCGCGAGGCCGACAGCGAGGGTGGGGGCGCCGCCGGTGCGGGAGACGATGCTCGCCTCGCCCACGTCTCTGGCCGTCTGGGCGAGCATGTCGGCCGTGAGGTTGACTCCAGTCAGGCCGAGGCTGTTCACGAAGGTGACGGCGCCCTGAATCGTGCCGCCGGTGAGGGCGGCCGAGGAGTTCATCGCGAAGTAGATGCCGCGGTCGATCGAGAGCGCGGCGACGAGGGCCATGATGGCCACGAACGATTCCATCAGCATTCCGCCGTAGCCGATGAAGCGGCTCTGGCGTTCCTTCTGGATGAGCTTCGGCGTGGTGCCCGAGGCGATCAGCGCATGGAACCCCGACAGGGCGCCGCAGGCGATGGTGACGAACAGGAACGGGAACAGGCTTCCGCTGACAACCGGTCCGCCGTTCGCGGCGAATTCGCTCACGGCCGGCGCGGCAATCTCGGGGCGGATGATGATGATCGCCACGGCGAGCATGCCGATCGTGCCGATCTTCATGAACGTGGAGAGGTAGTCGCGGGGGGCGAGCAGCAGCCACACGGGCAGGATCGCGGCGATGAAGCCGTAGATGATGATGCCCCAGGCGATGGTGACCTTGTCGAGGGTGAAGAACGCCGCACCCCACTCGGTGCCGGCCACGGCGCCGCCGCCCGCGATCGCGGCGATCAGCAGCACGAAGCCGATGATGGAGATCTCGGTGATCTTGCCGGGCCGGAAGAATCGGAGGTAGCAGCCCATGAACAGGGCGATCGGGATGGTCATGCCCACCGAGAAGACGCCCCAGGGGCTCTCGGCGAGGGCGTTGGTCACCACGAGGGCGAGGATGGCCACGATGATGACCATGATCACGAGCGTGGCGATCAGGGCGGCGGTGCCGCCGATAAGGCCGAGTTCGTCGCGGGCCATCTGGCCCAGGGAGCGTCCGCCGCGGCGCATGGAGAAGTAGAGGATGAGGTAGTCCTGAACCGCTCCGGCGGCGATCACGCCGACGATGATCCAGATGGTTCCGGGGAGGTAGCCCATCTGGGCCGCGAGAACGGGGCCCACGAGTGGGCCGGCGCCGGCGATGGCGGCGAAGTGGTGGCCGAAGAGCACGCGGCGGTCGGTGACGGCGAAGTCCTTGCCGTCGGCCTTGTACTCGGCCGGCGTGGCGCGGCGGTCATCGGGCTTGAGCAGGTGCTTCTCGATGAACTTCGAGTAGAAGCGGTAGCCGATGAGGTACGTGCAGATGGCGGCGAAGACGAACCAGATCGCGTTCACGGTCTCGCCGCGCACGATGGCGAGCATGGTCCAGCTCACACCGCCGAGCAGCGAGATGGCGGCCCAAATCGCGATCTTCAGCGGGGTCCAGCCCCGTTCTTCGGCGTCATGCACCTCGGTGTCGAGGGCTACGGGCAGCTCACCCGGCACCAGCTCCAGGTTGTCGCCTTTTGTTGTCGATTCTTCTGATGTATGGGACGTAATGCCCATGTCTCCCCCTTGAGTACCTAAGGCCATAGTGATGCGGCTGTCGCAAACGTAGCAGTAGGCCGGGTCACGAGCGTCTAAAATGGAACGGTTGCCCTTCGGCATGCCCACATCCCCACCTTCGACCATTGGAGCCACCGTGGCCGCCTCTACCCATCTCGACGCCGTCATCGCCCTCGCCCGCCACCGCGGGTTCGTTTTCCAGGCCGGTGAAATCTACGGCGGATCCCGCTCGGCGTGGGACTACGGACCCTTGGGCGTAGAGCTCAAGGAGAATATCAAGAAGCAGTGGTGGCGTTCGATGGTCACCAGCCGCGACGATGTCGTGGGCCTTGACTCCAGCGTCATCCTGCCCCGCGCGGTCTGGGAGGCATCCGGTCACGTCGAGGTCTTCAGCGACCCGCTGATCGAGTGCACCAGCTGCCACAAGCGTTTTCGCGCCGATCACCTCGAAGAAGAATACGAGGAGAAGAAGGGCCGCGCGCCCGAGAACGGCATCGACGACATCCCCTGCCCCAACTGCGGCAACCGTCACATCTGGACCGAGCCGCGCGCTTTCTCCGGCCTGCTCAAGACCTACCTCGGCCCGGTCGACGACGAGGCCGGCATGCACTACCTGCGCCCCGAGACCGCGCAGGGCATCTTCGTGAACTTCGCCAACGTGCTGCAGGCGTCGCGCTCGAAGCCTCCGTTCGGCATCGGCCAGATCGGTAAGAGCTTCCGCAACGAGATCACACCCGGAAACTTCATCTTCCGCACCCGCGAGTTCGAGCAGATGGAGATGGAATTCTTCGTCGAGCCCGGCACGGATGAGACCTGGCACCAGTATTGGATCGACACCCGCATGGCCTGGTACACCGGCCTCGGCATTCGTATCGAGAACCTGCGCCTGTTCGAACACCCGGCAGAGAAGCTGTCCCACTACTCCAAGCGCACCGTCGACATCGAGTACCGCTTCGGCTTCGTCGGCAGCGAGTTCGGCGAGCTCGAAGGCGTGGCGAACCGCGGCGACTTCGACCTGTCGACGCACGCCAAGGCATCCGGCAAGGACCTGTCCTTCTTCGACCAGACCAAGAACGAGCGCTGGACGCCGTACGTGATCGAGCCGGCCGCCGGCCTCACCCGCTCGCTGATGGCCTTCCTGGTGGACGCGTACCACGAGGAAGAAGTTCCCAACGCCAAGGGCGGCGTGGACAAGCGCACCGTGCTCAAGCTTGACCCGCGCCTCGCGCCGGTGAAGGCCGCCATTCTGCCGCTGTCGCGCAACGAGAAGTTGTCGCCGATGGCCCGCGAGCTCGCGGCGCGCTTGCGCGAATCGTGGAACGTGGACTTCGATGACGCGGGCGCGATCGGTCGCCGGTACCGTCGCCAGGACGAGATCGGCACGCCGTACTGCATCACGGTGGACTTCGACTCGCTCGATGACCAGGCCGTCACCGTGCGCGACCGCGACACGATGCTGCAGGAGCGCGTGTCGCTCGCGGAGCTCGATGCGTACCTCGCGGTGCGCCTGCGCGGCGCGTAGCCCGCAGCCCACACCCCACACCCCACACCCGGCACCACACGACAGGAAACGCCTCTTCGCATCGCGCGAAGGGGCGTTTTCTGTCCCCTCGCGGCCCCTCGCTGTTCATGGGGAAGAAGCTGGCACGTCGCGACATGACGGCATCTGCCCCATGAACGCTCGGGTCACCACGCGACTGGGCACCTTCCGCCCCATGAACGCAGGGCAAGGGGCGGAAGATGTCGAGTCACGAGAATCATGGGGCGGATGTTGGCAGCTGAGGCTAGGAGCGGGGGAACTCGATCAGGGTGACGCCCGCGTGCTGGGTGGGTGCGGACATCGCCGCGAGGGCGGCAGGGGCCTCGGCCAGGGTGATCCGTCGGGTGATGAGGTCCTGTGGACGCAACCGGCCCGAGGCCACGAGATCGAGCAGTGCGGGGTAATCGGCCGCCGCCATGCCGTGGCTGCCGAGAATACTGAGTTCCCGAGCGATCACCACGCCCAGGGGTAGCCGTGGGTCTGCCGCCAGCAGCCCGATCTGCACGTGCCGGCCCTGAATCGCCAGCGAGCTGATGGCGATGGCCACCGTGTTCTCGCGGCCGAGGGCCTCCACGGCCACCTGTGCGCCGCACGCCTCCGGTGTGAGCGCGCGGATGCGGTCGATCACCTCGGCGTCATCGAGCCCGGCCGAGTTGACGGTATGCGTGGCCCCGGCCCGGGCCGCTGCCTCGAGAGCGGTCGAACTGATGTCGACGGCAATCACGGTCGCGCCGAGTGCCCGGCCGATCATCACGGCCGAGAGGCCGACCCCGCCGCAGCCGACCACCACCAGGGTTTCTCCGGCCTGCAGGCGGGCCTGATTCACGAGACCGCGATATGAGGTGGCGAAGCGGCAGCCCAGCAGTGCGGCGGCGCCGGAGTCGAGGTCATCCGGCACGGCCACGAGGTTGAAATCGGCGTGGTGCAGGGCCACCCGCTCGGCGTAAGAACCCCAGTGCGTGAAGCCCGGCTGGGTCTGGTTGCGGCACACCTGCCCGTTGCCGCTGTCACATTCGGGGCACTCGCCGCACGCGCAGACGAAGGGAACGGTGACTCGCTGACCGATGCGGAACCGGCGCACGAGCGGGCCGACGGCGTCGATCACGCCCACCAGTTCGTGACCGGGCACATGCGGCAGGGCGATGTCGGGGTCGTGCCCGAGCCAGCCGTGCCAGTCACTGCGGCACAGGCCGGTGGCCTGCACCCGCACAATCACGCCCGAGGCGCTCAGCAGGGGTTCCGGTACATCGCGCACCACGGGCAGCTGACCGAACTCTTCGAAGTAGACCGCTTTCATGCCCTCAGTCTGCCTGATCAGGCTGAACGAGGCCCAACGCGCGCTCGGTGGCGGCCCACTCGCGCTCAAGAACGGCGTATACGGCGAGGTCGCCCCATTCGCCCTTGAAGATCTCGCGCTCGATTAAGGTGGCTTCCAGACGCATGCCAGGCCGCAGACACAGGGCAACGGATGCCGCTTTGCGCGGATCGACCTGGGCGTAGACGCGATGGGCGCAGATCTCGTCGAAGGCGAATCGCATCACCGCCCGGGCAGCCTCGGTGGCGTAGCCCCGACCTTGGAAGTCGGGATCAACGACCCAGCCCAGGGCCACTTGCCGGCTCTGCACACTCTTCAGAAAGACGCTTAGGTCACCGATCACCCACCCGGGTTCGGCGGCCCCGCCGGGCAGCGCGGCGGCCAGGACGACCGCGTCGTCGTGCTGCAGGCGGGTGAAGCCGGGGCGCCCGTTAGGAAGCGGCGGAATCGGCCACGGCATCCGTTGCCGCGGCATCGGGAAGTTCGACCCGCACGCCGAAGAGGGCGTCGAGCCCGCTCAGATAGGCCTCCTGCTCGCCCGCCCGGGCCAGTTCGCGGGCTCGAACCATGGGCGTGTGCAAGAGCACGCCGGTGAGGTGCCGCAGGGCCTGTTCGGTCTGCTCGCTTGAGTCGCCGCGGCTGCGCGCCCGGGCGATCTCGGCATCACGGAGCTCAAAGATGTAGGTGCGCAGCGCTACGACGGCGGGGGCGAGGCTCTGTTCCTCGGCGACCGCCGAGAACTTGCGGGCGGCGCGGCCCACGAGTTCGCGTGCCTCATCGGTGGCGTTGAGCTCTTCGAGGGGCGCGTGGATGCTGATGGTCTCGAGGTCGAGCAGCTCGACTCCCGGAACGTCGACCACGTTCGGGGCCACGTTGCGTGGCAGGCCGAGGTCGATGATGAGCTGCGGGGGCGCCTCGGGGGCGGCGTCGGCGGGGCAGAGACTGACCGCGTCGGCAGCGGTGGCGATGGTGCGCGAGTTGACGCCCACCTGTGCGCGGCCGGCCAGGATGAGCTCGGCGTCGATGACGTGGTCTTCGGAGAGTGTGCAGGTGACGACGACGTCGGCGCGGGCGACCTCGCCAGCGAAGTCGTCGGTGCCCACGGCTGCGATTCCATGGGAGGTCGCGAACTTGAGCGCACGGCCGGAGGGCGAATACACCCGCACGTTTTCGGCGCCACGGTCACGCAGGGCGGCAAGGGACGCGCCGGCATAGCGGCCGGTGCCCACAAGCAGCACCCGGGCCTGGGCCCAGTCGCTCACGCGGCTCTCGGCCAGCTCAAGCGCAAGCCGCACCAGGGAACGGCCGGCCGAACCGATTCCGGTGCGGTTCTTCACCCCGCGAGAGGTTTGCGAGGCCCGCTGGAACAGCCGCTCCAGCTCAGGGCTCGTGGTGCCGGCCGCGCGGGCCTGCTCGAGGGCGCGACGCACCTGGCCGGCGATTTCACCCTCGCCCACGACCACGGACTCGAGGCCGCTCGTGACGGCGAACAGGTGCTCGGCAACGCCGTTGCCGTGCAGGAGGGTGAGGGTGTCGCGCAGGATGTCTTCAGAGATGCCGGTGCTGGCGCTCACGGCTTCAATCGCGGCGTATACCGCGGGCAGCGGAGAAACGCCGTAGGGCTCATCCAGGTCGAGGTAGGCCTCGAAGCGATTGCACGTGGCCACGATCACGGCGCCGGAGAGGGCATCGTGCTTGGCGACCATGTTGCCGGCCGTTTCGCCGCCGCCCACAGAAAGCATCTCCAGCACATCGAAGCTGGAGTTCTTGTGACTAGCGGACAGCAAAATTAGCACTCTTGGATTCTAGAGTGTGAGTCTGGGAGCTTTGAGTCGTGAGTTTCAGGGATGTTTGAGACAATGTACCCGATGATCCTCGACGCGCAGCACCCTCTGTCCTCCGGCGTCACAGCCGATTCCCGCCTGATTCGGGCCTATCAGGGCACCCGTCCGGACGTCACGCCCGTGTGGTTCATGCGCCAGGCCGGCCGCTCGTTGCCCGAGTACCGTGACCTGCGCGTGGGAACGCGCATGCTCGACGTGTGCCTCGACCCCGAACTCGCGAGTGAAATCACCCTGCAGCCGGTGCGCCGCCACGGCGTCGATGCCGGCATCTTCTTCAGCGACATCGTCGTACCGCTCAAGCTCGTGGGCGTCGACGTGGAGATCGTGCCCGGCAAGGGGCCGGTCCTCGGCAAGGCCGTGCGCACGGCAGCGGATGTCGCGGAGCTCATTGCACTCGACCCGGCCGTCCTCGACGAGGCGCTCGCTCCCATTCGTGAGGCCGTCGGTCTGGCCGTGGCGCAGCTCGGAGCCACGCCGCTGATCGGGTTCGCGGGTGCTCCGTTCACGCTCGCCGCGTACCTGGTTGAGGGCGGCCCGTCGAAAGACCACATCCACGCCCGCACGCTCATGCACTCCGCCCCCGAGGCCTGGGCGCAGTTGATGGACTGGACCGCCGACGTGACCGGACGCTTCCTGCGCGCCCAGGTCGATGCCGGCGCGAGCGCCGCGCAGCTGTTCGACTCGTGGGCGGGAGCATTGTCGCTCGCCGACTACGCGGCATCCGTGGCCCCCGCCTCGACGAAGGCGATCGCGCACGTGCACGACCTCGCCTACACCGAAAAAGACGGCGCCGAACGCACCGTGCCGATCGTTCACTTCGGTGTGGGAACCGGTGAATTGCTGAAGGCAATGCACGACGTGGGCGCCGACGTGGTGGGCGTGGACTATCGGGTTCCCCTCGACGAAGCCAACCGACGTCTCGGCGGAACGGTGCCGATCCAGGGCAACGTCGACCCGGCGCTGCTGTCGGCGCCGTGGCCGGTGCTGGAAGCCCACGTGCGCGACGTGCTGGAACGGGGCCGCACCGCGCCCTCCCACGTGCTCAACCTCGGGCACGGCGTGCCGCCGCAGACCGACCCCGACGTGCTCAGCCGGCTCGTGGCGCTCGTGCACGACGTGAGCGCCGAGGACTAACCGGCCATGAAGGACGTCATCGTGATCGGCGGCGGCGTGGCCGGCCTTGTCGCCGCCCGCGCCTGCGCCCGGCTGGGCCTGAGCGTCACCATTTTCGAGGCGACGGATGCCGTGGGCGGCCCGGTCGCCGGCCACGAGGTCGCCGGCCTGCAGCTCGACAGCGGCACGGAGAGCTTCGCCGTGCGCGGCGGAACGGTCGCTGCCTTCATCGAGGAACTCGGCTTGACCGACGACATCGTGAGTCCCAACCCGGTGGGCGCCTGGCTGCACCTGCCGGCCCTCGGTCGCGCGGCCACCGGCTCGGTGAGCGTGCCGCTGCCCAAGGCCGGCGTGCTGGGCATCCCCGGCTCTCCGCTCGCCGACGACGTGCGCCGGGTGATCGGTTGGAGCGGTTCGCTGCGCGCCTATCTCGACCGGCTGATGCCCGTGCTCACGATCGGACGCGAGCACAGTCTGGGCGACCTGGTGGCCAAGCGCATGGGGCATCGGGTGCTCGATCGCCTCGTGGAGCCGGTGGCCTCCGGCGTGTATACGACGTCCTCGCGTGATCTCGAGATCGATGTGGTGGCGCCGGGGCTCAATCGTGCCCTCACGACGGCGGGGTCCCTGTCGGGTGCGGTCTCGGCTATGAAGTCCGGCGCGCCCGCGGGATCGGCCGTCGGCGGACTGCTGGGCGGCATGTCGAGGTTGCCGGCGGCGCTGGTGGCCGACCTCATGCACTTCGGCGCCACGATCGAAACGGGCCGGGCCGTGACCGGCCTCACCCGTGGCGGTACCGAGGTCGAGCCGTCCTGGACCGTCACCGTTCGGCCGCCTGCCGCAGTGACCGCCGCGGATGCCGAAGCCGCGGATGCCGAAGCCCCGGCGGTCGCCCCGGTGTCGGCCGCTCCGGAGCAGCACGATGCGCGGTTCGTGATCGTGGCCACCCAGGGGGCGCAGGCGTTGCGCCTGATGGCGCCGCTCGGTGCCGCGCAGGAGGCGCTGAGTGAACTCGACTGGCCGGGACCCACCGCAGTGACCCTGGCCACTTTGGTGCTCGACGCTCCCGTTCTCGATTCGCACCCGCGCGGCACCGGCGTGCTCGTGGGGGCCGATGCCCCCAACGTGACCGCCAAGGCCCTCACTCACGTGACGGCCAAATGGCAGTGGGTGGCCGTGGCGGCCGGTGCCGGCCGCCACGTGGTGCGGCTGTCCTTCGGCCGGGCCGGGGAACCCAACCCCACCGATGCGCTCAACGACGCCGAATTCCAGGCCCTCGCTCTGCGTGACGCCGCCACTATTCTGGGCGTCGGCCTGCCCGCCGAGTGCGTGGTGGGCTTCGCCCGCACCGAGTGGCGTGACGCGCTGTCACCGGTCACGCTCGGTGCACGGGAGCGGGTGGCGCGGGTGCGCGAAGTACTGCTCGACACCCCCGGGATCGACGTGACGGGTGCCTGGCTGGCCGGAACCGGGCTGGCCTCGGTGATTCCGGATGCGCTCGCCGCGGCCGGCCGCATCCGGCAGGCATCGCTCGGGCTCTGATCGGGCACAGTGCCGGCTCCCGCGGCGCTCCAACCTCGGCGCGTCGGTAGCGGATCGCTCTCGGTGTGGATGTTCGCCCCGGCAAGCGGGTTACTCTGGGGGAACCTGATCCTCGAAGAATTGGAGTCTCAATGCGCGGAAAGCTTCTGTTCATCACGGGCGGACTCGTCGGCTATGTGCTGGGCGCGCGCGCCGGTCGCAAGCGGTACGACCAGATCGCCTCGATGGCAAACGACCTCTGGAACGCACCGCCCGTCCAGCGGCGGGTAACGGAAGCTCGCGACTTCGGTTTGGAACTCGTGGGCGATGTGCCCGGGGCCCTGATGGACACCGGCAAGAAGATCTTCTCCTCCGTGGTGGACCGGGCGGGTTCCGGCGCACAGGGCGCCGGCAAGGCCGGAAGTTCCGCGGCGGACCGCCCGGCGAACGCCCCAAAGCCGAAGACCGCAGCGAAGTCCGCGGCAGCGAAGTCCACGGCAGCGAAGTCCACCGCAGCGAAGCCCACGGCGACGACGCCGACCGCATCCGCTGAATCGGCCTCGGACGAGTCCGGCTCGAACTGAGCGCGCGCCGGCGTGGCCCATGGTGCCGCCCGGGTTTGCCCGCACGGCAGCCCAGACCGGATAACCTGCTGTCATTGCCGGTACGGTCTGCCAGCCTGCAACCGTTCCACCCCCGAACATCGACATCGTCGTTTCATGACACTGGGAAGGGTCACCCGTGAGTACTAGCGGCTTCAACCCCAAGAGCAAGCGCTCACTGATCACGCTGCTCTCGGACCTGCCGGGTCAGATCAGTGATTTGGTCAGGGCCGAATTGGAGGCCTTCAAGGCCGAATTTGCCAGCAAGGCGAAAAATATCGGCGTGGGCGCGGCCCTGTTCATCGTGGCCGCGGCGATCGGGGTTTTCGCGCTCGGAGTATTCGTGGCGCTGCTCATTATCGTGTTCGACCTGTTCCTGCCGCTCTGGCTCGCCACCCTGATCGTGCTGGCGCTTCTGCTGGCGATGGCGGCTGTTCTGGTTCTGATCGGGGTCAACCGGGTGAAAGCGGCGACCGCGCCGGACCCGGACGGTGTTCAGGCGAGTCTCCGCAACGACGTCGACGCATTCAAAGGGGTTGGTCAGTTTGAAAAATGAGGAGACTCACAGCACCGCATCCGGGGCGATGGCGCTGCACGGCAAGGCCGAACTTCGTGCCGACGCCCAGCGCGCGCGTGCCCAGCTGGCGAGCACGCTCGACGCCATCGAATTCAAGCTCAACCTGCCTAAACAGCTGAGAATCAGGCGCCGGCGCCTGCGTCTGGCCATGATCCGCCTGGGTCAGGACAACCCGATCGCCCTGGCCGGAATCGCTCTGAGCGCGGCCGCATCCGTGGGGACCGTCGTCTGGCTGGGCGCGAACGCGGTCTTGTCGAAGCGTCCGTAGGTATCCGGTCGGCCGGAATGGGCTGGCCGGGCCCGAGGGCATTTTGCTGCCGGGCCCTTTTCGGAGCAGACTAGGGTCATGACTCACCCGGCTGCCGGAGAGGCAGTAGACCCTACCCAGACCGCACCTTCCACTACCAGCGAGGCCCCCGAAGCCTCGCCCCAGGGATTCACCCTGTTCACGGTTTCTCGAAGAGACCCGAACAACCCCGACGACCTCGACGGGCGAGACGTGCCGAAGGCCGTCAATGAGCTGGACGACATCATCGCCCTCGTCGAAGCCGAGGGCGTGACCGTGCGCGGGTTCTACGACGTCTCGGGACTCAAGGCCGATGCCGACGTGATGATCTGGACCCACGCCGCGAACGCCGAAACCCTGCAGTGGGCCAACCGCGAACTGCGTCGCAGCCGCCTGCTCAAGAGCTTGCTGCCCACCTGGAACGCCATGGGCGTGCACCGCGATGCGGAATTCAACAAGAGCCACGTGCCCGGTTTTCTCCGCGGTGTCGAGCCCAAAGCCTGGCTGACGGTGTACCCGTTCGTGCGCAGTTTCGAGTGGTACCTGCTGCCCGACGCCGACCGCAGCCGCATGCTCGCCGACCACGGTCGCAAGGGTGCCGCGTACCGCGGCGCCATCGCGAACACCGTCTCGGCCTTCGCGCTCGGAGACTACGAGTGGCTTCTCCCGATTGAAAGCGATGAACTCACCGAGCTTGTCGACCTCATGCGCGGCCTGCGCGACACCGAGGCTCGCCACCATGTGCGCGAGGAAATTCCGTTCTACACCGGTCGACGCATCTCGACCGCCGAGCTCGTGGAGGTTCTTCAGTAATGACGCACTATGACGCAATCCTGTTGGCCGGTTTCGGCGGACCGGAAGGCCAAGACGATGTCATCCCGTTCCTGCGCAACGTGACCCGCGGCCGCGGAATCCCCGAAGACCGCCTCGAAGCCGTCGCCACCCACTACCGGCACTTTGGCGGCGTGAGCCCGATCAACGACCAGAACCGCATCTTGAAGGCTGCCCTCCAGGCTGAGCTCGACCGCCGCGGCATCGACCTGCCCGTGATCTGGGGCAATCGCAACTGGGCGCCGTACCTCAGCGACACCATCAGTGAAGCCCACGAGGCCGGCCAGGACAAGCTGCTCGCCATTGCGACCAGTGCTTACAGCTCGTACTCCGGCTGCCGCCAGTACCGCGAAGACTTCGCCGCGGCCCTCACCGCCACCAACCTCGAGGGCGTGGTGCACATCGACAAGATCCGCCAGTTCTTCGACCACCCCGGCTTCGTGATGCCCTTTGTCACGGGCGTGAAGCAGGGCCTGGCGGATGTCGCGGCCCAGATCCCCGGGATCGACCTCGACACCGAGGTGGAGATCCTGTTCTCCACCCACTCCATCCCGATGACGGACGCCAACAAGAGCGGTCCGCCCGAGCGAGGCTTCGGCGAGGGCGGCGCCTACGCGGCGCAGCACATGGCAGTGGCGCAGGTGGTCATGAACGGCCACAAGACCCCCTGGCAGCTCGTCTTCCAGTCCCGCAGCGGCCCGCCCAGCATGCCGTGGCTCGAGCCCGACATCAACGACGCCATTGCGCTGCTGCCGGCACGCGGCATCCGTGCGGTCGTCATCGTGCCGCTCGGCTTCGTGAGCGACCACATGGAGGTCATGTGGGACCTCGACAATGAGGCGATGGAGACGTCGGAGAAGCACGGTATTTTCGCCGTCCGCGTTCCCACCCCGGGCGTTTCTCCCGAATTCGTCGGCGGCCTGATCGACATGGTGGAGGAACGCCTCAACGACACCCCCACGGAGGAACGAGCGTCGATCACCGATCTCGGCCCCTGGTACGACGTGTGCCGTCCGGGGTGCTGCGAGAACGTGCGCTTTGGATTCAAGCCCGCCGTCGCTGGAATGGCTCCGTGAGCGTGATTCGTGTGGGCACGCGCAGCAGTGCGCTGGCCCTGGCACAGACCACAACCGTGGCCAACCGCATCGCGGCATCGTCCGGGAGCGAGGTGCAGATTGTTCCCGTGGTCACCCACGGGGACACCTCAACGGAGTCGCTCTCCAGCCTCGGCGGCACGGGTGTGTTTGCGAGCGCGCTGCGCGATGCGCTGCTGAACGACGAGTGCGACCTGATCGTGCATTCCCTCAAGGACCTGCCGACCGACCCCTACCCGGGCCTGGTCATCGGGGCGACCCCGAAGCGAGCGGATGCCCGCGACGTGCTGGTGGCCCGCTCCGGCTTCACCATGGCCACGCTCCCCGACGGCGCTCGGGTGGGTACCGGGTCGCCGCGTCGGGTGGCGCAGTTGCTCGAGCTGCGCCCCGACCTGACCGTGGTCGACATCCGCGGCAACATTGACACCCGCCTCGGGCGCGTCACTGACGGCGATCTCGATGCCGTCGTTCTGGCCGCGGCCGGTCTCGGTCGGCTGGGTCGCCTTGACAAGGTTGCATCCGAACTGCTCGAGCTGTCCGACTGGCCCACGGCTCCGGGGCAGGGCGCGCTGGCCATCGAGGTGCGGGAGGGAAAGCTGGATCGTCTGCTCGCCGCCGCACTGCTGGCCATCAACCACGCGTCCACCGAGGCCGTCACGACCGCGGAACGACTCGTGCTGGCCCGGCTTGAGGCGGGCTGTGCCGCACCGATCGGCGCTACCGCCGTGCTCGACACCGGTCTGTTCTTCCTCACCGCCACGGTTTACAGCCCGGACGGTACCCGCAAGATCATGAGCTCGCACGCCGCAACCCCCGATTCGCACTCCGCGAACCACCTGCGCGATGCCGCGGAAGATATCTCTCAGCGCGTTGCCGACGACCTGTTGGCCGGCGGTGCAGCCGAATTCGCACCCCTGAAGGTGAACCAGTGAACCCCCGACATCCCCAGCCCAAGCCGCTCCGCGGATGGCGCGTGCTCGTTCCCCGCGGTGGCCCCTGGGGCGACCAGGTTTCCGCCAACCTGCGTGCCAAGGGTGCTCATCCGATTGTCGCGCCGATGATCAATTTCGCCGCAACCGATGACGCCCCGGCGCTCGAGGAAGCCCTCACCCGGCTGGCGGCCGGCGGATTCGACTGGATGACCATCACCAGCGCGACGACCGTGGATGTTCTCTCCTCGCACCGCGCCGTCGTGGCAGCGGGCACCCGCATCGCGGCCGTCGGGGAGACCACGGCCGCTGCCCTCATCGCGGCCGGTTACCACGTGGACATCGTTCCGTCGGAGGACAACTCGGCCCGTGGGCTGCTCGAGGAATGGGAGAGCGCCACCGCCGGCGTCATCCCGCTGCGGGTGCTCACGCTGCGAAGCGAAATCGCCAAGCCGCTGCTCAGCGAGGGCCTGCGTCGGATCGGGCACGATGTGCACTCGGTGGTCGCCTATCGCACCATCGGTGTTCCGGTGAGCGACCAGGTGGTTGCCGACGTGAAGGCGGGACTCGTGCAGGCCGTGCTCGTGACCAGCGGAAGCGTGGCCCGCCAGGTGCACGATCAGTTCGGGCCGATCCCGGAGAACACCCTGGTGGCGTGCATCGGACCGCAAACGGCGAAGGATGCCCGGTCCATCGGCCTGCGCGTTGACGTGATCGCCGATGATCGCACCGCGGAATCCCTCATCGACGCGCTCGAGCGAGCCGCCGAGGAGCGCTGAGCGACCGGAATTAACCGGTTTCGGTCGCATGGAGCGCTCAGGCGGGCGAAGTAGGCTTGAAGGGTGAGTAACCTCGTTATCCGCCCGCGACGCCTGCGTACCACGCCTGCGCTCCGCCGCCTGGCCAGTGAAATCCGTGTCCATCCCGCCGAACTGATTCTTCCCATGTTTGTGCGGGAGGGCGACGACGCCCGGCCCATCGCCTCGATGCCCGGTGTCGTGCAGCACAGCGTCGACAGCGCCCGTCGCGCCGTCGTCGCAGCGGCCGAAGCCGGCATCGGCGGCGTCATGCTCTTTGGAGTTCCGGACGTGCGCGACGCCACCGGAACCGGGGCGACCGATCCGAACGGCATCCTGAATGTGGCCACCCGCGCCCTCGTGGAGGAAATCGGCGATTCCCTCGTGGTGCAGACCGACCTGTGCCTCGACGAATTCACCGACCACGGCCACTGCGGAGTGCTCGCCCCCGACGGCCGCGTCGACAACGACGCCACGCTGCTGCGCTACCAGGACATGGCCCTGGCCCAGGCTCGCGCCGGCTCGGCCCTGCTGGGACTCAGCGGCATGATGGACGGTCAGGTGGCCGCCGTGCGCGAGACCCTCGACGCGGCCGGGTTCGAAGACACCGCCGTGCTGGCCTACTCGGCGAAGTACGCATCCGCTTACTACGGCCCCTTCCGCGAAGCGGTGGCGTCGACCCTCACTGGCAATCGCCGCACCTACCAGCTCGACCCGGCCAACCGTCGCGAGGGTGTGCGCGAGGCGCAGATCGACATCGATGAAGGCGCCGACATTGTGATGGTCAAGCCCGCCGGCAGCTACCTTGACGTGCTCGCCGAGGTCGCGGCCATGAGCCCGGTCCCGGTCTGGGCGTACCAGGTCTCCGGCGAATACTCCATGATCGAAGCCGCCGCCGCACAGGGCTGGATTGACCGCCGCCGCGCGGTGGAAGAATCGGTACTGAGCATCCGTCGAGCCGGCGCCGACGCCGTGCTCACCTACTGGGCCGTCGAACTCGCCACCTGGCTGAATGAGGAAAACGCATGACTCACAACGAAGAGCTCTTCGCCCGCGCACAGCGGGCCATCCCCGGCGGCGTCAACTCGCCCGTGCGGGCCTTTCGCTCCGTGGGCGGAACGCCCCTCTTCCTCGTGAAGGCGAAGGGCGCCTATGTAACGGATGCCGACGGCCGGGAGTACGTCGACCTTGTCAGCTCCTGGGGTCCCGCGATTCTCGGCCACGCGCATCCGGATGTCGTGAAGGCGGTGCAGGATGCAGCAGTGCTCGGTCTCTCTTTCGGAGCGTCCACCCCGGCCGAAACCGAGCTGGCCGAACTGGTGAAGGAGCGCGTCGGAGCCATCGAGAAGCTTCGGCTGGTCTCCACCGGTACCGAGGCCACCATGACGGCTATCCGCCTGGCCCGCGGCTTCACCGGGCGCGACCTGCTGATCAAGTTCGCCGGTCACTACCACGGCCATTCTGACGGACTGCTCGCCGAGGCGGGTTCCGGCCTGGCCACCCTCGCGCTGCCCGGTTCGGCCGGCGTCACGGCGGCTACCGCCGCACAGACGCTGGTGCTGCCGTATAACGACATCGACGCCGTGCGGGCCGCGTTCGCCGCGCACCCCGGCAACATCGCCGCCGTGATCACCGAAGCCGCCGCCGCCAACATGGGCGTCGTCGCGCCCGATCCGGGCTTCAACGCCGCTCTCGCCGCTCTCGTGCACGAGCAGGGTGCCCTGCTCATCATGGACGAAGTACTGACCGGATTCCGGGTCGGCCCGGCCGGTTACTGGGGGCTCGAAGACGTGGCGGATGGGAACTACAAGCCCGACCTGCTCACCTACGGCAAGATCATCGGCGGTGGCCTGCCGGTGGCGGCGCTCGGCGGTCGCGCCGATGTGATGGACTACCTCGCTCCCCTCGGCCCGGTGTACCAGGCCGGAACGCTCTCGGGCAACCCGGTCGCCGTCGCGGCCGGAATCGCCACGCTGAAGGCCCTGGATGCGGCCGTCTACGAGCGCATCGACGCCACCTCGCTGCTGCTCTCCGAGGCCGTCTCCGCTTCCCTGTCCGCCGAGGGTGTCGCCCACAGCGTGCAGCGCGCCGGAAACCTGTTCAGCTTCGTGTTCGGCGACGAGGCCAAGGCCACGCCGCCGCGC
>Ga0209023_10003662_pt1 | contig 18135 bp, 14 predicted proteins | sample LakOneMetagenome_FD_187468 | JGI IMG/M metagenome (GOLD analysis project Ga0209023, IMG submission 187468) | Freshwater and sediment microbial communities from Lake Erie, Canada (SPAdes) (version 2) | ecosystem: Environmental > Aquatic > Freshwater > Lentic | place: Lake Erie, Canada... | reverse complement strand
GCCATCGGAGCCGAACTGGCTCCGGCAGGTCGGACGTGCGGCGGAGGGGGGCCGACGACTCCCCCGCCTGTGGCCGACAGCGTGGGTGACGATCCTCCCACTCCTGATGATCATCGGCACCGAGTACAAGTTCCGCAAGCGGCCACTCTCCAGCTCCCTCGACGGCTCGATCGACGTCGCCATCATCCTCGAGCTCATCATCTACGCGCTGGTGCTCGGCTACCTGGTCATGTTCGTCGTCACACCACCGCGTTGGCGGCGCCCGACGTCGGTCCAGTTCATGCTGCGCGGGTACGCGACGCTCATGTGCGTCTCGGTCGTCTACGGCCTCTACCCCCAACTGGGTGCGGTGCGAGCGGTGCAGCTCGTGATCATGGTGGTGTTCGCCGCAGCGCTCGCCAACCGGGCAACCCGCCGCCAGATGCATCAGCTGGCGCACGGCTACCTCGCGCTGATCACGATGTCGGTGTTCCTCGGGCTCATCTGGCGCGTACCGTTCTCGATCAACCAGGAACACCGCTTCAACTGGATGTATGTCCATTCCGTCATCGCCGCAGCGATGCTCGCGCTCGCTGTCGTGATCGCCACCGCCTTCCTGATCCGGCCCCGCGCCGCGAGCGCAGGGGTGCCGCACATGTCGCGGGGGGTCTACGGGTTCTGTCTCGTCGTGTGCACGGTTGCGCTCATCGCGACCGAGACCCGTGGCTCGCTCGCCGGTGCCGTGGTTGGCATCGGTGTGGTCGTCTTCTTCACGGTGCCGCGGCGCGAGCGTCTTCCGATCGGCGTCATCGGTCTCCTCGGCGTCGGCACGGCCGTCGCCGTGTTCATCAACCCGATCCTCGAGTACCTCTCTCGCGGTGAGAGCACGGAGTCGATCACCACGCTGTCGAACCGCACGCTGCTGTGGGACATCGCCTTCCAACTCGTCGGCGAGCGGCCCTTGACCGGATACGGACTCACGGCATCGCGTGGCGTCTTCTTCGAGGCGATCCACCTCGGTGGCGCTCACAACGCGTTCGTGAACGTGCTCGTCGACGGTGGCATCGTCGCTGCTGGGTTGTGGCTCGGCCTCATCGTCACGATCGGGATCGCGATCCGCAACGCCGCCCGCCGCCGTGACATCGATACGGCGTTGCTCGCTGGCCTGCTCGTGACGCTGATGGTGAACGGCCTCACGACCGAAGGCGTCGGATCCGGCTCGGGTGTCTCGGCGCTCTGGTTGTTCATCCTCGCCGGCTGGGTCGGCGTGATGCAGCGCGAGTGGGCGGCTCACCGCCGCTCGCCACGAGTGATCCACCGAAACGTCGTCCAGCGCACGCCCGTGCGCCCACGGAACACGCATCCGACCACTCCGACGGGCGACCGACGACCGGCGGCCCTCGCTGCGGCGGCTCGACCTGCCGCGATCGGGCGCGGCCCTCGCCCCGAAGCGACGACTGCGCTCCCTGTCGGAAGCCCGGCACCCAAGGCACTCCCGGCGAGCCCGGATCGGCCGAAGGCGCTCGAATCCGGCTCTCGCCCGGGCGCGACGAGCGACCCGGCACCGGCACCGGGCACGCCGCGCCGGGGCAAACACTTCCGACCGCCGGTCGACTGACGCCCTGGGCCCGGGCCCGGCCAGCGGCCGGGCCCGCATGACAGGATCTCACCCGTGCGATCGCAGGCGCTCCAACCCGTCGCCGGTGTTGCCGACGCGTCCGACGGACGCGTTTCGAATGTCGAGGGTGACATCGCCGAGTCGGCGCGCTGGAACCACAACATCCTCGACCACCGGCTCCTCCTCGATGCGGCCCCGTGGCAGCGCGCGGGCTCGACGTGCCGCTGGCGGGCACCCCTGGTGATCTGGCGCACAACGCCGTTTGACGCCGGCCTCGCCCTGCGGCCGTGGGGTGACGAACTCGAGCCTCACCCGTGCGGATCCGCACGGGTGAGGCTCGAGTTGCCGTTCGAAATCGGTGCTCGGGGTGTCGCCGGCTACGGCAGGGTCGAGGTTGCGACAGTCGCCACCGGCGATTCGTTGCCGGCCGCATCGACCGCGACCACGGTGAACGTGTAGTTCGTCCCTTGGGTGAGCTGCTGCTCGAAGTACGTGAGCGACGAGGAGGCCTGCCGGTAGGCGATGGTCGTGATGCCTCGCTTGAGTCGATACACGACCACGCCGACGTTGTCGGTCGACGCGGTCCACGTCAGCCGGATGGCGGTCTTGGTGCGCTCGGTGACCGTCAGCGCCCCGGGAGCAGTCGGCGCGGTCACGTCGGTGCTCGTCGCGACGCCGGAGATGGTCGCATCGAAGAAGGCGTCGGTGTCATTCGCAACCGCCTGATGAACCTCGACGGCAAGCCGGTTGGTGCCCTGCACGAGGCCGTCCTTCGGAAGGGCCACCGTCTGGAGACCGGGCTGGCCGACCTGCGCAGCCCATGCCGTGGTCAGGAAGCCCGGGGACCCGAACGGCATGTTGGTGCGAGCGATCTCGTTGCCGTTGAGGTAGACCACGGCGCCGTCGTCGGCCCGGAACTGCAACAACAGGGTGCCGATCCCGGTGAGTGACGCAACGTTGAAGTCCTGGGCGAAGTACTGGGTCACGCCGGTGGCCGGGATGGCCGTCGTCTCACCCAACGCCTTGCCGAGCGGCGACAGGCCGGTCGACCAGCTTGCGAGCGATGTCGCCGGCAGGCGCCAGGCGGTGCCCTGGTCGGTGCCCGATGACTCGTACCGCCAGGTGGACGGCGACACGACGCCGATCGGCACCGGTGCCCCACCGGTGGTCGTGGCGACCACCGAGCCTTCCGGCGACTCGTTGCCGGCGGCGTCGACCGCCTTGACGGTGTAGGTGTACGCCGTACCGGGCACGAGCTGCTGATCGGTGTAGGTGAGCGTGCTGCCGGCGTTGCGGTAGCTGATCGTGACACCGTTGCGCTGCAGGCGGTACGCCACGGGGGCAACGTTGTCGGTCGACGCCGTCCAGTCGACCCGCACCGAAGTGTTGTTGATCGCCGGTGACGTCACGGTCGGCGCCGTCGGAGGGATGACATCCGTCGTCGGCGCGTTGCCGATGAGCGTCGCCGAGAAGATCGAGTCGACGTCCGCTGCAGCGCTCTGGTGGAGCTCCACGGCAAGGCGGTTGGGGCCCGTGACGAGGCCGTCCTTCGGAAGGTCGAAGTTCAGGTCGAACGGACTGACGGTCTGCGCTGCCCACGCCGGCGTCGAGAACAACGGCGAACCGAACGGCATGTTGTGCCGGGCGATCTCGTTGCCGTTGAGATAGACCACGGCGCCGTCGTCGGCCCGCAACGTGAGGCGAAGCGTGGCGATGCTCGCCGGGTTCGCGACGTTGAAGTCCTTCACGAAGTACTGCGTGATCCCCGTGGTGGGAATCGCGGTGGTCGGCGAGAGCGCCTTGCCGAGCGGGGCGACGCCGGTCGACCAGGTCGCTACCGACGTCGACGGGAGACGCCACGCTGTGCCCTGGTTGGAGCCGTCGTCGAGGTACCGCCAGGTATCGGCAGCGGCGACGAGGGTCGTCGGCGGCTGCTGCACGAAGAAGTTCTTGGCAGCAGTCGAGGCCGACCGGTTATTGGTCTCGTCGACCGCACGGACGAAGTAGTTCGAACCTGCGCTGGAGTCGGGGTCGAGGTAGTAGGTGCCCCACACAGTGGCGATGACCCGGTCGTCTCGGAGGATCTCGTAGCGGATCGACGTCGGCGAATTGTCGGTGGATGCGGTCCACGTCAGCTGAGCGCGGCCACCGTTTGTCGTCAGCGCCAGGTTGGTCGGGACGCTCGGTGCCGTGGTGTCGCGGTTGCAGAACTTCGCGAAGCCGCCGACGTAGTCGAAGCCCGTCCCGTTCCACCCACCGCGATCGAAGTCACCGCCGACCCACATGCACCCGGCGTTGTCGTTGAAGAACTCCCACGGACCCTCACCGACGGTCGTGTAGATCGACGGGTAGAACTCGGTGATGTACTCGCCGGTCACTGCATCCCAGGCGCCGAAGCTGTTGATGGCGTCGGCCTGGGTCGCCTTGGGGTACTGCGACGGATGGGCGTAGATGTCCTGATCGGTCCAGGTGAAGTTCGTGCAGTGACAGCCGGCGTAGATGATGCCGTTCTGGGAGGTCATCCCCTGGAAGTCACCGCCGGCAGCGGTCTCGCTGTACCGCTCCTGGGTGTACGTCGAGAGGCTGCTCTTCGTGATGTTGTGCTGTGATCCGGCGTTCCAGATCGAGTTGCCTTCTTCGTGGATCACGTACTGGTACTCGCAGCACTCGGACGGCTGGGTGGGATCGGCCAGCGGCTGGCTGGGCTGCCACTGCTGCATGTTGGCGGGATCGGCACGCGATCCGTCGACCGTGCTGACCGCAGCGATTCGGCGTGCGAACTGACCGTTCACGCTCACGAAGTTGCCGGCGAGCCACACACGGTCCGATGACGGCGAGGGCTCGAGGTGGAACAGGTTGGCCGACACCGTCGGCAGCCAGGTGGTGTCGGGGCGGCCATCCACGATGGAGACCCGGACGATGTTCGCCGCCCCCATGGTCGCGGGGGTCGCCACACCACCGGAGATACCGGTGAAGTAGCCACCGACGTACAGCCAGTTGCCCTTGATCGCCATCGTGCGGGTCAGGGCACGCTTGGCGGATCCATCGTTACGCACGAGGCTGGCCGACCACGACGGCAGCACCGCCCCGGTGACGGGATCGAGCGCTGCGAGCCCCGCGGTGTTCGCCGCGCCGTTGATGTTGGTGAAGCTGCCACCGACGAGGAGCTTGCCGTCGGGCGTGGCGCGCACGTCGAACACCGTGCCGTTGACCTGGGGACGGAACCCCGATCGCCAGGCCCCCGTGTTGGCGTCGAAGGCGGCGAGGTAGGGCTGGGCGATCTTGGTCGCGCCCGTACCGTTCTGGACGTTCTGGTACTCACCGCCGACATACACGGTGTCGCCGATCTGGGCGAAGCCCATGACAAGCGAGTTCAGATCCGGGAACTGGTCGGTGGGGTCGACGTTGTCGGTCACACCCCAGTTCAGCGCCTCGGGGTTGGACTTCAGGAACTTGCGGACGGTGCTCTCGGGGGTCCCCGTCGCCGGGATCGCCGGCTGGGCCGCCTCGGAGATCTTGGGCCGGAGCCAGACCTGGGTGAACGGGACGGTGCGCGTGCCGTTGTAGTACCAGTACGACGTTGCTGCGGTGTTCCCACCGGTGTTCGAGTTGAACCCGAAGCCGCCGCGGCGGTTCGGGAAGTTGTTGTTGTAGGTCATCCAGGCATTGACCCCGGAGAGGTTCGGCGAGGCACCGGTCTGGCCGGTCAGGTTCGAACCGGAGAAGTAGGTGTTGGCCTTGCCGTACGACACGCCGTTGATCGAGACCGAGTCGAGCGAGATGCCGGCGCCGAACGCCCACGTCCACTTGTCGCGACCACCGAAGCCGGTGCGGGGGCCCTCGAGCTTCCAGCGGATTTCCTGCCACGACGTGCCGGTGTTGTTGGTGGCGCGCCGTAGGCGGATGCCGTCGTCGAGCGAGTCCGGACGGGTGTTGTTCAACAAACCGTCGATGATCTTGTTGGAGTAGGCCGCGACGCCGAACGCGTCGGTGCCGCTGGGCGTCGTCGCGATGGCGGACTGCACACCCTGGCCCGTCGACGGCCAGTTCCATCCGTCACGGCCGCGCCCGACAAGCACCCAGCCACCGCCATCGGTCGTCATGTCGCAGTACACCCGCATCGGGGCGATCAGGGCGGGCGTCTGGACCCAGTAGGTCCCGTCCGGCGAGTTCGGGTACGACTGCTTGATCGACCAACACGACGCCCCGGCGTGCTCGGAGATCGTGCCGTCGCCCACGACGATGGCCGCCTCGACCTTGTCGTCCTGCTGCAACTGCACGATCCCCACGCCGACGAGCGACGCGATGAGGAGGACCGACACGATCACCGCCGGAGACCGGCGCCGGCCGGAACCGGAACCGTTGGTCACATCTTGGTTATTCGTCATCTCTACTACCGTTCGTTCACTTCGGTGAGGACATCACATGGAACCGGAAGGTCGAGTCGCCGAGACGGGGGAAACCGTGGGACTCGAGAGGCCCGAGGGGGGCAAGGAGTCAGCGGCCGCAGGCGTCGCCGAGGTAGACGTGCACGACCTTGACGGCGTTCTGGAACGCCTCGGAGGCGAAGTCTTGCGAGCGGGCCGCGTCGGCCGCCGCTGACTGGGCTGTCGTGAGCAGCGTCTGCACTGCTGCGGCGATCGGGGCCTGGGCTCGCTCGGCCACGGTCGTCAGATCCTTCACACCGTCGACGATCGTGCTCGGAGACGAGGTCACGTTGAGCGTCGAGACCGCACGGTAGAACGGAGCGCTGATCGCGTCGCAGCCGTCGAGCGGCTGGAGCCCGTCGACGTCGGGACGCCCCGGCTGCGGGAACGTCGGCGACGGACTGGCCAGCGGATCACGGGCAACCGACCCCGACGTGTCGTCGGCGGAGGGGCCACTCGAGGGATCGGGGGCCGCCAGGTTCCTGGCACCATCGTCGTCGTTGGGGGCCGGCACGCCCGCCACGCCACTCGGCTTCTTCGAAGCGGCCTGAGCGGCGGCGAGTTCTTCTGCCGCTGCCTGCTCGGCCTCAGCGGGCGACGCGGCCGACCCGGAGCCGCCCGATGACGAGCCACCGGATGCGGACGGTGAACCGCTGCGGCGATCGGCGTCCTTGGCCGCATCGTCGCCGGAGCAGCCAACCACGAGCGAGAACACGGCAACCATCGCCGCGACCAGCGCGATCGGCCGAACGCGGCCGATGGCGGGCCGCGCTCCGCCGGCACCTCGAGAACTGGTCATCACCGGCCTCCTCGCTGCAACACCACAGCAATCGTCCGGATCAGTATGCCGAGATCATTACGAAAAGTGACTCGGGTCAGGTAGGGAAGGTCGGCCTCGAAACACTCGTGGAGCGGGGCACCGGTCTGTCGACCCGTCACCTGCCACTCGCCGGTCATGCCCGGGCGGACGGAGTGCCGCACGTGGCCGCGCTCGCCAAGTCGATCGACCACCGACGCCATCTCGGGACGGGGACCGACGACGGACATGGAACCCAGCAGGACGTTCACGAGCTGCGGAAGCTCATCGAGGCTGAGCTTGCGGAGCACACGACCCACGGGGGTGTGCCGGGGATCGTGGTCGATCTTGTGGGATTGACGCCGGTCCACCCCCTGGAACGGCCGTTCGGCGGAGCGACGGCTCCACCGCATCGTACGGAACTTCAACATGCCGAAGGTCTCGCCGTCGAGACCGACGCGGTCCTGGGAGATCACCACATCGCGCCCGAGCGTCACCCGGAGCAGGCACCAGATCGCAGCCATCAGCGGCGCCAGACATACCAGCATCGTGGTCGCGACGACGAGATCGAACGCTCGCTTACCCGTCCGCTCGTAGAAGGATCGACGCGTCCGGTCGGTGACCGAAGGAAGGATCACGAGCGACGCCGGATCCGACGTCACGGCATCGATCCCCCGCCCCACTCGCTCGTCGTCTGCCTGCAATCGATACATAATCCACTCTGAACTCGCCGCTGGAGGGGGTACCTCCGAGCACACCGAACGTGACAACGTCAACAGAGCCCCGCCTGGGATTCAATGAGCCGTTGGCCCCAATAGTACCGGTTCACCGAGAAATTCCCAGATGAGAACTGTTGCTAGGTGGTTTCACTCAGGCGCGTGGAACGTCACGTGGTGTATTGAGCTGGCGCTGAAAACGCGCCGGGGCCGGCCCCCAGTGGAGCCGGCCCCGAAGCGCATTCGGTACAGATTCAACCCTGCCGGACGAGCCGGCGGAGGGTCGCTACATCATGCCGCCCATGCCACCCATGTCGGGCATGCCGCCGCCGGCGGGAGCTTCCTCCGGCTTGTCGGCGACCAGGCACTCCGTGGTGAGGAGCAGGCCGGCGATCGACGCTGCGTTCTGCAACGCGGCGCGGGTCACCTTGGCCGGGTCGATGACACCGGCCTTGAGCAGGTCCTCGAACACACCGGTCGCTGCGTTGAGACCAACCGAGCCGGTCTCCGCCTCGGTGCGCTGCACCGCGACGGCCCCCTCGATGCCGGCGTTCTCGGCGATGTGCCGAGCCGGGGCCTCGAGTGCGCGGTACACGGCACGGGCACCCGTGGCCTCGTCACCCTCGAGCGAGTCGATCGTCTTCTGGAGCGAGGCACGGGCACGGAGAAGGGCCGTGCCGCCACCGGCGACCACACCCTCCTCGATGGCAGCGCGGGTCGCCGAGAGGGCGTCCTCGATGCGGTGCTTCTTCTCCTTGAGCTCGACCTCGGTCGCAGCGCCGACCTTGACGACGGCGACGCCGCCCGAGAGCTTCGCGAGGCGCTCCTGGAGCTTCTCGCGATCCCAATCGGAGTCGGTGTCCTCGACCTCACGCTTGATCTGCGCCACGCGGCCCTTGACGTCGTCCTCGTTGCCGGCACCCTCGACGATGGTGGTCTCGTCCTTGGTGATGACGACCTTGCGAGCACGACCGAGCAGGTCGATCGTCGTGTTGTCGAGCTTGAGGCCGACCTCTTCGCTGATGACCTGACCGCCGGTGAGGATGGCCATGTCGGCCAGCATCGCCTTGCGGCGCTCACCGAAGCCCGGGGCCTTGACGGCGACCGAGCTGAACGTGCCACGGATCTTGTTCACGACGAGCGTGGCGAGCGCCTCGCCGTCGACATCCTCGGCAATGATCAGGAGGGGCTTGCCGCCCTGCATGACCTTCTCGAGCACCGGGACGAGGTCCTGGACCGAGCTGATCTTGCCGTTGACGAACAGGATGTAGGGGTCGTTGAGGACCGCTTCCTGACGCTCGGCGTCGGTCACGAAGTAGGGCGAAAGGTAGCCCTTGTCGAACTGCATGCCCTCGACGAAGTCGAGCTCCATGCCGAACGTGTTGGACTCCTCGACGGTGACCACACCGTCCTTGCCCACCTTGTCGATGGCGTCGGCGATGACCTCGCCGATCTTGACGTCGGCAGCGGAGATGGCGGCGACCTGAGCGATTTCGCTCTTGTCGTCGACGTCCTTGGCCTGCGCCTGGATCGACTCGACCGCGGCGGCGACTGCCGCCTCGATGCCACGCTTGAGACCGAGGGGGCTCGCGCCGGCGGCGACGTTGCGGAGGCCTTCCTTCACGAGTGCCTGGGCGAGCACCGTCGCCGTCGTCGTGCCGTCACCGGCAACGTCGTTGGTCTTGGTGGCGACCTCCTTCACGAGCTGGGCGCCCATGTTCTCGAAAGGGTCCTCCAGCTCGATCTCACGAGCGATGGAGACACCGTCGTTGGTGATGGTCGGTGCGCCGAACTTCTTGTCGAGGACAACGTTGCGGCCCTTGGGGCCGAGCGTGACCTTGACCGCGTCGGCCAGCTTGTTGACGCCGGCCTCGAGGGCACGACGAGCTTCGTCGTCGAACTTCAGAATCTTTGCCATGTGGGGATCCTTGTGTGGTGATTACTTGGCGATCGCGAGCACGTCGCGAGCAGCGAGGATGAGGAGGTCTTCGCCATCGATGGTGATCTCGGTGCCGCCGTACTTGGAGTAGACGACCTTGTCGCCGACCTTGACCTCCATCGGGATGCGTTCGTTGTCGTCACCGAAGCGGCCTTCACCGACGGCGAGCACCTCGCCCTGCTGGGGCTTTTCCTTGGCGGTGTCGGGAATGACGAGACCGCTCGCGGTGGTCGCCTCGGCCTGTGCGGGCCGAACGACAATACGGTCTTCGAGTGGCTGCAGGTTCATGCAGATGCCTCCGTTGCGCTTTCGCATGAGTGTGTGTGGATTGCGCACCCCTGGCGTTGGCACTCGGGTGGCGCGAGTGCCAAAGCTAGCACTCTCGATGGCCGAGTGCTAAGCAGCCCCCGATATCGGTCTCAGGACAGGGCGAGGTTGGGCAGCGCGCCGGTATCGAGGGGACTCGGCCCGTCGAGCGTCAGCTTGTACCACGCCGCCGCGGCGACCATTGCTGCGTTGTCCGTGCACATCTCTCGCGACGGGAGGAATCCTCGGATGCCCTGGCCGACGCACACGTCGAGGAACGACTCGCGGAGCTGGGAGTTGGCGGCGACTCCCCCGCCGATCGCGAGGCCCCGAGCGCCCACGTCGACCGCTGCCCGACGGGCCTTGGTGACCAACACATCGACGACCGCCTGCTGGAATGACGCCGCGACATCGGCGGCATCGACGTCGGGGTGCTTCCGCACCCAGTTGATGACGGAGGTCTTGAGACCGGAGAAGCTGAAGTCGTAACCGTCGTCGAGCATCGCCCGGGGGAAGTTGATCGCGGTCGGGTCGCCCGACATCGCCAACCGGTCGATCGCAGGGCCGCCCGGATAGCCGAGGCCCAGGAACCGGGCGACCTTGTCGAACGCCTCCCCGGCGGCGTCGTCGAGGGTCTGCCCGAGGATCTTGTACCGGCCCGGTCCGTCCATGCGGACGAGCAGCGTGTGGCCCCCCGAAACCAACAGGACCACGAGGGGGAACTCGAGGTCCGGATCCTCGAGGAGCGACGCGTAGAGGTGGGCCTCGAGGTGGTTGACGGCGACGAACGGCACGTCCCACGCCATCGCCAGGGCCTTGGCGGCGCTGACGCCGACGAGGAGGGAACCGATGAGCCCCGGACCGTAGGTCGCGCCGACGGCGGCGATGTCGGACTCGGACACACCGGAGGACACGACCGATTCGGCGACGATCGGGATCAAGAGATCGAGGTGCGCACGACTCGCAATCTCGGGAACCACCCCACCGAACCGGGCATGCAGATCGACCTGGGAGGACACCACCGACGACAGCACCACCCGACCGCCGCACACCAGGGCGGCAGCGGTCTCATCGCACGACGTCTCGATGCCGAGGATCGCTGCGTCTGGCGAGAAGTCGGTGGTCATCGCGCCAACCCTACCGGCGCATGGCTGCGATCACGGCGTCGATCCGACGCTGGTAGTCCTCCCCGCCGATACCTCGCACCCACATGATCAACGCATCCTCGCCTGTCTCGGCGTAGTACCGCGGACGCACTCCGTCCTGCTCGAACCCGAACTTGCGGTACAGGTCCTGCGCTCCGGTGTTCGACTCCCGGACCTCGAGGGTCATGTCGTCGAGCCCCCACGCCTTGGTCTCCGCGACCAGCCGGAGCATGAGCATGGTCGCCACGCGCTGGAGGCGGAACGAGGGATGGACGGCGATGTTGGTGATGTGGGTCTCGAAGCCGGTCGACATGAGGCACGCGAAGCCGACCACGGAGGCATCGGGCCGAACGGCCACGAAGCCGCGTGAGGACGCCTGCTTCAGCTCCGACGCGAAGAGGTCCTTCGACCACGGCCGGGGGCTCGTGACCTGTTCGATCGCCACGACACCACGGAGGTGCCGACTGCGCATCGGCACCACGGCGACGCGCTGGGACCCGGACTCAACCACGGTCGGCCACGTCGGTCAGGCCCGGTCCCGCGTGACCCAGTTGATCTCGGCGTCGGGCTTGCGCAGGTAGATCGGCTCGAGGGAGGTCGCCGGCTGGAACTCCTCGCGAAGGGCCTGGGCGTGGGCCAGTTGCACGAGCGAGGCGGCCGATGGAAACGAGAGCCCGGCGTCGGCGATCTCGGCCTTCGGCACCGTCTCGAACAGCTCGCGGTACCGGTGGACACCGTCGCCGACGAGCAGCATCTCCTCGCGACGCACCGACAGCTGCGACACCAGCTCGTCGGGTGATCCAACCGCGTGCTCGCCGAGCCGCTGGATGCCGCCGGGTACCTGGCGGTAGAACGCGTAGTACAGCTCGGAGCGACGGGCATCGATCGCTGTCACGATCAGTCGCGACGAGAACCGCACCGCGAACGCGAGCAGGTCGAGACTGGCAACCCCGATCATCGGCACCCCGAGCGCGTGGGCGAGGCCCTTGCCGGTGGCGATGCCGACCCTGAGCCCGGTGAAGAGGCCTGGACCGAGGTCGACGGCGATCACGCTGATCTCCGACAGCTCGATCTGGGACTGCGAGCAGATGAACTCGATGGCAGGAGCGAGGTTCTCGGCGTGACGCCGACCCTTCGCGCACTGCGCCGAGGCGATGACACCCTCGTGGCCGCCGATGGCGCAGCCCGCCTGGGAGGTCGCGGTGTCGATTCCGAGGATCAGCATGTCACTCCGTCGCGGCTGGGAACGTCGATGAGGTCGGGCACGGTCACGCGGCCCACGGGCCGACCGCCCGGGCGATGGCGACCGACCGCGCCGCCCACCGGCGGCCGATCATGACCAGTTCGAGGAGACGCTCGTCGTCGTCCTCGCCCAGCTCGAGTCGCACTTCGAGGTACTCGGGCGGCAGGGCAGGCAGGATCGCCTCGCCCCATTCGACCAGCGTCACGGCATCGTCGTCGAGCAGTTCGGCCAGCCCGAGGTCGAGCGCTTCCTCGATCTGCTCGAGGCGGTACACATCGAGGTGGTACATCTTGAGACGGCCCTGGTACTCCCGCACCAGCGTGAACGTCGGTGACGTGATCGGCTCGGTCACGTCGAGCGCCGCACCGAATCCCTTGGCGAAGGCCGTCTTGCCGGCCCCCAGATCGCCGGACAGCACGATGAGGTCGCCCGACGTCGCCATCTCGGCGAGCGCCGCCGCGAGGGCAGCGGTCTGCTCGGTGGAGGTCGTCCGCGCTTGAATCATCGACCGCCAGACTACGGCCTCACGAACGGAACCCGCGTCGGGCGCCACCGCGTTGACGCACTCCGGCCCGCCCTGCAACCCTACGAACGACATGTCCGCGCCGATCAGCCCCCTGCGAACCGTCACCATCGCTGCGGCGCGCCTCGTGGCGGTGGCCGTCCTGCTCTCGGGGGCCCTCGTCGGCTCGGTCGTAGCGACGCCCGAGGCGGGAGCGCAGGCCCGACTCGTGAACGCGCTCGTGCGGACGTTCCCGGCACGACCCGACCCGGGCAACGACGTGACCGTGCTCGTGGGGGTGACCGGGTGTCCCCCCGGCCCCGTGACCGTCGAGATCTACCTCACCACATCCGACGGGGCGACCCAGGCGGCATCGCTCATGACCCGGACTGCGGCGACGACGAATCTGGTGCTGCGCACGAAAGCGGTGCTCGAGCTCCCCGACGCGATCGAGGGGTGGTACGGAGCCCGTGTCCTGTGCGGCAACTTCCGCCCACCGAAGGTGGCGATGACGAACACGCTCTTCGCCGTCGGTTCGAAGCCGACGAAGGAGTCGAACCTCGCCGGCGACGCCGTCGTGGCCGGCGCGACGCTGCCGTTCTCGGGGAATGGCTGCACCGGGACCGAGGTGGAGTACGACATCAGCGGGGGCGCCCGGTGGCCCGGCCCATTCGTGGCCGATGGCACGATCGCCGTGAACCCGGACGGTACCTGGTCGACCGACCTGCTCTTCCCGACCGACATGAACCCGGGGCCGGCCTCGGTGCGGGCCCGCTGCGTGCTCGCCAACCAGTACGACGAGGTCGTGTACGTCTACTACGGCGGGATGACGGAGGTGACGGTCGAGCGACCGCCACCAGCGACGCTCGCTCCCCCGGCCTGAGGCGAGCGTCAGTTCGGTCCGACCGTGACCCGGGGAACCCGCGGTCCCAGTCGCGTCACGATCTCGTAGCCGATGCTGCCCTCCCGCGCTGCCACCTCGTTCGCGTCGATCTCGTCGTCGCCTTGCGTTCCGAGCAGGACCACCTCATCGCCGACCGCTACCGGGAGGTCACCGGCGTCGACCATCAGCTGATCCATGGTCACGGTGCCGACCACCGGTCGACGACATCCGCCCACCAGCACGTAGCCACCGTTGAGCCCGAGCGATCGAGGCAGGCCGTCGGCATATCCGATGGGGACGGTGATGACCGTCGTCTCCCGTTCGGTGACGAACCGGCAGCCGTAGCTCACGGGCTCTCCCCCGCCGAGGCGCTTCACGTGACTCACGGCCGACACGAGCCGGAGGGCCGGCTCGAGTTCGACCCGCCCCTGCAACGCCGGGGACGGCGCGATGCCGTAGCACGCGATCCCACACCGGACGAGATCGAACCGCGACCCAGCGACGGCGATCGCCCCCGCCGAGTTCGCGGCGTGGCGCAGGTAGCCGCCGATTCCGGCGTCGGCGAGCGCGTCGTCCACCTGGCGGTACCGCTCGAGTTGGATCGCGGGGTACATCGATGCCGGATCGTCGGCCGTGGCGAAGTGCGTGAAGAGTCCGGCGAGACGCGACCGGGGCGACTCATGGACGGCCCGAGCAAGGCCGATCGCGTCGCCGGGAGCGCACCCGACACGGTGCATACCCGTGTCGACCTTGAGGTGGAGCGCAGCGACCCGGGCCGCCGACGCCGCCGCCGACTGAGCGGCGCTGATGGCGGCTTGGGAGTACACGGCCACGTCGATGTCGCCGGCAACCAGATCGCCCCACGCTGCCGCTACGGGCTCGCTCAGGAGGAGCACGGGAACGGTGAAGCCGGCATCGCGCAGGGCGAACGCCTCTTCGGCGAGCGCGACCCCGAGCCATGTCGCTCCGCCTTCGAGCGCCGCTGTCGCAGCGGTGACGATCCCGTGCCCGTATCCGTCACCCTTCACCACGGCACACACGGCTGCCGGGGCGACGAGCACTCCGAGCCGCTCCACGTTCCGGCGAATCGCGCCGGGAGCGATCTCGGCGCGGGTGGGGCGGTAGGTGCGGGTCGTCACTGCCACTCCACGCGGCGCGGGCGGGCGGCCTTGGCCGCCAGCGCGTCGCTCAGCACGGCGGACACCATCGGCGGCAACATCGACGCGGTCGTTCCCACCGTCGGGCAGCGACGGGCGGCCAGCGCGTGCGCCTGCGCTCCGACGGCTGCGGCATCGAACGCGTCGAGGCCCGAGGCCAACAGCGCTCCGATCACTCCGCTGAGCACGTCGCCGGTCCCTGCGGTGGCCAACCGGGTGTCGCCGGCGACGACGATCCGTACCTCTCCCGTCGGCGAGGCCACGGTGGTCGTCGGCCCCTTCAGCAGAACGACCGAGCCACGCTCGGCGGCGAGCCGGCGGGCCGCATCGATTCGATCAACTCCGGGAGGATGCCCGGTCAGCTGGGTGTACTCGCCGTCGTGGGGTGTCAGCACGCGACCGGCGTCGGACATACGACCACGGAGGCCGGCGATGGCCCACAAGGCGTCGCCGTCGATCACCATCGGCAGGCTCGAGGAGGTCGCGAGGGAGCAGACCGAATCGCGGACCGCATCGTTGCGCCCCAGGCCCGGCCCGACGACCAGCGCTGACACGCGCTCGCTGTCGGCCAGAACCGTTCGCTCCCACCCGATCATCGGGAGCGGGGCGCCGACCGCCTCGAGCGGGGCCGCCCGCAGGGCGCCCGCGCCCGGCGAGCTCAGTCGCACGTACCCGGCACCGGCGGCGAACGCTCCGGCGGTCGCCAGCACTGGCGCCCCGGCCATGTCGGGGGTACCCCCGACGACCCACACCGCGGCCTTCCACTTGTGAGCGTCGACAGGGCGGGGCCGGAGCAGGAGGCCGAGGTCACCGTCCTCGACCACGTGGGCTCGTGCCCCCGAGACGTCCAACCCGATATCGGCGACCATCGTCGTTCCCACCGTCGCCGCCCCGTCGGCGTAGAGCAACCCCGGCTTCAGCGCGGCGAAGGTCACGGTGCGCTCGGCGACCGCGGGGCGTCCGGACGCGACACCCGTGAGACCGTCGACGCCCGACGGGATGTCGACGGCGAGGACGGGAACGCCGGCCGGAGCCGGCGAGCGGTACGAGCCCCGGAATCCGGTCCCGTAGGCAGCGTCGATCAGGAGGTCACACTGCGGAACCGTCGCATCGGCGGCGGCGTCGACCACGGTGACCCGACACCCCCGGGACCGCAGCAGTCGTGCGGCGACGACTCCGTCGCGGCCGTTGTTGCCCGGTCCGGCGATCACCACGACGCGTCGCCCATAGGCCCCGCCCAACATCTGGAGCGCGGCCCGAGCGACAGCGGCCCCGGCGCGTTCGATCAGCGTCTCGACTGGCACCGACGCCGCAGCGTCGATCGCGGCCATCTCATTGGGCGTCACGACGGGGATCACGCCTGCATTGTGTCAACAGTCGGGCCCTGTCATCGAGCGTTAACAGTGGGACCATCGAGATGTAACACCCGGACACCACACTCTCGCCGTGACCATCATCATCGACGTCGCCGCGAGCAGCGTGATCCACGACGGGGTCGTGTCGGAGCTGTCCGACCGCGAGATGGCCGTGCTGAAGGTGCTCGGGAAGGGTTCGGTCGTCAGCCGCGCCGAGCTCATCCGCGACGCCGGGCTCAGCGAGCTGTCCGCCCGACGCTGCGAAAGCCTGATCATGTCCCTCCGTCAGATTCTCGGTCCCGAGACCATCATCAACCTCCGACGCCGGGGCTGGCGCCTCGCCGCGGACGTCGAGCTGCGACCGTGATCGCCGCGACGATGGACCTCGAGGCCCACCCCTTCGTGATGGCGGCTCGACCACCCTCCAGGGTCGCCCGGCTCCGGTCCACCCCCGGAGTCGGCGGTAGCAGCGCGTCCCCGCGGCTGTGACCCATCACGCCGAGTGAGCGGGCCGGGGTCCCTCCCGGTCCGCTCCTTGGCGCGGGCCCGTCAACCCGCCGAGGTACCGGAGTGAACGAACGGAGCGCAGCGACCGAACCCAACGAACGTGGCCGAGGCCATCAACGCGCCGAGGTACCGGAGTGAACGAAGGGAGCGCAGCGACCGAACCGAACGAAGGTGGCCGAGGCCGTTAAACGGACCGCCAGCGGTCGGCGAGATCGAGGATCGGCTCGCACAGGAGATCGAGGGTGTCCTGTTCGGCGAGCAGGTCGTCGCGGAACACGTCTTCGGTCTCGGTCACGGCGTCACGCAATGCCTGGAACCGGCGACGGTACCCCGACAGCACTCCACGCGCTGTGGCGGCGGGGAGCCGGTCTCGGAGCCGGAGGTGGAGGAGCGTGAGCCCCGTCGTCTGGGAATCCTTCGTCTCGGGCACGATCAGCACGGTCCGGCCATCGCCGCGACCCTTCGCAACCATGAGTTCGTGTTCGCGAGCCACGAGGTGCTTGGTGCCGCGGAGGCGGGGATCGCGGTCGGTACGGGAGCTGAGTCCCGTGGAGATGCCGCCCCGGTCCACGACGACGGCGGTCGCGTCGTCACCTTCGCCGTTCTCGACCCGGTATCGGGTGTACCCGATCACGTCTTCGACGGCGGGATCGAGCTCGGCGAGCGAGCGGAGCGTCGCATAGGACAGCCGGTCACGAGGAGCGCCGGCCTCCAACACGCCGAGCACCAGCGGGACCTGCAGGAGGGATTCGTCGGAGCGGCTGATGCCGACCGTGACGGTCTTGGCCTGGTGCTTGATGGCGTCGACCGGACGGGTCAATTCCTCGATCGCCGCCGTGAGGCCGGTCGTGAGGTCGTCGAGCACAACGCCCGGTGTGCCGACCTTTCCGAACTCGCTCTGGTAGCTGTCGAGCGAACTCATGCCGGTTGCGTAGCGGAACAGCGACGAGACCTTCACTGCCGTCGCCGCTTCGAGATGGCCGTTATAGACCCCCGAACGGAGGCCGTCCATGAACTGGGCCGCGAGCGGCTGCAGCGATCGGGCCGTCCCCGCAAGCAGCTCGACGGCACCCTCGCCGGTGCGCAGCTCGTCGGCGTGGTCGGTGACGAGACTCTCGATGACGGACCGGGCTTCGCGCAATGGGCGGGCCTGCGCGTCGATCGCCAGGGCCGCCTCGTAGCCGAACAGGTGCCCGGCCATGGCCGAGAGGATGAACGCGAGTCGCTCGTGGGTGGCCGGCACCGAGATGACCGACAGCGCGGCGTCGAACGGGTTCTCACCATCGGTGGCGATCACGATCGGCGCGGCCTTGTGGGCCCGGTAGATCGCAACCTCCTTGCCGACGTCGGCGGCGGTGCTGCCGATCAGGCCGGCGGCACACACGAGGATCATCGGTTCGGCGGAGAGGTCGATGTGCTTCTTGTCCTCGGTCGCGTCGCAGGCGATCGACTTGTAGCAGAGCTCCGACAGTTTGATCCGGATCTCGCGCGCGGCGATCTGGTTGGGGCCGTTGCCGACGATCGCCCAGTACCGACGTGGGGGACCGAACTGATGGGCGGCC
>Ga0209023_10003661_pt1 | contig 18135 bp, 14 predicted proteins | sample LakOneMetagenome_FD_187468 | JGI IMG/M metagenome (GOLD analysis project Ga0209023, IMG submission 187468) | Freshwater and sediment microbial communities from Lake Erie, Canada (SPAdes) (version 2) | ecosystem: Environmental > Aquatic > Freshwater > Lentic | place: Lake Erie, Canada... | reverse complement strand
GCCCGTCGGGGCCTCACCCGCCGGTGGCGAGCTCGCGCCGGAGTCCGCGGCTGATCCGAGGCCACCACCGCCACTTGGGCCGCCGCCACTCCCGTCATCGTTCGAACTTCCGCCCGGTCGGGGTGCCGCTCCCCCCGGTCCTTGCGGCGACCCGACGTCAGGACCAGAGGTGCCCGTCGCGGTCGCGTCGGTCGTCGCTCCGCCACGCGAGATCACGATCGTCCGGGGCGTCGTGGTGGTCGCGACGGGATCCCCTGACGCGGTCGATGGTTCCGTCCGCCGAGACGACACGGAGACCCCGATCACGATCCCGGCGACGAGCGCCGCCGCCGCCACGACGGCGGCGATCACCACGCTACGGCGAGAGGATCGGGCCATGCGGCTGACCATAACGGTGCTGTCGTCGAGGCAGAATTCGGTCACCAGGGCGTTTGTGCAACGTTCACCTAGGGTTCGTCACCGATTCAGGTCGTGCTTCCCGGACCGTCGCCTCGTTGGCCTGTCATTCATCGGTCGGCGAGGATCGTCGGCTCTGCACCCGGAACACCTGATCGGTCGTCGGCGTCCGGATCGGTGCCCATGGCAGCGGGGGGTTCTGGATCAGGGACCCCATCATCCTGCGTCGTCGCGTCCGGATCGGCAGCGCCGGACGACGATTCGATGGTGCCGCGCCGCCTTCGCCGGCGTCGCCGCACCGCGCGGAGCACAAGCCCGACGACGAGAAGGACGACGCCGACCATCAGCAACCACGGGCGGTTCGTGGTGGTGGCGTCGAAGCGCACCGGCGCGCCGAGCCCATCGACCCGGCCCGACACGTGGTAGGTCCCCACAGCGGGCGCATCCAAGGTTAAGGGCACGGAGACGTGCGCGGTCTCGCGGGGTGCGATCGACGCGATCGTGCTGCCCGTGAGCTCGGAGCCGGTCCCTGCGCTGCGCCCGACCGCGCCCCGTACTCGCAAACCGCTGAGCGGAGCGTCCGACGTGTTGTGCAGCGTGAGCTCCAGCACGCGCGGGGAGGAGCCACCCACCCCAGCCGCCGCACGCGCCCCGAGCGTCTGGTCGGCGGCATCGACGACGGTGGCGTCCACGAGCAGGTCGGTCGTGGACGGCAGGTTTGCGGCGACTCCCGGGACCAGTGGTGCCACGGGCAGGCCGGGGAGATCGACGGGCGCGGTCTGGACGTCCGAGCTGTCGGATCGCGCCACACGGACCACGCAGGGGCAGGGCACCGGCGGTGCGACGACGGTCAAGACCACGACGCCGTCGCCGGTGTCGGGCAGCTGCAGCGACTGGACCGATGCCTGGTCGCAGTCCGGCGAGCCCCGCAACCCGCCGTTCCCACAGATGCCGACATGCACGATGCCGGCCTGGAAGAAGTTGAGACGGACCTCGAGCGGCGAGCCGACCGAGGAGCTCGCAGGCACCACGGTGATGCGCGGACCCTGCTGGGCGGTGGCCGGCGACACCCCGAGGGACACACCGAGCACGACTGCGACGACGAACCCGGCGAGGGAACCAGCCTTCACGCGCTCAAGACGTGGTCGCGGTAGAGGTCGAGGCGTCGTCGCTTCGACCGACGGGCACGGACTCGTCCGCGACCGACTCGTCCCCGTCCGACTCGTCCCCGACCAATTCGTCCTCGACCGACTCGGGCTGGAAGTCCGATGAGTCACCAGCGTCGGCGGGCCGAGCGCCGCCCGCCACCTTTGCGCTCGCGCCATCGGACGGTGAGGGGTCGGCGCCCGGCACGGCGGTACCTTCACGACCACTTGCACCGCGACGGCGCCGGCGGACCCGGCGGGCAACCGAGATCACCACGACGAGCAGCAAGAGGATCAGCAGCAGGGTCCACGGCACCGCCCACACCGTCGAGCTCCGCGTCATGCCCTCCGGTTCCGGCGTGACCTTCTCGGCCGCCGTCGGCGCAACTGCGACGTCGGTCGAGACGCGGAACGCCGGAGCGATGTTGGTGAAGTGGGCCGTTGCAACGATCGAAGCTCCGGGCAGCAGCTCTGGCGTTGGCGTCGGACGCTGCTCACCGAGCGACCATCCGAGTGGGCCCTGCACGGAGATCGTGTCAGGAACAGCGAGGCGAACGTTGCCGGTGTTGCGGAGCGTGTAGCTGACATCGAGCTCGCCGCCGCTGAAGGGCGAGAACGAGGGGTGATACTCGGAATCAACGCCCTCCACCGTCACCGAGGGGTTCAGAGGGCCCGACACGCGCACGAAGAACCGTGAGCCGGTCCGCCGATCGAGCACGACGAAGTGCCCATCGGCGTCCTTCCCCGGAGTCTGCGACGAGGCCAGGATGCCCGCAGCATGGTCGCCGGGCGTGGCGTCGGCGGGCACGGTGAGCGTGAACGGCAGCACCAGGCTCGTCGACGCTGGGACCGTGACGAACTCCTGGGCGAGCTTGATCCACGACCCGACGTCCTTCGGGGGATCCTCCGGCTTGAGCAGGTCGAAGCCGCCCGTGGCCGTCGTGAAGGCGTCGGTGCCGTACACGTGGAAGGTCAGGGGGACGTTGCTGTAGTTCCAGATCGTGACCGAGTCGTCGAGCTTCGCCCCAGGATCGAGCGTGTACGAGAAGTTCGGGCGCGTGCCCGGCTGCCCCGGGTCGGTGCCGGTGGGGCTGAGCGCCCAGGAGTTGATCACCGGTTCCTTCGCGGGATCCGGTGCCGGCGTGTTCGGGGTCGCAGCGGTGCCCGGGGGGCTCCCAGCCTGAGCGGTGGCCGACGGTGCGCGACCACCCAGCAGGAACGTCAGGGACAACAGGAGCGGCAGCCCGACGCGCCACGGCGAGCGGGGCCGGAAGCCGGTGGGGAACACGTTCGATCTCATGGGCACCAGTGGAGTGGGGGTCGGGCGGGATGAGAACACGCAAGGGGTGAGGTGGCCCGAGAGCCACCTCACCCCTGCGCGCAGTTCGAGGAACACGGCGCCGTCCGCGGACGGCGCCTACTGCATCAGACGGCCGTGATCGTCATGACCGCCGTGTACGCACCGGACTTCGCGAACACCGGGATGTTGACGGTCAGCGCCGCATCCAGGTGAGCGATGCCGAGGCCACCGATCGCCGTGGGGGGCGTGGTGACCCCAACCGCTCCGGTGGCGAACGTCGCGCCGCTGCCCAAGGTACCGGTGACCGGAACCTGCGTCCCGCCGGCGGTGACGGTCTGGGTGTAGGTCAAGCCGTCAGCGGTGAACGGGAGGGAGTGGTCGGTCACGACCGGGACCCAGCCGAGGTCGTTGCCGCTGAACGTCTTGCCCGGCCCGGCCGTGAAGTTGCTCACCGAAGCGTTGACGTTCCAACCCGGATCGGTGTCGCGGGTGTCGACGACCGTCACCTGGTTGAGGGCACCCGTGGCCTGGAAGAACTGGCCAGCACCCGGGCCCGTGGTGATGAGCTTGGCCGTGCCCAGGTTGACGGTGCAGTCCGTCGGGTACACACCGACGGTCGGGTCGTAGAGCCCGCCGCTCGTCGGACCGCCGCACTGCTGCGTCAGGACGAGGTCACCGTTGGGACGGGTCACGTTGATGTGCTGGGTGATGAACTTGCCCTGCGGCGTGACCGGCGCCGAGGTGGCGCCTGCGCTCAGGTTCCCCGCGCCGTATTCGGCCTGCACGGTGAAGGTGTAGATCGTGCCGTTGACCAGACCGGTGAAGGTGAAGTTGGTCGGAGCGCCCGTCGTGAACGCCGTGTGGGGCGCCCCGGCGTCCGGGTTGCCACCTGTGCGGTTGGCGGTGATGAAGTAGCGCGTGAGCCCCACCGTGTTGGCCGGAGGGCTCCACGACAGCGCGACGCTGCTGTCGGCCGGGGTGCCCGACACGTTGCTCGGACCGGCAGGACCCGGCTGGTACACCGGGGTGCTGTGCGCAGACTCGGCGCTGGGGAACAGCGTCGTGCCGTCGGCCGCCACGGTGACCAGCTGCAGCCCGAACTCGTAGTTGTGGAAGTTCTGCAGCAGCGGGACGACCACGCTGGTCGCCGATGCAGACGTGACGTTCACCGAGGTCGCGGGCACGGCCGTCGAGACCGCCGTGTCGTAGGCGTTCACCACGTACTTGCTGAACGTGCCGTTCGCCAGCTGGCCCGTGGAGAGGGTGCTGGCGGCCGGGAAGCTCACCGTCGCCTGCGAGTCGGCCTTGGCCCCGACCGTGGGAGCCGACGGCGTCGACGGCGTGCCGGCGAAGGTCAGCGGGACCTCGATGAAGTCGAAGCCGTCAGGGGTGGTGTCGACCCGCAACACGAGGTTGCACGGGGTGGCGGCAGTGCAGGTGACGGCGTGGGGGTTGGCCCCATCCACCACGCTGGTCCCGGTGCCGGTGTGGAAGGTGAAGTCCGCGCCGGCTCCGGCAGCCGAACCCACGGTCGACGGGTCGACGGTCACGGACAGCGAGCCCGGCGACGACGAGCCGACGACGTTGCCGGTGCACCGGTTGCCCGGTGGGATCCACTGCGAGTTCTGCGTGATGGCGCCCGCAGCAGGGTCGCACAGGTGGGCCGCGATGTTCGAGAACGTGTGGCCGGCCTGAGCTTGGATGTGGAAGGTGACATCCTGCGATACGAGTCCGGTCGTGTTGCCGGAAACGGGCAGGATCGTGGTGACGTTGACGGTGCCATCGTTCTGACTGAACGCGTGCGCTGTCAGCGGAAGCGACGCACCGAGAGCGGCGGTGAGCGCCACGGTGGCTCCCAGCAGCGCTTTGCGCTTGCTGATCTTTCGGTTGAGCAAGGTCTTCTCCTTGAAGAGAGGGGAATGGAAAGCGGAAGTGCCGTGCAAAGGGACCTGCGACGCCGGAGCCCCCGGAGCAGCCGGCTGGACACCGAGAGCGACCGGGCCGGCGGCGAGGCCGCGCGAGGCCCGCCCTGCGTCGCCTCGACGTTGGGATCAGGAAGTCGGTGGTTCGATCGGTGCAGCGATGGGTGACGGTCAGGCTCGAACTGCGGGGAGCCTGACCGTCATCGCATCAGCACACCTGGGAAGGCTGGGTCAGAACCGGGATCAGGCGGGGGTCGCCTTGCCGAACTTGCGGCAGGTCGACGTCGTGTTCACGGTGTTCGGTTCGCCAGCGGGCAGATCGAGGAAGCCATACGACTGGATGATGTCGAGGTCCGCACCCGAGCACAGCGGGCTCTTGGCACCCGCACCCGTGTTCACGAAACCGACGGTGTCCTTCGCCTGCACGTAGTTCGGCGAGGAGGTGTCCAGGATGTTCCAGAGGTAGCGCACACCCGGGTACGTCACCGTGGCGTCGTTGCCGACGCCGACGGCGTTGGAGTCGTCGACGACGTTCGGCGCGTTGTTGAGCGAGAACAGGCCGGTCGAGCCGCCCGTCCACTTCACGGCGTAGGTCGGCGTCGTCACACCCGTGGCCTGCGAGAGGGCACCCACCCGAACGCCGTTGCGGCGGTCGAGCGTGGGGTTCGTCGGATGCGATGACTGGTAGGACCACTTGCCGGCCGAGTAGGCCATGATCGCGGACTGGTAGTCATCGGGGGCCAGCGTCACGCCCTGGTTCTCCTCGAGGTCGTTCGCCCCCGGGGCCGAACCGTAGGCGTAGTCCTTGGCCGCCGGGCAGGTGAGGTTGCTGCCGTCCACCGCGGAGGTACCGACCAGCGGGAACGCCGTCGTGTTCGAAGCGGCCGGACCGCTACCGCTCACGCCGGAGAGCCCGAGGAGGTACTGCTTGAAGACCTGGCCGGTGCCCGAGCTGGTCTGCGGGAGCAGCCGCTGGATCGGTCCCGGGGTCCCGCCGAGCTGGCCCCAGTCGTTGTACTTGCAGGCGTAGATGTCACGCAGCTGCTGCAGCGTCAGCTTCGACGGGGCGTTGAGGCTGGGGCTCGCCCAGGTCACCGAGTCAAGGGCGTACGCGAAGAACTGCGTGTTGTTGGTGGTGCCGTCGACGCCCGAACGGGGCGGGCCCGAGGACCGCGCGATGTCGACGCAGCCGTAGGGGCCACCGGCGGCCGTCTCGGATTCACGGATGAGCTCGTCACGACCGGAACCAGAGCCGTTCGGCGCTTTCGACGGGGAGGTCGGCGCCTGCGTCGAGCCGGTGCTCTGCCACACGACGGCGTTGGCGCAACTGGCATCGCTGGGGACGGTGAAGCCGCCGGCTCCAGGCACGGCGGGGATGTTGTAGTTGCCGGTGAGGGCCGGGGTGCAGTTGACCGCGTTCGGGTCGCCGACGTTGCCGCCGCCGCCTGCAACGCAGCCCAGCTTCGGGTTCAGGATCTCGTTCATCATCGACTCGGTGGTGTCCGAGCCGGTTGCCGCCAGGATGACTCCGGGGTGGCTCGGCGGGTGGGTCGGCTGGACCGGGGCGGCGTTGGCGGCCGGGGCGGCAGCGAGCACGAAGCCCGCCGCGGCGCCGATCGCCAACGTCGTGCGCAGTGTGCGCCTTGCAAGTGAGCTCTTCACAGCAGCAGCGTCCTTTCAGGGACTCAATCAGGTTCCAAACGAGAAGCGGCAGGGCCCACTCGACCCGGCCGACTGTTTTCTCTCATACCGACATGAACGAGGCCCTCACCCCCGACCAACGGCAAGTGAACCGTGACGGAATGATCGGCCGGCTCGTTCTGACGCCGCCCCCGGATGGGTTGGCGTTCAGGCGCGGAGCCGCACCGCCCCTCGGGAGGCCTGCCACCGATGCTCGACCGCGGGTCGCGGGCGCCGTCAGCGCCGCAACGATCGGGAGATGCCTGCCGCCGTGGGAGGGAGGATGACGATCATCAGCAGGAGCAACAGCGGCAGCAGCGACGGCGACGTGTTCCACGGCCGGTCGTAGGCCGCGGGCGTGGCGTCGCGCCAGTCCGCACTGCCCCCGGCGACACGCTTCGATCCCAACCGGGCCGCATCAGCGTCGGCCTGAGCGGTGTCGACCGCTGCAGCCCCCGCTTCACCCGCAGCCGCATCGGACGTGGCGCCCGCAGCACCACTTGCCCCTGGCGTCGCCGCGCCGGCCGCGCCGGCCGGGCCGGCGGAGGTCGCCGCGCCGTTGGCCGAGGTCGCCGCCTTCCCACCCGCCGCGTTGCCGGCACCACCTCCGCCCGCGCCGGCCGCGCCCGAGCCGTTCCCTCCGCCCGTTGCGCCACCGCCGATCTGCTTCACGTCCTTCAAGGGATCAGCTGGGCTGCCCGGAGGTTGGTAGCCCGGATCGAACCTGGGGTTTGCGCAGTTGCCCTTGTTGAGACCCTCCGCGGGTTGACCCTGCATGCGGCCGATCGAGTTGGCGATCTCCTGGGACAGGTTGGCCGGCAGCGGGGAGTACCCGATGCGCGCCATGTTCACCTGTCCATCGCACGCGATGTAACGCAGCCACTTCGCGAGTGTCTCGGTCACGCCCGGGTTGGAGTATGGCCCCTTGCACGTCGCACGGTCGCCCGAGCTCGCGCACTGGGTCACGATGTAGCTGTACGCCGAGATCGGGTACGTCAGGGGGTCGGGGTTGTCGTACACCCCCGACAGCTCCTGGCTCAGGTCGGGGTTCAGCTTGGCCCCCACCAACGCCGCCGAGATGTTCCCGGCGTACGGCAGGCGCCACTCCCCCGCTCGGTTCTGGATCCACGCCGCCGACGCCTTGTAGGTCTTGGCGTAGCCGAACTCGTCGTAGCCGATGCTCCACGTGCCTGCGTCGCTGGCGATGTACTGCGCGATCTGGTCGGAGCCGTTGAACGCCTGGGTCTTCGGTGCGAACGCCGGCGAGCTGTCGAGCTGGATGATGCGCACGTTCGTCGGCAGGTCGTTCTTGGCCGCCCAGGGACCGAAGATGTCCGGGGCGGTGTGTGCGATGAAGTCGTAGAACAGGCCGGTCGTGCCTGACTGCCCACCGCGGTAGACCACGTTGATCTGGTGGTCGGGCAGCGGCAAGCCCTTGTTGTCGGCGCTGATGGCCGGGTCGTTCCAGTTGGTGATGTCACCAGTGAAGATCCGGGCGACCGTGCGGCGGGACAGGTGCAGGTAGTCGACCTTGCGGTCGGCCTTGTCCTTCACGTTGTACATGATCGCAACGGCGCCGGCGACGTCAGGAACGTACTGGTACCCGCGCACGGTCTCACCGCCAGCGGACTGCAGCGCGGTGAACTCGGCCTCGGTGCCGGCGTAGTCGTTCAAGGACTGCCCGAACGACGTGAGGCCCTGCGGCGAACCCGTGGGGAGGTAGTTCACCTGCAGACCGTTCGTCTGTGCATCGGCGACCCACTGCTGCATGGCGAGGGCGACGTACGACGATCCGGACCCGTTGATCTTCGCCGGCGCCGCCGTCGCGGGCGTGGTGATGCCCAACGCCAGGACGCAGACAGCGGACACGGCCAAGGCGCCGCGCAGAACCATCGATCGTCTCGACGACCTCCGGGCCCGGGCCCGCGCCCGTGCCCGTGACGCTGAGCGGGCCTCCCCGCGAAGATCGCGGCCGCGGGCATGTGCGTTCGTCACCCGAACCGCCCGTTGACGTAGTCCGCCGTGCGCGGATCGGTCGGATTCGAGAAGAGGATGTCGGTCGGCCCCTGCTCGACCACATACCCCGGTTCGTTCTCGGCGGCGAGGAAGAAGGCGCACTTGTCCGAGACTCGTTGCGCCTGCTGCATGTTGTGAGTGACGATCACCACCGTGACGTCGTCGCGGAGCTCGTGGATCGTCTCCTCGACGCGGTTGGTGGAGGTCGGGTCGAGTGCCGAGCACGGCTCGTCCATCAGCAGCACGTTGGGCTGCACCGCCAGGGAGCGCGCGATGCAGAGACGCTGCTGCTGCCCACCGGAGAGCGCCCCACCGGCCGAGCTCAGCCGGTCGCGCACCTCGCGCCAGAGGCCGGCACGCTCGAGCGCGTGCTCGATGAGGCCATCCTTGTCGTTGCACTTGATGCGGGCGAGCTTGAGACCCGAGAGCACGTTGTCGCGAATGCTCATGGCGGGAAAGGGGTTCGGCTTCTGGAACACCATGCCGACCCGCATGCGCACCTGCTGGGCCCGGGTCCCGACCTTGTAGATGTCCTCGCCGTCGAGCAGGATCTCGCCGTCGAGCGCGGCGCCGGGCACCAGCTCGTGCATGCGGTTGAGGAGGCGCAGGAACGTCGACTTGCCGCAGCCTGACGGGCCGATCAATGCCGTCACCTGACCAGCCGGCATCACCAGCGACACCCCCTCGAGCACGAGGTGGTCGCCGAACCATGCACACGCGTCTCGCGCATCGAGGGTCGCCGCACCAGGTGGCGGGCCACCGATCAGCTGGACGCGCCGACCGGCGGTGACCGGCTTCGGGGCCGACCCGTTGGCGGCGTTGGGGCCGGGCGGCGGGGGTGGAGGACTCGGTCGGGCGATGAGATCGCTCACGGGGACAGCTCCTCGACGGGAATGGCGGCGGGCGGGATGCTCACGACGGGCTTGCGATCCTTGCGGCGCTTCGACCGGTCCCTGCCGATGAAGCGCGCGATGGCGAACAGCACGAGCACGATCATCATCAGCACCAGGGCGCCGGCGAACCCACGCTCGATGGCCGCGGGGTCGGGCTTGCGGATGTTGCGGTACACGAACAGCGGAAGGCTCTCCTGCGCGCCACCTGTCGGGTTTGCGTTCATGAGGTCGTAGCCGAACGCGGTGAACAGCAGCGGCGCGGTCTCGCCGACGATGCGCGCGATGCCCAGCACGACGGCGGTCGTCATGCCGGTTCGGGCGGTCGGGAACACCACCGACCACACCGTGCGGGCCCGACTCGCGCCGAGCGCCAGGCTCGATTCGCGGAGGCCGTCGGGCACCAGGCGCAGCACGACCTCGACCGTGCGGGTGACGGTCGGGAGCATGATCATCGCCAGGGCCAGGCTGGCCATGAACCCGTTGAACCCGAACAGGGGATTCCCGCTCGACGCGAAGGGCAGGATGAGCACGGCGTAGATGAACAAGCCGGCGACGATCGACGGCAGACCGCTCATGGCGTCGACGAAGATCCGCACCGGACGGCGCCACTTGCTGCGCGACTCGTTGAGGAACACGGCGGCGGCCAGACCCAGTGGAAGTGACCAGAGCAGGGCGAGGCCGACCTGCTCGATCGTGCCCACCACCGCGTGGGCCCCGCCGCCAGCTGTGCTCTCCATGACCGGAGTGACGCCCGACTGGTCGTTCACGAAGAAGCCGGCGCGCAGCGCGGGAATGCCGCGGATGACCACATAGGCGATCAGCCAGGTGAGCGGGATCAGGAGGAAGATCCCGCCGGAGACGATCACGACCGTGGCGATGCGGTCGACGGCGACCAGGCGGCCGAGCCGCTCGGCCGTCACGATGCCGAAGAGGATCAGGAAGCTCACGTAGGTGCAGAACACGAAGCCGAACCAGCCGACACCGTCGGTGAACCGGGCGAAGACGAGCCAGTTCAGGCACAGGGCGGACACGAGCGACCCGAAGACCGTCCCGAGATCTGCGAGCGTCAGCTCGCGAGGTCGGCGAGGCCGACGGTCGGTGCGTCGCACCGGGGTCCCGACCGTCGTCGCGCGCGGGGCCGAGTCGATCGTCGTCGGGCTCACGCGTCCACCCCCGCGCCCGAACGGCTGCGAGAGACGACGACGGACGCCATCATGTTCGTCGCCAGCGTGATCAGGAACAGGAAGAGACCAGCGGCCATGAGCCCCGAGACGGTGAAGTCGTCTCCACCGGCTCGCTGTGCGATGAAGCCGGCGACCGTGGCGCCACCGTTCTGCAGCACCTTGATACTGACCTCGGGGACCTGCGGGAGCAGCAGCGCCACCACGATGGTCTCACCGAGGGCCCGACCGAGCCCGAGCATCCCCCCGCCGATGATGCCGCCACGCCCGTAAGGCAGGACGACCGAGCGGATCATGCCCCAGCGGGTGCTGCCGAGCGCGAGCGCCGCTTCCTTCTCGCCGGGCGGAGTCTGCGCGAAGACCTCGCGCACGACCGAGGCGACGATGGGGACCACCATCAGCGAGACCACGATGCCCGCGATGAACATCGATCCCGTCAGGTTCGCGCCCGGTTCGGTGGCGAAGAAGGGGATCCAGCCGAAGTGCTCGGTCAAGAACTGCGAAAGCGGGACGATCTTGTCGGACAGGAAGAGGAAGCCCCAGATGCCGAACAGCAGGCTCGGGATCGCCGCGACCAGATCGACGATGGCCGTGAGGTAGCGACGGCCTCGGGCCGATGCGTACTCCGTGATGAACAGCGCCGCACACACCCCGAGAGGCATCGCCAGGGTCACGCCGATGATCGCCACGATGATCGTGCCGGTCACCATGCCGAGCACGCCGATGCGCGGCGGCTGCACGTCGGTACGCCACTCGGTGCGCGTCATGAACGTCCAGATACCGGTTTCGCCGAGTGCGGTGCGGCTCTGCCAGAGCAAGAAGAAGCCAACGAGGACGAGGATGACGAGTACCACGAGCCCGGACGCAAAGGTCACGCTGTTGAAGGTCTTGTCGACCCGCATCGGTTCGTCGGAGATGACGCGCTTGGTGCGCTGCCGGCCCGACCGTGCCTCCGGGGGAGCAACCTCAGTTCCTGCGCTGGCCAACGTGTTCACCCACTTCGAACCGGTTCTGCTGGAGGCCAGGGAGCTCGCCCGCCGCCTCTGGGGTTAGATCGAGAACGTCGTTGCCGACTTCGACCCGCTCTTGATGAGCGCGACGATCACGGCCCGAGCACGACTGAAGGTACCGACCACGTCTGAACGTCAGGTTGCCAGTAGCCGACATCCAGGCAACGAGTGGACGGCGGGTCCGGGAATTGATTCCACCCGCCGGCCGGGACCTCAGACGTTGCTGGCGAAGCCCTGTCGCTTGACCCGCGACGCAGCCACCGCCATCACGCCACCATCCACCAACATGAGACCCAACAGGGCAAGCCGGATCGTGTGGCCGCCGGCACCCGTGGCGGGCAAGGGCGCCGCGCTGCGGCCTTGGTTCGGACCCGGTGGCTCGCCCTGGCCAAGATCGGGGATGGTCGTCGGCACCGCGCTCGGTGGCTCGGCGGGCTCTTCCGGAGAGGTTGTTGCCGTGGGCGGAGCGGTGGATGACGTGCTGCTCGTCGGCGTCGTGGTCGTGGTGGTGATGGGAATGTCGTGCTCGGGCACGATGACGCCGACGTGCTGCGTGATCGAGCGATCTGCTGCGGCTTCGGGCGGCACCTGGATCGGGTTGGCGTCGAAGAAGTCGCTCCCGTCTTCCTCGGCGCGACCGTCGTCGGCGCGCGGGTCCATGGGCGCCGTCGTGACGGGGGCCATGCCCAGGGGTGCCGCCGGCGATGACGCGAGAGCCGCTAGGTCATCGGTCCGAAGCGGTTCTGCGACGACGACCGCCGAACACAGGGCCGCCGAGACGGGGACACGCGTCGCGATGCTCGTCGTGCTGCCCGAACCGCTGGCCGACGCGAAGGCCCGCTGCAGACCGACCGCCGGCCCCGACGGAGGTCGACAGTTCGCGAGGACCGTCTGTCGCGGCGACTCCCCTTCGTTCTCCAATGCGGCGGCGGGTCCGAGGAACGAGAACGCACACACCACGAGCACGATCGCGCCCGCGACGAACACGCCGCTTCCCTCGCTCGTCGCCGCTGCTGCTGAAGTTCGCCCCACGCCGCTGTGCTCCGTCCGTCCGCCACACTTGGAGTCGCGCCCGCCCCACCCGACTCGGCGCGACCCGTTGTTCACACTCGCCGTAGTCGTCACCCATGTCAATCAGCGGCGCCGCCGATCTGCAGTCCCCGGATCGCTGGCACGGACCCAGGAGCGTCAAGCGCCCTCGGCCGCGAACTTGTAGCCCAGGCCTCGGATCGTCACGATGCGCGTCGGCACCGAGGGGTCGGACTCGACGCGCGAGCGCAGGCGCTTGATGTGCACGTCGAGCGTCTTGGTGTCACCCACGTAGTCGGAACCCCACACGCGGTCCATCAGCTGATCGCGGGTGAGCACCCGGCCGGCGTTCTCGAGCAGCAGCGACAGGAGCTCGAACTCCTTCAGCGGCAGCGTCACCCGCTCGCCCCGGATCGTCACCTCGTGACGTTCCGCATCGAGTTGCACGTCACCGACCTGCAGCACCTCCAACGCATCGCCGAACTCGAAGCCCGCCGCCGTGGTCACGACGGTCTGGCGCCGGCGCATCACGGCCCGCATCCGGGCGACGAGCTCGCGCAGGCGGTAGGGCTTGGTGATGTAGTCGTCAGCACCCATCTCCAACCCGACGACGGTGTCGATCTCGGCGCTCTTCGCCGTCACGAGGATGATGGGGACGTTCGACCGTGCCCGCAGCTCCCGGCACACGTCGATGCCCGACACCTTCGGCAACATGACGTCGAGCAGCACGACGTCGGGGGCCAGCGCGTCGAACACGTCGAGTGCCTCCGCGCCGTCACGCGCGACCGTGACCTCGAACCCCTCACGTTGGAGCCCGATGGTGAGCGCGTCGATGAACGAGTCCTCGTCTTCGACGAGCAGCACGGTGGTCATGTGGAAGGGCCTCCCTGGCCGTCGCAAGGCAATGTCGATCGTCGCGGCGGCGCAGCAGTGCCGGTGCCGGATGGCGGCGCCACACGGCTGGCGCCGATCGCCACGACCTCGTGGCTCCGGCGGAACTCGAGGCGATCGGAGCTCTGGGTCTCGTGGCGCCAACCCGTGACCAGGAAGCGGACGCGCTCCGCGATGTCCAGGGCGTGGTCGCCGATCCGCTCGTAGAAGCGGCCGATCAAGGCCAGCTGCACGCACACCGGCATCGTGACCCCGTCGCCGTCGTCGTGGGCGTCGAACACGGCCTGCATGAAGTGGTGGCCCAGCTCGTGCAGCCGCAGTGAGATGTCATCGATCGCGGCGGCCAGCCCGGGATCACGGGCGACGTAGGAGTCGATGGCCAGGCGCAGGAGTCGTGCCGATTCCTCGCTCAGGCGCTCGAGAAGGCCTCGCAGGCGTGGCGGGAGCTCCGCGCCGTAGACCCGCCGGGTGCGCTTGGCCACGCTCACCATGAGATCGATCGAACGCTCGAGGTCCGAGGCCAGCCGCAGCGCGGTCATGACCTCCCGCAGATCACCGGCGACGGGGTGCTGCAGCGCGAGCACTTGATCGCAGCGCGCTTCGATCGCGATCGACAGCTCGTCCGCGATGTCGTCGTCCTCGATGAGGCGCTGGGCGCCGACGAGGTCCATCCCCAACAACACCTCGGTGGCTCGGGGGATCGCCTCGCTGGCGATCGCCGCCAGGCGGATGACGTCCGCTCGGATCCGGTCGAGGTCGGCCTGCATCTGGGTGCGGGTCTCAGTGATCACCCTGGACCTCCCGACCTGGTGTCATGACTGCTGGCTTCGCTGCCGGCGTGCCACCACATCGCCGCCTCTGCGATCTTGAGCGACATCGCCACCCAGACCGTCGCCAGGCGCCAGGTCTCCATGGTCGCGGTGTGCTCGGGCAGCTGTCGGATGAAGAGCTCGACGGGCATGGAGAAGTTCGGCGGCGGCCACGACGATGTTCCTTCCGTGGCCGCGTGCACCGTCGAGCGAAAGCGCTCGGCAACGGCATCACTCAGCACGACCACGACGTCCGTGGCATCACCGGACCTCAGGGCGAGGACGGCCAGGGCGCTGATCGAGGCCAAGCACCGTGCCGTCTGGGTGGCGGCGGCGTCGGGGCCCGACATGGAACCCAAGCGAGCGCACCGTTCCGCCACCTCGGTGGCGGAACGGCGCACATGCAGGCCGATCAGGTCGGACCCGGGGCTGCCCGCGATCGCTTGGTAGGTCGAGCGAACGTCCTCGAGTTGTCGATCCACGAGGTGGGCGACCAGCGCTACCTCGGCCCACGGATCCACGGCGAGGGTGGCTTCGGGATCGCTGCTCTCAATCGCCTCAGCCACTGGCGTCGTCCCTGCTGACGTCACGCGTTCGGCCTGCGCCTCGGGATCCCGGGCCCGGCTCAGCCGACCTGGATCTTGTCGAGCTGGGCCACAGCCTTGGCCTGGAGGCCGTCGGGCAGCTTCGCGAAGTCGACCGCCGCGGCGTCACCCTGCGCGGTGGTCAGCAGGTAGGTCAGCCAGCCCTTGATGTTGGCGCCCTGGGTGGCGTCGGGCTGCTTCTGGTACACGATGACGTAGGTGCCGGCCGTGATCGGGTAGGCCGTGGCGCCTGCGGTGTCGAGAGCGGAGTAGGTCAGGTCGTCCTTGATCGTCGCGTTCGCGAGTGCGGCCGAGGCGCCCTCGAGGCTGGGAGCGACGAACTTGCCGTCCTTGTTCTTGATGGAGGCAAAGGAGAGACCAGTGGCCTTGGCGTCGGAGAAGTCGACGTAGCCGACGGCGCCGTCGGTGTTCTTGATGCCCTGGGCCACACCGGCGTTGCCGTTGGCGCCGGTCTGATCGGCCGGCCAGTTCACGGTGTCCCCGGCGTCGAGGGTCCAGTCCGAGCCCGCGGCTGCCTTCAGGTACTTGGTGAAGTTGCTGGTGGTGCCAGAACCGTCGGAGCGGTGCACGACCTTGATCGGGGTGCTCGGCAAGGTGGTGCCGGAGTTGTCCGCGGCGATCGCCGGGTCGTTCCAGGTGGTGACCTTGCCGCCGAAGATCTTGCCCAGGGTCGATGCGCTCAGCTGCAGCTTGTCCAGGCCCTTGACGTTGTAGGACACCGTGATCGGCGCCGCGACGGTCGGGAAGTACAGGAAGGCGCCGCCCTTGAACTTGGGCTTGTCCTCGTCCTTCACCAACGAGTCGGTGCCGGCCCACTGGACGACCTGGTCCTGGAGCTCCTGCTTGCCCTTGCCCGATCCACCGCCGCCGTAGTTGACGGTCAGCTTCGGAGCGACCTCCTTGAAGCCGTTGATCGACTCCTCGTAGAACGGCGCCGGGAACGTGGCGCCCGAGCCGTTGAGGGTGCCCGACAGGTTGTCGGCGACCTTCGGTCCCGGGGCCGCGCTGCCGGCGGTGGTGCCGCCCGAGCCGGTCGAGGTGGTGTCCGTCTTGGAGCATGCCGCTCCGACCAGACCGAGAGCGGTGACGAGGGCGAGGGGAATCGCCAAGCGACGCAGAGATGAACGCACGGGGCCTCCTAAGGCGCGTGAACGAGATCGATGATGCGGTTCACGGCGAACGTACGGAGCCCGGGTGGACATCGGGCGAGGAGGAGATGAATCAGAGGTGAACAACCTCGAAACGTTTGACGCTGCCGATCGCGGTCGACGGACTCGTCGCGCTCGGACGACCTTCGCAGTTGATCGTCACCCGCGGCCATGAGGCGCGGCGCGGGTGACGACCAGCTGCGGGTTCTGGGGCGCCGCCAGGAGCACGAAAGGCGGCAGGGAGGATGCGCTCATCCCCGTGAGCGGTCGCGGAACGGACCGCGAATCGCGAACGTGAGGCCCTGGTCCTGGATGTTGGCGAAGAGGACCGAGGCATCCGGGGCGAACGTGGGGCCGGTGAGCTCCGATGCGCTGAGGCGGTTGCGGGCGAAGACCGACGTCGTCCCGTCCTCGTCGACGGCGAGCAGATGCTGCACGCCCTCCGGGTCCGCCGCGCGGATCAACCCGCCGAACGGGGAGACCATGATGCCGTCCGGGCCGCCGAACGCATCCGAGGCAAGATCGGCGTGCCGAGGGAAGTGCACCTCGAGGGTGAGCGTCTCGTCTTCCGGGTCGTAGGCCCAGACCTGACCGTCGTGCTCCGCGAGCGACCCGTCCGCGAGCCGAGCGAAGGAGCACACGAAGTGGGCACGATCGTCGTGAGCTCGGGACCTGGCACCGTCGCGGTGATCGTCCGCACCCCCGCGGCCCCACCACGCGCCTTCGAACTTGCGCGATCGGGTGACCTCACCGGCGCTGTACTGCTTCCGGATCGACATCGTCACGGCGAGGGGGTCGGGCACAGGTACCCACTCGACCTTGAGCTTCGTGCCGGGCGCCGAGAAGACCGACAGATCCGGGACGTGGGTTGCTCCCTGGCGACAACGCATCGCCTGGAGGAAGCCGCCGTTGCGCAGCGCGCCGTAAGAAGGATGCTGATCTCGGGGCCGGTAGCGGTACAGCAGGCCATTCGGGTTGCTCGCATCCTCGGTCAGGAACACGTCGCCCCGGTCCGGATCGACGCACGCCGAGTCGTGGGCGAACCGGCCGAGACCCTTGAGCGGCGTGGGCTTCACGTTGTTCGACATACGATCGGGATCGACCTCGAAGACGAAGCCGTGGTCCTTGTCCGCTGTCGGACCAGCCACCTGCTCGGTCTCCTCACACGTGAGCCAGGTGCTCCAAGGCGTTCGTCCCCCGCCGCAGTTCGACCACGTGCCGGCCAGGCTCACGTACTCGTCGAGGCGTTGGAGGCGATGATCGAGCGTGAGCGTGGTCGTGCCGCCTTTCGCCTTGGGATCGTACGTGAGCGTTGGGTCTGCGAGCGTCGGGAACGGATCGGCCGAGCCGATCTCGTGGTTCTGGACGAGTCGGACGCCACCACGCGGCCCACGGAACGCGGCGGTGCCGTCGTGACGGCCCGGAGTGACGCCGCCTCCGGGCAAGGGGTCGCCGGCGCGGCTGACGATCACGTAGCTGAAGCCCGGCGGGAGATCGAGGATCCCGGCGGGATCCGGCATGGGGGCGAGCGTGGTGCCGCGCGGTGCGAAGGCGGGGCCGGACGAGAACAGGCCACCCAGGTCACCGACGGCGATGACGTCGGCGCCGACGGCCGATCGGGTCAGGACGTCGCGTCGTGACAGAGCCATGAGAGGACTCCTTGGTCGAGGGTGCGTGCGGGATCGATGCCATCCGACAACACGCAGGCAACGTCACGATGTCGCCCGGTCCAGCACGGGATGAACACTCCCCGAACCTTGCGTGCGCCGCGCCGAGTGCTGTTGCCGTGCGAAGCGGTTCGGGACCTTCGCCCCTTCTCGCAGCCAGATCCGTCCCCCACGATGGGTCCGACCCCTGTGAACGGCGTGCGGATGCGCCGGCCACCGGGGTCTCCAGACCTCCGGTCCCGGGGATCGTTCAGCGTTTCGCTTACGGGGCTTCGACAACGGAAGCGGCACCCATGGACGAGCGAACACGAGCAACGATCGATGCGAACGAAGCGGTCGCGTCCGTCGCGTACCGCCTGAGCGAGGTCATCGCGATCTACCCGATCACGCCGGCGTCGCCGATGGGCGAGCACGCCGAGGAGTGGTCCGTCACCGAGCGGCCG
>Ga0209023_10003660_pt1 | contig 18137 bp, 15 predicted proteins | sample LakOneMetagenome_FD_187468 | JGI IMG/M metagenome (GOLD analysis project Ga0209023, IMG submission 187468) | Freshwater and sediment microbial communities from Lake Erie, Canada (SPAdes) (version 2) | ecosystem: Environmental > Aquatic > Freshwater > Lentic | place: Lake Erie, Canada... | reverse complement strand
CGGTCGTGGCCACGCGCATGTCGTGGTACCTGGGCGCGATGCTCGCGGCCATCGCGCTGGCCTGGCTGGCGGTGGAAGTCGGCCTGCTGCGGCGCGTGACCGCGCTGACGCGGCGCGCCGCCGCCGTCTCGTACAACGTGCAGGACGGCCACATCGGGCCGCGCCTGGGCGACCTGGATGTGTCGGACCTGCGCGGTTCGGACGAGCTGGGCATCCTCGCTGGCGGCCTGGCCGACCTGCTGCAGCGCGTGAAGGACGACCTCCAGCGGGAGCAGCTGCGCGCTCAGCAGGAGCGCGACATGTGGCACGCCGTAGGCCACGAGATCATGTCGCCGCTGCAGTCGCTCATGGTGCTTCACGGCGGGCCCGGCGACCCGGGCCACCGCTATGTGCAGCGCATGCAGCAGGCCGTGCATGTGCTGTACGGCACGGCATCACCGGCCGAGGCGCTGCAGGCTGCCGACCTGCCCCAGGGGCGGCTGGACCTGGACGCCTTCTTGCGCCACGTGGCCGACAACGCGCATTTCGCGGGCATCGGCAACGTGGTCTACCAGGGCGGCACGGGGCCGGTGGTCGTGCGCGCCGATGAGTTTGCGCTGGAAGACGTGGTAACCCACATCCTGGGCAACGCAGACCGCTACCGCCCGGCGGGTACGGCGATCACGCTCACGCTCAAGGCGTCGGAGTCCACAGCCAGCGCTACGCTGCACAACCAGGGCTCCACCATCGAGGAAGACTTGCTCGGGCGCATCTTCGAGCTGGGCGTGTCCGACCCCAGCCTGCCCACGCCGCCGGGCGGCTCGGAGCACCGGGGCCAGGGCCTGTTCGTGGCCAAGACGTACATGGCCAAGATGGGCGGCACCGTCAATGCACGCAATACGGATGACGGTGTGGCGTTCACGCTGACCTTTCAGCGCCTGGGCTGAGGCCGGTTTAGCGCACCCGCCAGGGTGACAGGGAAGGCACCTGCGCGCACGGCGGTGGGGCGTGCCGTCCGACAGCCGCACCACGGCCTGCGCCCTACGCTGCAGGATTGCACCGAACCCCGGTGCGCCCTGTCACAACCGCGCAAGGAGACCTACCCATGCCACGCTTCGCTTTCATCACCCCCGCCCTCACCGCTGTCCTGCTGGCAGCTTCCGCTACGGCCATGGCACAGGCCCCCGCCCCTTCGGGCGACGCCCGCGCCCGCTACGAGCAAGAGCGCGAGAAGTGCATGACGAACAACACCCAGGATTCGCTGGCGACCTGCCTGCGTGAAGCCAACAACGCGCTGGACGCGTCGCGCAAGGGCCAGTTGAGCAACCCCGGCCCGGCCGCTTCGGACAACACCACCCAGCGCTGCGAAGCCTTCCAGTCGTCTGCAGAGCAGGCCGAATGCGTGCGCCGCACCCAGTCGTCGTCGGTGAGCGGCTCCGTGTCCGGTGGTGGCGTGCTGCGTGAATCGGTCACCACCACGGTGATTCCGGCCAAGTAAGCGCTCCGGCGCTTAATAAAACCGAATGAAAATGGGCACTACCGCTTGCCCATCCAGCGCCAACAGCTATCAATAAAATAGCAAACGCCCGCCGCAGCGGGCGCGCCCCTAGACCATCGCACCCGCAGAGCTGGCGATACCAGGCCACCGGGTGCTTCCCCCGTGGGGGAAGGCGCGCAGCGCCTCAGGGCTTAGCCAAAGCGTCACGCATCGTGTCGATGACGCCCTTGTAGTCTGGCTTGCCAAAAATGGCGCTGCCAGCCACGAAGGTATCGGCCCCGGCATCCGCCACGCGGCGGATGTTGTCGGTCTTGATGCCGCCATCCACTTCCAGGCGAATGTCCTTGCCCGTTGCATCGATGCGGCGGCGCACGTCCTCGATCTTGCGCAGGGCCGAGTCGATGAAGCTCTGGCCGCCAAAGCCGGGGTTCACGCTCATGATCAGGATCAGGTCGATGTCATCGATCACCCAGTCCAGCACGTCGAGCGGCGCCGCGGGGTTGAACACGAGGCCGGCCTTCACGCCTTTGGAGCGGATGGCCTGGATGCTGCGGTGCACATGGCCCGACGCGTCGGGGTGAAAGCTGATGTAGTCGGCGCCCGCATCGGCAAACGCAGCGGCAAGCGCGTCCACCGGCTGGATCATCAGGTGCACGTCGATCGGCACCGCCACGCCATCGGCCGTCTTGGAATGGGGCTTCAGGGCCTGGCAGATCATCGGGCCGAAGGTGAGGTTGGGCACGTAATGGTTGTCCATCACGTCGAAATGGATCCAGTCCGCGCCAGCGGCAATGACGTTGCGCACTTCTTCGCCCAGGCGGGCAAAGTCGGCAGAGAGGATCGAGGGGGCGATTTGGAATGTGCGGCTCATCCCCCGATTGTCTCAAAGCGGGCGGCCTGTGGCGATGTGGCGGATGAATCCGCGGGTTTTGCAGGCCGCCACGGTTACCATTCCGCCATGCCAAAGTACCAGTTTGACGTGACAGTGCTGCCCGAGTACCTGCCCGAGCAGTCCGCGCCGGACACCGGGGTGTTCAGCTTCGCCTACACCATCACGATCACCAATGCAGGCGATACGCCGGCCCAGCTCATTGCACGCCACTGGATCATCAGCGATTCGCGCGGCCACACCGAAGAGGTCAAAGGCCTGGGCGTGGTGGGGCACCAGCCGCTGCTCAAGCCCGGCGAATCCTTTCAATACACCAGTGGATGCCGCCTGCGCACGGCCAGCGGCACCATGCATGGCACCTTTCACTGCGTAGGCGAAGAAGGCGAGCCCTTCGACGCCGTCGTCCCCCTGTTCGTGCTGGAAGCCCTGAACCACGGCCCTGCCGGCCAGCCGCTGACCGGTCGGGTGCTGCATTGAGCGCCCATCACCCCAACACGTCCCATTCCGCGGGGGCGTGGCCCCACTGCGGGGCACGGCCATGAAAAAACGCAGCCCCACCGTCGTCGACCTGCCCGCCCTGCTGACCCGGCTGGACCCTGCGGCCGACCTGGCGCACCGGCACCTGTGGCTCATCCATCTGCTCGACTGGGTGCGCGGCAAAGGCGATTCGATTCCTGCGGCCGTGGGCCGGGTACAGCTTTTCATCGATGCCGTCGAGACGCGGCCGGACGTGCAGCTGCGCCTGCGGGCCTGGTGGGCCACGCTGGTGGACCAGGTGGACGTCACCACGCTGCTGGCCGACTTCGGTTTTGCCCCGCGCACCGCACTTGTCAGCGAGATCGCAGAGCGCCTGCGCACCAAGTTCCTGCCGGGCAGCCCCGAGACCATCGATGCGTCCGAGCTCTTCATGCTGGCACTGCCCGGCGAGTTCGATGCCCAGTGGCTGTTGGCGCTGGACGAAGCGCAGCTCGCCCGCCTGGTGGCGCTGCTGGCGCCCGCCGACCCCGACGCCCACACCGGCCCCTCGCGCTGGCACAAGGCGCTGCTTGACGCCATCACCTACTGCGCCGGGCAGATTCTGTCGACCGGGTTTGCGCCCGAGCTGCGCCTGCGGATGAGCGAATCGGCGCGCGATGCCCAGCCTTTTCATGCGCTGATCCACGACGTGGAAAGCCTGCGCGTGGAGGTGCTGCTGGCGCTGCGCACGCCCGACCGCCTGAACGACGCCGCCCAGCGCCTGCGCGAGCGGCTCGAAGCGTGCCGCGCAGCGGCATCCACCGTGTACACCCATTTCGAAGACAACGGCATTTCGGTCGGCCTGGTGTTCCGCCTGCGGCAGCTGCGCGAGCGCATCCTGCGCGTGCGCGAGCTGCTGGACTGCCTGCTGTCGCCCAAGTCCCCGGTCACCGCGGCGCGCCTGCTGGCGCACCTGGTGATGGTGGGGCAGGAGCGGCGCAGCCTGCGCGCGCTGCTGGCCTCCAACTCTTCGCTGCTGGCAGCCAAGGTGGCCGAGCGCAGCGCGGAAACCGGCGAGCACTACATCACCCGCAACGCGGCCGACTACCGGTCGATGGTGGGCAAGGCTGCGGGCGGCGGCGCGCTGATGTCCGTCACCACGCTGGTCAAGTTCGGGCTGCATGCGCTGGCGCTGTCGGCCTTTTGGGGCGGCTTCATCGCGGGGGTGAACTACGCGGTCACCTTCGTGCTGATCCAGCTGCTGCACCTTACGGTGGCCACCAAGCAGCCCGCGATGACCGCGCCCGCCATGGCCGCCAAGCTCAAGGAGCTGGGGGGCAGCGGGGCCATCGAATCCTTCGTCGACGAGATCACGCACCTGGTGCGCTCCCAGGTGGCCGCCGTGCTGGGCAACGTGCTGGTGGTGTTCCCGGCCGTGCTGCTGCTGGCCACGGCCATCGCGCTGGCCACGGGCGCGCCGGCCATCAGCGAGAAGCAGGCGCTGCATGTGCTCGAATCCCTGCACCTGCTGGGGCCTTCGCTGTTCTTCGCCGCCTTCACCGGCGTGCTGCTGTTCGCGTCGAGCATCATCGCGGGCTGGGCCGAGAACTGGTTCGTGCTCAACCGGCTGGACTCTGCCCTGCACTACAACCCGCGCATCACGCGCTGGCTGGGCTCCGAGCGCGCAGCGCGGTGGGCGCGCTTCCTGCGCGAGAACCTGTCGGGCTTTGCGGCCAACATCTCGCTCGGGTTCATGCTCGGGCTCGTCCCCGCGTTCGCAGGGTTTTTCGGGCTGGGCCTGGATGTGCGCCATGTCACACTGTCCACGGGCCAGGTGGCTGCGGCCAGCGCAACGCTGGGGATCGGTGTGCTGCACATGCCGGCCTTCTGGTGGGCGGTGGCATCGTTGCCGCTGCTGGGCGCACTCAACGTGACGGTGAGTTTTTACCTCGCCTTCAGCCTGGCGCTGCGGGCGCAGAGCGTGAGCGGCGTGGACCGCTCGCACATCTACCGTGCGATCCGCGCGCGCCTGCGCACGGCGCCCCTGAGCTTTTTCGTGCCTGCACGCCGCACCGCCTGATACGGGCTTGGCGGCAGGGTCCCAACCCCCGCCCCTGTCCTACATGGACGGGATGTTCCACCCTGTAAATTCAGGCACCGCTGATGCGCCCCTCTTTTTTGGGGGTCTGCGCACCCGCTCTTCACTCCCGACGGGGCCTGTCCCCGTCTGACGCAGAGGTCCCAAACCATGAATGAAATCCTGACCTTCTGGGCGCAGTGGCTGCGCCCCTCGGCCGGGTTGCCCACGGTCCAATGGTCACTGCTGTTGGCAGTGGCGGCCATGGCAGGCTATCTCACCCAGCGCCACACCGGTCTGCCCAAAGTGCTGGGCTACTCACTCGTCGGCACCGCCGCGGGCCTGGCGGGCTTCAGCGGCGCCGTGTGGCCGCTGCAGGGCATCGGCCTGTTCCTCTTGGAGCTGGGCATTGCCATCGTGCTGTTTGAATGCGGTGGCCGCATCCCGCTGCGCTGGTTCCGCCACAACCCGATGGTGCTGGTGCAGAGCATTGCCGAATCGGTGTTGACTTACTTTGCCGTGTACTGGGTGCTGGTGTGGCTCAACCTGCCCACGCAGGTGGCCGGGCCGCTGGCCCTGGTGGCGCTGGCCGCCTCGCCCGCCGTGCTGACCCGCGTCGTGGCCGATACCCGCGCCGCCGGCCCGGTGACGGAGCGCGCCATTGTGCTCACCACACTGTCCACGCTGTACGCGCTGACGCTGGGCAGCGCCAAGGCCGAGCTCATCAACCGCCAGGGCCTGACCTTGATGGAGACCATGTCGCCCGTCGTGGTGGTGCTGGGTGTGTCCATCGTCGTGGCCGCCGTGCTGGCGCTCGTGCTGCGCATGGCGCTGCGCGTGATGAGCCCCACGAGCGAAAACACCTCCATGCTGTTCCTGGCGCTGGTGGCGGCCGGCACGGCCGTGTCGGCCCACATGGGCGGCTCGGCCCCGCTGGCCGCGCTGCTGGGCGGCATGCTGCTCAAGCAGCTCAACCCCCGGCCCTGGGCATGGCCGCGCCAGCTGGGCAACGCATCGTCGCTGCTCACCATGCTGATGTTCGTGCTGGTCTCCACAGTGGCCGCGCAGGCCGACTGGAGCGCCCCCGTGGCGGGCGTGGTGCTGGCCCTGATCGCCGTGCGCCTGGTGGCCAAGGCCACGGGCGTGGCGCTGGGCAACGTGGGCAGCGGCGCCAGCTGGAAGCAGGCGCTGTGGGTGGGCTGCGCGATGACGCCGATGTCGTCCATCGCACTGCTTATCGCCTCGCAGTTCGTGCTGGCCTCGCCCTCCACCGGCCATGTGATCGCCGGCGTGGCCCTGCCCGCCATCTTGCTGATGGAAGTGATGGGCGCAGTGATCGCCACCGTGGCCATCTACCGCGCAGGAGAAAGCTCCAAACCCTGGGCGGCGCTGACGGCCCGCGGCCAGAACGGAGACACCCAATCATGAGCACCGCGCGCACCAGCCACCCGCCGGCGCGCACCGCAGTGCACAGCACGGAACGCATCTAATGTCCCTTGAAGCCTTCAACCATTCCGAGCCCTTGACTCTGGGCGTCGAGCTGGAGCTGCAGCTCGTCAACACCAACGACTACGACCTCGCGCCCTACGCCGAGGACATGCTGCGCCTCATGCACAAGACCCCGCTGCCCGGCAGCGTCGTGCCTGAGATGACAAACAGCATGATCGAGATCTCCACCGGCATCTGCCACTCGAGCAGCGAAGTGCTGGGCCAGCTCACGCCGATCCGCGATGCGCTGGTCAAAAGCGCGGACAAGCTCAACATCGCCGTGGTCGGCGGCGGCACGCACCCGTTCCAGCAGTGGCACGAGCGGCGCATCTACGACAAGCCGCGCTTTCGCGAGCTGTCGGAGCTGTACGGCTACCTGTCCAAGCAGTTCACCATCTTCGGCCAGCACGTGCACATCGGCTGCCCCGACGCCAATGCCGCGCTGCTCATGCTGCACCGCATGTCGCGCTACATCCCGCACTTCATCGCGCTGTCGGCATCGAGCCCGTACGTGCAGGGGCAGGACACGGCGTTCGACTCGGCACGCCTGAACTCGGTGTTCGCGTTTCCGCTGTCGGGCCGCGCGCCGCTGGCGCTCACGTGGGACGACTTCACTGTCTATTTCGACAAGATGACGCGCACCGGCGTGGTCAAGAGCATGAAGGACTTCTACTGGGACATTCGCCCCAAGCCCGAGTTCGGCACCATCGAGATCCGCGTGTTCGACACGCCGCTCACCATCGAGCGCGCCGCGGCGCTGGCGGGCTACGTGCAGTCGCTGGGTGCGTGGTTCCTGGCCGACCAGCCCTTCATGCCGGCCGAAGACGACTACCTCGTCTACACCTACAACCGCTTCCAGGCGTGCCGCTTCGGCATGGACGCGGTGTATGTGGACCCGGCCACCGGCGACCACATGCCGCTGCGCGAGCACATCCTGCGCACCATGGACAAGATCGCCGGCCACGCGGCCGTGCAGGGCTCATCGAGCGCCATGCACATGCTGCGCACCGAGGTCGAAGCCGGCCAGAACGACGCGCGCTGGCTGCGCGAGCGCCAGCGCGAAGAGCAACTGCTGGCCGAAGTCAGCCGCCAGGCAGCGCAGCGCTTTCGCGGCGCTATGGCTTGACCCCGCTGCGTGCAGGCGTGCAGGCGTGCAGGCAAGCACGCACGCACGCAAGAAAAAAAGCAAATCACGAAGGCCGCGCGGTGAGCCACTGCGTGGACGGCAGTGGCGCTGCAGCCAGGCGAATCTCGCCCAGCTGGCCGAAGAAGCCGTCTGCGCGCTGGCCGTCCCAAGAGCCCGCGCCCACCATCCATTGCATGGTCGCGCCCGCCGTGGCAATTCCCGACGCATCGCCACTGTTGCGAAGCACGGGGGCGCCCTCCACGTACATCGTCGTTTCGCCCTTGGCAGGGTTGCCAACGATGGCCACGTGCACCCAACGATCCACCAGGATCTCCCCCGACCAGCTGGCCTGCGGCGACCGCGTGCCGGCGTGCGCAGGCACGATTTCCCACTGCACTTCCTTCAGGCTGGAGATGGCGAACAGGACCGGCGTGGCCTCCGGGTCGTCGCCGGAAAACCCGGCCACCGTGCCGCGCTGACACGCCCGGGTCAGCAGGTTCATCCAGGCATGCAGCGCCCGGCTCCAGTCGCGGTCGATTTTCAAGAAGGCTTCCACGGTGAAGCCGTTGGTGAAGCCGTTGGTGAAGGTCTGTTGGTTGAGCGCCGCCGTTTTTTCGGTCACGAAGTAGCTCATGCGCGGCGTGTCCTTGTTGGTGTTCAAGAAGCGCACCGACCCGGGCGCTGCCGACAGCCGGTGGCGGTCCGCCGCCCAGACGAGATCGCCCAACGCCGCGCCCTTCACCCCGTCGATGTTCAACGCCTCGCGGCGCACCGGGTTCGCGCCCGTTTCGTCGGCCACCACGTAGCCCACGGGCACCGGTTGGCCCGCCACGCCGCCAAAGAATCGCCAATGCGCCACGGTACTCGCGACCTTCACATAGTCGTTCGGCCCGGTCGGCTCTTTTTGCACCGGCGCCACCGGTTCGGTGTACCCGGCCAACAGCGTCTTGCGCGCCTGGTCGATGATCGGCTTGCGCTCCGCGGCACCGGCTTTGAACCCGGGGCTGAACCGCGCAAAGCGGCGTTTGAAGTCCATCGATATGCGAAAGCCCTCGTTGGCTCCGGGCAGAACGGCTTGGTCGAATTGCGTGAGCGTGTCGCGAGGCTTCTGAACCACCCAAGGAGAGAACGACAGCACGTCGATGGTGTTGTGCGTCTGGTCAAACTCATACAACCGCATCTGGCCATTACCCCCCTGGTAGGCCATCTGGTAGTCCACCACCATCTCCTCGACCACGTTGCCGAAGTCGTTCGTCTTGGTGAGCCGCGCCGCGCCGTGGTGGTGGCCATTGAGCGTCATGAAGATCTGGTCGTTGTCGCGGATCAGCTTGGCCCACAGCATCTGGCCGTAGGGCGTCTCCATCGGCGACACGGCGTCGGTGGCGATGTTGAGCAGCTGGTGGTTGACCAGGATGACCGGCAGCGTTGGATGGTCGCTGATCACCTTGCGGGCCCAGGCGATGCCGTCGTCCGACACGCGCCACGACAGCGACAACACCATGAACTGCTGCTGCTCGGCAGTGAACACGTGGTACTCATGAAAGCCGCTCGGATCGCGCCCGCCGAAGGTCGACTGCTGCTTGGCACGGCTGGTGCCGAACCACTGCAGATAGGGCTCCTTCACCAGCGTTCGCTGCGCATCGGTGCCGCTGGCTTGCGACGAGGCATCCACGTAGTCACGGTCGTCCAGGACATCATGGTTGCCCGCCAGGATGGAGTACGGCAGCTTGGCGGCTTCGAGCACGCGCATCGCCTGGTCGGCGACCTTCCACTGGTCCGGCTTGCTCACCTGGTCCACCACATCACCCAGGTGAACCAGGAAGGGAATGTTCAGCTCGCGAGCGTTGGCCGCAGCCCAGCTGGTCTGGGCCATGAAGGGCTCGCTGCCGAACTTGCGGCTGAACTGGGTGTTTTCTGCCGAGGTGGCGTAGCGCGAATAAAACTGCGTGTCTGGCAGCACCGCCAGAGCAAAGCGTGACCCCAGTGCCGCATCTGCAGACGGGGCCGACGCAGGGTCTTCGCTACCGCCTCCGCACCCTGCCAGCAATGCTGCCGAGCCTGTGGGCAGCAACGCGGCCAACCCGCCGCGCAGCAACCCTCTGCGGGTGGCGGGCCAGCCGGAAATCACGGCGGAAGTTGTGGCGGACGTCGCGGCCGAAGAAGCGGTGGGAGCGGCAGAGGGAGGGGGCACAACAAGGGTGTTGCGCTCAGTGGTATCTGAAGTCATGGTGTTGCCTGGTAGGAGCGCCGGAGCGAATGAAAACCAGCGGCCTGGGTTCGACACGCTGTCCGGGAGGCAAGATAAAAATTCGGAATGACGGGTCCGTGACAACACCGGCCCTGCGCTGACAGCGCAAGAAAATCAGCGCCTTGTGCTTTTTCTGCCGGTGAAATCGATTGGTTTCACCATTGCCTCAACGCCCGGTGCGACGCATCCCATGCACCGCGCCATGCCCCGGCGATCTGGGCTCCGCGTCCACCATCCGGCCCGTTACGGCTGCAGCGCCTGCCGCCGCGCCAGCTGCGTGACGCCGCCATAGCCCCAGTCCTGCGCCGGGAGCTCGCGCACCACGACGTAGCTCGCAGGGGCCAGCGCAGCGTCGGGTGCGGCCAGCTGCTGCTGCAGCTCGGCAAAAGCCGCGGCGATGAAGGCGGCCTTTTCCGCGGGTGTGTTGGTGCCCTCGGTGATGCTGATCTCGAGGTACGCCGTGGGCTCTGCCACGGCCTCTGCGCCGATCCACCATTGGCTTGGCGGCAGGTGCTCGATCACCACGGCGGTGACCTCGCGGCGCTTGCCCAACTGCTGCGCGGTGATGTCGGTCAATGCGCGGGCCAGAGCGTGGCTGCGCTCCGAGGTGGGTGGGGGCGACACTTTGAGCAAGAGAGTGGGCATGGTCAGTTCCTGGGGTTGGTTGGGTTGACTTGGTGACCTGATTGACTCGTGAGCGGGCGTTACGAATGCGTGCCTTTCAGTCGTGCTTGCAGGGTCCGATGGACTGTAGGCAAGCCCCCGCCCCGCGGAAACGGCATGCCGGGCAACAGCGTTTTGCGCCCGCTGCAAAGCCCCGTGGCCACACCTGCCGCCGTTACCATTGCCCGATGCGCGACCTCCGCCTTGAAGACCTGCACCTGTTCGCCCGCGTGGCGGACCTGGGCTCGCTGTCGGCCGCGGCGCGAGAGCGCAACGTGCCGGTGAGCCAGGTCTCCCGCACGCTGGCGCGCACCGAGCAGGCGGCTGGCGCACGGCTGGTGCACCGCACCACCCACGGCCTCACGCTCACGGCCGAGGGGCTCACCTTTCTGGACTACTGCCGGCGCATCACCGGCACGCTGGACGAGCTGGAGGGCGAGTTCGCCCACCAGAGCGGCCAGCCCAGCGGCTGGGTGCGCGTGGCGGCCAGCTCGGTGGTGGCCGAGCACCTCTTGATCCCCAGCTTCGAGAGCCTGCAGCAGGCGCACCCGCAGTTGCGCGTGGAGCTGGTGGTGGACGACCGCATCGCCGACATGGCGCAGGGCGGCATCGACATCGCGATCCGCACTGGCGCGCCGCCCACCGACACGGTGGTGGCCCGCCCGCTGGGCACGCTGGCGCGGCGCCTGTACGCCACGCCCGGCTACCTGCTGGCGCACGGCACGCCGCAGCACCCCGACGACCTGCACCAGCACCGGCTCATCACCAACACCGCCGTGGCAATGCTCAACCGCTGGCCGTTCGTGGTGGAGGGCCAGCCGCGTGCGGTGGCGGCCGAGGGCCACTGGCGCTCGGGCAGCACCAGCATCACCGCCCGCATGGCACTGCAGGGCCTGGGCATTGCGCGCCTGGCCACCGTGGTGGCCGAGCCGCTGGTGCGCCAGGGCCTGCTTGCACCCGTGCTGGCCGCGTGGGTGGACCCAGAGCCCAGCCCCATCCACGCCGTCACGCTCACCCGCCGGCACCGCCTGCCCAAGATCCAGGCGTGCATCGACCACTGGGCGCAGTGGTTCACCCAACAGGAAAGCGCTTCGTGACACGTCCATTTGCCCTACCCCTGACTGCCCACCTGCGCCATGGGTGAGTTCGACCTGATCGCCCGTTACTTCACGCGCCCCGTGCGCCCCGATGGCGCTGCCGTGCTGGGCGTGGGCGACGACTGCGCGCTGCTGGCGCCCGCGCCCGGCATGCAGCTGGCCGTCTCCAGCGACATGCTGGTGGAGGGCCGCCACTTCTTTGCCGACGTGGACCCCGAGGCGCTGGGCCACAAGGCGCTGGCGGTGAACCTGTCGGACCTGGCGGCCTGCGGCGCGCGGCCGCTGGCCTTCACGCTGGCGCTGTCGCTGCCGCGGGTGGACGAACCCTGGCTGGCCGGCTTCTCGCGCGGGATGTGGCAGCTGGCCGACGCGCACGGCTGCGAGCTGGTGGGCGGCGACACCACGCAGGGCCCGCTCAATATCTGCATCACCGTGTTTGGCGAGGTACCCCCGCGCCAGGCCCTGCTGCGCAGCGGCGCGCGGCCCGGCGACGACCTGTATGTGAGCGGCACGCTGGGCGATGCGCGGCTGGCGCTGGAGGCGCTGCTGGGCCACATCACGCTACCCGCCGACGTGCTGGCCCGCGCCCGCCAGCGGCTGGAGCGCCCCACACCACGCGTGGCCCTGGGCCTGCAACTGCGCGGCGTGGCCAGCAGTGCGATGGACCTGAGCGACGGGCTGGTGGGCGACGTGTCGCACATCCTCAAGGCCTCCGGCGTGGGGGCGGTGATCGATGTGGAAATTACTACCAATTTGATAGCTGCTAGCGCTTACCTATCCAGCGGTAGCGGCCATTTTGATGCTGAATTGATGCGTCGCTGCGTCCTGTCGGGCGGCGACGACTACGAGCTGGCCTTCACCGCCCCGCCTGCGCAGCGCGGTGCTGTGGCCGCTGCGGCCGCGGCCAGCGGTACAGCGGTGACGCGCATAGGCACGGTAGTAGCAGAGCCGGGCCTGCGCCTGGTGGATGGCCAGGGGCAGCCGGTGGAAAACCGGTATGCGTCGTTCGACCACTTCGGGTAAAGGGCGCGGCAATCGCACATCTGCCAAGGGGGGCAGCACCTAAAAATATTTGCCAACGCATGAATCCTTTGTCGAATCCGGCGGCTCTTGGTGGGTGAGGCATGCAGTGACTGCGCCTCGCTGTCCATCCATCCCCACCGATCCCAAGGAGTTTTTCACCATGCTGTACCGCAAGAACATCACCCGCCCCGAAAGCCTGCTGCGCATCGTCGGCGGCATCGCCCTCGTCGCTGTGGGCCTGTGGTGGCAGGGCGCGTCGCCCCTGGGCCTGGTGCTGGCCGCATCGGGCGTGGGCAGCGTGCTCAGTGGCGCGTTCGGCTACTGCCCCGCCTGCGCGCTGGTCGGCCGCAGGCCGGTGGAGTGAACCGACGCCCCCCCAAGTCGCTTCAAACTGAGACTACCCATCCATGCCACTCCCCACGCTCGCCCAATTGCTGCCCGCCGCCCGCAATGGCGACGCGCGGGCCATGGAGCAACTGCTGGCCCTGGCGCGCCCGGACATCCGCCGCTACGCGCTGCGCCACTGCGCGGCCACCACGGCCACCGACGACGTGGTGCAGGAGGCGCTGATCATCGTGTACCGCCGCGTGGGCGCGCTGCGCGAGGTGGCGGCCTTTGGCGGGTGGGTGGTGCGCATCGTGCAGCGCCTGTGCATGCGCCCGGTGCTGGGCTGGCTCCAGGGCGAGCCGCTGGCGCAGGTGGAAGACAACCTGGCCTGGTCGCACAGGCCCGACCACGAACTGCGCCACGACCTGGCCCTGGCCATCGACTCGCTGCCGCCCATCTACCGCGATGCGCTGCTGATGCGCGACTTCGAGGAGCTGACCATCGAAGAGATGGCGGAGCGCCTGGGCACCACGCGCGAGGCGGCCAAGAGCCGGCTGCACCGCGCGCGCAGCCTGGTGCGCGAATACCTAGTGCGCTGACGGGGCCGGTCCAAACGTCGATACGACGACCAACGACGTTCGACGGTGTGCCAAGGGCCTGGCCCGCACGCCAGTGGCCCCGTTGCCCGGACCCCTGCTCCCGTCAGCCCGCCAAACACTTCACTCGGGCTGCAAGCCGATCTTGCGCACCACCGCGCCCCAGTGGCCCACCTCATCGCGCATGAAAGACCGCAGCTCATCGCGCGTGGAGCCCTTGAGGTCGATGCCCAGCGTGGTGAGCCGCTCGCGCGTGGCGGGGTGCTCCAGCGCGGCGATGGCCTCCTTGCGCAGCCGCTCGATCACCTCGATGGGCGTGGTGGCCGGTGCCACCAGGGCCCACCACTGGTTGAACTGCATGCCGCTCAGCCCCGCTTCGCGCGCGGTGGGCACCTGCGGCATGGACGCCAGGCGCGCGGGCCCGGTGGTCATCAGCACCGATATCTTGCCCGCCGACAGCAGCGCCGCGCCGCTGGCCAGCGTGGCGAAGTGGCCCGCCACCTGCTCGGCCGCCACGTCGGTGAGCGCCGGTGCCGAGCCGCGGTACGGGATGGCGTTGACCTTGATGCCGCCCGCGCTGGCGAACAGCTCGGACGACAGGTGGCTGATGGAGCCGTTGCCGCTGTGGGCCAGCGCCACCGGCGTGGCGCTGGCGCGCGCGTCCTTCAAAAAGCCTTTGATGTCGCCCGCCTTGTACTTGCTGCCATTGACGAACAGCAGCAGCGGCGAGGTGCCGACCATCGAGATCGGCGTGAAGTCCTTGAGCAGGTCGTACGGCAACTTGGCCGTCACAGCGGGCGCAATGGCGTGCGGCAGCTCGACGATGGCGATGGTGTAGCCGTCGGGCGCTGCCTTGGCCGCCGCTTCGGTGCCGATGCGCCCGGACGCGCCCGAGCGGTTGTCCACGATGACGCTTTGCCCCAACGACTCGCCCATGCGCTGCGCGATGGCGCGGGCAATGGCGTCGGTGCTGCCGCCCGGTGCCCACGGCACGATCAGGCGCACCGGCTTGTCAGGGTAGGCGGCCAGGGCGCTGCTGGCGCCCACAAGGCAGGCGCAGGCCACCAGCAGCGCGCGGCGAAACAGTCGGGTCATGGAGAGGTCCTTGGTAACGGGCGAGAAAAAAGATTGGCGGTAGGGGTCGGTTGCAACCCGCGCGCTCAGGCGTCGCGGTCGCCCTTGGCGGTGAGCAGCAGCAGCACGTGGTCTGCGGGCGCAATGCGGCCCTGCTGGCGCAGCTGCGCGGCCGCGCCCACGCAGGCGCCCGCGCACAGCTCCACCCACAGGCCCTGGGCGCCCAGCTCGGCGGTGCCCCGGGCCGCATCGGCGTCGCCCACCACCACGGCGCCGCCGCCCGAGCGCTGCACCGCGATCTGCTGCTGCAGGGTGACGGTGCCGCCCGCCGTGGAGAACTGTGCGGTGCTGCCGCTGAAGTCGCCCTGCGCCGGCGCGCCAGCCAGCACCTGGCTCAGCCGCGCGAAAGGCTCCACCGCCCACAGGCGAGGCATGCGCGCGATGAGGCCGGCCGCCAGCAGGTCGCGCAGGCCGCTGTACATGCCCCACAGCAGGTCGCCGCGCGCCGTGGGCACGATCACGTGGTCGGGCACGCAGCCGTCGGCCACGCACTCCAGCGCCACGGCGCGGTAGCCCTCCACACCAAAGGCCGGGCTGCCCACGGCGGGCACGTTGTAGTTGGTGAGCGCAAACGCGCCCTCCTCCTGCACCTTGCGGCGCACATGGGCCCAGCGGCCCGGCCCCGGGTCGAAGGCCACGCGGCGAGCCCCCAGGTGGTGCAAGGCGCGGGCGAAAGACTCGGGCATGTCGCGGTAGGTGGCGACTTCGCAGGGCAAGCCTGCCGCAGCGCAGTACGCCGCGGCCGACACCGCCGCGTTGCCGCTGGAGGCCAGCACCACCTGCCGTGCGCCCACGGCCAGGGCGCGTGCCACGGCCTGGGCCGACATGCGGTCCTTGTGCGATCCGGTGGGGTTCATGCCCTCGTGCTTGGCCGTCAGCGTGTGGATGCCCAGGGACCGGGCCAGCCGCGGCAGGGCCAGGCAGGGCGTGCGGCCCTCGCCCAGCGACACGCCGTGGGTGTAGGGCAACCAGTCGCCCCAGCTATAACCCGACGTGCTGGGTGCCAGCGTGCGCGGCAGCTCGCTGTAGACCGCCTCCACGCTCGAAGGCGTGCCGTTGGCAGCGCAGGCGGGGCAGCCTGTCGGCATGTCCTGCAGCGGGTACTGCGCGCCGCAATGGATGCAGCGCAGCGCCTGCAGACGGGCGTTCTGGCGGATGCCGGCGGGTTCTTGCCAAGGTGCTCGGCCGGGTGCCGCACCGAAGGGTATCGCGCCAAAAAGCGTATCGGAATTCATGCCTGCATCGTAGTCAGGCACCCACCCCGACGGTACCATGCGGCAGCTGTTTCCATTAAGCCAAACTTATATGCCGAGCCTGCCCCCACCCGATGCCAAAGACGTCAGCGCGCGCCAGATCGAGGTGTTTCGCATGGTCATGCGGCTAGGCTCGGCCAACCGGGCGGCGGCGGCGCTGCACGTGAGCCAGCCTGCCGTCACGCAGCTGCTGCAGCAACTGGAGGTGCGCGCGCAGCTCACGCTGTTCGACCGGCCCAAGGGGCGCCTGGTGCCCACGCCCGAGGCCCATGCGCTGATGGACGAAGTCGAGCGCGTGTACGAAGGCCTGGAGGCCGTGCAGCGCAAGATCGTCGCACTGCAGTCGCTGGAGGACACGGTGCTGCGCATCGGCAGCCTGCACGCGATGGCCGCGAGCATCATGCCGGGGGCGCTGGCCGAGTTTCAGCGCCTCTATCCGCGCACGCGCTGCCTGCTCATGGTCGACAGCTCCAAGGTGCTGCGCGAGGCGCTGTTCCAGGGCGCGGTGGACCTGGCGTTTCTGGGCGACGAGGCCGACACCAGCGGCCTGGTGTCCTCTGCGTTCTACGAGCTGCCTGCCGTGTGCGCCCTGCCCGCCGCCCACCCGCTGGCGCGCAAGGCAGTGCTTGAGCTGGCCGACCTGCGCGATGCGCCCTTGATAGGCCTGTCGGCCACCGACCCCGCGCAGCAGCGGCTCGAAAAGCTTTTTGCCGGTGCAGGCATCACACCGCGCTTTGTGATCGAGACGCCCTACAGCGCCACCCAGTGCGCCCTGGTGCTGGCGGGCGCAGGGCTGGCGGTGACCAACCCGATGGTGGCCGCCGAGCACGCGGCGTTGGGCCTGCGCAGCGTGCCGCTGGCGAGCGAGGGCGTTTTCTTTCGGGCGCTGCTGGCCTTCAAGCCGCGCCAGGCCCAGTCGCGTGCGGTGCAGGAGTTCGTGGCCCTGTGCCGGCGCCGGCTGGCACGGTGAGTCGTGGGTGCGATGGCGCCGGGCACAGCACCTGACAGCATTTGACAGCGCGAGTCAGCGGGTCAGCGCTGAACTGCGCCCTGTCGGTCTCGTCCATGGCTTTGCGGCTGTGCATTGTTAACTTCATCATCTGACGTCATACAAATAATCACAAATTTTCTAGCGGCCTGACGCGGCCTGCCAGCACATTCTGCGGCGCTCATTCAGCATCCGTTAAGATCGTTTGAAAAATCCGAAGGCCCGTTATTTCATGCGGGTTTCACGGCTTTTTACCTTGTACCCCACGGCACTCTCGCGCCCGATTCTCTAGCGGCAAGTATGTCTGACCGATTGGGGTTAACGCCAGTTTCAGCATGAAATCACACGCCCAAAATCCGCGCAAGTTGTACGACGTCATTTGTCATGACGCAGCACAACCCGGGCCCCACCGCATGCAGGGCAGCAGGCGTGCCTGCCTTGTGGCCCTGTCCCAGAACCTTGCCATCCAACGAGGAGACATTCCATGCTGACCATGAAGCGCCGAGACTTCACCCTGACGGCCCTGGCCCCCCTGCTGCTGAGCGCATGCGGCGGCGGTAGCGATAATTCCGCCCCCACCTTCCCGCCCGGCCCCAAGGCCGACGCGGCCGATGCCCTGAAGCGGGCCACGCACTACATGGACGACACCGTGTCCTACCAGGGCGGCTACGTGTGGTCGTACTCGCCGGACCTGAAGCAGACCTTCGGCGAGATGGAGGCCTACCGCACCATGTGCTGGATCCAGCCACCGGGCACGCCGTCGGTGGGCCATGTGTACCTGGACGCCTACCATGCCACCGGCGACGAGCGCCACTGGCGCGCGGCCGAGCGCACCGCCACGGCCATCATGGCCGCGCAGCACAGCTCGGGCGGATGGAACTACATCCACGACTTCGCGGGCGAGGCGTCGCTGAAAAAGTGGTACGACACCATCGGCAAGAACGGCTGGCGGCTCGAAGAGTTCCAGCACTACTACGGCAACGCCACATTCGACGACGCGGGCACCGCCGTGGCATCGCAGTTCCTGCTGCGCATGTACCTCGAAAACCGCGACGCCCGCTACCTGCCGGCCGTGCAAAAGGCCATCGACTTCGTGCTCAACGCGCAGTTCGGCTCCGAATACGGCGTGGCCAACGGCGGCTGGCCGCAGCGGTTTCCGCACTTCCCCGGGGCGATCAGCAGCATGCCGCTGCCCAACGCGTCGCAGCTGCCCGCCGGTGCCAAGGCCGGCATGGACGACGGCGACTACACGCTGCACGTCACCTTCAACGACGACGTGATGGGCGAGAAAGATC
>Ga0209023_10003659_pt1 | contig 18140 bp, 15 predicted proteins | sample LakOneMetagenome_FD_187468 | JGI IMG/M metagenome (GOLD analysis project Ga0209023, IMG submission 187468) | Freshwater and sediment microbial communities from Lake Erie, Canada (SPAdes) (version 2) | ecosystem: Environmental > Aquatic > Freshwater > Lentic | place: Lake Erie, Canada... | reverse complement strand
ATGACCGACGCGGGTCTGCTGGTGGTGACGGAGGCCCTGTTCGATACGATCCGGCTGGGGCAGGCACTTCTCGTGCAGGCGGCCGGTGAACTGCAGGACCGGTTCGAACACGATTCGGGGCCGAGCAGCATCTCGGTTCGCACCGGCAACCGAAACGCCGCTACCGCCCTGACTGACATCGGTCGGATCTCACTGGCGGAGGCCGGGCGATTGTGCCGGGTAGGCACGGCCACTCGGCCCCGCACGAGCCTGATCGGCGAACCATTGCCGCCGGAATACCCAACAGTTGCCGCCGCCCTGAATACCGGGCTGCTGCCGGTGGATTCCGCGCTGTACATCACCACCAATCTCGGCCAGGCGGCCCCGCGGGCCACCACCGAGGACCTGGTCATGGCGGAAACGGAGCTGGTGCAGTTCGCGGGAGAGAATCCGGTGGATTCGGTGCGGAAGCTGAGCGTGCGGTACCGAGACGCCCTCGATGTGGACGGCATCGAACCCCGCGAAGCGGTCCTTGTGTCTCGCAGGGCGCTTACGAGGTTGGTGCAACCGAACGGGATGAAGCGCTACATCCTCGACGCCGACCCGGTGTCAGCAGCATTCTTCGATACCGCCATCGACGCCCTCGTCGGCGCCGAGCTCCGAAAGCCCCGGTTCGAAGCCACCGGCGACGGGGACGACTGCGATCCTCTGGACGACGCCCGAACCATCCAACAGATGGGCTTCGATGCCTTCGTCGACATCGTGCGGCACGGCCTCTCCTGCACCCAAGGGCTCGGGTCCCTCGATCACACCACGGTGATCGTTCGAATGACCCTCGAATCCCTGCAAACCGGGCTCGGCGAAGCGCAACTGGACGGCATCGAACAACCCATCTCCGCCGCCACCGCCCGCAACATGGCCGCCGACGCCCACATCATCCCCATGGTGCTCGGGGGCAACAGTGAAATCCTCGACTTCGGCCTGGGCAAACGACTGTTCACACGGGCGCAAAAGCTGGCATTGACCGAAAGGGACGGTGGGTGCGCGACGGCGGGCTGTAACCGGCCGCCCAGCTATACCGAAGCGCACCACATCCTCTGGTACAAAGCGCACGACGGCCCCACCAATCTGTCCAACGGCGTGATGCTCTGCAGTGCGTGCCACCATCGGATCCACCGCGACGGCTGGGACATCCTGGTCAAAGACAACGTGGTCTACTTCCTCCCACCCGCAACTGTCGATCCTAGGAGAAGACCGCGCCGAGGCGGACGACCACCCGTACCCACCCCGAAAGGCCACGGCGGACCGCGCTACACACGCCAGTAGCCACCCGGCGGCAGCCGAATAGGCCGGCCGCCGCCAGGTCCCCCGCGACCGCGGTTCAGCCCCCGGACTCAGCGGCTCTGTTTGGCGCAGCGAATGCCCCCGCAGCCCGTTACAAGGCCAGAGCCGGCTCTCCCAGTGCGCGCATGACCGCGTACAGGTCGGACTTTCCCTCGAAGCCGATCCCCGGCAGGCCCGGCATCGTGATGAAGCCGTTCCGCACCTCGCACCCGTCGGGAAAGCCGCCGAAAGGCTGGAACAGGTCCGGATAGCTCTCGTTGCCACCCAGGCCAAGGCCGGCGGCAATATTCAGCGACATCTGGTGCCCGCCGTGCGGGATGCACCGCGAGCGGGACCATCCGTTGTACTCCAGCATGTCCACGGTACGCAGGTACTCCACGAGGCCGTAGCTCAGCGCGCAGTCGAACTGCAGCCAGTCAATCTCGGGCCTGAGTCCGCCGTAGCGGATGAGGTTACGGGCATCCTGCATGGAGAAGAGATTCTCGCCAGTGGAGATCGGTTTGGCATAGGCGGCAGCGACGGCCGCCTGCGCCTCGAAGTCCAACGGATCCACCGGCTCCTCGTACCAAAACAGGTCATACTGCGAGAGCGCCTGAGCGTACGCCACAGCGGTGGCCTGGTCGAAACGACCGTTGGCATCCACGGCAAGGCGTTGGTGTGGTTCAAGCATGCCGAGCACCGCTTCGATGCGCCGGAGGTCTTCGGCCAGCGGGGCTCCGCCGATCTTGGCCTTCACCACGGTGTAGCCGCGGTCGAAGTAGCTGTGCATTTCATCGATCAGGCCGGTGATGTTGCGCCCCGGCTGGTAGTAGCCGCCAGCGGCGTAGACAAAGACCTCGCGATTGGGCGTTCCGGTTCCGAAGCGGTCGGCCAGCAGCTGGAACAACGGTTTTTCTTCGATCTTCGCCACGGCGTCCCAGACAGCCATGTCCACCGCGCCAACGGCGACGGAGCGTTCACCGTGCCCGCCGGGTTTTTCGTTGCGCATCATGGTGTTCCAGATGCGTTCAGGGTCGAAGTTCTCGCGCATCGGGTCGAGCAGGTCTGCGGGGTCGGCCTCCAGCAGTCGCGGCGCGATGCGTTCGCGAATGATGGCGCCCTGCCCGTAACGACCGTTGGAGTTGAAACCGTAGCCCACCACCGGGCGGCCGTCGCGGATGACGTCGGTCACGACGGCCACCACGCTCAGGGTCATCTTGCTGAAGTCGATGAAAGCGTTGCGAATCGGCGAGCTGATCGGCATCGTCTCTTCGCGCACGTCGACGATTCTCATCGCACCAGCGCCTCAGCGGTCACAAACGCGAAGGACTCGGCGAGCGCATCCGAGACCTCTTCGGTGGTGGAACGTCCGCCGAGATCGGGGGTGCGCACATCCGTTTCGAGCAGCACGTGGCCCATGGTGTCCACGAGCGCCGCACCGGCCTCGGGGTGGCCGAGGTGGTCGAGCATCATCGATGCTGCCCACACCTGGCCGAGCGGGTTGGCCTTGCCCTGACCGGCGATGTCCGGCGCCGACCCGTGCACGGGTTCGAACATCGAGGGGAACTCCCCCTCGGGGTTGAGATTGGCCGAGGGGGCGATGCCGATGCTGCCGATGATGGCCGCGCCGAGATCGGTGAGGATGTCGCCGAACAGATTCGATGCCACCACCACGTCAAAGCGGCCGGGGTCCAGCACAAACAGGGCGGCAAGGGCATCGATGTGGTACTCCGAAATCTCCAGCTGCGGATGCTGCTGCCCGAGTTCGCGCAGGATCTCGTCCCAGAACGGCATGGTGTGGATGATTCCGTTGGACTTGGTGGCACTGGCCAACCGTCCCGCACGCTGTTCGGCGAGGTTGATGGCGTAGTTCATGGCCCGAGTCACCCCGAAGCGGGTGAAGATCGATTCCTGGATGGCGACCTCCTGCGGCAAGCCGCGATAGAGCCGCCCGCCACTCTCCGAGTACTCGCCCTCGTTGTTCTCGCGCACGACCTGAAAGTCGATTCCTCCAGCCGGCACCTTGCGGAGCGGACTTTCGATGCCCGGAAGCAGTTTGATCGGCCGCAGGTTGATGTATTGCTGGAAGGCGCGGCGAATCGGAATCAGCAGCCCCCAGAGGGAGACGTGGTCGGGCACGCCGGGAAACCCGACCGCGCCGAGCAGGATCTGGTCACATTCCGCGAGCTGTTCGATCCCGTCGGCCGGCATCATGGCACCCGTGCGCGCGTAGTACTCACAACTCCAGTCGAACTGCTGCCAGTCGAAAGCGAACCCGAACCGGTGTCCGGCCAGCTCGAGGAGGCGCTGTGCCGGGGGCATCACCTCGGTGCCGATTCCGTCGCCGGGGATGACGGCAATGCGGTGGGTGGGAATGGTCATGGGGCAGCCTCCCGGCGTCTCGGTTGGTGTCGAGTCAATCCCGGGCGACCCCCGCCTGTCCAAGACCGGAAGCCGATCAGTCCAATAGGTTTTGCCTATAGATCTAGATCAGCGGCATATTCCCGAGCCACGGCAACGAAGGCGTGTGCAGCCGGGGTGAGCGTGTGCCCTTCGCGCAGCGCGAGAGAGACCTGCAGCGTGACGACGGGCGCGAGGTGCATCACGGCGGCGCCGGAGCGTCGGGCGAAGGTGCTCCACGCGGCCGGCATCACTGCGAGCCCGCCACCGGCAAGCACGAGCGGAAGAATCGCCGCACGGTGTTCGACCTCAACGGCCAGGTCGACCGGCACGCCGGAATCGATGATCTCGTCGACCACCCGCCGCATCACGCTGCCGACCGGTGACACGATCAGGCGCTGGCCGGCGAGGGCGCTGCGGTCCACGGTTTCATAATCGTGGAACGGATGCCCCGCCACTCCCACCAGCACCATCTCCTGGTCTTCGAGGCGCTCCAGCAGCACTCCCTGCGTGGGAAGGAAAGGTGCGGCGCCGAGCAGCCCGACTTCACACTCGCCACTGGCGACCATGTCGGTCGTCTCCGATCCGGAGAACGAGGCCCGAGCCCGGATGGTGACCCCGGGAAAGCGCCGACCGAAATCGAGTGCGATGGTACTGAACGGTTCCACAGCCTGGGAGGGCATCAGTGCGAGGTCGACGTGACCCGACAGGCGACCCTTGAGCGACTGCGCCGTCGCAGTGACGGCCTCGAGGCCGCGCACTGCTCGGCGCGCCGGTTCGATCAGGGCGGCGCCCGGTTCACTCACCGTCACGGTGCGACCGATGCGGTGGAACAGCTCCACACCAAGTTCGCGCTCAAGCGCGGCGATCGCCTGCGAGATGGACGGCTGGGCCACACGCAGGTGCGTGGCGGCACGTCCGAACCCGCCGTGGTCCACGACACCCAGAAAATACCGCAAGTGCCGAATGTCCATGTACTCCCCCTCGGCGACTGTGCCGATTCCAGTGTATAAAAAGTCAGGCATCCGCTGTCTCCGGCCACCCGGAAACGAGCCATGCTGGTGTTACTCTGTCATAAAGTATGTTGTCTGACACAATGACGGGATGATCTGGTGGCTGACCTTCGAATCGTGCGCTCACGTCCAATCTTCGAGCAGATCGCCGATCGCCTGCGCGATGCGATCCGGGACGGACAGTTCCAGCCCGGCGAGCACCTCGTTGAAGGCAACCTCTGCGAGCTGACCGGCGCCTCGCGCCCGTCCGTGCGGGAGGCCCTGCGCAAGCTGGAGACCCAAGGACTGGTCGAGAACAACGGCCGTCGCGGTCTGCGGGTCACAGTCACCTCGCAAGATGAAGCCCAACAGATCTATGCCGTGCGAAGCGCCCTCGAGGGGCTTGCCGCCCGCCTCTTCGCCCGCACCGCCACTCTCGAACAGCGCGACGCCCTCGCCGCGACGGTCACGGAAATCGAAGCCGCCGGAGACGACGTGGCAGCCCTCCTCGTGGCCAAGCGGCACTTCTACGAAGTCTTCCTGCTCGGAGCAGGCAACATGTACGTGGATGAAATGCTCAGCCTGGTGCGCGCCCGAATCTGGCCGATGCGCTCCAAGTCACTCACGAAACCGGGCCGTCCCGCTGAATCCCTCCGAGAAGTGCAGGCGCTCCTCGCGGCCGTCCAGGCCGGCGACGAGGCCGCAGCCGAACAGGCCATGATGACTCACATCCGAAACGCGGCCCAGGCCCTGTACGACCAGGAAATGGCCGAGGCGGAGCTTTCGCCCCTCCCCGCACCCACGGTCGCGAACCTGCGGCTCTAGCCAGGTCCTCGGGCGGGAACCGGTCGCGAACCGGCCGCTCACCGACGCTGCCGCCCCGCACCAATCAGTGCGGAGCGGCAGCAGGGAACGGGTGGGGAACCGCCTACCGAGTTGTCACCGGCACTCGGGCGAGGGCGAACACGCCCTCCAGGTCAGCCGCGGTGTCAATGCGCTCGAGCACATCCCAGAGTTCCGCGGCGGCGTCACCGATCACGGGCTCCGCCACGGTCAGGAATTTGCCGCGCAGCTGGTGACCCGTCAGCGGAGAATCGACGCTGCCCACGGCATGCACGACCTCCTCCACAAGGCTCGACCCGTCCACGAGCACAACCTCCACGCGACAGGCATCCCGCGGCATTGACGCGTCGAGGGTCACCGTGACTTTCTTGCGTACCCCCGCCGTGGCCCCGTCGCGCGCACGAGCGTCGCTGTATTGCACGGGCCCGGCTGCCCCGTCCATCAGGCCCACCGCGAAGCAGTGATAGACGGAGAACTTGCTCAGCAGACCGTCGGCGGGGTCGGCGACCCCCATCACGTCCAGGACGATCGGGTTGACCACCACCGCCACGGACACGAGCTGGTCGGCTTCGATCCCTCGTCGGCGCAACCCGACCCCCGCATCGATGACCGGGTGACTCACGATGCCGCACGCATACGGCTTGAACGCCACCTGGGCCGTCTCCCACACCGATCCCAGATCTGCCACGATCTCACCGAGGTCGGCCGCTGCCGACATCAGCGCAGCCATTCCCCGACGACCTTCAATCGGGGCGGCCGGGCCGGTGAAACCATCTCTGGCCAGGTAGGCGGCTTCCACGCCGTCGTAGGCCGCCTTGCCCGGGTGCAGCGCCTTGGTCATCGAGCCGAGTTGCTCCGTGTGCCCCTGCGCCTGAGTGGATGCGACGGAGATCGCGTGGGTCATCTGCGCGGCCGTCAGACCGAGCAGATGACCGGCCGCCACGACAGCGCCGAGATGCCCCATCGTGCCCGTCACATGCCAGCCCCGGTTGAAATGTGCCGCACCGAGCCCGTTCCCCACCCGCGCCGACACCTCGGTGCCGGCCACAATCGCGGTCAACACCTGTTGTCCGGTGCTCCGTTCCTGTTGCGCGACCGCCAACACGGCGGCGACGATCGGTGCACCCGGATGTAACACTGTGCGCAGGTGGGTGTCATCGAAATCCTCGACATGGATGGCTATTCCGGTGACGAGGGCCGCCCAAGCGACCGGCAAGGATTCCTCCCGACCGAGCACCGCGCTGTGGCCGTGCAGTCCGAGGTCATCGAGCGCGCCGATCGTTCTCTGCACGGAATCGTGATCGGACGCGCCGATGGCGAGACCGATGGCGTTCCCCAGAATACGGCGGGCACCCTGCCGCGCCGGCTCGGGGATGTCCGTCCACTGCAGGTCCGCGGCAAAAGTCGCGAGGTGGTCACTGAGCCCTGGTGCGGTCGTCATTTGTTCTCCTCCGTCAAAGTGGCAATCAGGTCCTGGCAGGATGCTGCGGTCGGCAGATCGCGCACGGCCCGAATGATGGTCGCAGCGGTGCGCGGTGCGTTGCGCATGATCAGCCCGCGCACCTTGTCGTCGAGCTCGTCTTCCGTCAGTGGACGCCCGAGGCTGCCGCGCGCATGCACCACCCGGTGTTCCAGCGTGGTCCCGTCGTTCAGGTCCACCTGCAGAAACGCGGCGTCCCGGTCGATGGTGGCGTCGGTGATCAGTTCGCACTTGGCCCGCAGCGTCACCAGATCGGGCTGGACAACGCGTTCGTCGTCGTATTGGTCGAGTCCCACCTTGCCGTCGAGCAACCCGGCCGCCACGCCGTGCACGGTACTGAACCGCGCAGCCAGGCCCGTCTTCGGATCCCGATTGCCGGTCAGCTCGGACACAAGGGAATGCCCGTAGAGCCGCACGGCGGTGATCTCTTGCGTGCCGACCTGAGCCGACAGTTCTTCGGCGGCCTCGATGCCGGGGTGGGTGACGATTCCGCACGGATACGGCTTGTAGGTGTTGTTGAGGATCTCCCACCGTTCCCCGAACCGGTCGGTGAGGTGGCTGAGGTCGACCTGGTCGGAGAGCACCGCGAAGAATCCCCGGGAACCCTCGAGCGCGGTCGGCGAGCCGGTGAACCCTCGCCGCGCGAGGAACGCGGCGAGCAGCCCGTTGGATCCGGCCTTGCCCGGGTGCAACGGTTTGACCATCGTGCCGAATCCCTCGCGGTGCCCCACGCTGAGGCTCGATGCGATCGCGATTGCGTGGCCGAGTTCGACAGCGTTCAGTCCGAGCAGTCGCCCCACGGTGACGGCGGCACCGATGGCACCGACCGTCCCGGTGATGTGCCAGCCGGCGTCGTAATGCCAGGGCGTCATCGCCAGCGCCACGCGCAGCTGCGCCTCGATGCCGAGGGCCACCGCGTCCACGAAGGCTTCGCCCGTGACATCCGCTCGGGACACGCAGGGATAGGCGGCGGCGAAGACCGCGGCTGCCGGATGCACAACGGTCGCCAAATGCGTGTCGTCGAAGTCGTCGAAGTGCGCCGCCGTGCCGATGGCGAGGGCTGCGTTGACGGGATCACGTCGTTCGGGCCGGCCGGGCAGGGTGACGGAACCGGTCGAGCTCTCCGAATCGCGGTCGAGACCGACGATGATGTCCACGGGCTCGGCGCGAATGGCACCGATGGTGGTTCCCACGACGTTGAGAATGGACCGAACGGACTCGGCCCGCACGCTGGACGGCAGGGGCCGCTCGGCGAGGGCTGTCAATCCTTGGGCAAAGTGTGTGGTGTTCACAGGTGTCTCTTTTCAGATGGGGAATCGTTACTGAGCAGGAGGCGGTCGCCCATCAGGCAGGAACTCGTTCGTCCAAGAACTGCATGATCGCGTCTACCGACGGCGCCTCGGGCAATGCCCAGAGGGCGTCGAGAAACTGCCGCGTCGCTCCGGAGCCCAGAATGGGATCGAGCAGGTCGACGGCCTTGGCATCGACCTCGACGACCGTCATCGGGTCGTCGTAGGTACCGCGAACGGCGGGGACGAAATCGTAGAGGGTGCCCTGGTCCTGGGTACGGATCTGCAGTTCAGCCGAGCGCTGTCCGGAGAGTGCCGGATCGGCGTGCAGCCGGGTCACGGCCATCAGTTTCTTCACGTCCGGCGCCTGCATGCGCGCAGAGTCGTGTGCCATCAGGAAGCTGAAAGCCCCGTCGAGCAGGGTGCCGGCAACGAGGTACTGGCAGTTGATGTCGGGCATCTCGCGGTTGTCCACCACACTCGCCAGGTCGTGCGGCAGAGTGATGTCGATCGACAACACGCCGGCCAGATCGATGTCGTTGGCCTGAATCAGGTTCGTCGCGGCCTGGATGGCGGCCTGGGCCGGTGAGCCGACGGCGAACTTCTTGATGTTGGTGCGAATGATCTCGAATCGTTCGCCGAGGCCGTCAATCAACTGTGACCGGTCCACATGCTTTGAGATCGCATCGAGGAAGTTGGGCTGCTGACTGAAGACGTCGTCGACCCCGTCGCATCCGCTTGCCACGAGGGCGGCGGCACGAACGCCGTCCGAGGCGGGGCGACCCGCAAACACAAACGCCTTCTCCACATGGTTGGTGTCGCGCACCCAGCTGGTCACCCCGGCGGCGCTCTGGGCGGCATAGGAGAGCATGTGCCGCATACCGCGTTCGTCGAGTCGGTAGAGAACGGCGGCCGCCGCTGCCGCGCCGAACAGGCTGACCAGGGCGTGGGTGCTGCGGCCGCTCTTCTTCACGTTGAGTTTGGGCGGCCCGAGAGCGAGCACGATGCGTGTTCCCACGTCGTAGCCCGCTGCGACGGCCCGCACCAGGTCGCTGCCGCTGCGTCCGAGTTGCTGGGCCACCGCCACCGCACTGGGCACGACCCCACAGCCCGGGTGGCTGATCGAGAACGCGTGCGAGTCATCCGTTTCATCGGCGTGTGCCGACATGCCGTTGGCGAGCGCCGCCAGCATGGGAGTGGTCTGAAAGCCGGCACCGACCACGGTTGCGAGGCCCTCGCCGCCCTGGGACCGGGCGAAGCGGATGCCCTGTTCCCCGGGTTCGAGGCGGGCTCCCGAGGTGACGGCGGCCAGTGTGTCGATGATGTGGATCACGGTCTTCTCAACGACCGCGGGCGGCAGGGCGGTGTTGTGTGCCGCAGCGAGGTACGCGGCTAAATTGAGGGTTTCGGGGCTAATCAGGGGCTTCATGTCAAGTCCAATCGGAAGAGGGAAAGAATGGGTAGGTGTAGAGAAAGTCGGTGATGACAAGTCGAGCGTGCGGCGTCGGGCATCAGGTGTAAATTCCGCCGTTGATGCCCAGGACCTGGCCGGTCACGAACCCGGCTCCGTCGGAGCACAGGTAGGAACAGAGTCCGGCTACTTCTTCGGGTCGACCGAGCCGACCGACCGGCACCTCCAGGAGCTGTTGCCGGTAGTGCTCGGTGGCGATGGCCGCATCGCCCAGGGAGGCGCTGCGCTGGGTATCGATCAGGCCCGGCGAGACGGCGTTGGCCGTGACGCCCGACGCCGCGAACTCCAGCGCGGTGGCCTTGGTCAGGCCGATCAGGCCGGCCTTGGCCGCCACGAGTGCCGGTCGGTGTTCGGCACCGCGCTGTCCGCTGACACCGGCGATGTTGACGATGCGCCCCCACGATCGGGCCGTCATTCCCGGGATGACGGCCCGGGTCATCAGGAAGGCTCCGGTCAGTGTGGTGGCGAGTACCTTCTGCCAGTCAGCGAGGCTGGTATCCGGGAGTGCTCCGTGGTGGCGGGCGGCCGCATTGTTCACGAGCACATCGATGCCACCTGTGCGGTTGATCACGTCGGCGGTCATCGACTGCACCGAGGCTTCGTCGGTGATGTCACCGTGCACGCCGAAGGCATCGACGCCGTCTGCCACCAGCACCGCCACCGCCTCGTCGAGCGCGTCGGGTGATCGGGAGGTGATGGCCACCCGAAAACCGTCCGCGCCGAGTCGCCGAGCGATGCCGAGCCCGATGTTGCGGGTTCCACCGGAAATCAGGGCTGTTCTCATCGGTTTTGCGCCTTCTCTGTTGTTGCCTTGTCGCTGGCGGTACCGTCGGCGTCATCGGTGTCGCCGGTGTCGCCGGCGCTCTTCTTCGAGCCCTTCTTCTTACGTCCGCCGAGCGCAAGGTACGCGATCAGCACGGCCAGCAAGACCCAGAGGGTGTTCACCACCGGGGAGTCGAAGAAGTAGAAGAAGCTGTTGTTGCCCAGGGCCAGGGCACGCATCAGGTTCTCTTCCGCGAGCGGGCCGAGAATCATGCCGAGGATCAAGGGAACGACCGGGTAGCCGTGCAGCCTCATCAGGTAGGCGAGCAGCCCGAAGACCACCGCGATTCCCACGTCGAACAGCGACATCCGAGCCGCGAAGGCGCCGGCAAAGCAGACGACCAGCACAACGGGAACGAGGTACGGCAGGGGCACCTTGGCAATCGTGACGAGCGGCGCCGTAAGTGCGATGCCCAGCGGCAGGATCAGCACACTGGCGATGATCATGGCCAGCACCACCGAGTACACCTCGAACGGATGCGTGACCAGCACGCGCGGTCCCGGCTGCACCCCGTTCAGAAAGAAGGCCGCGAGCACAATGGCCATGGTCGCGCTGCCGGGAATGCCCAGGGTGAGCGTGGGTACGAGAGTCGCCGTGGCCACCGCATTGTCACAGGCCTCCGAGGCGATGATGCCCTCTTCGGATCCCTTGCCGTACAGCTCGGGGTTCTTCGAGCGACGCTTGGCGATGCCGTAGCTGAGGAAGTTGGCCACCGCCGTACCGATTCCCGGGATGACACCCAGCAGGATGCCGATGAGGGTCGCCTGGCCTACCGCGGCGGGCCGCACGAACGTGGCCTTGGCTCCTTCGAGGGCATCCTTGATCTGCTTACGTGGACCGCCGAGGTCGTCGGCACCCTCGTCGAGGATCTTGCTGCGCCGGCGGGACGAGATGAGCATGAGCATCTCACTGACCGCGAAGGCGCCGATCAGCGCCGGGATCAGCGCGATGCCGTCGTAGAGCTCGACGGTGTCAAAGGTGAACCGTGACTGGCCGGTGAGTGGGCTGGCGCCGATGGTGGCGATCAGCAAGCCAAGGCATCCGGCCAGCACGCCCTTCCGCACGCTCGGTCCGACCATCGAGGCGGCCGCGCCGAATCCCAGCAGGATCACCACGAACATCTCGCGGGCCCCGAATTGCAGCGCGAGCGTCCCGAGTGGGCTGAGCACGGCGAGCACCAGGATTCCGCTGACGACACCGCCGAGGGTGGAGGCCATTCTGGCGATGCCGATGGCGTAGCCGCCCTTGCCTTTCTTCATCAGCGGGTAGCCGTCCAGGGCGGTGACCGCCGAGCCGCTCTCACCGGGCACGTTGAGCAGGATCGCGGGGATTGCCCCGGCGAATTGGGCACCGGCGTAGATGCTCACGATGAGGATCAGGGACACCTCGAACGGGAGCCCGAGAGCGAACGGCAGCAGGAGTGCGGCGGTGCTGGAGGAGCTGAGTCCCGGCAGAACACCGACGACGAAACCGATGATCAGGCCGAAAATGAGCCACATGATGGACATGGGCTGCAGCACGAGGGCGAGTCCGCCCAGGATGTTCTCAACCATCAGAACAGCAGTCCGCTGGGGAACGGCACCTTGAGAGCGAGCACGAACAGTCCGTACGCGCCGGCGATGAACAGCACCGTGAAGACCGCGACCCGCAGCGGGGAACGGATGCCCAGCAGCACGAGCGTTGCGGCGCACAGCACGGCGGACATGGTCATGAAACCGACCGGTTCCATCAGCACGGCGACGACGAACAGCATCACGGCCATCCACCCCACCTTCGCCCAGTGCACACCGATTCCGTGCTCTCCCTCGATGCCGCGATCGGCCTCGGACTCATCGCTACCGGCGGCGGCCTTGATGGCGCGCTGCCTCGTGACGTACGCCCGGGCATCCTGCACCACCGAGGGTGCGGCGATGGCCAGCAGGATCACGGCGAGCGCGGCCGGGTAGATTCCGTCCCGACCCTGGATCCCCGTGGCCTGACTCAGAACCAGCAGTGCCATCACGACCAGGAGCGAGGGGACGAGCACCCATTGGCCGGCGGCGAGCACACGCGCCGCCTGTTCGGCGTGCACGCGCGGAGCGCCGTCGCCGACCACGCGCAGGCGCCGGCTACTCAGTGAAGACATCAGGGTTCGCCTCAAGCTGTGCCGCGATCTGCTCGCTGGTGACGTTCATCAATTCCTGGAGCTCATCCGGCTGCAGGTTGTCGATCTTGTCGACTTCGCCGAGACTTTCGAGGTTCGTCAGGTACTCGGGGTCTTCGATCGAGGCGTTGAGCGCATCGACCATGGCCTGGTAGCGCAACGGGTAGTCCGTGCGGCAGCCTTCCGGGACCATGGCGACGTAGTTGGACGCGTTGTCGGCAATCTCCATCCCCAGGGCTTCATTCAGCGTCGGGGCGTTGTCCGTGACATCAGGCCACAGGTTTTCCGGCTGCTGCACGGCGAGCACCTTGGTGTCATCGGCAATGGACAGGCTGTTGAAGACTCCGGCGTGAGTCACGTCGACTTCACCGGACAGCAGCGCGGTTCGGGACGGACCGCCTCCGTCGTAAGGGATCAGGTTGAACTCGGCGCCGGTGGCGTCCTGAATGTCGAGCATGCCCACGAAGTTGTTCGACGTGGCGGTGCTCAGGCTGACCCGGATCTCCCCCGGGTTGGCCAGCGCGGCATCGATGAGGTCCTGCATGCTGTTCCACGGGGAGTCGGCGCGAACCCGGATCACTCCCGGTTCGATACCGAGGCCCACGAGCGGGGCCATGTCCGACAGGTCGTAATCCACGGCCTGGGTCAGGTACGAGAAGTTGAAGTGCGGAACTCCGTGCACCATGATCGTGGAGCAATCCTGCGGGCGGTTGATCGCGGATTGGGTTCCGATGGCGTGGCCGCCGCCTTCGAGGTTCTGCACCGCGAGGGTGGCGCCGAGCTGGTCTTCCAGATACGGCTGGAGCTGCCGGGCAGTGGTGTCGAACCCGCCGCCGGCGGCGGTCGGAATGATGATCTGAACCGTCTTGCCCTCGAAGAAGGCGGCCCCATCATCTTCCGTGGCCGCAGCTCCATTGCTGCACGCGGCCAATCCGAGAATCGCCAGGCCAGCGACAAAAGTCGTTCCGGTCCGTCGCAGTGCACGTCGTTGTGGCTTCATTCGGTATCCCCTTAGTAGTACTTCTTCGTACATTCCGGCGGTGCCGACCGGGACTCCGCGTGAGGGAGACGCCGATCGTCTACATCGTCGTAGAACTGGACTGGGTCTGGTTACCTTGCTTGTCTACCACCATACGGTAGACTGTCTGACAAGATCCGAGTTTAGCGGGATCTCATTTGCTGTCAAGACCCTCACTGCCGATTGCCCGCCCCCGAAACGAGCCGACACCGCCTCATGACCACACGACCCGCCTTCGCTCGACGCTCCCCCTGGCTGCTGCCGGCCCAGCTGGTGACGGCTGCCGTGCTGTGTCTGGGGCTTTATCTGCTCACCCGGTCGGAAATCGTCTGGGTGATCTCGGGCGTTCTGGCCGGGGCCATCGTGAGCCTCGGCTATCGACGCGCCGGCCGTCTCCAGGCCCCCAACCCGAAGGTGCGCAAGACCGGCCAGGTTCTGATCGGGCTCTCGCTCGGACCGGCTGTTGCCGCGCAGGACATGACCGGCCTCGTCGAGCACCTGCCGCTCCTGCTCGGGGCCGTCGTGATCACCCTGGCCTCCTCCGTGCTGCTCGGCACCGGCTATTCCCGGTTTTTCCGCGTGGACCGGCTCACCGCCGGGCTGTCGACCCTTCCGGGCGGAATCGGAGTGATGGCGTCCGTCGCCGCCGAGCGCGGCCGCCCCGCCCCCTTCGTCGCACTCGTGCAGGGTGCGCGCGTCGCAGCAGTGGTGTCGATCGTGCCGATTTTGATCACGGTCGCCGAGTCCGGGCCGTCTCCGCTGCTGGGGCCCCTGCTGTTGAGCGACGGCGTGATGTGGCTGATCTACGGCGCCCTGCTCGTGGGGGCCGTGCTCGCCTCCGGATTGGCCACCCGGCTGCGCGTTCCGGTGGCGTCGCTGCTCGGACCTCTGATCTTCGGCATCATCGTGGCCGTCGCCCTCCCTCTGGTCTCGGACGGCGCTCTGTCGCTGGAACTGCCGTACCTCCACATCGTCGTGGCCCAGGTGCTGCTGGGGATCACGGTGGGCGAATACCTCGCCCAGCCCGTCGCCGTGACCCGGCCGATGCTCGGTGGCGCGCTGCTCGGTGTCGCCGGAACGCTCGCCGTGGCGCTCGGCCTCGCCGTCTTGCTCACCTGGCTCACCCCCTGGTCGCTTGTCACGTGCATCCTGATGATGGCGCCGGGAGGCGCTCCGGAGATGATCGCCCTTGCCGCCGGCACGGATGCGCAGATCCATCTCGTCGTGTTCAGCCAGCTCGCCCGTCAGCTCGCGGTGAACCTGCTCATGCCGCTCTGGCTGTATATCTTCGACCGTCGTGGTTCCTCGGCCTGAAACCAAGGCCGAGGAATCCCGTCAGCGCCGTGCGGCCTGACCGCTCCCCGCTTCCGCCGTTACGCTCCGGCGCCCGATCCGCCCTCGTGCACGGTGACCGTGGGCTCGATGCCGTCTGCACCGACCACCTCGCGCCAGGCCTCGAATCCGCCCTGGAACGCCACGATTCCCGCCTCCGGCAGTGAGATCTCAATCGCTTCCAGAATCTCGGTCGCCGAGACGCCGAGGTCCAAGGCCACCCGGATATGGCTCTGGATGTGTCCCTTCGATGCCCGCATCACCGTGAGGCTCACGATGAAGATGAGCTCCTTCGTGCGTCGGTCGAGGGTGCGCTGATCGAGGTAGGCGGCCGACACCAGGTTGTTCGCGGCCTGCAGCACCGGGAAGTCCTGCTTGGCCATCACCTTGTGATAATCCAGCACGTAGCCCCGCGTGCGGGCCATCTCGTCGACGTAGTCCTGCGCGTTCTCAGACATGAGTTACTCCTTCTGGTTCGAACGAAGGCCGGGATTCGGCCTTCGGGGATCGAAGCTCGACATGGTTGACGAGTTCGAAATAGCGGGCGACCTCGGTGTGATCCAACGGCACGGCATCCGGCAGCCCGGCATCCGTTGCCCGCGCGTCCCCGAGCACCCGCCGCACCTCGGCAAGCACCCCCACCGTGGTGTCCGTGATCGGCGTGCTCAGCCCGGTGCCCAGTGCCTGGGCGATCGCCACATCCTTGAGCATGAGGTCGAGGGAGAAACCGGAGGAGAACGTGCCGTTGAGCACATGCTTGGCGTACTTCACCTCGGTCGCCTGACTGCGCCCGGTGGACGAATTCACCACGTCCACCATCACTGCCGCATCGATGCCGAAGCTGCGAGCCACCGTGAAGATCTCGGCGGCCGCGGCCAGGTTCGTGGCCGACAGCAGATTGTTGAGCGCCTTGGCGGCATGCCCGGATCCACTCGGCCCCACCAGGGTGATGCTCGTTCCGAGCGGCGCCAGGTGCGCCAGGGCACGCTCCCGATCGGCCGGCAGGCCACCGACCATGATCGACAGCTCCCCGATCCGGGCCTTCGCCACCCCACCGGACACCGGAGCGTCCACAAAGGCGAGTCCGGCCTCCGTGGCCTGTCCGGCCAGCCGCTGCGTGCTGGCCGGCTCCGACGACCCCATGTCGATCAGAAGGGCGCCGGGTTCCAACTGCGCGAACAGCCCCGCCACCACGGATTCGACGATGCGACTGTTGGGCAGCATCAAGATCACGGTGCCGATGCCCGACGGCAGCCGCTCGAGGCTCGGCAGCGCCTGCCCTCCGACGTCCGCGGCGAGCGCGGTGCTCGCCGCCGCATCCACGTCGTAGAGCAGCATCTCGTGAGCGGGCGCATACCGGCGCACCATCGGGTCGCCCATTTTTCCGAGGCCGATGAACAGGGTGGTCATGATGTCTCCTTTGACGGTGCCGATGACGAACGAACAAACAAACGAACAAACAAGCAGGGTAGGGAAACGCGCTCAGCGCACGGGGACCGCGGGCGGGGACGTGCGGGCGAGCACCACGGCGATGTACCCGGCCACGATCTGCATCGCGCCGACGATGATCCACAGCGTCACTTCCGGCACCGCCGCGTAGAGCAGGCCGAACACCAGCGGACCGACGCCGCTGCCGACATAGGTGCCGATCTGCATGATGCCGGTGGCGCTCGGAGTGGCCGGGCCTGCCACCCGAGACACCACGAAGTGGGTGAGCCCCGGCCACCCCCAGCCGATGCCGAGCGCGAGCAGCATGCCCAGAACGAATGTCCACTGGGTGTCGACGGCCATCAGCAGCACGCCGGAACCTCCGACGCACATCATGACGGCCACGGTCACAAGGGCGAACCTGCTGTTGGCCCGGTCCGCGATCCGTCCCACGACGACGCGCACGATGACGCTCAGCAGCCCGCCCACGCTGAGCAGGATTCCGGCCCACCCGATCGACAGGCCGCGCTCGATCCCGGTGATCACCGCATACGCCGTGACTGCTCCCGTCGCCGCCGCCGAGATGGTGGTGACGCTGGTCATCAGCATCAGGTATTTCATCAGCGCCGGCGTCAGCGGCACGTGCGGCCCGCCCGTCGTGCGACGCGACAGTTCCCCGCGCGGCACCGACCACCAAAACAGCACCCCCACCGCGAAAGCGAACAGACTGGCCAGCCCGAAGCCCCAGTGCCAGCCCAGGGTGAGCGCGAGCGCGGGCACGGCCAGACCGGCCAGGAACGCGGCGAAAGGGATCGACGCCTGTTTGATGCCGAAAGCGGTCGCGAGCATACCCCGCCGCACCCGCAGGTTGATCAGCTGGTTGGCCGCCGGATGGCTGATGCCGTTGGACACCCCGCCGACCGCGGCCCACCCGAGCAGCCAGGGCCAGGACGGCACCAGGAACGCCCCGCCGACCAGACTCAAGCCGCCGACCATGACCCCGAGCAGCGTCGCCGAACGGATGCCCAGCCACGACACGAGACGGCCGGCCAGCAGTGACATCACCGCGGCAGCACCCCAATAGCTGGCCACCGCGACGCCCAGCACCCACTGCGGAGCGGGAACATCGCGCTGGATCTGCACGAACAGCGCACCGAGCAGGAACACCGGCAAGCCGCCGGTGATCGTGGCACCCACAGCGAGCACCACCGCGCCGGTACCGGACTCGCGCCGGGGCATCACCTATGCACGCGAGGCCGCGAGCGTTCCGGTGGATACCGCCACGCCACCACCGAGCACCGCAGAATCGCCGAGCTCGGCAACCGACGCGGCCAGCGCCTCCGCCGCCGCCTCCCCGAGCAGGGCCTGCGCCTTCTGCACGATGTCGGCCCAACTGGCGCGATCGCCCGGGGCACCCCGGAAGGAATCCTCGGTCTTCTCAATCACGGTGCCGTCCCGGAGCACGACCTGCACTTCGGCCTGCCACCGGGCAGGGAACGCGGCCTCGAGGCGGTCACTGCGGTAACACTCCACCTTCTGCATCCACGGCATCAGGTCGGCCGCCACGGCCGGGGCATCGTCGAATTGGTCGACCGTGGCACGCCCGGTCGCCAGCGCCA
>Ga0209023_10003658_pt1 | contig 18148 bp, 14 predicted proteins | sample LakOneMetagenome_FD_187468 | JGI IMG/M metagenome (GOLD analysis project Ga0209023, IMG submission 187468) | Freshwater and sediment microbial communities from Lake Erie, Canada (SPAdes) (version 2) | ecosystem: Environmental > Aquatic > Freshwater > Lentic | place: Lake Erie, Canada... | reverse complement strand
CGACGGTTGCTCAGGTGATCGATATCATCTACTTCACTTTTACCATTGGTAAGCAATACCAGTGTTTTAATGATGGCGATGATATCGTCTTTAGTAAGTACTTTTTTAGTGATCGGGAAATCGAGGCCAAGGCGGCGGTTGATTTTATAACGGCCTACTTCCCCAAGATCATAACGCTTATCACTGAAGAATAATTTATCAATGATACCACGGGCAGTTTCATCATCCGGCGCATCTGCACCACGCAGTTGCTTGTAGATGTGCTGAACCGCTTCCAGTTCACTGTTAGAGGTATCTTTATTTAATGTATTATAGATGATCGCATAATCTCCGCTCACCTCTTCCTTCTGGATGAAAATGCTCTTAACGTCCATTTCCATTATCATGACAATATTGGATGCATCCAATACGCTGTCTCTTTCCAACACGATCTCATTTCTTTCGATTGAAACTACCTCTCCGGTATCTTCATCCACAAAGTCTTCTACCCAGGTACGCAGTACACGGGCGGCAAGGCGTTTGCCGATGCATTTTTCCAGGTTTTTCTTATCGGCTTTCACTTCATCGGCCATCCCGAATAATTCCAGAATGTCTTTATCAGTTTCGTAACCGATAGAACGAAGTAAAGTTGTTACGGGGAATTTTTTCTTTCGGTCGATGTAAGCGAACATCACGTTGTTGATGTCGGTTGCAAATTCCATCCAGGCTCCTTTGAAAGGAATAACCCTGGCAGAATATATTTTAGTTCCGTTTGGATGGATTGACTGACCAAAGAATACACCGGGCGAACGGTGCAATTGGCTTACCACTACCCTTTCGGCGCCATTGATAACAAAAGTACCACGTGGGGTCATGTATGGGATATTACCCAGGAACACGTCCTGAACGATTGTCTGAAAGTCAACGTGCTCTTCATCATTACAACTTAACCTCAGTTTGGCTTTCAGGGGAACTGCGTAAGTAAGTCCCCTTTCAATACATTCTTCAATGGTGTAACGTGGTGGATCAACAAAATAATCCAGGAACTCCAGCACGAAGATGTTACGGGTATCGGTGATCGGAAAGTTTTCCTTGAACACCCGGAACAATCCCTCCACATTACGTTTGTCGGGAGTGGTTTGTAACTGGAAGAAATCTTTAAATGATTGTATCTGGATTCCCAGCAAATCGGGGGTCTCTGCTAAAAGTTCAACTTTTCCGAAATTGATACGTTTAGCAGGGTTTGTTTTTGTTGCAGACATATTGTAATTAAAACGTTTTAGTGTGCAGAAGATCCTTTAAGCATTGAGGCCGGGTACAACATGCGCCACTAACCCCAAATTAAAGGACGGCAAAGGTAGTAAATCTTTTACTATTTTGGGCTTCCGAAATACGATTTTTTAAGGATTTGGAAGGGTTTTTGTGGATAACCCGGCTTTTTTTCTTTTATAGCCAGGTTATAATTGAAAAAAGGCCGGGAATTGGTTCCCGGCCTTTTAGCTATTTTTCAGAAATGATTATGCAATTTCAACTTCAGCGCCAGCCTCTGTCAATTTTGTCTTCAGTTCTTCTGCAGTAGCTTTATCAACACCTTCTTTAACTGGTTTTGGAGCGCCGTCTACTAAATCTTTAGCTTCTTTCAGGCCCAATCCTGTCAATTCTTTAACGATCTTAACAACAGCAAGTTTGTTGGCTCCGCCGCTCTTCAAAATTACGTTGAAAGATGTTTTTTCTTCAGCGGCAGCAGCGCCATCGCCACCACCCGCACTTACTACAACTGCGGCTGCAGCTGGTTCGATGCCGTACTCGGTCTTTAAAAATTCTGCTAATTCCTGAACTTCTTTTACTGTTAAGCTTACCAGGTTTTCAGCTAATGCTTTTACGTCTGCCATAGTGTTTAATTTTTCCCGCCTTCATTGTTTTTACTCCGGCGGAGTGTTTAAAAAAATTGTTTTGCCTTTATAACTATCCGGCCAGTTATGTTAATTAAATAATTACTCTGCTGGTACGGCAGCGGCCTCAGCGGCTGCTTCTGGTCTGTTTTGCAGGGCACCCAGTACTCGCTGTATGGGAGATTGCAACAACCCAATAACCTCACCAATGAGTTCATTTTTGGTTTTGATCTGCGTCAGTGCTTTCAGCTGGTCGTTACCCACAAATACATCCCCGTTAATGAATGCGGCCTTCAGCAAAGGCTTTTCGTTATTCATTTCCTTACGGAAGCTGCTGATGATCATAGCCGGATCTTTGGGATTTTCGCTGAACATCAGGGCTGTTACCTTGTGCAGTGAATCATAAACACCACTGTATTTTTCAGCATCCAGGCTTTCCAGTGCTTTTTTGATCAGCGTGTTCTTGGCAACTTTCATTTCCACCTGCTTGCTGAAGCAATGCCTGCGCAATTTGCCAACCTGTTCTACGGTTAAGCTTTCTGTATCGGTTATGTAGAAGTTATTGTATTGAGAGAACTTGCCTTTCAGCAACTCAATCACTTCATTTTTTTCCTGCTTTGTCATATCAAATATTTTTTTGTAACCCCTTTTGTACTTCGCCTTTGCTCCGTATCTCAGGGTTAGTTTTGAACAGATTTGGTGTCAATTGCAATACCGGGGCTCATTGTGCTGGCCATGCTCACACCTTTCAGGTAAGTACCCTTGGATGAAGAAGGTTTCAATTTAATGATGGCATTGATCAGTTCCTGGCTGTTTTCAGCGATCTTTTCCGATGTAAAACTTACCCGGCCTATAGAAGCGTGGATGATCCCAACCTTGTCTACCTTAAAGGCAATTTTACCTCCCTTCAGATCATTGATTGCACCAGCCACGTCGTTTGTAACGGTACCGGTTTTAGGGTTCGGCATCAGGTTACGTGGGCCCAATACTTTACCGAGTTTACCGATCTTAGGCATTACTGAAGGAGTTGCTACAATTACATCAATATCTGTCCAGCCGCCTTCAATTTTTGTGATGAACTCATCCAGGCCTACATAGTCAGCACCGGCAGCTTTTGCTTCGGCTTCCTTATCAGGCGTACAAAGAACAAGCACTTTTTTAGTTTTACCTGTTCCGTGTGGCAATGAAACCGTACCACGGATGGCCTGGTCTGCTTTCTTAGGATCAACACCCAAACGGATGTGGAGATCAACAGAACTATCGAATTTTGTTGTGTTCACTTCTTTAACCAGGGTTGAAGCTTCCTTTAAGGAATAAGCTTTGTTACCATCAACCTTAGTATTTGCTACTTTTCTTTTTTTCGTAATCATTTCTTACAAATTTTTAAGGCCTGCCGGCCGGCAGGCAGGTTGATAATTAATTTTCCCAGGGAGCTTTGCCTTCAACAGTTAAACCCATGCTGCGGGCCGTACCGGCAACCATGCTCATGGCACTGTTAAGTGTAAAAGCATTCAGATCGGCCATTTTATCTTTGGCAATCTCTTCTACCTGTGACCAGGTTACTTTTCCAACTTTAACACGATTGGGTTCTTTACTGCCGCTTTTTATTTTGGCAGCATCCATTAACTGAACTGCAGCGGGTGGAGTTTTAATGATAAAGTCGAATGACTTATCAGCATAAACGGTGATCAAAACAGGAAGCACTTTTCCTTGTTTGTCCTGGGTTCTGGCATTGAACTGCTTACAGAACTCCATGATGTTGATACCTTTAGAACCCAGGGCCGGGCCTATTGGTGGTGCCGGATTGGCTTGTCCTCCTTTACACTGGAGTTTGACATAGCCGGTGATCTCTTTTGCCATTTTTTTCTTTTTTTGGTGATAACGTGACGTTAATAGGCGTCACTCCCAAGTCAATAAACCTAATTTTCCGCCTTTGCCAAAGCTACAGCGGATAAAAAGAACTATTTGGGTCGGCAAAGCTAAGGAATATATTGGCAATTTTGGCCTTTTTTCCAAAAAAAATCCCGGAAATCCGGGACTAAATTATTTCTGGAAGGAGTTATAAAACCAATATGCCCTTTGCCTGCATGGTTATTTCTTTTTTGGGCTCTTTTATCGCCTCTATTTCTGCCTTGCTTTTACCTGCATCTTCTGCATAATGGCGAAGCATTTCAACAGAAGTTTCCTTCAGCGTAGCTGTACCCTCGGCAACTATGGTTTTTCCATTCATAGATAAGGGAACCAAAAAAGCATGATCCTTCATCTTGATCAGCATCGGACCACTGGCTGTTTCCATACGCAACCAGCAACCTTCTGCCTTACAAACTTCTACTACCTTGCCCGTTACTTTTACTTCTGCTGTTTCAGCACCTTTCAATTTTGAGCCCAGGTCATTGGCAGCAATGGCGCCTTCGGCAGTGGTTTTTTCGCCAAAGGTCATTCCCTTATTCGCAGGGCCTTTTGGAGGCTGGGCAAGTAAACATACGCCGATCAAAAGCGCAGGGATCGTCATTATTATTTTTTTCATATGCTGAATTTTATCATTAAAAAAAGCCACGTTCGTGGCTTTGCAAATTAAACTATTTTTTCTACCTGCATATAGCTGAGTTCTACCGGGGTAGCCCTGCCGAATATCTTTACCTGAACCTTCAGTTTTTTCTTTTCATCGTTCACTTCCTCAATAACCCCGTTAAAGTCATTGAAGGGTCCGTCAATGATCTTAATGGTTTCGCCAATAATGAATGGCTCACTCATGGTCATTCCGCCTGCATCACTCATCTCATCTACCTTACCAAGCATTTTATTTACTTCCGCTTTACGCAGGGAGATGATATTACCCTTAGAGCCTTTCCCATCGGTAAGGAAATGCATTACATTACTGATGTTGCTCATCGACTGGATCATGTCATCATTGAGTTTGCCATCCGCAACCTCGATCATGATATAACCCGGATAGAAGTTACGTTCCCTCATCACTTTTTTACCATTCACCACTTTGTAAACTTTCTCTACCGGTAAAAAAACCTGCTTTACGATATTGTTCCATCCATTACGCACAATATCCTTATCCAGGTATTCCTTTATTTTGCGCTCTTTTCCGCTCACTACACGCAGCACATACCACTTGCTTTCCTTCTCCGCCTTTTCAGTTTTTTCTATCGGTGTCGTTGCTTCCATGTTTATGATTTAAAAAGAGAGTAAATAAGTTTCATTCCGTTCTTTGAAACGAAATCCATCACCCAAACCATTGCTGTTATCATAATGGTAGTTCCCAGAACAATCATGGTTGATTGCTGCAACTGGTCCCAATTTGGCCAACTAACTTTATGTATCAGTTCTTTGTAAGAATCCCTCAGGTATGCAGTAAACTTGTTCATTTGTTTCGTTTAAAAGTTTAAATCGTTTAAAGGTTTAATTCGTTCAAGGGCCAGATATCAAAGGGTATTTATTAAACCCTTAAACCTCTTTCCAACCATTAAACGATTCATCGCACGGGCACTAGGATTCGAACCCAGATCAAAGGTTTTGGAGACCCGTATGCTACCGTTGCACCATGCCCGTATTTAAGTCAATAGTCATTAGTCATTGTGAAGGTTTCCCTTTAACAGCAATGACTAATGACCAGTGACTATTATCAAAGATACTTTGATTATTTGATTATCTCAGTTACCTGACCGGCACCTACTGTACGGCCACCTTCACGGATCGCAAATTTCAACCCTTTTTCCATCGCGATCGGCTGGATCAATGTAACCTGTAAGTTGGTGTTATCACCAGGCATAACCATTTCAGTTCCTGCAGCCAAAGTAACTTCACCAGTTACGTCGGTAGTACGGAAGTAGAACTGAGGACGGTATTTGTTAAAGAATGGCGTGTGACGTCCACCTTCTTCTTTGCTTAATACGTAAACTTCCCCTTTGAATTCAGTGTGCGGAGTGATTGAACCTGGTTTGCAAAGCACCATACCACGACGGATCTGGTTCTTTTCAATACCACGTAACAACAGACCAGCATTATCACCGGCTTCACCTTCGTCGAGTAATTTTTTGAACATCTCAACACCGGTACAGGTTGTAGACAATGGTTTTTCCATTAGCCCTACGATCTCGATCGATTCTCCAACTTTGATACGGCCTCTTTCGATACGACCGGTAGCAACCGTACCACGACCTGTGATTGAGAACACGTCCTCAACAGACATCAGGAATGGCTGATCAACCAACCGTGGAGGAAGAGGGATATAGCTATCCACTGCATCCATCAGGTCATTGATCTTAGCAACCCATTTTTCTTCCCCAGCCAAAGCGCCGGTAGCAGAACCCTGGATGATCGGTGTATTATCACCGTCAAAACCATAAGAGGTCAGCAATTCACGGATTTCCATTTCAACCAGTTCCAGTAATTCCGGATCATCAACAAGGTCAACCTTGTTCATGAATACCACGATCTGAGGTACACCTACCTGGCGGGCAAGCAGGATATGCTCTTTCGTTTGAGGCATCGGGCCATCGGTAGCAGCCACCACCAGGATAGCGCCATCCATCTGGGCAGCACCGGTGATCATGTTCTTCACATAGTCAGCGTGACCAGGACAGTCAACGTGTGCATAGTGACGGGTAGCCGTAGCATACTCCACGTGAGCAGTATTGATTGTGATACCCCTTTCTTTTTCTTCCGGAGCACCATCAATATCATCATAATTTTTCTTCTCCGCCAAACCTTTTTTTGACAAAACATCGGTTATAGCGGCTGTAAGTGTTGTTTTACCATGATCCACGTGACCGATAGTTCCAACGTTTAAATGGGGTTTATCCCTTTTGAAAGATTCTTTTGCCATTGTTTATATTTTAATATTTGTTTTGAAAATTGGTCAACATTTATAGTCTGTAACCATCGACTGTATTTTAATCAGTTTGAGCCATAGGTGAGAATCGAACTCACGACCCCTTCCCTACCAAGGAAGTGCTCTACCCCTGAGCTACCACGGCTTGAAATCAAGTCATTGGGTCAGAAGAGCCATTAAGCTTATCATTAAAGTAAAATGACCTAATGACTAAATGACTTCCTTTTTTTGAGCGGAAGACCGGGCTCGAACCGGCCACCTATAGCTTGGAAGGCTATCGCTCTACCAAATGAGCTACTTCCGCTTATTTTATTTAACCTGTATTCCTGCAAAGAACTTTTTGTGGGCAGAGTAGGGTTCGAACCTACGTACACTTACGTGAACAGATTTACAGTCTGTCGCCTTTAACCACTCGGCCATCTGCCCATTTTTTCTAATCGGTCAATCTGTTTACCAGGTAATTGGGAATCACATCCATAAAACCATACTCCCAATTAACCGGTCAACGAATTAACCTGCCTGAGCCGAAGAAGGGAGTCGAACCCCCGACCTGCTGATTACAAATCAGCTGCTCTACCAACTGAGCTACTTCGGCATTGTTTAAAGAACTTCTTTCGCACAAAATAAGGCACATGCTGAAGCACCCCTTTTTTTGGGAAGGCAAAGGTAAGAGAAAATGCTTAATACCAAAACTTTGAAATACTTTTTTTTACCTGTATTCCGCAAAATGTGAATAACCAAAAAAATCCCGCCACCAGGGCGGGATTAAGCTACTTGCAAAGCCGATTATTTATGCCGCTTGTTTTTCTTTTTGTCTTTTTATCTGGGTGATGAGTGAATCCAACGCACTGTCAAAACTTTCTTCAAACGATTTGGATGAATGTTTTGCAAAGAATTCGTGCCGGGGGATGGAAACCTTTATTTCTGCTACTTTATCTTTGATGGTATGCACCACATTGTCCAGTTTCAGGAACACATCCACCTTCGTTATCCGGTCGTGATACTGCGATAATTTGGAGATCTTTTTTTCAATGTAGGTAAGTAGTTTCATGTCAGCATCAAAGTGCACTGTCTGAATGTTCACGTTCATGTCGTCTTTTTTTATCGGTGAAAAAATAGTATTAAAAACAAGGTAAAGATCAGGAGGTCATAGGCGGTTTTTTGAGCGTTGCTGGTATCGTTATTTGCATAATGAAGTTACTATAACCGGGTATTTTTTCAAAATAAAATTTTGCGTGCTCCCTGTTAAATTTCCTATGCTTTCGGATGTGCCTTTTTATGAATATCCTTCAGTTTTTCAATGCTGTTATGTGTATATACCTGAGTGGCAGCAAGGCTGCTGTGCCCCAGCAACTCTTTCACTGCATTCAGGTCGGCACCGCCATTCATTAAGTGGGTGGCAAACGTATGCCGGAGTACATGTGGGCTTTTCTTATCAATGGTGGTAACAAGCCCCAGGTACTTCTTTACCGTATTGTAAACATAGCCCGGGTATAGTTTTTTACCACTGGCTGTTACCAGCAGGCATGCCTGGTCACATTGCTCAAAATTCATTGCTTTAGCTGCTATGTAATCTTTCATCTGTTGCAATAACTGAGCACTTACAGGAATGACCCTTTCTTTACTGCCCTTGCCCAATACCTTAATGGCATTATTGGCTTTATCGATCTGTGTTTCTTTCAGCCCGATTAATTCTGCCTGCCGGATACCTGTGTTATAAAAAATTTCAAGCAACAGCCGTTGGGTCTTGCCATCCCAATCATCGGGAAATTCAACATGCTGAAATAACACATGCATGGCATCCGTATCAACAAACTGCGGCAACCTTTTATTCACTTTTGGAGATATGATCCCGGTCATCGGGCTCGTGGTGATCTTTTCCTGGCGTAATTGATATTTGAAGAACGATTTGAGTGCCGATATCTTCCGGTTTATGCTCTTGCTTTCCAGCCCTTCTTCTTTTAGCAGTGCCAGCCACGACCTTACAAATGTTGCCTTAATGTCCGGCAGGGATGTTTCCCCAAACTGGTTCAGGATGAAATAGAAGAAAGAGTCGAGGTCGTTCTTATACGAGATAACGGTATGCTGCGAATACCGCTTCTGAAATTTCAGGTAATCGAGAAAGTCTTGAACGGGCTGCCCGGTGGTTTGCTGCATAAAAAAACTGATACCCAAAGTTAATATAACCGGGTATCAGTTTAAATATATTGTTGACTGAACTTACTTAGTCTAATTTACCGGCAGAAACCTGCTCCTTGTAAACAGCTTTAAGCACTTCTTTACGGCGGCGAATAGAAGGTTTAATAAAAGCCTGTCTTTCTCTTAACTGCAGAAGGATCTTGCTTTTCTCAAATTTCTTCTTGTACTTTTTGAGCGCCTTGTCAATGTTTTCGCAATCTTTTGAATCAATAATCAGCATAATGTAATATATACCTCCTTTAGGTGATTTTTCCAGCTTTTATCAGCAGGGGCCGCAAAGATAACAGATTATATCATAAAAATGAAAATCTTACGAACAAAAATCCGGAAATTTGAGCCATGTTCACAGGTATTATTGAAAAAACAGGCGTTATTGAGGAGGTTTTGACAAACGGCAGCAATAAGACCTTCCTGGTCTCCTCCCCCTTATTCGGCGAATTAAAAATTGACCAAAGCCTCAGCCACGATGGCGTTTGTCTTACCATTGAGGGACTGAAGGACGGGCTGCACCAGGTTACCGCCATTTCGGAAACCCTTTTGAAGACCAACCTGGGAAAATGGCAGAAAGGCAGCATCATAAACCTGGAAAGGTGCATGCAACTGAACGGGCGGCTTGATGGCCATTTTGTACAGGGCCATGTTGATACAACGGCAGCATGTATTGATATCGTGAATAAAGATGGCAGCTGGGAATACAGCTTCCGTTTTCCTGAAGAATTTGCAAAACTGATCATCGAAAAAGGATCCATCACAGTTAATGGCATAAGCCTTACCATTTTTAATATTACGGCTGAAACATTTACAGTGGCAATTGTGCCATACACTTACGAACATACCAATATGAGCAGGCTGAATAAAGATGACCTGGTAAATATTGAGTTTGACATGATCGGAAAGTATGTGAACCGGATACAAGGCTTGCAGCAGTACCTTTAGTTGGTAAAGATCAAATTCTTCTTAATTTATTTTTCAGCGTAAGGAACGGGCTTTCAATAAACCGGTAACTGATGGCGGAGATCAGGTAATTGGCACCCAGAAAAACAAAGACCCGCAGCACCACCGGCATATCAATACCCAGTTTTTCCAACAGCAGCAATCCAAACGTAAGCACAATGCCGTGAAAACAATACAGGCCGTAGGATATCTTGCCCGTATAAACCAGGAATTTTGACGCTTTAAGTTTTAAGACAGCATTTTCATTCACCATCTGCTCAATAATAAAAAGCCCCACGTAAATGATGAACAGGTAACGACCGATAAGATCAAGCCAGGGAGCAAAAGCAGCAGGCGTATTTTCAAGCACAAAGAAAAGGCAAATAAAAAGCAGCGGCAGTAGCAGCAGAAATAAAAAAGACCTTCCCTTACCCAGTTTCTTAAACGAGGAAATAAAAGCAACCTCCCGGTGAAGTAAGAATGCAGCCAATATGCCAATGGCAAAATCAAACAGGTAGGTCAGCGTATGAAAGTCGTGATGAATATGGTTGCAGATTGCATAAGCCGTATAGATCATACTTAGCGCTGCCAACAGGGCCACACATGCTGTTATGTGTTTTTGAAGAACCCACAGACAAAGCCCCCACAGCAGGTAGAACTGCTCCTCCACCGCCAGCGTCCATAAAAAACGTAAAAAATAAACGTGCCCTTCCAGGTAAAAATTTGATATAAAGAACAGGTAATAATAAGCGGGCGGTAATGTAACGGGCACACTAAAGTAAGCCGAGGCATACGGCACCAGCACAAATGAAAAGATCATCAGCAGAAAATAAAGCGGCCAGATACGCAATGCCCTGCGGATAAAATACCTGATAAAAGAAAAATTGCCGGTTGCTTTGTATTCACTCATTCCAAGCCAGGTAAGCAGGAACGAGGACAGGATAAAAAAAACATCGATCGATAAAACAAGGTTATTGTAAAAGTATTGCCCCATCCGGCTAAAGAACCCGGCACCGAATTGCGGATGAACCGCATGAAAAAAATAAACGGCCAGGAAAGACAGCCCCCGGATCGAGTCAAGTTGAGGGAAATAGTATTTTGACCGGTTGCTCATTAAACCTGGTCAATTTTATTTCCTTTCATTGTTTTCTGAACTGCTTCATCCATCAGCCGCTCGGCATATGGGCGTGAAATATCATTCAGTTCTTCTGTCTTGGCCTGTATCAGGTTCTTATCATTCATATCCAGCGATAACTGAAGCGCCTGCATGGCAAGTGAGGTTGCATTGATCTCTTCCTTGCTCAGCTCTTTGAAATTCCGCTGCATGAATTTTTCCGTTGTCTGCAAAAGCTGCTCTGCTTCTGTTTTTGCTTCAGTGAGCGCACGGATGTCCATATCTTCCTTCGCATGCGTCATCGAATCAAGCAACATCCTTTCCACCTCTTCATCCGTTAATCCGTATTGCGGCTTCACTTCAATAGATTGCTCTATGCCGCTGCGTAATTCTTTTGCTTTCACTACCAGTATTCCATCGGCGTTGATCAAAAAACTCACTTCCACTTTTGGCAGACCTGCCGGCATACCCGGTATCCCGGTTAAATTAAATTCAGCCAGGCGACGATTATCTTTTACCATATCCCGCTCTCCCTGGAACACCGATATTTTCATCCCGCTTTGTCCGTCTTTATAAGTGGTGTATTGGCGGGATGCCCTGGTTGGTATTTTCGAATTTCTCGGAAGTAACACATCCATCAACCCACCCATGGTTTCCAACCCAAGCGAAAGCGGCGTTACATCAAGCAGCAAAATATCCTTTGTATTGCCGGCTAAAATATCAGCTTGTATAGCAGCTCCCAATGCAACCACTTCATCGGGATTAACACGGTCATTAACGGGCTTGCCAAAGAAATCTGAAACCATTTTTTTTACCAGGGGAACCCTTGTGCTTCCTCCTACCATCACCACTTCGTTAATACCTGCTTTTGTCAGGCCTGCATCTTTTAATGCATTGGCGCAGGATGCGATGGTGCGGTCAAGTATGGGCCTGATCAGCGATTCAAACATTTCTTTTGTGATGGATATCTTATTGCCTTCGTATGCTGATTCAAACGTTGCATTCGCCGACAAATGTTTCTTCGCTTCCTCTGCCTTTAACCGCAGCAATTGCCGGTGTTTCTGCTCTTCGGCTGATCCTTCCAGTTTATTTTCCTTTATCCAATGATCAACGATGGCATTATCCAGGTCATCGCCTCCCAGGTAAGTATCGCCGTTGGTAGAAAGCACTTCAAATATCCCGTTGGAAATATTCAGGATGGAAATATCAAACGTACCGCCGCCCAGGTCGTACACCGCAATGGTTTTATTTTCTTCTTTGTTCAAACCAAAACCATAAGCCAGGCTGGCTGCCGTGGGTTCATTAATGATACGCAGCACATCAAGCCCCGCCAGTTTACCTGCATCCCTTGTTGCCTGCCTTTGTGCATCATTAAAATAGGCAGGCACGGTAATGACCGCTTTGCTCACCGGTGTCTTTAAAATATGTTCAGCCTGTTTTTTCAGCTCTTTAAGAATGAGCGAAGAAAGATCTACCGGTGAATAGAACTGTTTGCCAACCTGCACCTTTACCAGTTTGTTCTCATCATCAATGATCTTGTATGCCAGTGATGCTGCATTATTCTTTACATCAGTATAGGTCTTGCCCATCAGCCGCTTTGCAGAAAAGATGGTATGGGCAGGATCGGTTACCAGGTATTGCTTCGCCTCCTCTCCCACGGTGATATTGTCGCCAAAATGTATCACAGAAGGTACCAGTGAAGGACTGTTATGTTCTTTCAGCGCTACCGGCATTTTGCTTTCGGGGTGAATGATGGCCACCAGGCTGTTGGTAGTACCCAGGTCGATCCCCACGATCATTTCTTCCTGCTGCAGACTTCCCGTGGCTATGTTGATAGCTATTTTAGCCATTGCTGTTTTTTTTTTGCGAAGGTAACAAATAAAAAAGGCTGCCGGTAACAGCAGCCTTTGTATATGTATGCATTATTTTCTACCTGATAAGAACCATCTTGCCATATCCCTTATTGAAGAATTTATCTGTCTGCGCATCTTTATCTTTAAACTTATCGAGTGATTTGCCATTCAGGTTTGTAAGCACCCGGTACAGGTAAACTCCGTTTGCCAGTTTGGCGCCGTACATATCCGTACCATCCCATTTGAATTCGGTGATGTTTCTTCCTACATGTATGGGCCCCAATTCATCTTTGGTTATTTCCCTTACTACTTTACCGGTAATGGTCAGCACCTGTATCCTCAGGTTCTGCGGTACTTCGCTGCCGGTAATGTAAAACACAAAAGCGGTAGATGTAGTGAATGGGTTCGGATAGTTAAGTAAGTTACTGATCATCGGTTTGGTGATCACCGTGAACATTACATGGTAATCAATAGCACCGGCCGTATTGCCCACCACGTCCTTTCCTGAAACGATCAGTTCATACTCTCCTTCATCGGCAAAGTAAGGCATGAAGTCGATCACCGCCGTATTGTTCCCTGAGGAAAGATTGGCCGGCGTAAACTTCAGCGTATCGCCGCCGAAATTATATCCATGCAATGACCCATCCGGGAAACGGACCTGCACTTTTATCAGGGCAGTATCGCTCAATGCCAAAAAGCGGCTTTCATCTTTCAGGTTAACGAGTATGTGTGGCTTGGCCGAAACAATATCCCGGTTAAGAATATGCACGCCATCAAAAGTTACATCCAGCAATGGATTGTAATTATCTGCTTTTACAAACAGTTCTTTAAACAACACGTTATTGAAATGGTATTGCTCCGGTTGGGCATTATTCGGGTTCACCTCAACAAAGATGGTATTGGAGCCGGGATAATTTCTTGTATCAATGCGGTAACTTACGATCAATGTATCACCCGAAACCAGCACTTTGCTTTTTGGAAGAGTAAGCGGATGTGGACTATTATTCCGGTCAGTGATCACAAAATTAATTTTCATGCTATCAGCAAAATCTGCCGGGCTGATATTTTTGAATGCCAGTTTAAAGTCAACCATCTCTCCCTGCTCACAGGTATCTTTCATACTGAAGAGAATATTCGGGGCTACGGCGCCTTCCGGAATGTAAACACCATTAACCCGCCAGTACTGCAACTGATTCGGCGTGGCATTTGCCGAGTCGGTGTTCTGCATTTTTAATCGCAGGTATGGATAGGTCTGTGCATTTATCCAGCTTAATGACGTATCTGTTGCAGGCCTGACCGTGGTCAGCAAGGTATTGTTGCCGGCATAATCTGATCCGTATACTTCAATGGCAGTTGAATCAGACGTGGGTGTTTCCAGGGCCGATCCCTGCCAATGCAAAGCGCTCCAGCTTAATGCCGGGCCAAACCTGTCGGAAAGAATATCACCGGTAAGGTTCTTGCCAACTGTATGGAAACTTACATCCAGTTTATCTGTGGGCGCCCCGATCGTTTGAGCGATGGCACCAGGGGTTCCTTTCTTATAAACAAAAACATAAGGCCGGTGCGTATTAACAGAATCAATGAGTGTAAAGCCTGCATTTTTTAATACATCATATAAGGAACCGGGCCCGTCGGTCATCCACTCGGCAGGAAAATGAGTAAAAGGATTTACGGGGCAGTTTGTAAGCACCACGTAGTGCCCCGCCGGGACTATATTATTGAGAAAGTCCTTTACCGTATTCCGCTGTGCCGCGGTTTCGATCTTGAACTGAAACCACCCGGGCTTCACCGTTGGATTGATCGGCACCGGCCGTACACTGCCGTATTGACCCGATACGCCATTATCCTGGTTAACCCATACTTTTTGCGTGGATGTATCGATCACATAAAACCGCAACCCCTCCGAATTGATGGCAAGCGGGCCATAAAATCCTTCCATCACCAGAATGCCGTCATTTCTAATTGAGTAATCCGGGCCCTGGTTCGAAACCGGGTAAATGGCAGTTCGTACATTGAATTCGATCGGCCGGGTTGTGTATCGCATCACCCGGTCATTATCGAGACTGATATTACTGTATGTGTTCTTCTGGTACTGGAAATAATGCGATTGATTGAAACCGGCCGTACTGTTTTGCAGATAGATGAATGAAAAATTATTCCAGATATAATTATTACCCGATGCAGGTACGGTTGTCGTTCTCCAGTAATAAACCGTATTGTTGGCGAACGTGATATTTGATGGGGTAAACTGTACTACCCCGCCCGTACCGGATACATTGTATGTTTTTTTGAATGCGGAATTGAAAAGTTCGGTTGTATCGATCTCCATTATATATTGGCGCAGGTCACTTAACGGGTTTGCCGTGCTGGCATAATAGGTAATGTTCTGTTGATTAACGATGGAATAATTATAGGGGGAGATGGGCCTCAGTTCGTCTTCAAAAATGTAAAAATCTTTGGTAAGGGTATTATTCAATTCCGACAATTCATCAATACGGCCATCCACATCCAGTGTTACGATCAGTTTGTTGAGGCCTTTATCTGTAAGCGGGTGTATCGGCACTTTAAGGCTTACCGAATCCATATACATGGTTGCGGGAACCAGTTTGTTGTATAAAACACGAATGCTGTCGTTGGGCAGTTTCTGTTTTATTGTTACCCGCATGGAGTCCTTTATTGCCCTTCCGATATTCATGTACTTCACGTCCACCCGGAAACTATCGGCAGCTACGGTAATAATGGTAGGCGTGAATTTCACCAACTGGTCTTCTATCACGTAATCGGGTTTCGCATGGGTATTTATCTTCAATGCCGGGTCGCCATGCAGGTTTATTTCTTCCAGGTGAATCCTTGTTACAAAATCCAGCGTGCCGGGACTGCTGCCCAGGCTTTGCAATGTATTTTTTATCTGGTTACCGATCGTATTGCCGTACATGGCCCGGCAGAAATTATTGGTAAGGATAACATTGTAATTGTTGAGGTAATACCCAACACCAAAATGCGTGCTTCCCAAAAAACCGATACTGCCTTTGTGATCGAGGAAAATATATTTTTCAGAAAGTGACATACCGTTGTATCCATTTATCCTCGTTGGACTGAAGGTGAAAAAATTTCCCACGGTACATCCGCTCACGTGCATGAAGGGGTACTTGCCATCGTTTTGATAGTTCTCGGGATAGTTAAGATTGATGGCCAGTTCGTTTGCTGATGAGTGACCGAAATATTTAACATAGCTCAGCCCTTCCTGGAAAAGTTCACTGATGCGCTGGCTCTGCTGCTGCTCGATGGTGGAAACGGATGTTTTGGAGAATGTTTCAACATGAGCGCCAAACAACGTATCCTCTGCCACGCTCTTGTACCCGGAGGTATAGCCCATAAACTCTGCTTCTTCCAGGCTGTTCGACCCGCCGATGGTGTGCAGCATATTCTTCATCCAGCCCTTATCAGCAATGGTCTGGCTGGTTGATTGCTGAACCTGTTCATAATGCTTCATCTTATCCAGGTATACACCTACTTCTTTTCCGTTGATGGCACCAAGCCGGCCAATGGGAACCAGTGGGATTAAAGTACCCGGGGCACTGGATAGCAATACATCCGATGCCGGCCAGCCAAAAGTCTGTACCATGTCAAGTTTATCTGCAAGCGGGTTATCCTGGTTTGCGATGTAATCGGCATAACTCAGCCCCCTGCCAATGATGAACACATATTCAGGGGCAGTACCAAAATTCTGGTTTGCGTATTGAATAAAATCACGAATGGCACCGGGATGTTTTTTTATTCCAAAACCAAACTGGTCATTCAGTTCATCTATGTTATATATCCTGGCATTAAAACCACCGCCTGCTGCTGAACTCCGGTATTGGCGGTACAGGTCAACATTATTTACCCCGTTGCCATCATCATACAACAACGGGTTAGTGATGATAAGATAATTGCCCTGCAAAGACGTGTTTGCAAAATTTGTAAATGTTTTACTGGTAACAGATGTTACTAAATTGATGTTGGAAACATCCTGGCTCACCAGATTAAACTTTCGCAATGTATCAGCCGAAGCAGGCAATGCAAATTTTACCTGACCCGGGGTGCTGATATCGCCCAGGTATCTCCTGCCTTCGTTATAATCGTAAAGAATGGGCGCAATCCCATTGCTGTTGAAATTGGTTATCACCAGGTAATTGCCCACATTGCTGTTCTTCAATTCAAAATAAAAATTCTTTTCATTGTTGAAATTGAAGGTGGCCGGATATGTAACGCTGAAACAACTTACCACGATGCGGTCATTCGCATCGGTGGAGTTGCCATTGATACTGACCGGCAGGTTGGTGGCACTTGCCAGTAAAGAAAGCGGAAGGTTTCTCACCGTATCCCTGTGATACGTGAAATAAGGCATCGGGTTCGGGTTGGTCGCCGTACTCAATACCAGCGTACTATAAAATTTTGCATACAGGTGCCGGGTATTGGGGGCATTGCCTGCAGCACTTACCGTAAACATGACGCTGTTGGCCGGGCCGGCTGCATACCGGTTCATATTCTGCAGGTCTTTCGAAAGAGCAAAACCGGGATAAATATCATTGCTCGACCAGCCCTCGCCAATATCATACGCAGATGAAAAGAGATATTCGCCAAAGTTTACATCGGCATATCCCTTATTCACCTGCTGCCGGTAATGCGTTTCAATACGCCGCATAAAATAAGGATCGGCAGGCAACACATTGCCCGCTGTATTATTTACCGATGCGGCATAACGCAGGTTGCCCCCGGCAGGATTTACGGTAAGAAAATAAGTTGCAGTATCTGTTTCCAGGCTATACTTATCACAAAGCTGGTAATCGGGATCACGGTAAAGAGCCCTGTCTGGTTTACCATCATTCATCTCTCCCCAGAATTCCAGGTAATCGCCCGAACCCAATATGCCTGCTGGAACAGACGTGTACAACCGTACTTCTTTGCCATTACGCCATAGTTGAAAATTCTGTGCAGGCACATTCGCCAGGCCCGCTGCTGCCAGAACCGGCTGGGAAATACGGGTAAGGGTATCTTTGGCAAGTTTAAACTTGTAATACGTCTTGTTATAATCGATCCAGCTATTATTCAATTGTGCATAGCCGGTGAATGCCAGCAATACAACAATGAATGTTAACAGGTGTTTTTTCATACTGGTTTGAAATTAATGATTTTTCAATTCTTCATTATTAAATTCAGGCCTGCGGGTAAGCCAGGCAATATTCTCCGGATCTGTAAATAGAAAAGGCTGTTCTGTTTATATTACAGACAGCCTTTTCAATATTTCAAAGAGGTGGCCTATCGTATCAGAACCATCTTGCCATATCCCTTG